>JAABUM010000229.1_pt1 | contig 114040 bp, 109 predicted proteins | sample 5559161 | NCBI WGS metagenome assembly JAABUM01 (sample SAMN10711868, study PRJNA513369) | rock metagenome | isolation source: Antarctica rocks | place: Antarctica: Victoria Land, Siegfried Peak nord
GCGCGAACCCAAGCCGAATTGGAAAAGGCAATCGCCGCGGCGCTCGAAACAATCACGGCAAGCGATTGTGTGAATTGGTTTCGGCATTGCGGTTATGAGGTTACACTCAAATGAAAACCGCTATAATTACCCGCACGCGCGAGCGTCAGCACAAACACGTCTTGCGCGCCTGCTTCCGTTAATACGCTCGTGCAAGCTGAAACGGTTGCGCCCGTTGTAAAAACATCATCGACGAGCAGAATGCGCTCGCCTGCAATGAGTCGCGGACGCTGTACTTCAAAGGCGCTCAAGACACTTTCGCGGCGCGCCTGCGCATCCATTCCGGCGCGGTGCAGCGTGGTGTGGACGGTTCGCGTCAGGCTCCATTCATCGCACGCGAGATTTGTTTTCTGCGCTAGCGCGCGTGCCAAGACCGCCGCTTGATTAAAGCCGCGCTCTTGCCTCCGCGTTTCGTGAAGCGGCACGGGAACAATGCGTGTCGCGTCACCCAGCGGCGCACGCTGCTGCAATTCAAATAACAGGTTGACAAGGCGCGGCGCGATGTATGGCTCGCGTTTTAGAGCCAGCACAGAAGCGCGCAAAGCTCCTTCATAAACACCGCACGCACGCGCCGCCGTGAAAGGCTCCCCGTCGCAACGACGGCAACGCACTTCCACCTTGCGCGTCTCCGGCATGGCCGCCATTAAAACGAGGCCGCATTTACCGCACATCACTTCTTCGCCGGAAAACAAATGCGTTGCCTGCCAGCACTGCGCGCACGCCACACCGTCAAAACGCTCTTCGACGCTTGCTTCGCACACCGCGCAACCGCGCGGATAAACGAGCGTGAGCGCAGCATCGTAAAGCGAATTTGCTGTGCGCGCAAATAACATTCGACTCAATTCTCCGCTTCTTCGTTTCATGCAAGAGCGGTCTCTTTGCTCCAATGTTGAAAAGCAAAGAGACCGCTCATTACCGTCGGTTCGTTCCGGTAATTCTTGCCACTAATCGTCGTCTTCGTTCAGCAAGCCGCGCTCCTGCAAATCCTGACAGCGCAAACAATGACGCGCCCACGGCACGGCTTCCAACCTTTTTTCCAGCACAGGCTCGCCGCAATGCACGCAGTTGCCGTACTTGCCCGCTTCGATTCTGGCAAGCGCTTCATCGATTAATCCGAGCAGCTTGCGATCATTGGCCGACATCGAAAAAAGCAGTTCTTTATTGTACGCATTGGCGGCCATATCCGCAGGGTCTTGCGTCGCTTCGGAATCGCGTTCGCGGCTGTAAGTTTCGACTGCCTGTACTTGCCCGACAAGCCCTTCGCGCCGCCCCAGCAATTTGTCCCTGAACGTTTTGACTTTCCTTTTATCCATTGTTCCTTTAACTCCTCATGGTCTTTCTCACCACTCATCCAAGACGCTTCTCGCGTTCATGGAACCCCTTGTTTGGTTCGTAGCCGCTACCGCCAACGGGAGATTATTTCTGGTATGGCAATCCGTGAACAATCGTGTATGCCCTGTAAATTTGTTCGAGTAAAACGACGCGCGCCATCTCATGCGTCAAAGTCAAACTGGATAAAGACCACGTCACATTCGCGCGCTCTTTAACTTTGTCCGAGACGCCGTAAGCGCCGCCGACGATGAACACAACTTCCTTTGTTCCCGCATCCTGCCAACGCCCGACTTCGGCGGCCAATTCCTGCGAACTCCACTGCTTGCCTTCAACATCGAGCAGCACCGTCAAGGCGTCCGCGCGAAGCGATTCGCAAATGCGCTTGCCTTCTTCTTCTTTGCACAACGCGGCGGTCTGCGCGCGGCGTTCGCTTAGTTCTGTGACTTCGCAACGCGCGAACCTCGTCAAGCGTTTCAAATATTCCGCGATCAACGCGCGCAAGTTCGCGTCCCTTGTCTTGCCGACAAAAATCAGGCGCACGCGCATTTCGTCTTAAGCCTCAAGGCGATAGCGCGCGATCTTTTCATAAAGATTTTTGCGGCTGATGCCGAGGGCGCGAGCCGCTGCCGATTTATTTCCGTTCGCCCAACGCAGCGTTTCCGCGATATATACGGATTCAAGTTCGGCAAGGGTTTGCCGCGCTCCTTCGCGCTCCTGCAAACGAATTGCCGCGCGCAATGTTTCCGGCAAATCCTTCGCTTCGATGCGCGCATCGTCGCTGCCCGTCACGACAACGGCACGCTCAATGATGTTGGCGAGTTCGCGCACGTTGCCCGGCCAAGCGTAAGTCTGAAGCAAAGCCAATGCTTCGGGCGAAAGTTCTCTCACACGGCGGCCATGTTTTGCCGCGCTCGCTTTCAAAAATTCCTGCGCCAATTTTCGTATGTCGGCGCGGCGCTCGCGAAGCGGCGGCAAAATTATATGTATGACGTTCAGGCGATAGTAAAGGTCTTCGCGGAACGTGCGCCGTTTAATCGCTTCGTCCAGATCGACGTTGGTGAGCGCGATCAGGCGCGCATCTACTTTGTGCGTGCGCCGCCCGCCGAGCCTTTCAAATTCGCGCCGCTCGATTACGCGCAACAATTTCGCCTGCGCATCCGTCGTCAAATAAGCGATTTCGTCGAGCGCGAGCGTGCCTTTGTGCGCCGCTTCGATTCTGCCCGGCTTCGCTTCCGTCGCTCCCGTAAACGCGCCGCGCTCGTAACCGAAGAGTTCCGCTTCAAGCAATTCGCCCGGAAGCGACGCACAATCTATTTTCAAAAAACTTTGCCCGGCGCGTTTCGAGCGTGCGTGAATAAAACGCGCGACTTGCTCTTTGCCCGTCCCGGATTCGCCTGTGATGAGCACGTTGGAATCCGTCGCGGCAACGCGCGTCGCGAGATGGACGACCTCGCGCATTCCGTCTGATTCCCTGACGAGTTCGCTCACGGCTCTTTGTTCTCTTCACTGCCCGCAGCAGTGGTTTTCGGTTCGCTGGACGCCGCCGTAGCAGTGTCGTCCGAAGGCAACTCGACAGGCGTCGCTTCGCGCCACAATCTTTCCAGATCGTAAAAGCGGCGCGCTTTGTCATCGAACACGTGAACAATAAAATCGCCGTAATCGACCAGCACCCACTCTGCCGACTTGTAGCCTTCAACGCGCGCCGCACGCCTGCCATGCTTCTTTAATTGATCCACCACAGCATCGGCGATGGCCTGCACCTGTCGCGCATTCGAGCCGCTCGTGATTAGGAAATAGTCCGTGAAGCTGGCGAGGCTGCGCAGATCGAGCACCACCATATCAATCGCTTTTTTGTCGCTCGCCGCCTCGACAGCCATGATGATGTGCTTGTCGAGTTCTTCCGCAGTCGCACCGTCGTTCATGGACGCTGTAGAGACAGACGGGTTCTGGTAAGCCTCTTCGCCGCCACGCGCTTCCGCGTTTGATTCAATGCGCAGAGCCTGTTCTTTTACTGTCGAGTTCTGTTTCATGTTGGTCTTTGTAGAGCTTGTATTTTTGTATGTAGTCGGCGACGGGCGGTGGAACATTTTGTCGCCATTCACGGCTCGATCCATTTCGCACGTCGCGGCGAATCGAAGTCGCCGAAACGTCCACCACTACGGCATCCGTCACGTAAATATTCGCGCCGCTTTCAATGCTTCTGTGCCTGATCTGCTCTTCATTTAATCCGCGCAGATCAATGATTCGTTCTCGTATCTGCGCTGTCACGTGTTCCGCATTCAATTCGTAACCGGGACGCGTAACAACGATGTGATTCGTCAGTTGAAGCAAGCGTTCCCAGTCGCGCCATGTGCGTATCTCCGCCCATGAATCCGCGCCCATCACGAAAAAGAATTGCGCGCCACCTTTTTCTTCGGCGCAAAACTTCAAGAGCGTGTCAATCGTGTATGGCTTTTCTGGCGCGTCGAGTTCGACGGTGCTAATCCGCATTCGCTCATCCGCTTGTGTGGCGAGCGCGAGCATCGCGTAACGATGAAGCGGCGGCGTCACATTCGTTTCTCTTTTGTGCGGCGCGACGTGTGCCGGAACAAAACAGAAATCGTCGAGCGCGAACAACTCCAGAAAAGTTTGTGCGATTCGGATGTGGCCGTTATGAACCGGATCAAACGTCCCGCCATACAAAGCCGTTCGCTTCAACTTTTTCATCAAACGAACTTTGTCCTCAAATTAACAGCGCTGACAAAACTTGCCACAGAGACACAGAGGCACAGAGATTAGGAAAGGTAATAAGCGATGTTTTCCTTTATGCATTTCTCTTTCTATATGCCTTCTATCTATGCTTTGCTCTGTGACTCTGTGGCTAATCTTCCGGTTTTGTTAGACGCGCTTAATCTGCGGCGTGTGCGCTATCGCTGCTTTCGCTCGCCACGCTGATTTGCCGCGCGTTGATTTCATCCAACGCACGCGCGACGCCGTTGATTAATTCACGCACGCCTTTGTTTGTAACGGCGGAGATTGAGTAAAAAGCGCGATTGTCGGCGGCGGCGCGCGCGCGTAAAGCTTCCATGCGTTCCGGTTCGTCGAGCGCATCCGTCTTGGTTGCGACAACGATTTGCGGGCGGCGCGCAAGGTCTGGATCGTAAGCCATCAATTCGTGGTTAATCGCGTCGTAGTCTTCGACAGCGCTCGTGTGGCGTCCCGAAAGCGATGAAACATCAACGAGATGCAGAAGAAGCTTGGTGCGTTCGATGTGGCGCAGAAAACGATCACCGAGTCCTGCGCCCGCGTGCGCGCCTTCGATCAAGCCCGGAATATCCGCGATGACGAACGTTCTGTAGTCGCCCAGATCAACTACGCCAAGATGCGGTTCGAGCGTCGTGAAGGGATAATCCGCAATCTTCGGTTTGGCGGCGGAGACGACGGAGATGAGCGTCGATTTGCCCGCATTCGGGAAGCCGACAAGACCAGCATCGGCGATTAATTTTAGTTCGAGTTGCAGTTCGTGTTCTTCGCCTTCGCTTCCTTCCTGATGATAGCGAGGCGCGCGGTTTGTCGAAGTGGCGAAATGAGAATTGCCGAAGCCGCCGCGCCCGCCGCTTGCAGCCAGCCAGCGATGTTCGTTCTCTGTGAAATCCTGCAAAAGCTCGCCCGTCTCTGCGTCGAAGATTTGCGTGCCGACGGGAACACGAACTTCTTTGTCCACGCCAGCGTGCCCGGAGCGTTTTGAGCCTTCGCCGTGCCGCCCGCGATCCGCGATGTGTTCCGGGTTATAGCGTAGATGAAGCAGCGTATTGAGCGACTCGTCGGCGACGATCCAGACATCGCCGCCGCGCCCGCCGTCGCCTCCCGAAGGCCCGCCGCGCGGCACGAATTTTTCGCGGCGGAAGGCCATCACGCCGTTGCCGCCATGCCCGCCCTGAACGCGAATTTTGGTGCGATCAATAAACACGATGAAGCAATAAAACTTTAGATTTATGAATGCCGATTTGAAGAAATGTAATGCTCAAGTTTTGCCTTCTTCTATGCGATAAGTAATTGCGAATCTGCAATCTAAAATCGAAAATGAAAAGGACGCCCGGCGCTGAATGTGAGTTGACTTAACACACTCCCGGCGCGGGCGTCGCGAAACTTGTGCGGCTTCTTTTTTCGTTTCAGAAACCTTATGCGGCGATTGGTTGAGCGGCTTCCTGTTCAGCCACCGCAACAGCTACCGCGTAAACGCTGATGAATTTGCCGGTGCGCCCTTTGTCTTCAAACTTCACAAAGCCTTCAATGAGCGCAAACAGCGTATCGTCTTTGCCGCGCCCGACGTTTTTGCCCGGCTTCCATTTTGTGCCGCGCTGCCGTGCGAGAATGTTTCCGCCCAGAACGTGCTCGCCGCCGAACTTCTTAAGTCCTAATCGCTGCGCCGACGAATCGCGGCCATTGCGCGAAGACCCGACGCCTTTTTTATGTGCCATCTTTCAATTCCTCAAAAGAAGTCAGGAGACAGGAGTCAGAAGTCAGAATGAAGAAGCGCTAGTGTTTTCGCCGACGCTTGCTTTTATTCTGTCTTCTGACTCCTGACTTCTGTCTCCTGCTTTCATCCAATCGAATCAATCTTCAACGTCGTGTAATTCTGACGATGTCCCTGCGTGCGCTTGTACTGTTTGCGACGCTTCTTCTTAAATACGATGATCTTCTCGCCGCGTCCGTGATCGACGACGGTGGCAGCGATGCGCGCGCCGTCAACGAGCGGCACGCCGATACGCGCTTTTTCGTCGCCGCCCGCCGCGATAACGAGAGCTTCGAGTTCGATTTTGTCGCCAGCGTTTTTGTCTATCGAGGGCACGCGCAACGTTGCGCCTTCCTGAACGCGAAATTGTTTGCCGCCGGTTCTGATAATTGCGTAAGCCATAACCTGAGTCGCTCCTTCAAGGGCTTGCCTGTCTGCAAAGCCCGCTAACAGAAAAGTCTAGTATTATAAGTTCGTTTGCGCGCGCGCGTCAACGCATCAGCGCCCGACAAATTCAGCCGCGTTATTTCGCGCCGTTGTTTCTGTCGTTGAACTCTTCCATAAATTTCGTGGAGAGTTCGCCCGCTTGGAATTTCGGATCGTCCATAATCTTCAAATGAAGCGGAATCGTCGTCTTTATTCCTTCGACGACCATCGCGCCTAAGGCACGCCGCATACGCGCGATGGCGAGGTCGCGTGTGCGCGCGTGGACAATCAATTTGGCGATCATCGAATCGTAATACGGCGGCACAAAGTAGCCCGGATAAGCAGCCGTATCGACGCGCACGCCGGGGCCGCCCGGCAAATTAAAAGCAGTGATAAGTCCGGGCGAAGGCGCGAAGGTTTCAGGATTTTCGGCGTTGACGCGGCACTCGATTGAATGGCCGACGATCATCAAATCATCTTGCGTATAACCGAGCGGCTCGCCTTCGGCAATGCGTATCTGATTCCGCACGATGTCGGCAAGCGTAACCATCTCCGTCACGGGATGCTCGACCTGTATGCGCGTGTTCATCTCCATGAAATAAAATTTATTATCTTCATCGAGAAGAAATTCGATGGTGCCCGCGTTCGAGTAATTAATGCGCTTGCAGGCCGCAACCGCCGCGTTGCCCATCTGATTGCGCAAGTCTGCGGAGAGCACGGGCGACGGCGCTTCTTCCAGAAGTTTCTGGTGACGGCGTTGAATCGAACACTCGCGTTCGCCCAAATGTATGCACGCGCCGTATTCATCCGCGAGCACTTGAATTTCGATGTGGCGCGGGCGCTCTATGTAACGCTCTATGTAAACGTCGCCGTTTTTGAAGGCCGCCGCCGCTTCCGTAGAGGCTGTTTCGAGCGCGTGGCCGAGTTCGGCTTCGGCGCGCACGATGCGCATTCCGCGCCCGCCGCCGCCCGCCGCCGCTTTGACGATCACGGGAAAGCCGATCTCGCGCGCGAGTCGCAAAGCTTCTTCTTCGCTCTCCAGAGGTTCAGGGCTGCCCGGCAAAATCGGCAAGCCCGCTTCCTGCGCGGCGCGGCGTGCTTCGACTTTATCGCCCATCATGCGTATCACGCTCGCGCGGGGGCCGATGAATTTGATGTTGCAGGCTTCGCAGATTTCCGCGAAATAAGCGGACTCCGCGAGGAAGCCGTAGCCCGGATGAATCGCGTCAACGTTAGCGATTTCGGCGGCGCTAATGACGGCGGAAATATTCAGGTAACTCTGCGCGGACGGCGGCGCACCAATGCAGATGGCTTCGTCGGCAAAGCGCACATGCAGCGAATCGCGGTCGGCTTCGGAGTACACGGCGACGGTGCGAATGCCCATCTCCTTGCACGCCCAGATAATGCGACACGCTATCTCGCCGCGATTGGCGATTAGGATTTTGCGAAACTTGCGCGGAGTCATAAAACAGATGTTAGATGTCGGATGTTAGATGCTGGTGAAAGGCAAAAACTGACATCCAGCATCTGACATCTAACATCTATTATTTATCACTTTCTGATTCCGAAAAGCGGCTGGCCGTATTCGACGGGCTGTGCGTTTTCGACGTAAATCTTGACGACTTCGCCGCTCGTCTCCGCCTGAATTTCGTTCATCAACTTCATCGCTTCGATAATGCAGACGGTTGTTTCCGGTGCGACGTGGCTGCCGATGCGCGCGAAGGGTTCGGCAGTCGGCGACGATGAGCGGTAAAACGTGCCGACAATCGGCGAAGTGATAATGTGCAGATTCTCTTCTTCGGCGGCGGCACTCGCGGACTGCGTTGCGGAAGAAGCAGCGGCTGAGTGTGCTGCGCCGCTTGTTCCGGCAGCAGCGTTCGAGAGCGGCGCGGCGGGCGGCGTCGCAGCAGCCGCTTGTGTTTGCGTAGAAGCGTGCGGCGCGGATTGTGTAGAAGCAGTGGCGGGCGGCGCTCCCTGAATGATTTGCGGAGCAAGATCACGACGCAGGCGAATGCGAAAATCCTGTCGCTCGAATTCAAAGTCCGTGAAGCCGTGTTCGCCGATCAACTCGACAAGGTCGCGCAGTTCGTCCATCGGCAACATGCTTTCCGCAGAACGGCGGGGCGGCGGTTGCGAAGATTGGTGACGACGGCGCGGGTGGCGTTCGCGTTCACGGTTTCCGCCGCCACTATTGCGTTGCGGTGCGTCGGATGATCTCTGATTTTCTCTTTCGCGTTCATCGCCGGACATTGCTGCTGCTGTCGGCGGCGGCGCGTCTTGGTCGCTCATAGTATTAGACTCCGCGCGTCAAAATAGTTTGCTTCTTGGTTCGCTTTCTTTTCCCGGACAAAGCAAAGAGCCTCAATCGTGGTCGCCGCTCTTTCTGTATTCGCGCCGACGATGAATTGAGGCTCGCGGCTGTTTCCGAGCACGCTTGGCAAAAGCTCTTCTATCTGAATTAAGGCGTATAGCACGCGCCGATCATCGAGCATTTGGCGCGTTGCAAGGGTTAGTGCCTTAGCTGTTCGTATCCTTTTCTTGAGCCGTTGATTCCGTTTTCTTGGAGCGGCTGCCGCCCTTCGGCTTGTTGGCTTCAAGATCGGACTCAACCGGCTCTTCGCCGCTTCCGCGTGCGCGCGTGGTTTCTTCCTTCTCGAAAGTCTTATCGGCTTTTTTACCGCCGCGCCGCGCTGTCTTCGTCGCATCGGCTTCGCTCGCTTTGGTGGTCTTTTGTTTGCCGGAAACGGCGGACTTGGCACTCTTGCTCGTCGCCGCTTCACGCTCACGGGGATTATCAACGAGTTCGATAATGGCGAGTTCGGCATTGTCGCCGTCGCGCCGTCCGAGTTTGATGATGCGCGTGTAGCCGCCCGGACGATCCCGAAAGCGCTCGCCCAGATCGTCGAACAAGCGTTTCAAAGCAAGCACTCCGGCAGTGCGTGGCGGGCGTGTTTGCCCGCGACGATTTGCCGACGTAGATTGACTATTGCCGGAATGAAAAAACGTGGCGGCCTGACGGCGCAGATGCACTCCATCTGCGGCGGCGCTGTCGCCCTCTAGCGCGTGCGCGTGGCGCGAAAGCGTGATGACGCGTTCGACGAAGGGGCGCAACTCCTTCGCTTTCGGCAGAGTGGTGACAATGCGCTCGTCGCGCGCGTTAATCAGTGAGGTCGCGAGATTGCGCAGCATTGACATGCGATGCGCCGTCGTGCGTCCGAGTTTGCGATGTGCTTTTTGATGTCGCATTGTTTTTTATTTTCGATTTGCGATTGCCAATTTGCGATTTGAAATCAGCATAAGTTTTGAGCCTTATCCAATCGAAAATCGCAAATCCAAAATCGTAAATTCCTTCTACTCTTCGTCTTCGTCTTCGACTTCGTCATCCGTCGCCGCGTCGCGTCCGCCGGAGCCGGGAATCGGGTTGCCCTGCGCGTCGAATTCCATGCCGAAATCGAGTCCCATTCCGTGCAGAATATCTCTGATTTCGTTAAGGGATTTTTTGCCGAAGTTTTTCGTTGCGAGCATCTCCCGCTCCGAACGCTGAACAAGGTCGCGTATGGTCTTGATGTCGGCGTTCTTCAGGCAATTGTAGGAGCGCACGGAAAGTTCCAACTCGTCCACAGAGCGATCGAGTTGATCGTTGCGCGGCAAGGGCGGGCGTTCCATGTTGCTATAAGCAAGCTCGTCCGTGTCTTCTTCAAAGTTGATGAAGATGGACATGTGATCTTTGATTAGCTTGGCGGCAAGGCCGACGGCATCATCAGGCTTAACGGAGCCGTCCGTCCAGACTTCGATAGTCAATTTATCGAATTCCGTGTTCTGGCCTAAGCGCGCGGCTTCAACCGTGTAATTAACTTTCTTGACGGGCGTGTGAACGGAATCAATCGGAATGTAGCCGAGCGATAAATCTTCGTCGAAGTTGCGGTCGGCGGAAACATAACCGCGCCCGCGCTTCAAACGCATTTCGATTTGCATCGAACCACCTTGGCCGACAGTCGCGATGTGAACGTTCGGGTCGAGCACTTCAACGTCACCGTCTGTTTCGATGTCGCCGGAAGTGACTTCGCCCGCGCCTGTTTTGTTGATCGTGAGCGTCTTCGCTTCAGCGCTGTGCAGTTTGAAAGGCACTTGCTTCAAGTTGAGAATCACGTCGGTTGCGTCTTCGACGACACCATTGATCGACGAGAATTCGTGTTCGACGCCTTCGATCTTGACGGCGGTAATAGCCGCGCCTTCGATGCTTGAAAGCAGCGCACGCCGCAAAGAGTTGCCGACGGTCGTGCCGAAACCGCGTTCAAACGGCTGCGCGGAAAAGCGCCCGTAGCGATCCGTCATTGTCTCGGCATCGGCGGCAAGACGGCGCGGCATTTGAAAGCCTGTCCAAAGATTATTCTGATCCATAGCCATAATTTTTAATCGTCCGGGAGTGGTTCAATAAAGATGCGTCACAGCATTCGTCCGTTTGCGTTCCGGCGCGCGTCCTTCGCGAAAATGCCGGACAGCTTGTACCGGAGCAACCGCCGCTGCCCGCGTTTCTTTCGGATTACTTGCTGTAAAGTTCGACGATCAATTGTTCGTTGATCGAGCGGTCAATATCATCGCGCGTCGGAAGACTCGCAACACGCGCGCTCATGTCCGCGCCGTCTGCCGGAGCGATCCAGGAGGGACGCCCGCGCCCGGCAGCCGTCTGCCATGCGCCTTCGACGTGCGGATTATGACGCGACGCTTCCTTGATGCTGATGATGTCGCCGATTTTCGTCTGGAACGAGGGAATATCTACTTTGCGCCCGTTGACTTCGACATGCCCGTGGTTGACGAGTTGGCGGGCCTGACGGCGCGAGGTGGAAAAGCCTGAGCGGTAAACGATATTATCGAGACGGCGTTCAAGCAGAAACAGAAGGTTTTCGCCGGTGATGCCTTTTTGCCGTGCGGCGCGCTCGAAGTAGTTGCGAAACTGGCCTTCGAGAACAAAATAGATGCGTTTGACTTTTTGCTTTTCGCGCAACTGCTGGCCGTAGCCGACGAGTGCCTTGCCGCGACGCATCGAATTACCGTGCTGTCCGGGCGGCTGCGTTCCGCGTTTTTCAATCGGGCAGGAGGGCTTGTAACATCTGTCGCCCTTCAGGAAAAGTTTTGCACCTTCGCGGCGGCACAAACGGCACACCGCGTCTCTATACCTAGCCACTTCTTTTTTGCCTCCGGTCTATTATAGATAGACGGAAAAGTTTACAGGCTGCAACGCGCAAAATTTACGCGTGCGATGCCCTTCGTCCTTTTAGGTTAATTCAAATACAGTTTACAGTTTTTAGTTTTCAGCACTGAACGTAGTACGCTTTACTGAAAACTCAAAACTGTAAACTATTCAGACTCTGCGACGCTTCGGCGGACGGCAGCCGTTGTGCGGAATCGGCGTTGTGTCGCGGATCGTGACGACGCGGATGCCCGCATTGTTGATCGCGCGAATCGCCGACTCGCGCCCACCGCCGGGGCCTTTGACGCGCACTTCGCACTGCTGCATTCCGGCATCCTTCGCTTTGTTCGCCGCTTCGTAAGCCGCCTGCTGCGCGGCGAACGGAGTGCCCTTGCGCGAACCGCGAAACCCACGCGCGCCCGAAGACGACTGCGCGATCAGATTGCCCTCGAGATCGGTAATCGAGATCATCGTGTTATTAAACGACGCTGCGATGTACACAATCCCGTTCGGAATGTTCTTCTTTTCTTTCTTGCGAAAGACCTTCTTTTTTCCGGCTGCTGCTGCTTTTGCCATAAAATTAGATACTGGATATTAGATGTCAGATGTTAGTTAGAAGCCTAAATGCTGACATCTAATATCCAGCATCCGACATCTGCTTTAATTACTTTTTGCCCGGCGCTTTTTTCTTTGCGACGGTGGCGCGGCGCGGCCCCTTGCGTGTGCGCGCGTTGGTGCTCGTGCGTTGACCGCGCACGGGAAGCCCGCGACGGTGGCGCAAACCTCTGTAAGAGCCGATGTCCATCAAGCGTTTGATGTCCATTTGCACGCGCTTACGCAAGTCGCCTTCGATTTCGCCTTCGCGATCAAGAATGGCGCGGATGCGTGCGAGTTCGTCATCGTTCAAATCGCGCACGCGTGAATCAACGTTGACCTGCGCTTCCTGCAAAATCGAAGTCGCGCGCGAACGCCCGACACCATAAATATAAGTCAGGCCAATTTGCGCACGTTTGTTCGGCGGAAGATCGACGCCAGCTACACGAGCCATTTCCTTCTCTCCACTCTTTCTAGAATTTTAGATTTTCAATTGCCGCTTTCAAACGGCGATTGCAAATCCAAAATCGTAAATTATTTATCCCTGCCGCTGTTTATGTTTCGGGTTAGTGCAAATGACTCTCACGACGCCTTTGCGGTGAATGACTTTGCAGTTATCACACATCTTTTTTACTGAAGCACGTACTTTCATGTCGCCCTCGCTTGCTGCTGTTCAATCGCTGTTTTGTCGAAACACTTTATTGGCGGCGATAAGTAAAATGACTTTCGCCATTACTTCAATCGCTTCTTCCTTCGCCATACTCTCTTAAAGCAGAATATTTTGATAGCTTCGGCAAACTGCGAATCATAACACAACTATTGATTCTTTTCCAAGAGCAGCACGGGCATACACGCGCTTCCGCAGAAAGGTTATGCTCCGACGAGTTCCGCCGCCAGCACCCTTTGTCCGATGCGCGTTAAAACTTCCGGGCCGTCTTCCGTAATCGCAACGGTATGCTCGACGTGTACGCTCGGCTGTCCATCCAGCGTGACAACCGTCCAGCCGTCTGAAAGAGCCTTCGTGTGATGTGTGCCGAGGTTGAGCATCGGTTCGACGGCGAAGACGTATCCGGCTTTGATTTTCGCGCCCTTGCCCGGCGAGCCGTAGTTGGGAATCTGCGGGTCTTCGTGCATCTTGCGCCCGACGCCGTGCCCGACATATTCGCGCACGACGCCGTAGCCGTGCGCTTCGGCATGGCTTTGCACAGCCCAGCCGATGTCGCCGACGTGAAGGCCTACGCGACATTGCTCAATCGCAAGTTCGAGGCATTCTTCCGCCACGCGAATCAACTTCGACCATTCCTCCGGGACGCGCCCGACCGCAACTGTAATCGCCGAATCGCCGACGAAACCATTGAGTGTCACGCCGCAGTCAACCGAGAAAACATCGCCTTCCTGTAATTTACGTTTGGAAGGAAAGCCATGCACGACTTGTTCGTTGACGGATGCGCAGATCGAAAACGGAAAGCCGTGATAGCCTTTGAAAGTCGGCGTTGCGCCCGCCTCGCGGATCATGCGCTCCACCATCGTATCTATTTCAAGCGTCGTTATGCCGGGCGCAACCATGCGCCGCACTTCGCGCAAAACCTGCCCGACGAGCTGCCCGGAGAGGCGCATCTTTTCTAACTCTTTTTTCGACTTTCCGATAATCATACGATGGATAAATGGCTAATCGTGAACGGCGCAAAGGTTACTGGCTTCGGCGCAACAATCGTTTGCTATTCACTACTTATCGTTTAATAACTTTTCGATGTCCGCATAGACGTCTTCCGTTTCGCGCGTGCCGTCAACGCGGTGCAGAAGATTTGCCGATTGATAATAATCGAGTAACGGGCGCGTCTGATTCTCGTAAGTAGCAAGTCGCGCCTTTACTGTTTCGGGGTTATCATCGGCGCGGTGCTGTAGTTGAGCGGTTGGGTGCAGATCACAAACGTTGTCCGATTGCGGCGGCTTGAAATAAACATTGTAGATTTCACCGCAGACAGGGCAATTGCGCCGCCCGACCATGCGCTGCTCCAACAGCTCGAGAGGCACATCCACTAAAATCGCTCGAATCCCTTTGCCTTGCTCGACGGCTAATTTTTCCAGCATTGCAGCCTGCGCTGGCGTGCGCGGAAAGCCGTCCAGAATGTAACCGTTCTGGCAGTCGCCGCGCCCTGTGCGCTCGCGCACGACGCGGATCGTCACGTCATCCGGCACAAGTTTTCCTGCTTCCATGATGCCGCGCACCTCTTCTGCCAAGGGTGTCTTTTCTTCCTTCAACGCGCGAAACATGTCGCCCGTCGAAATCTGCGGCAACCCCGTGCGCTCTTCAAGGAGACGAGCCTGCGTTCCCTTTCCTGCACCCGGCGCGCCCATTAAGACAATAATCTTTGACATGAAATAGTTATCAGTGGACGGTGGTCGGCAAAAACTCGTGGCTGGTCACTGACTACCAACCACTGATCTCTGTTTCTTACGCTCTGCGTCCGCGCAAGCTTTTGCCGCCGCCGAGGAAGCCTTCGTAATTGCGCATCACGAGTTGCGCTTCGATTTGCGCGACGGTGTCCATTGCGACGCCGACGATAATCAAAAGCGAGGTGCCGCCGAAGTAAAACTGATAGCCCATGCCCGTCGGTATCCACGAAAGGCCGGGCGTCGAACTGAAAAAGGCGTCGAGCGTTTGACCAATGAAGGGAAACCGCCCGACACGAAAACCGTTCAGCATGATCTGCGGCAAGAACGCGATCAGCGCCAGATAAATTGCGCCGACAAAAGTCAGGCGCGTCAGCACTGTGTTCAGAAATTCGGCAGTCGCTTTTCCGGGTCTGATGCCCGGCATAAACCCGCCGTGCTTGCGCAGGTTGTCCGCCACTTCTTCGACATTGAAAACGATGGAAACGTAAAAGAAGGTGAAGAAGATAATGAGGGACACGAAGATCAGTTCGTAGTATGGATCGCCGCCGTGAAACTGTTGAAAGAAACTATGCACGCGGCTCCAGAAAGCAGCAGGGTTATTCGGATCGGCGGGAAACGCAGAAAGCAGTGTTTGCGGCACAGCGAGCATAGACGAAGCGAAGATCACGGGAATCACGCCGCCCATATTGACTTTGAGCGGCATCGTCGTTTGCTGTCCGCCGACGAGCTGGCGTCCGACGTGGCGCTTCGCATAAGTTATGGCAAGCTTGCGCCGTGCTGCTTCGACGAAAACAATAAATGCGATCAGGGCAATGAGCACCGCGATGAGCGCGATAACGCCGATGGTCGCCAGCGGATCGCCGCCGCGCACGCGCTCGAATACCTGCTGCACGCCGCGCGGCAAACCGATAATGATGCCTGCAAAAATCAACAGCGAAATTCCGTTGCCGACGCCGCGCTCCGTAATCTGCTCGCCGAGCCACATGACGAAGATCGTGCCTGTCGTCAAAGTCAAAACAATCGTCAAAAGCGAACTCGTTGTCGGGGCAATGACGCCATTGCGCTGCAGCCATAATGCGACGAACGAAGTTTGCACACTGCACAGCGCAACCGTCAGATAGCGCGTCCACTGATTGATCTTCTGCCGTCCCATCTCGCCTTCTTCCTGCAACTTTTTCAGTTGCGGCGAAACGACGGCCATCAATTGCAGAATAATCGAAGCGGTAATGTAGGGCGTGACGCCGAGCGCGAAAACGGAGATCGTGCGAAAGTTGCCGCCGGAGAAAAGGTCTAGCACGCCGAGCAGAGTGCTGCCGACATCGCGCCACACCGCTTCGAGCCGCGCTTTGTTAATGCCGGGCGCGGTAACGTGCGCGCCGAGACGATAAACGGCCAGCAGACCGAGCGTAAAAAATATGCGCCGACGCAAGTCCGGCACATTGAACATATTGCGAACAGCGGCGAAAAACTTTTCCATAATCAGCAGCGCCTCACGCTTTATTCAATTTCTCTTAAAAATTCAGAACCGATTATCGCCCTTGTGTCGCATGTGGCGCAAGCCGTCTGAAACGAAACCACCGAAGCGTTCGGCGCACTGGCGTATAACGTTTCCGTCCTATACGCCGGTCAAGCTTCAGTGGTTTTTCGGATGTGATATGTTCGGGACTTTTCGCGACAACTGTGCGAATCGTTTCACACGCCTAGCTTTGCGACGCTTGATCGGCCTGCAAACTTTCGCGCGTGATCAAAGTAACAGCACCGCCCGCTCCCTCGATTTTTTCGCGTGCGCTCTTCGTAAAACGATGCGCAGAGATTCGCAACGCTTTGGAAATTTCGCCCGTGCCTAAAACTACTACGTCGCGCTTGGCTTTCTTAATTAATCCGCGCTCGTGCAGCAATTCCGGCGTCACTTCCTCGTTTGCGCCGAAACTTCTGTCCAGTGCAGAAAGACTCACTTCGATCCACTCTTTTTTGAAGATATTGGTGAAGCCACGCTTTGGAAGACGACGATGCAGCGGCATCTGACCGCCCTCGAAACCGATCTTCGCCGAATAACCGGAGCGGGATTTTTGACCTTTTTCGCCGCGCCCTGATGTCTTGCCCGTGCCGGAACCGGGGCCGCGCCCGATGCGTTTCTTTTTGTGCGTCGCACCCTTCGGGGCGCGCAAATTATTAAGACCGAGTGCCATGATTTTCCTCTACTCTACAATCCGCAAAAGATGCGGCACTTTCTTCACGAAGCCGCGCATCGCGTGTGTGTCCGGGCGCTCAACGATTTGATTCAATTTCGTCAACCCGACGCTGCGAACGATTTGCTTGTGCGTCTTCGGCGCGGCGATAAAGCTTCTGTAATACTGTATGCGAATCGTGCCGCCATTGTTGTTCGTCGCAGGCGCTTTTCCTTTATCGCCCTGCGGCGCTTCTTCGCCACCAATACCTAAAACGTCCGCTGCTTTGGCGAGCGTGTCGGAAACCGCTTCCGTGACTTTATCTAAAACACTCATTGCTTATAACTCCTCTACCTGCTTGCCGCGCAGACGCGCCACTTCCATCGGGTCTTTCATCCTTAGAAGACCGTCGAAAGTCGCGCGCACAACATTGTGCGGATTAGCAGAACCTAAAACCTTCGTGCGCACATCGTGAACGCCGACGGCCTGCATCACTGCGCGCACCGCGCCCCCGGCGATAACGCCCGTGCCTTCCGAAGCGGGCTTCATCAGCACGCGGCCTGCGCCGAACTTGCCGATCAATTCATGCGGCAAAGTATTTTTGATGAGCGGCACGCGGATTAGATTTTTCTTCGCCGCCTCGATACCCTTTTTAATGGCGAGCGGCACTTCGCGCGCCTTGCCTGTGCCGAAGCCGACGTGACCGGATTCGTCGCCGATCACGACGAGCGCCGCAAACGACATATTTTTACCGCCCTTGACCACTTTGGTCACGCGGTTGATCGAGATAACCTGATCTTTGAGATCAAGTCCCTGCGCCGTAATTCTTTGTCTAGGTTGTCTCATTGCTATTCGTTATGCACCTTCGCCAGCCGTCGCTTCCTGACTGTTTTCCGCCGATTGATCTTCCTGCGCCGCCGCTGTTTCTGCTTTATTCAATCCCGCTTCGCGCGCCGCCGCAGTCAGAGCTTTGACGCGGCCATGATAAAGATAGCCGCCGCGATCAAACACGACGCTCTCGATGCCGAGGCCGAGGGCGCGTTCGGCGATAGCACGCCCGACACGCTCAGCCGCTTCGATGTTGCCGCCCGTCGCACCGCGCAAATCCTTTTCAGATGTCGAAGCTGCGGCAAGCGTGCGTCCCTGCTCGTCATCAATAATCTGCGCGTAAATATGATTAAGACTGCGATAAACGGCGAGGCGCGGGCGCGCTGTCGTGCCATGCACTTTGCGCCGTATGCGTCTGTGAACCGCGTTGCGAACTTCCGCTCTTTTTCTGTTAGCCATCTCTTTTTATCTCCTGCCCCTGCTCGTTCTTCACAGGGAATAGGTCGAACGCGCTTGCGATGAAAATTTCGCGTGCGTCTTAGCTCGACCGTCGCAGGCGCTTTCATCTTTCAAGAACAACAGCGCCACACAAACAATTGAAAACTGTAAGCTAAAAACTGAAAACTATTTGCCTGTCTTGCCGGGCTTCAACTTCAAAGGCACATCCGCATAACGCACGCCCTTGCCCTTGTAAGCATCCGGCTTACGCAACGTGTGCATTTCGGCGGCGACTTGGCCGAGCCGCTGCTTGTCTATGCCGGTCAACGTGAGCGTCACCTGATACTGCTGAATACTCGCTTTCGTCGGCACGCGCTCTGATTTTACGTCAATGCCTTCGGGCAGCGGAAATTCAATCGGGTGCGAATAGCCAAGGGAAAAAACGACCTTTTTGCTCTGCACGTCCGCTTTGTAACCGACGCCGACGACATCCATCTGCCGCGTGAAGCCTTCGGTGACGCCGACAATCGCATTATTCGCGAGCGCACGCGCCAAGCCATGCTGCGCCGCAAGAAGATCATTAGCGCGCTCGGCCTGCAATTGATCGCCTTCCTGCTTGAAGACAATGCCTTCGGGAACCGGCGTCTTCAAAGTACCCTTCGCGCCTTTGATTTCCAACTCGCGTTCGCGAATCGTGACGGTCACGCCCTTCGGCACTGTGATAACTTTCTTTCCAATACGAGACATAGTTCTTAACCTTTGATTAAGGAAGTCAGAAGTCAGGAGTCAGGAGTCAGAATAAAATAAAGCGTAAACTTCTCGCTTCTTCATTCTGTCTTCTGTCTCCTGACTTCTGTCTCCCTAGTATATTTGCGCCAGCACTTCGCCGCCGACGTTTTCGCGGCGCGCTACTTTGCCGCTCATCAGGCCGCGCGAAGTCGAAACGATGTTGATGCCGTAGCCGCCGAGTACACGCGGAATCTCTCCCGCTCCCATGTAGACGCGTCTTCCGGGACGCGACACTCTTGCGAGATGCGTAATCGAAGACGTGCCGCGCGCATCGTAACGCAAAAAGATGCGTATGTTGCGCTTGACGCCTTCGCCCTTCATGACGAAGTTGTTGATGTAGCCCTCTTCTTTGAGAATGCGGGAAACTTCCAATTTCAATTTCGAGGCCGGAATATCAACGCGCGAGTGCTTCGCGGCGATAGCATTGCGAATGCGCGTCAGCATATCGGCAATAGGATCAGTCATGCTTTACTCCAAAACAGATGCTAGATGTTAGATGTCAGATTCTAGTTAAGAGCTGGAGACTAGCATCCAGCATCTAATATCTGACATCCGCTTTTTACCAACTCGATTTCACGACGCCGGGAATTTGTCCCTGCAACGCGAGTTCACGGAAACAGATGCGGCACAAATTGAACTTGCGCAAATATCCGCGCGGACGCCCGCAACGCTTGCAGCGCGTGTAGGCGCGCGACGAAAATTTCGGTTTCCGGTTCGCTTTCGCGATCAGTGATTTCTTTGCCATAGTAATTCAGATATTAGATGATAGATGCCGGATGCTAGTTAGAAGCCAGAACTGACATCTAATATCTAACATCTTCGTTATTGTCTAAACGGCATTCCGAGCGCGCGTAGAAGCGAGCGTGCCTGTTCGTCGTTTTTCGCGGTGGTGACAATCGAAATATTCATGCCGCGTGTTTTGTCCACTTTGTTAAAATCAATTTCAGGGAAAATCAATTGCTCGCGGATGCCGAGCGTGTAATTGCCGCGCCCGTCAAAAGCCTTCGGCGAAATACCGCGAAAGTCTCTCACGCGCGGCAGCGCCACAGACACAAGGCGATCCAGAAACTCGTACATGCGTTCGCCGCGAAGCGTGACCATCGTGCCAATCGGCATTCCTTCGCGCAGCTTGAACGTCGCGATTGATTTTTTCGCTTTTGTGATAACGGGCTTTTGGCCTGTGATCGCGGTCAATTCATCCGCCGCCGTATCGAGAATTTTCGCGTTGGCAATCGCTTCGCCCATGCCCATGTTGATAACGATCTTTTGCAAACGCGGCGTCGCCATCGGATTCGTGATGCCGAACTCTTTCGAGAGCGCGGGCGCAATCTCTTTCGTGTAACGCTCTTTTAATCTGGCTGCCATAACTTCTGTTTCACCTCCTGCGGCTTGGGTCTAGCGGTTTTTACAACAGGCGTTTCCAAACCTTCTCGCTCTTCTCGCTTCAATTACTTTTCAAACGTATGTCCGCTGCGCGCGGCGGTGCGTGTTTTCGAGCCGTCGTCGGCGATGTGATATTTGACGCGCGTCGGCTTGCCCGATTGCGGATCAATTAATTGTACGTTCGAGATGTCTATAAAAGCTTCTTTATCGATGATGCCGCCGCCGCGATTGTTCTGCGGATTGGCGCGCTGGTGTTTCTTCACGATGCCCGCGCCCTCGACCTTGACTTTGCCTTTCGTCGGCAACACTTCGAGCACGCGCCCGCGCTTGCTTTTATCGCGTCCGGCGATGACAACGACCTGATCGCCCTTCTTGATCTTGACGCGCCTTTTTTCCTTTTCCATTTCTATATCACCTCCGGCGCGAGACTCACGATTTTCATATAATTTTTATCGCGCAATTCTCTTGCGACAGGGCCGAAGACGCGCGTGCCGATAGGCGTGCCGTCCTCTTTAATAAGCACCGCCGCATTCTGGTCAAAGCGAATGTACGTTCCGTCTTTGCGGCGCACTTCCTTGCGCGTGCGCACGATCACGGCGTTCTGTACAGTGCCTTTTTTGACAGCTCCATCCGGCGCAGCTTCCTTAACGGCAACCTTAATGCGATCACCGAGGCTTGCGTGGACGCCGGTCGAGCCGCCAATCGGCATAATCATCTCGACACGCCGCGCGCCCGAATTGTCTGCCACGTCCAAAGACGTTTGCATCTGAATCATTGTTGCTCACCCTGTTCGCAGATGTTAGATACTAGATGTCAGATGCTAGTGAAGAATGATTTGCCTTTACTAACATCCAGTATCTAACATCCGTCCTCTGCCCTTTTACTTTTCTGCCTTCTGTACAATCTCTGCGACGCGCCAGCGTTTTCTCGCCGAGAGCGGACGCGTTTCGATAATACGCACTTTGTCGCCGATGGCCGCGCCCGTTTCATCGTGCGCCATAAACTTCGATGTGCGCCGCACGTAGCGTCTATATTTCGGATGCTTAATCAAGCGGTCAACGCGCACGACAACCGTTTTTTCCATTTTGTCCGAAGCGACGATGCCGACCTTTTGCGCGCGACTGCCGCGCTTGCCAGCCTCCGTGCCGGAAGCATTGCCGGGCTGCGCATCGACGTTCGGCGCAACATCGTGCGCCAGCATCTCGCCCGAAGTCGTGGCCTTTGCTACATCTGCGTCGGGCATCGTTGCCGTTACATCCTGTTGATTATTTTCTTCTGCCATCTCTCAACCTCGTCAATCATCAATCGTAATAATGCAAAACCGTCTTATCTATTCATGATTGACGATTTAACCCTTTACGACTTATGCATTCTGCGTTTCGCGTTCGCGCACAAGCGTGTGAATACGCGCAAGCGATGTTTTTTCTTCGCGGATACGTTTGACCGCGTCAACCTCGCCGAGCGCCAGCTTAAAATTCAAGCGAAAGAGCGATTCCTTCAGGCGCGCCGCTTCACCACGTAAATCATCGGCGGACATATCACGCAGGCGATCTAATTCTTCACGTCTCTTCATCGTTAAATCGCGCCTCCTTCCTGATCCGCACGCGTCACAAACTTCGTTTTAACCGGAAGCTTCTGCGCCGCAAGTCTCATCGCTTCGCGCGCCGTCGTTTCATCGACGCCTTCGATCTCGTAAAGAATGCGCCCGGGCTTGACGACCGCGACCCAGTATTCCGGCGCGCCCTTGCCTTTGCCCATACGCGTTTCCGCAGGCTTCTTCGTGACGGGCTTATCCGGGAACATGCGTATCCAGATTTTGCCGCCGCGCTTGATATGGCGCGTCATCGCAATACGCGCTGCTTCGATCTGGCGATCCGTGATCCACGCAGGCTCCAGACATTTCAACCCGTACTCACCGAAACTCACAGAGCCGCCGCGTATCGCCGTGCCCGTCATACGCCCGCGCATCTGCTTGCGGTGCTTTACCTTCTTCGGCATCAACATAGTAATTTCGCTCCGCTCAAACGAGATGTCAGATATTAGATGTTAGTTAAAAATGAGAACCAGCATCCGGCATCTAACATCCAGCATCTGCTTTTACTGTCTATCTCCGCGTGGTCTGTTATCGCCGCCGCGCCCGCCGCCTCTGTTGTCGCCGCGTTCACCGTCACGACCACCTTCGCGTTCGCGTCGGGTACGTGGACGGCGTTCGCGTCCTTCGCCGCGCGGATCGTTAATCGGATCGGAACCTGTGCCGCGCGCCATTGCCGCTCGCGGATCGAGAATCTCGCCGCGATAAATCCAGACCTTAACGCCGATCACACCGTATGTCGTGTGCGCTTCAGCCACGCCGTAATCAATATCCGCGCGCAATGTATGCAACGGAAGCTGTCCCTGCAAAGACCATTCGGTGCGGGCGATTTCCGCTCCGTTCAAGCGTCCGCCGACTCTGACCTTGATGCCCAGCGCGCCGAAGCGTTGCGATTCTTCAATCGTCTTGCGCATCGCGCGACGAAAGGCAATGCGCTTCTCGAGTTGCTGCGCGATTTTTTCCGCTTGCAATTGCCCGTTCAACTCAGGCTTGTGAATCTCCTGAATCGAGACCAGAACTTCGCGCCCCGTCTTCGCCGAAAGATCGCCTTTGAGCTTGTCTATCTCCGACCCTTTACGTCCGATGATGATGCCGGGACGCGACGTGTAGATGATAATCTTCAAGCGATTGGCCGCGCGTTCGATGTCAACGTGCGAAACGCCCGCGCCCGCGAAACGCGATTTCATGTCGCGCTTCAATTTCAAATCTTCCAACAAGTATTCGCCGTACTGACGCTTTGCATACCAGTGCGAGTGCCAATCTTTGTTGTAACCAAGGCGGAAGCCGTAAGGATGAACTTTCTGACCCACTGTTGTTTATCTCCGTTTCAATCTTTCGGAAAACTATTCGGCGGTTGGCGTTTCCGTTGCACCCGTTGTGGCGTTTGCTGCACCACCGTCATTGACACTAGCGTTCGCCTTCGGCACGACAGCACGTTTGGCACGCGGCGCAGCGGCAGCGCCACCACGTTTGCGATTTCGGCTTACGCCCGGCTTCGCGCCTGCCGAAGCTTTGCCGCCAACTGTTTCTTCCGCGCGCTCGTCGTTTGAAAGCAGCACTGTGACATGGCAAAAATGGCGACGCTCGCGGAAGGCGCGTCCCTGCGGCGCGGGGCGCATACGCGTGCGGTTTTTCGTCGGCCCGCGATCCACAAAGCACGCCTTGACCCACAAATCATCCGGGTCGATTGCGACGTTCGCCTTCTCCGCAGACTCGCTGGCATTGGCAATGGCCGAGCGCACGCACGCTTCGATGCCGTTTGCCGCGCGCTTGTTCGTGTACTGCAAAATCGCCAACGCCTTATTAACGTTTTTGCCGCGAATCATATCAATGACAAGCCGCGCCTTCTGCGCTGAACCGCGCAAATATTTCGCACTCGCTTTTGCTTCCATTACTCACTCCGTTCGCAGTTTCGATTTTCCGGTTTCAAGTTTTCAGTGCAAGTATTTCTATTCCTTGCTGAAAACTGAAAACCGAGAACTGAAAACTGTTACCTGGCGACCTTCGAGCTTTTTTCGGCCTTCGTTCCCGAATGGCCTTTGAAGGTACGTGTCGGCGCGAATTCGCCGAGCTTATGACCGACCATATTTTCCGTCACGTACACAGGCAAATGGCGTCTTCCGTTATGCACACCGAACGTCAAGCCGACCATATCCGGCGTAATCGTCGAACGCCGCGACCAAGTCTTAATGGCAGGCGGCTTATTTCCGCTTAAGCGAATCCGCTCGACAGCCTTCGATACATGAACGTCAACAAACGCACCTTTTTTAAGTGAACGCGCCATAATCTTATTTCGCTCCGCTTCACAAGATGTCGGATGCTAGATATTAGAGGTTAGTGAAAAACTGACATCCAGCATCTGACATCCGGCATCTACTATTTGACTCTTCTATCGCGCACGATCATTTTCTGCGTGCGTTTGTTCGAGCGCGTCTTATAGCCGCGCGTCGGTTGTCCCCAGGGCGTGACGGGATTGCGCCCGCCGCTCGTTTTGCCTTCGCCGCCGCCATGCGGGTGATCGACGGGATTCATTGCGACGCCGCGCACGTGCGGGCGAATGCCCTTCCAACGCGTGCGCCCAGCTTTACCGAGCGAAACATTTTCGTGCTCCGTATTGCCGACCTGCCCGATTGTCGCCATGCACACGACAGGCACACGACGAATTTCGCCCGACGGCATACGAAGCTGTGCGTAGTCGCCTTCTTTTGCGACCAGTTGCGCGAATGCGCCCGCGCTTCGTGCCATCTGCCCGCCCTTGCCCGGACGAAGCTCTATGTTATGAATCTGCGTGCCGAGAGGAATGTTGCGAATCGGCAAGGCATTGCCCGGCAGAATATCCGCTTCCGCGCCGCTCATCACCATCTTTCCGACTTCCAAGCCTGTCGGCGAGATGATGTAACGCTTCTCGCCATCGAGATAAGCGATGAGCGCGATATGCGCCGAGCGATTCGGATCGTATTCGATCTGCGCGACGCGACCGGGCACGCCAGCTTTATCGCGCTTGAAATCAACGATGCGGTAAAAGCGTTTGTGGCCGCCGCCGCGACGCCGCACAGTAATGCGCCCGTCGTTGTTGCGTCCCGAAATACGCTTCTTCGGCTCTAACAGAGACTTTTCAGGCTCCGCGCCGACGGTCAATTCATCGCGCGTCAGATACGTTTGATAACGTCTCGCGGGTGATGTCGGTGTAAGCTTTTTGATGCCCATAATCTTTAAGTAGTCAGAAGTCAGGAGACAGAAGTCAGAATAAAGAAGCGGCAAATGTTCGCGCCGCAGATGCTTTTATTCTGTGTGCTGACTCCTGACTTCTGTCTCCTGTTCTTAAATTGCTTCGCCGTAATCTATTGGTCTTTCGCCGTGCTTCAAGGTAACGTAGGCTTTTTTCCAAGACGGCTTGCGGCCTTCGTGACGCCCGCGCCGCGCCATCTTGCCCATGTAATTGAGCGTGTGAACTTGATCTACTTTGACTTGAAAAATCTTTTCGACGGCAGACTTGATTTCCGGCTTCGTCGAGTTACGCTCGACGCGGAAGGTCAAAAGTTGGCGTCCGTCCTGCGATTCTTCCTTCGCAATCAAAGCCTTTTCCGTAATCACGGGCGACTTGATAATGTCCCAAACTGTGCGCATCGCTTATGCCGCCTCCTCATTCGCACTTTGCTCCGCTGCTGTGCCGCCGTTTTCCGTGCTCGCTTTTCTGCTTTGCGGATCGAGCATCTGCGTTAATTCTTCCGCCGCGCGGCGCGAGAGCACAAGCTTTTCGTGATACAGCAAATCGTAAATGTTCAAGCCGTAGCTATGCACGATCTTCGTGCGCTGCACATTACGCGACGCAAGCATCAGATTATCGTTTTCGAGCGAATCAACGATCAGCGTTTTGCCTTCAAGCCCGAGCGTGCCAAGCGTGGAAAGAAAACCTTTCGTCTTCGGCTGATCGAGCTTGAAATCATCTATGACAACAACGTTGCCTTCGCGCACGCGTTCCGACAAGGCCGAACGCAACGCGCCGCGCCGCATTTTCTTCGGCATATTATAAGACCAATCGCGCGCCTGCGGCCCGTGTACCTTGCCGCCGCCCTTCCACAAAGGTGAACGAAGCGAAGCGACGCGCGCGCGTCCCGTGCCTTTTTGCTTCCAGAGCTTACGGCCTGAACCGGACACGTCGCCGCGCGTCTTCGTGCCGACTGTGCCCGCACGCGCGTTCGCCCGATGATTTCTGAGCGCCGCGTGAATCAATGCTTCGTTCAACTCCGCATTGAATATCGTGTCCGGCAACTCAAAGTCGCCGACTTCTTCATTCTTTAGATTGCGCACCTTAACGGTTGGCATAACTCACTCCGTTCACAGTTTTTAGTTTTCAGTTTTTAGTTTTCAGTGAAAGCGCTTCCGCCTCTTGCTGAAAACTGAAAACCGATGCACTGAAAACTATTTCTTTCTTTGCCTCGCAGCTTTTTTGATAATCACGACGCTGCCGGTTGCGCCCGGAACTGCGCCGCGCACCATCAGCAAATTGTTTTCGGCGTCAACGCGCGCCACCGTCAAACTCTTCACAGTCACGCGCTCGTCGCCCATATGACCCGAAGAACGCGTGCCTTTAATAACGCGCGACGGATACGCGGACTGCCCGATTGAACCCGGCGCGCGCACATTCATAGAACCATGCGATTCCGGGCCGCGCTTAAAATTATGACGCTTCACCGTTCCCGCGAAGCCGCGTCCCTTCGAGCGCCCGACGACATCAATCACGTCGCCGTCCGCGAATTGGTCAACCCGCACAGTGTCGCCGACGTTCATTTCCGTGTTCGTGTTATCGAGTCGGAACTCTTTCAAGATACGCGTCGGCGGAGTGCCGCCGCCCGTCTTCTCGAAGTGGCCTCGCATCGGCTTGTTGACGTTCTTCAAGCGCACGGGTTTGTCTTCGACAAGGCCAAGCTGCACGGCGTTGTAACCGTCGCGCCCGGCGGAAGATTTCTTTTGCACGACAACACACGGCCCCGCTTTAATCACAGTCACAGGAGTAACCGTGCCGTCAGCGGCGAACAACTGCGTCATCCCGACTTTTTTACCGATGATTCCGTTAATCATCCCAACATCCTCAGTTTTAAGTTTTCAGTTTTAAGTTTTTAGCGCAAGCGAATTGCCTTTACTGAAAACTTAAAACTGAAAACCGTAAACTCGTAAACTATCTGTCTTTGCCGAACGCTTTGATTTCAACATCAACGCCCGCCGGAAGGTCTAGCTTCATTAGCGCATCGACCGTTTGCGGCGTCGGATCGAGAATATCCATCAGACGTTTGTGAGTTCTGATTTCAAACTGCTCGCGCGACTTTTTATCGACGTGCGGCGATCTGAGAACAGTCCACTTGTTTTTCAAAGTGGGAAGCGGAATCGGCCCCGCGACGCGCGCGCCCGTGCGTTTCGCCGTCTCGACAATCTCTGTGGTGGATTGATCCAACACACGATGATCGTAAGCCTTGAGTCTGATTCTGATTTTTTCGTTCAGCATAATTTCTTCAACTTAACTTTTATGCGCAGAGCTATTCCACGATGTCGGTAACAGTGCCGGCGCCAACGGTGCGTCCACCTTCTCTGATGGCGAACCTGAGTCCCTTCTCCATCGCGATCGGCGCAATGAGTTCGATGTTCATCGCCACATTGTCGCCCGGCATCACCATCTCCACTCCCTCCGGCAATGTCGCAACTCCCGTGACGTCTGTGGTTCTAAAGTAGAACTGCGGCCTGTATCCCGTAAAGAACGGCGTATGTCTCCCGCCTTCTTCCTTCGTGAGAACGTATGCCTCCGCCTTGAACTTCGTGTGCGGTGTAATCGAACCCGGCTTGGCAATCACTTGCCCTCGCTCGATGTCCTTGCGTTCCACTCCTCTCAAGAGTAGTCCGACGTTGTCGCCCGCCACTCCTTCGTCCAACAACTTCTTGAACATCTCCACTCCCGTGCAAACCGTCGAACGCGTGTCTCGTATCCCGATGATCTCCACCGTTTCATTCACCTTCACGCGTCCTCTTTCTACTCGCCCCGTCGCCACCGTGCCTCTGCCCTGAATCGTGAAGATGTCTTCCACCGGCATCAAAAACGGCTTCTCGATGTCCCGCTCCGGCGTCGGTATATACGTGTCCACCGCATTCATTAACTCTTCCACAGTCGCTTCCCACTTCGCTTCCCCGTTCAGCGCGCCGAGTGCTGATCCCTTTATGACCGGTATATCGTCGCCGGGAAACTCATATGCCGAGAGCAACTCTCTGACTTCGAGTTCGACCAGTTCCAATAACTCTTCATCATCCACCGCATCCGCTTTGTTCATAAACACGACCATCGCCGGCACTCCGACTTGGCGGGCAAGCAAGATGTGCTCGCGTGTTTGCGGCATCGGGCCATCGGTCGCGGCAACGACTAAGATAGCCCCGTCCATCTGCGCCGCGCCCGTGATCATGTTCTTCACATAATCGGCATGGCCGGGACAATCCACGTGCGCGTAGTGGCGATTAGCTGTCTCGTATTCGACGTGCGCGGTGGCGATTGTAATCCCGCGTGCTTTCTCTTCCGGCGCATTATCGATGGAATCGAACGCCCGCACGATGATCTTCGGGTTATGCTTGGCTAAGACCTTTGTAATAGCTGCCGTCAACGTCGTCTTCCCGTGATCCACATGCCCGATGGTTCCGATGTTTACATGCGGCTTTGATCTGTCAAATTTCTCTTTGCTCATCTCTTTACCTCTCGCTCCTTATTCAAGCAAGCATCCAAGTTTTGAAGCGAATAATGAAAGTCAGGGCGTACAACCCGCTTCTGCTTCATTCCTTCGCGTTCCTACTTTATTTCGCCACGCCCTGTACTTTCGCGATGACTTCTTCGGCGACTTGTCTAGGCGCTTGATCGTAGCGCTCGAAGTGCATCGTCGAAGTGGCGCGTCCCTGCGTCGCAGAGCGCAGATCAGTTGTGTAACCGAACATCTCTGAAAGCGGCACAAAGGCCGTGATGACTTGCGCACCGCCCGTGCGCGGTTCCATTTTTTCGATTTGCCCGCGACGACGATTCAAGTCGCCGTTGACCGAACCCATGTATTCTTCCGGTGTCACGACTTCGACGCGCATGATCGGCTCGAGCAAGACGGGCTTGGCTTTCTTCAAGGCATCCTGAAAAGCCAGCGATCCGGCGATATGGAATGAACGTTCGTCGGAGTCTACTTCGTGGTATGAACCGAAGACGAGGCGCACTTTAATGTCCACCAACTCGTAGCCCGCGAGAAAGCCGCGCTCCATCGCTTCGTGAACGCCCTGCTCTGTCGGGCGGATAAACTCTTTTGGAATCGCGCCGCCTGTAATCTTGTTCTCGAAGACAAAGCCTTCGCCGGGAGCCGGTTCGATTTCAAGTTCGACGTGGCCGAATTGACCGCGACCGCCAGTTTGCTTCTTAAAGATTTCCTTGCCGGGCGCGGGCTGCGTGATTGTTTCGCGGTAAGCGACCTGCGGCTTACCGACGTTGGCTTCGACGCCGAACTCGCGCTTCATGCGGTCAACGATAATTTCAAGGTGAAGTTCGCCCATGCCTGCGATGATCGTCTGGCCTGTTTCGTGATCGGTTGAAACATTAAAGGACGGGTCTTCCTGCGCGAGACGATTGAGTGCGATGCCTAGTTTATCCTGATCCTGACGGGTCTTTGGCTCGACGGCGACGCGTATCACGGGCGCGGGAAAGTCCATCGCTTCGAGAATCACGGGCTTGTTTTCATCGCATACCGTGTCGCCCGTTGTGACCTGCTTCATGCCGCCGATGGCGATGATTTCGCCAGCAGACGCTTCTTCGATGTCTTCGCGCTTGTTGGCGTGCATCAGCATCAATCGTCCGACGCGCTCTTTAGAATCTTTGACGGGATTGTAAGCGTAGGAACCGGCTCTGATCGTTCCGCTGTAAATGCGCACGAATGAGAGTTGGCCGAGATGCTTGTCGCCCATGATCTTGAAAACAAGTCCGCTGAACGGAGCGGAAGCATCTGCGGGACGTGGTTCCGGTTCGCCCGTGTTGGGATTAATGCCAGCGACGGGCGGAATATCGAGCGGGCTGGGCAGGAAATCAACGACGGCATCGAGCAATGTCTGGACGCCTTTGTTCTTAAAGGCGGAACCTGTTACGACGGGAACGATTTTCAGAGCGAGCGTGCCTTTACGCAACCCTGCGCGAATCTCAGCTTCGGAAATTTCTTCGCCTTCGAGGTACTTCAACATCAAATCGTCATCAACGCTTGAAACCGCTTCGACCATTTTTTCGCGCGCGGCTTTGGCTGCTTCCTGCAAGTCAGCCGGAATGTCTGTGGTCAGGTACTCCGCGCCCTTCGTTTCATCGTTCCAGATCAAAGCCTTCATCGTAATCAAATCAATGACGCCTTTGAGTTGATCTTCGAGGCCGATGGGAATTTGAATTGCGACAGGATTCGCGCCGAGTCTGGTGATGATTGATTCAAACGAGCGGTCAAAGCTTGCGCCCGCGCGATCTAATTTATTGATAAAGCAAATGCGCGGCACGCCGTACTTGTCTGCCTGACGCCAGACGGTTTCCGATTGCGGTTCGACGCCCGCGACGCCGTCGAACACCGCGACTGCGCCATCGAGCACGCGCAAAGAACGTTCGACTTCCATTGTGAAATCAACGTGGCCGGGCGTGTCTATGATATTGATGCGGTATTCCGAACCTTCGCGTTTCCAGAAGCAAGTCGTCGCGGCGCTCGTGATCGTGATGCCGCGTTCCTGTTCCTGCTCCATCCAGTCCATCGTCGCAGTGCCTTCATGCACTTCACCGATTTTGTGCGACACGCCCGTATAGAAAAGGATGCGCTCGGTCGTCGTCGTCTTTCCGGCGTCAATGTGCGCCATGATGCCGATGTTGCGGAATTTGCTAAGGTCTTGCTTTGGCATAACTCACCATAGATGCTGGATGTTAGATACTAGATATTAGTTAAGAACTGACATCCAACATCCAGCATCTGACATCTGCTTTACTACCACTTATAATGCGCAAACGCTTTGTTGGCGTCGGCCATGCGATGCGTGTCTTCTTTTTTCTTGACGGCGTTGCCGCGATTGTTGGCTGCGTCGAGAAGTTCTCCGGCAAGGCGATCAACCATTGATTTCTCGCCGCGCCCGCGTGCGTACTGCACGATCCAGCGAATGGCGAGCGCGCCGCGACGTTCCTGATGAACTTCGAGCGGCACTTGATAAGTCGAACCGCCGACGCGACGTGATTTCACTTCGACAGTCGGGCGCACATTTTCAATGGCGCGCTTGAAGACTTTAAGCGGCTCATCGCCCGCCTTCTCGCCGATCTGCGTCAAGGCTTTATAAAAGATTGCCTCGGCAGTCGATTTTTTGCCGCCGAGCATCACGCCGTTAATAAACTTGGTGACAAGCGGATTGTTATAAACCGGGTCGGGCAATACATCGCGTCTTTGTGCAACTCTTCGTCTTGGCATCTTTCAGTTCTCAGTGGTCAGTGATCGGTTGTCAGTAAACCCTGCTGTCCGTAGTCGCCGCTTTTGGCTGACCACTGACCACAGGCCACTGACAACTAAGTTATTTCTTGCCGCCTTTAGCGCCGCCCTTTGCTGCGCCTGCCGCGCCCGCCTTCGGACGTTTCGCGCCGTACTTGGAGCGTCCCTGTTTGCGATCCGCGACGCCGACCGAATCCAGCGTGCCGCGTATAACGTGATAACGCACGCCCGGCAAATCCTTAACGCGTCCGCCGCGTATGAGCACAATCGAGTGCTCCTGCAAATTGTGGCCGACGCCCGGAATATAAGTCGTCACTTCAATGCCGTTGGTCAGGCGAACGCGCGCGACTTTACGAAGCGCGGAATTCGGCTTCTTAGGCGTTTGCGTATATACGCGCGTGCAGACGCCGCGACGCTGCGGTGATTCCTGAAGCGCGGGACTCGCCGTCTTATATTTGACCGCCGTGCGGCCTTTGCGAACAAGCTGATTAATTGTCGGCACTATTTTCTGTTACCTCTAGAATTAAAACTGTTTCGCCCGACTGAGCGGAGAGCGCAAAATACCGCGCAACCTGCCTCTTTCCGAAACTTGTCCGGCAGTCAGCGCAAGCCGAGCTGTTCTGAAATATTCGTAATGTGATTCGAGGAATGTTCTGAATTAAACGAACTAAGTGTGGATACTGGCCTTCCTCAAAGCCAAAACTTTTCTGTGGCGGCGCATTAATTAATGGACGAGTCGGCTAGGCATTTCGCCAGCCGTTTCGTGCGTCCTTCGCGCGGGCACGGAGTCTTTATGAAACCGCTGCGCGTAGGCATTTACGCCACAATAATTGTCAAACGATTGTTCCGAACAATGAACAACCGGGCAACGCCTCCACACCGACAGAACCTGCTAAGCATTGCACTGTGTAAATCAGACTGTATGTCCGAAACGAAGGATTGTAATGGCACGGCTTTTTTCTGTCAAGCGCGCAGGGAGATATTGCAGCCGCTTACAAATGAATGCGAACACTGTAGGGGCAGGGCTAGTCCCTGCCCGCTTGTTTAATAAAGGAGCGGGCAGGGACTAGCCCTGCCCCTACATAAATCTGCCTTTCGCCGATTAAGTTGCACGCGAATGCTAATCGCCAGAGAGAGAGGCTTAAAGTGTGTTTCCAGCGCTCAAGATTGCGGCGCGGGCGGATTCGGCGTTGTGCTGCGGCGCTTCGTCGGTTCGACGTGCGTGGCGCGTTCCCACTCGGCCATGATGGACGCATCATCGCCGAATTTGTTGTGGACGATGGCGTTTAGTTGCAGCACTGCTTTATTGCCTTTATCGAGCGCGGTTTCAATGGCGGCGGTGGCGGCAACCTAAGATTCGCGGCTAATGTTTTTGCTCGTCATAGAATCTTCGAGTTCCGCGATGCGATTGTTGAGCTGCGCTAGGAAATCATCGGGCATTTCGTTTTTGGTAAACGCGGCAGCGACGGGCGCGGCGTCTGCCGCGATGGTGCGCGCGGCATTGATTAAAGCTTGATCGCTGGCTCTCGGCGGCACGCGAAATTTATCCGCGAAGCCGGGCGAATCGAGTTCTATCACGCGCGCATTGCGGTTGATGTCCGTCAGCGCGTCGCGCAGATTGTCGCGTGCCTGCGCTTTTCCGGTGACGCTCTGCTTCGCGGCGCTCTGCCCCGAAGCCTGCGCAACACTCTGCTCATCCAAATCCGCGATGACTGCGGCGAGCGCCTTAAACTGCTTGCCTCCCACAGAAGCGGCGGGAAACGCTTCTGCGTGAACGCTGCCGAAATCACGCACGCGCGTGAACATTTCATAACGACGCATTTCTTTTGTATTCATGGTTTGTTCCTTTCGGTGAAGCAAAGGGGCGGCGAGTGGGCTGCCCGCGAGTTGTGGAAGAAGACAGCGGAGAACTGTCTGACAGAGTAAGCGAACCGTCTGAAAGCGCAAACTATACGCCTTTTCACGAAATATTCACTATTTTTCTTTCGGGAAAAACGATTTGCACAAAAGAATTTACCCGGAGCGCACGGGAAAACCGTTGACACCCGAAACCAAACACATGACGCATTCGACTAAACCACTGACGCGCCAAACTAAACTGCTGACGCACCCAACTAAATGGTTGCCGCGCAAGAATAAAGCACTGACACCTTGGGAAAAGCGGCTGTCGGCATGGGAAAGAAGATGCCGCGTTGACTAAAGCCGTTTGCAGATGAATGTGGACAATGTAGGGGCAGGGCTTGTCCCTGCCCGTGCTTTTATCAAACAAGCGGGCAGGGACAAGCCGCTACCCCTACAATTTATTTCTCGCGCGCAATCGGGATGGCGACTTTTCTCATTGAACTTTGGCGTAAACGTCTTTCAAGGCAAGGCGGCAATCAATTGTTTCGAGCGTTAAAACATCTTCCGCATCATGCGCGTCGGAATAAAGCCACTGTCCCGCCGTTTGCCGCACATAACGCTCGATTCTGTGAGGTTCTTGCGCGACGAGCAGGTATTCGGCGAGAGATTCGATCTGCTGATAATGCTCAAACTTTTTGCCACGATCATAGGCTTCAGTCGATTCGGAAAGAACTTCGACAATCACCACTGGATTGAGAAGTAAATCCCTGTGATTATCGTCAAACAGTTCTTCGCCGCACACCGCAACAACGTCAGGATAAGTGTACAGCCCTGTTTTGCTAATCTTCACGCGCATATCGCTTTGATATACATTGCACGGACGATCCGCGAGTTGTCGATGAAGCGCGGCAAAGATATTTCCGGCGATCAGGTTAGGCGCGTCGCTTGCCCCCGCCAACGCGAACAGCTCGCCCGCGTAGTATTCGCTTCTGAACTCGGCCTTGCGCTCGATCTCCAAATATTCTTCGGGCGTGAGAAGTGTTTTAGGTTGTGAAGACATGAAACGGATGCCCCTTTCTTTGGAAAATCAGATTGGATAAGCATACATCAATTTAATCGGGGAACATTCCTTCGACGTAATTGAATATCACTACACGGAGAATTTTGCGAGAAGGGCGGCGCGCGTCATTCCGGCATATTCGGCGGAGTCATGGATAGCTTCATTTATCAACACTTTCGCTCTGGCGCTTTCCGGTGTCGGTGGGTTGTAGTTGGCGATTGAGTATAGCGCTCGTAGGCGTCTGTAAACTTCCAGTCGTCTCTCATTAAGCTTCGGACGATTAAGCCCCAGACTATTGATCGTCGTCTTGCCCTTGGAATTATCGTTAATCGGGTATGCAATCTCTTCCCTGAAAGAAATATATTCTTCGGGATTATCAATTGCCGGGTCTATGAAAAGAGGCTCTTCGTGATTGAGTTTGTTCTTGTGTGAGATGGCTCGCGCTTTCGGGTTGCGGAGCGGGAAAAGATTCTTCTTGAACAGTTGATTGCAGAGCGGACAGGCTAAGAATAGATTGCTCCACTCGTAAGCCAGCCAATAGTAGCCGGGCTTTTGCAGAGAATCGCCTTCGCTCTGGCGATAGCCACCTTTCGGACGAAAGTGTTCCACGTCGCCGAAAGCAATGTGCGTTATTTTCGATTCGCAGAGAAAACATTTGTCGTGCTGCGCTTCAATCAACTCTTCTTTAACAGTCTTGTGGGTGTATATCTTCGCGTCAAAGTCGAACTTCTTAGCGCCTTTCGTGTAAGCGGCGCTATGCGTTCGTCTTTTGGATTTACCTTTGATGGTTAAAACGGCGGGAGGTTTCGCAGGTTTAATGATCCGAATCATGTGAGGTTCAGTATCCTTCGGCTTTCAACCTTTCGTCGGCACGGCGTATCACGTCCATCGCTTCGATGTCTTCCGGCGTTTCGCCCGTCGGCAATTCGCCAATCTCCGATTCAATCTTTTGCAGCTTCTCTTTGTCTTTCTTGGTAAGTCTTGCCTTCGAGAGAATCTTTGTGCGCCCTGCCAGCAAGTTATCCAACTGCGGCGGACGCGCGCTTTCCAGACCAAACAAATCGCTTGTCAATACTTGATCCACGCGCCAACCCTGTATTGCCTTCACGTTGTTATCAATGATGACGTGATCGCCTTCGCGCCGCAATAAAACGATATTGGCGTCCGTCGCCGCCTGCACGACAAGCGGGCTGTGCGCGGTGGCGATAAACTGCGTATTGGGAAATCGCTCGGTCAGGAAACTCATCAGATTGCGCTGCCATTTCGGATGAAGATGCAAGTCAATCTCGTCAACCAGCACAACGGCAGGCTCGGCCAAAGGGTTCGGACTGTCAGGATAACGATCAAACAAACGGCTCGCCAAATCCACCATCCACGCGATGAGCGTTTTGTAACCCAGACTCAAGTCCTTAATCGAAACCCAACCGTAAGGCGTCTTCACTTCCACGCCGGGCTTCATCTGCTTTTCAGTGAGTTGCGCGAATCTAATATCTTCCACATCTGGCAAAAGATTGATAAGCACATCTTTGATATCATCGCGCCGTTTCTCAGCACGCTTTTGAATAGAAGACGGTTTACTCGCGGCATAATCCGCCTGTAATAGCCATTCTTCAGCATTTAGAAGTTCTACGGTATCGGAAAATAGACTTGCGGAAGCATCATCTTCAAACTTGTCCGAAAGAGAGGTCTCGCCCATGCGCCTCGTTGCTCCGTAGCCTAAGCACACAATACTGTTCAGCTTTTCTTGCCGCTCTACCCCTATGCTGTTCCATTTGATTCCGGCATCACTTCCTATAGGCCTACCCTCAACCTTTACATAGATATTGCCGACTTTCCGACCACCCTTGCTGTCAATTAATTTAGTATTAACCAAGAATGTTACTGAAATATTAGAGGCATGAGCAGCGCAAGCCCTGTAAGGCCTCCACTCAGATAGTAGTTTCTTATCAGCGAACGCCTTCGGCATCATGTAATAGACAGGTTTCTGCCGCCGAGTCATAACAAACCGTTCGTGAGGAACAAGTGCAACTAGACACTGCAAGAGAGTGGTTTTCCCAACTCCATTATTACCCAAAATTATCGTCCATTGTGCTGGGCGGCCTTCATCATTCGATAAATCAAGCGTCTGTTTAGAGCCAAAACAACGAACATTCTCAACGGCAAGAGAGAGGAAGTAAGCAGGCGTAGAAGTTTCGTTCTTCTTACGAGCAATCTTTGATTCGATTTCCAAACTGTTTTTCGCCATCGGAGTCAATCAAAACTTTTGCGGTCAATATGATAATGAAGAACACTACGAACAAGCGTGCGGCGGGTAATGTAGCATAGAACTCGGCGCTTTGAATAAACAGAAGCGATCATACGGTAAGGATAAATCATGCCCGCCTTAGCCTTCGCGTAAGAGCGCGCGAAAGCCTGCCTGTTGGAAATGTTCGTCGGTTGTCAACGCCTCCGATAATTCGCGTTCGCCCATCGTGATAAATGAAGCACAGTCGGTTAACCCTCAATCTTTATCCGCCCGCTGGCGATATAATTCTAAAGCGTCGTTTAGCAGTCGTGTAGAAGAAGGGACGACTTGGACGAACGGGCTGGATTGAAGTGTCTTTATTATCTGCGCGGCTTGCGTGCGAAATTTGACAGCGGCGAGGCCATCAGCAATTTCCACAAGGATCAACTCTGTTGTGACGAGCGTGCGCTGCTCCAAAGTCAGCTTCCTTTGCCACTGCACCGCCTGTCGATGCCATTGATCGCGAGTGTTGACCAAAGCATAAATATAAGCGGTGTCGAGGAAGGCAGGCGAGGCACTATCCGGCATGATCGTCCTGCTCTTCTAAAGAGTTGTGAGCGTAGTAATCATGGCGCGAGGCCAAATCAGTGACGCCCATATCCGTTGCTCCGGCAAGAATCGAGTCGAGCGGATACGGTGGGTTGTTCCGGGCGATTTCTTCACGCTCAACCGTCGCTTCAATCGTAATCCTCACGCGCGTGTCCGGCGCAAGTTCGAGCGGTTCGTCCGGGAGGAATACTTTGCCGTCGAAAACGGCGTCCAGTGTTTTAGTCATAATCACACCTCAAATCCTTCATGCGTTGCCGGACATATTTTATACCAGATCGGGAGAAACACGCGGGCAGAGACTCTCGCTCTCTGCCCGTATCGTGTTGCGGTTTTAGAGTGTCAGCGAAATTGCTTTAGTAGCCCCAGAGTTTTTGTAAAGAGGTGGGGCTGCCGTTGAATTTGTCGCGGTCGCAGCGTCCGATACCTTTGACTGTGTGCGGGTCGGGGCCGATGCCGCCGTCTGTGTATTGCCACATTGTCCATGTTTTCCAGTTGTGCGGGACGACTGGCGTCGGGCCGTATTGCGCGAGCCAGAGCCAGCAATTAGCGAGCACCGGGTCTGTGTTTGTGCCGAGCAGTTCTTTGATGTAGTGGCCGGAATAGAAACCGGGCCAGCGTCCCGTTACGCTTTGGACGTGTGTGACGAAGGCGCGCGCTTCTTCGAGGCTCATGCTGGGGCCGTGCGGGTTCGGCTCGAAGTCTAGGACAAGCAGATCATGCGCGCCGGGTTCGACGAAGTTGAGAAAGTGTTCGGCCTGCGCAACGCCGTCGCTGGCAGTGCCGAAATGATATGCGCCCCAGAGGAGTCCGGCGTCTTTCGCTTTGGCGCTATTGGTTTTGTAGTTGGGGTCTGTGTTGAGCGTGCCCTGCGTCGCTTTGTGCAGCACGCAGGTGATGCCGTCGTCTTTCGCTTTGTTCAAATTGACGATGTTGTTGTGGTGCGAGAGGTCAACGATGGTGTTGAGTTCGGGCATTTCTGTTCTCCTTGAGGGTGGCACGAAATACGGGGCTTTCGTGGAAGGTGAGCGAGGTGTGGATAATTGAAACCGAAGAGAGCAAGGCTTCTCTTCAGTGGTGAAATTGTCAGTGAGCGAGAATGCTTCAGCGAGATTGCAAGCGAGAATTTATGCCCGACAAGTTTGCTTGTCAAGAGAAATTGCTTATAGCGCAATCAAGACAAAATAGATTCTTACGGTTTTCAAGTCGTAAAAAAAGATACGCTTGCTTCTATGCACTATAAAGCTGTGGATTGAGAAAGCTCTTTGTCGTAGCTCGTTCGTACAGGAAACAAACGGTCTTTCATTCTGAGGAGCGGCTGCTCCATGCAGTAATAGCTGGCTGTGGCGAAGAGGTATGTCACAGGTAAAATTACCAGACAATGAATCAACTGATTCGTGATGCCCCGTTGCATCAGGATATGCGAGACGACCCAGATACACGGAAGGTGAAAAACATATAAGCCATACGAAATCCTGCCTGTGAATCGCACGAACGAAAGCTCCAGAGCGCGGCGAAAAAGCCCTTTGAAGGCGACGCAATAAACGACGAGCGCAAAATAAAAGTTTAGCAGCGAGTAGCCCCAAACAGGCCTGTACGCGCTGTCTCTCAGGAACGGCTCATACCCGAATTCGATGACCGGCTGAACGCTTCCCAACTCGATGAAATGCGCAAGCATCGCAATCGCCGGAACAAGCAACGTCAGCAGCAGTAATTTAACCTTCGGCTTCGGCACTTCAACCCGGGACACCAGAGCGCCGACGGCGAACGCATCGAAGTGTGAGAATGGCAGTACATAAACAAATAAGGGGAACATTACTAACCGGGTCGCCCAGTAATAGTGAACGACAATCATCGATCCTCTGAGCAAGGGGCAGGCGATAATGACAGCCCACAGTAAGGCTCTTAAAAATCTGCGGGGAGTGACAAGAATAACGGCAGGCCATATCAGGTAAAATTGTTCTTCGATTGATAAAGACCACAGATGCGAAAGAAAGTAGGATTGCTTGAAGGCGGCTGTGCTATGAAAAAAATCGTATGTGTAGGTAAGCGCGTAAGGAAATTGCTCACGGAAGATCAGGAATTGGCCGCGCAGATACGGCTCATCGCCGGAATATAAAAACGCCGCCAGCCCCGCGATGAAAAGATACGCGTAGTAGAGCGGAAAGATTCTGAGTATGCGCCGCCCGTAGAAGTTTATGAAATAAGTTTTGGCGGCAAGCTCCTCCTTCGTATTCAGTAGAATGCGCGTGATGAGAAATCCCGATAGAACGAAGAAAAGCGGCACGCCTATCCAGCCGCAGGGCAGTTGCCCCAGGTGAAAGGCGAACACCAGCAGAAAGGCGATAGCCCGAATTCCATCCAGTCCCTTAGTCATTTTCACGCTGAAATAGAACCGAATAAAGTGGGGGCAGGGATTGCGCCTTGCCCTTTTGCCCTTGTATAAATGAACGGCGTTCGCGCCAACCCTACCGTTTGAGGAAATAGATGAACGCGATGACCGTGCCGATGATTAGCAGCAACGTCAGGCCGAGACATCCGAACAACTTGAAGAGGAAATTGCGGCGGGCGTTTTTGTCTTGCGGCGATAAGGGATTCTGCGGGAAGTAAGGCGGCGGCGTCGAGGTGGACATCTTTTGTTTCTCCTGTGAAAGCAAAAAGAAGACCGGCAAAGGTTCTCTCGCGGAACAATTGCCGGTCTTCGTGGCTCGAATTGCTAAAGGTTTATACTTCGGGAACCCGTTAACAATTCATCATAGTTTATCGCAGCGGCGAGATTATTCTTCGTCGCTCGTTTCCGCATCGCCGCCGATTGCCAATGCCGCGCGCGTGATTGGCGGAGCAATGGGCAAGTCTGCATCGCCGACGATGTCAGGAAAGTCTGCCGCGCTGCCGCGATCATATCTATCCTGATCGATTGTTTCGTCGCGTTCGACAGTTACGTTGCGGTAATACTCCATGCCCGTTCCGGCAGGAATAAGGCGTCCCATGATGACGTTCTCTTTGAGGCCGCGCAGATGATCGACGCGCCCGGAAATCGCCGCTTCTGTAAGCACGCGCGTTGTTTCCTGAAACGATGCCGCAGAGATAAACGAATCCGTTGAAAGCGACGCTTTCGTGATACCGAGCAGCAAGGGTTCGGCCTGTGAAAGTTCGCCGTCCAAATCTCTGACGCGCTCGTTTTCATCCGAGAAGCGGAAACGGTCAACTTGTTCGTCGAGCAGAAATTCCGTATCGCCGACTTCACGAATCTTGACCCAGCGAAGCATCTGCCGGACGATTACTTCAATGTGCTTGTCGTTGATGTTCACGCCCTGCAAGCGATAGACTTCCTGCACTTCGTTGACGATGTACTCCTGCAACTTGTTCATCCCCAAAACGCGCAAGATGTCGTGCGGGTTAAGCGGGCCGTCCATCAAGGCTTCACCGGCTTTGACGCGGTCGCCTTCCTGCACGTTGATGTGCGTGCCGCGCGGAATGTCGTATTCGCGCTGCTCGCCATCGTTGCCCGTGATGATAAGTTTGCGCTTACCTTTGGCGATGGCACCGAGTTCAACGATACCGTCGATTTCCGACATGATCGCGGGTTCGCCCGGCTTTCTCGCCTCGAAGAGTTCGACGACGCGCGGCAGGCCGCCCGTGATGTCCTTCGTCTTCGTGGTTTCGCGCGGAATCTTCGCAATTACGTCGCCCGGTTCGACCACGTCGCCGTCCGTGACCATCAAATTAGCGCGGACGGGCATCTGATAAGTCTTGAGGACTTTGCTGCCTGAACGGATTTCCAGACGCGGCTGTTTCTTTTCGTCAGGCGAATCCTTGACGACCATGCGCGACTGTCCCGTTACTTCATCTACTTCCTCGTCAACCGTCATGCCTTCCTTTAAGTCCTGAAACTTAATTTGTCCGGCGACTTCCGTGAGGATCGCGAAGGTGTAGGGATCCCACGTTGCAAGCATTTGATCCTGCTTGACGCGCTTGCCTTCTTCGATGTGAATGTGCGCGCCGTAAACCATCTGGTAACGCGCCACTTCGCGCCCGCGCTCGTCTAGAATGATAATCGCGCCGTTGCGATTCATGGCGATGATTTCGCCCTTGCGGTTTTTGACGGTGATGACATCCACATACTTGATCGTGCCGTCAACGCGCGCTTCGTGTTTCGAGGATTCTTCGAGACGCGCCGTGCCGCCGATGTGGAATGTGCGCATTGTGAGCTGCGTTCCCGGCTCGCCGATGGATTGCGCGGCGATGACGCCGACGGCTTCGCCGATGTCTACGGGACGACCCGTCGCAAGATTGCGCCCGTAACACTTGATGCAGCAACCGCGACGCGATTCGCATGTCAGAACAGAACGAATACGCACACGCTGCACGCCGGAGCGTTGAATCTCCGCCGCGAGGTCTTCGTCTATCTCTTCGCCGATTTCGACAATCACGCGGCCTTCGACCGGATCGATCACGTCGTCGAGCGAAGTGCGGCCGACGATGCGATCACGCAAGCTTTCGATTTCTTCGCCGCCTTCGATGATCGCCGTCGCAGAGATGCCCCGCAGCGTGCCGCAATCCGGCTCAGAGATAATCACGTCCTGCGCCACGTCAACAAGTCGGCGCGTTAAGTAGCCGGAGTCGGCTGTTTTCAAAGCCGTATCCGCGAGACCCTTGCGCGCGCCGTGTGTCGAAATAAAGTATTGCAGCACGTTCAAGCCTTCGCGGAAGTTGGCGCGAATCGGCGTTTCGATAATCGAGCCGTCCGGCTTTGCCATCAATCCGCGCATACCCGCGAGCTGGCGAATCTGCTGCGCCGAACCACGCGCGCCGGAGTCGGACATCACGAGAATCGGATTCAGTTCGTCCAAATCCTTTTCGCGCTGATCCATCGCCTTGAACATTTCCTTCGCGACTTTGTCGGTCACTTCCGACCAGATTGCGATGACTTTGTTGTAGCGCTCGCCGTTCGTAATCACGCCGTCGAGGTATTGCTGTTCGACATCGATGACATCCGTTTCGGCTGTTGCGACAAGAGTCTTTTTCGCTTCCGGCGTTACTAGATCGTCGATGCCGATGGAGATGCCCGCCTTCGTCGCGTAAAGGAAACCGAGCGTCTTGAGATCGTCGAGCATCTTGACGGTCATTTCGTGGCCGAGACGTATGTGGCAGTAATTGACGATTGAGGTCAGGCCTTTCTTTTTCATCGTGCCGTTGATGAAAGGCAAGCCTTCGGGAATCTGATCGTTGAAGATCACGCGCCCGACCGTCGTGTTAATGACGCGGTAAATGTTTTCCTGTACCGCCGCGCTCAAGATGTCCTGCGTGTCGTGCTCCTGCGTCAGATCAATAAAGTCGCCTTTGATGCGCAACTTGATCGGCGTCTGCGTCGTGACTTCCTTCGCGTCAAGCGCTAATAACACTTCATCAAGTGAAGCAAAGACGCGGCCTTCGCCCTTCGCGCCCGGCTTGTCGCGCGTTAAGTAATAGCAACCAAGAACAATGTCCTGCGAAGGCACGGCGATAGGCTGCCCGTTCGCCGGACTCAAGATGTTATTGGAAGCGAGCATTAAGACCGCCGCTTCGATTTGCGCTTCGGGCGAGAGCGGAATATGCACCGCCATTTGATCGCCGTCGAAGTCAGCGTTGAACGCCGTGCAGACGAGCGGGTGAATCTTGATCGCTTTGCCTTCGACCAGCACAGGCTCGAACGCTTGAATGCCGAGACGGTGAAGCGTCGGCGCGCGGTTCAATAGAACAGGATGCTCGCGGATTACTTCTTCTAAAATGTCCCACACGACAGGCTCTTGGCGTTCGACCATTTCGCGCGCCTGCTTGATCGTCGCGGCGTGCTGCTGCTTTTCAAGCTGGTTATAGATGAACGGCTTGAAGAGTTCGAGCGCCATCTTCTTCGGCAAACCGCATTGATGAAGTTTCAACTCCGGCCCGACAACGATCACGGAACGTCCAGAGTAATCGACGCGCTTGCCCAAAAGATTCTGGCGGAAACGTCCCTGCTTGCCTTTGAGTGTTCCCGAAAGAGATTTGAGCGGGCGATTGTTGACGCCGCGCAAGACACGTCCGCGACGACCATTGTCGAATAAGGCATCGACGGCTTCCTGCAACATGCGCTTTTCGTTGCGCACGATGACTTCCGGCGCGCGCAGTTCCATCAACTTCTTCAAGCGATTGTTGCGGTTAATCACGCGTCGATATAGATCGTTCAAATCCGAGGTGGCGAAGCGTCCGCCGTCGAGCGGCACGAGCGGGCGAAGTTCCGGCGGAATCACCGGCAGCACATCCAGAATCATCCATTCCGGCTTGTTGCCGCTTTTCAGAAACGACGTTGCAACCTTGAGGCGCTTGGAATACTTGAGCTTCTTTTGCTGTGAAGTTTCTTCTTTCATCTTCGCGCGAAGTTCGACGGTCAATTCTTCGACCTTGACCATCATCAGCAATTCTTTGATCGCTTCCGCGCCCATCTTCGCAACGAATTGTCCGGGATGATCGCGCGTCAATTCGCGGAAACGCTCGTCCGTTAAAAGCTCGCGCTCCTTGATCGGCGCATCGCCCGGATCGATAACAATGTACGACTCGAAGTAAAGAACTTTTTCGAGTTCGCGCAAAGGAATATCGAGAAGATGTCCGATGCGCGACGGCAGGCCTTTGAAGAACCAGACGTGCGAGCACGGAGAAGCGAGATCAATGTGGCCTAAGCGTTCGCGGCGCACCTTCGCCTGCGTGACTTCGACGCCGCACTTATCGCAGATTACTCCGCGATGCTTCATGCGCTTGTATTTTCCGCAGAGGCATTCCCAATCGGCGACGGGGCCGAAAATGCGGGCGCAGAAAAGTCCGTCGCGTTCGGGCTTGAACGTTCTGTAATTGATTGTCTCCGGCTTGGTGACTTCGCCGTGTGACCACTGCCTAATCTTTTCCGGCGACGCTAACGAAATGCGGATCGCCTCGAAATCAGGAGCAAGCTGCGTCTTATCTTGTTGGAATCGAAACACTGTTTTTATCTCCGTCCGAATAAAGGGAGACAGGAGTCAGAAGCCAGAAGTCAGAATGATAAGCAAAAGTTTCGTTTATCGTCACTTTGCTATTCTACTGACTCCTGTCTCCTGTCTTCTGAATACTGTTTATGCTTCCGCCACACCGCTCACGATAATCGCTTCGCCTTCGCCAGTGCCGAGCGCGAGAGCCTCTGCGTTCTCTCTGCTGATGAGTTCGACATCGAGGCAGAGCGATTGCAATTCGCGCACAAGGACGTTGAAGGATTCCGGCAGGCCCGGATCGAAATCCGCTTCGCCTTTGACGATGGCCTCGTAAATCTTCGAGCGACCCGCAACGTCATCCGACTTGGCTGTAAGCAATTCTTGAAGAATGTGCGCCGCGCCGTAAGCTTCCAACGCCCAGACTTCCATTTCGCCGAAGCGCTGGCCGCCGAACTGCGCTTTGCCGCCGAGAGGCTGCTGCGTAATCAAGCTGTACGGCCCGATTGAACGCGCGTGAATCTTATCGTCCACAAGGTGCGAAAGCTTGAGCATGTAGATATAACCGACTGTCACATGCTGCTCGAAGGGATCGCCCGTCAAGCCGTCGTAAAGCACCGTCTTGCCCGAATCATTAACGATTTCCGGCAAGCCTTGTTCACGTAAAAGCGCGCTCGCTTCCTTTAGTTTCTGCTTGATTTCAGGCTCCGTCGCGCCGTCGAAAACAGGCGTCGCAAAATGCAAGCCTAAAACGCTTCCCGCCCAACCAAGATGCGTCTCCAAAATCTGCCCGACGTTCATGCGTGATGGCACGCCGAGCGGATTGAGCACGATTTCAACAGGCGTTCCGTCCGGCAAATACGGCATGTCTTCTTCGGGAAGAATGCGCGCGATGACGCCTTTGTTGCCGTGGCGTCCGGCCATCTTATCGCCGACGGAAAGCTTGCGCTTCATCGCGATGAAGACCTTGACCATCTTGATAATGCCGGGCGCGAGTTCGTCGCCCTGATGCAGCTTGGCAATTTTCTCTTCGTAGATGTCCGAGAGAATTTTTATCTGGCGCTCTGTGCGGTCTTCGTAGTCTTTGATCTCCGCCGGAAGATTGACGCTCGTCGAAGTCAACTGTGCCTTGCGTAAAGCCTTCGGCTCGATGCCCTGTAACATTTCATGCGTGATGTTTTCACCGCGCGCGATGATGACTTCCTTATCAACGACAAGATCGCTCGCCAGCTTGCGGCCTTCAAACAATTCGTAGATACGCGCGTCGCGCTGTTCGCGCAAAATGCGAATTTCGTCCGCAAGGTTGCGGCGCAGTCGTTCTTCTTCGCCTTCCTCGATCATCTGCGAGCGCGTGTCCTTCTCCTGGCCTTTGCGCGTGAACACCTGCACGTCGATAACCGTGCCGTCGATTCCCGGCGGACACATCAAGGACGCGTCCTTCACGTCGCCTGCTTTTTCGCCGAAGATGGCGCGAAGGAGCTTCTCTTCAGCGGTAAGTTGCGTTTCGCCCTTCGGCGTTACTTTGCCGACAAGAATCGAGCCGGGCTTGACCTGCGCGCCGATTCTGATAATGCCGCTCTCGTCCAAGTCGCGCAGCATGTTTTCGCCGATGTTCGGAATATCGCGCGTGATTTCTTCGGGGCCGAGCTTCGTGTCGCGCGCTTCGATTTCCAATTCTTCGATGTGAATCGAAGTATAGTAATCGTCTTTGACGAGCTTCTCGGAAACTAAAATCGCGTCCTCGAAGTTGTAGCCGCGCCAAGGCATAAAGGCGACGAGCACATTGCGACCCAACGCGAGTTCGCCTTTGTCCGTGCAGGGGCCGTCGGCGATGACCTGTCCTTTGGTGACGCGCTCGCCGACATGCACAATCGGGCGCTGGTTAATGCACGTGTTCTGGTTCGAGCGCGTGAACTTAATCAAAGTATAAATGTCCGCCGTCACTTCGCGCGAAATCGTGCCGTCCATGTTGTGGTCAGCCTTGATGATGATGCGCTCGGAATCGACGTAATCGACAATTCCATCGCGGCGCGCGACAACGACTGCGCCCGAATCCTGCGCCGTCGTTTTCTCCATCCCTGTGCCGACATACGGCGCTTCGGCGCGAAGCAGCGGCACGCTCTGGCGCTGCATGTTCGATCCCATCAGGGCGCGGTTCGCGTCGTCGTTTTCGAGAAATGGAATAAGGGACGCGGCGACGGAAACGAGTTGTTTCGGGCTAACGTCAACATATTGGATTTCTTCGCGGCGCGAGAGAATAAATTCGCCCGCCTTGCGCGCGGCGTTGCGCTCGTTGACGATATTTCCTTCGGCATCGAGTTCGATGTTGGCCTGTCCGACGACGTATTTGTCTTCTTCCCATGCCGTCAAATAAAACGGAAAGGATTCATACTTCGCAGGCTTGCCGCCCGCCGCGATTTTCTTGTTCGCCTTATCTACCTCTTCCTGCGGAACATGATCGTTCGGCTTAAACTTCGTGTCCGCTCCGTTGATGACGCGGACGTATTCGATAACGCGTCCGTCGAGAACCTTACGGTACGGTGATTCGATAAAGCCGAATTCGTTGATTCGCGCGAAGCAGGAGAGCGACGAGATGAGGCCGATGTTCGGGCCTTCCGGCGTTTCAATCGGACAGATGCGCCCGTAGTGCGTCGGGTGTACGTCGCGCACCTCGAACCCTGCGCGCTCGCGTGACAGTCCGCCCGGCCCTAATGCCGAGAGACGACGCTTATGCGTAATTTCCGAGAGCGGATTCGTTTGATCCATGAACTGCGAAAGCTGGCTGGAGCCGAAGAATTCGCGCACGGCTGCCGTGACAGGCTTGGCGTTGATAAGATCGCGCGGCATCGTCGTTTGCATCTCTTGATGAATCGACATCTTTTCTTTGATGGCGCGTTCCATGCGTTCGAGGCCGATGCGGAATTGGTTCTCAAGCAGTTCGCCGACGGCGCGGACGCGACGATTGCCCAGATGGTCAATGTCGTCCTGATGAAACTCCGCAGGATTCTTGCGCATCTTCAGCAAGTAAGAAATGACTTCGATGAAATCCGGCGCGGCGAGAAGCGGGTCTTCAATACGATCACGCTCCGGCTTGCCCATCTTGATGTTGAACTTGAGACGCCCGACGCGCGAGAAATCAAACTTGCGCGGATCAAAAAACATGCCTTCGAGCAGGCGATACGAAGTCTGCACCGTCGGCGGATCGCCGGGACGCATCTTGCGATAAATTTCCAGAAGCGCATCAACCGGCTTGGTGACAACGTCCTTTTTCAAAGTCTGTGAAAGCACTGGGCCGAGATCGTCGCGTTCCGGGAAAAAGACGCTGAAAGTCTTAACGCCCGCTTCCGTGATCTCCTGCAATTTGGCGGGTGTGATTTCGTTGTTGGCTTCGAGGACGACTTCGCCGCTTTCCATGTTGACGATGTCGCCGAGCGCATAAGCCGCATCAAATTGCGTTGTGTCAACCTCGACTTCTTTGATGTTGCTCTTACGCAATTCCTTGAGCGCCGAAGCAGTCACTTTTTTGCCGCTCTTGATAATCGGCTCGCTGTGGCCTTTGCCCTTCACGTCCACATCTATCTTCATGCCGACGAGATTGCTCTGGCCTGTTTCCGCTACTTGCAAATAGAGGCGTCCGTCGCTGACGCGGACGTTGTCGCCCGTGTAAAAGAGACGCAGAATTTCCTCGTCGGAGAACGAAGCGTTTTTAACGAAATCGTCGAGCGGCATAGTGGCGTTTGCCGCGTGCGCTTCAGCCTGTCCGCTTAACCAGATGCCGAGCGCGCGCAGAAAAATCGTTGACAGGAATTTGCGTTTGCCGACGCGCACGTACAAAAGATTTTTTTGATCGTACTCGAACTCGACCCACGAACCGCGATACGGAATAATCTTCGCCATGCTGAGAAGGCCGCGTTTGAAGAACACGCCGGGCGAGCGATGCAGTTGCGAAACGATCACGCGCTCTGTGCCGTTGATAACGAATGTGCCGTTGTCCGTCATCAACGGAATTTCGCCGAAGAAAACTTCCTCTTCCTTGATGTCGCGGATCGAAAGCGTATCCGTCTCCGCGTCTTTATCGTAGACGGTCAGGCGGATTTTGACTTTCAAAGGCACGCTGTAGCTCATGCCGCGTTCCTGACATTCCTGCTGGTCGTGCTTGTGCTTGAGGCCGACGGGTTCGCCGCAGTTATCACACAAATGCGGGCGCACGGCGTTGAACGTGCCGCATTTGTTGCAAAGCGTTTCGCCGGGCGTCAAAGGATCGACTTTGATCGTCGAGCCGCAGTTTTTGCAATTGGCGCGCAGATAGTTCAAGCCTTCGAGCCGCCCGCACTTGCACTGCCAATTACCGATTTGAAATTCGACGAACTCCAGCGTCGCCGTGCCGCGAAAATCCGAGATCGGAAAAATCGAGCGAAACACGGCTTGCAAGCCTATGTTCTGACGCTCTTCCGGCAACAAGTCCATTTGCAGAAAACGGTTATATGATTCGCGCTGTACTTCGATCAAATTCGGAATGCGCGCAGCCGTCGGAATCTTGGAAAAATCATGGCGCACAGGCGCTTGGCTGGTGCGTCGTCCTGCGACGGTGTTAGATAGTTGAAGCGGATTTGCAGACATCGGTGGTTCCTTAGAATAAAGAGAAGCAGTAGGAAAGTTTTCAGTTTCCGGTTTTCAGTTATCAAGTCTATAGAGCAACAGAGCAACGATAAAAACGCGGTCAAAATAGCTGGTCGGCTTTCTGAATACCGGAAACCCAAAACTGTTTGAATGCAGACACCAAAATGCGATCAGAGCGAGCAATGCCCTGACCGCTTGATTTACTCAAAGCAGTTGAAAATTTTCTTCAAACTTTTTGGGAGTGACGCCAGCGTCTCAAAACTCCCTTACCTTACTTGCGAAGCGAGTCGCCTGCTCAAGCAAATCAAGAATCAAGCGAACTCAAGAAAAAGACATATACTTTTGAACGACAAGTGTTTGATGCGGAAAGCGCGTGCGCGAGTTGCACAGCACGCGCTTTCCATGCACCGAACGACGGGCGCGAAAAGCTACTTGACTTCGACGGTTGCGCCAGCGTCCGCAAGTTTCTGCCGAATGGTCTCGGCTTCGTCTTTTGTGACGCCTTCCTTGACGGCCTTCGGTGCGGCTTCAACGAGGTCTTTCGCTTCCTTGAGGCCAAGCGCCGTGACTTCGCGTACAACCTTAATGACGTTGATCTTATTGCCGCCAACAGCCTGCAAGACCACATCAAATTCAGTCTTTTCTTCAGCCGGAGCCGCTGCATCGCCGCCGCCCGCTGCCGGAGCCGCGACCGCTGCTGCTGCCGCTGCCGAAACGCCAAATGTCTCTTCCAGGACTTTGACGAACTGCGAAGCTTCCAGCAAAGTCATATTCTTAATGTATTCCAACGCATCTTCTTGTGTTGCTGCCATGATTGCTTTCTATCCTCCTCCAAAGGGGTTCTAAGTATGCTGTTATTTCAGTTGCTTGCAGCAGGAGAACCCACGGGACGCATCTCTTTTTCGCTTGCATCGCGGAAATTGAAAAGCGTCCGAGCCGTAAGCGACGACCTGACATATCATCGCGCTCGTTTGTCCACTGGTACCGGCTGACTGTATAGAAATCTCAAAGCCTGAGACTTCAAAATTGAAACTCTAAAAATCTTACGACGCGGCTTCTTCGCCGCTGCTTTTTTGGTCGCCGATCTGTTTGACGACAATTGCCAGATTGCGCGGCACGGCGGAAAGCACCGTGACGATGCGCTGTGCCTGACAATTAATCAAAAACATAATCTTCGAGATTAGTTCTTCCTTCGGCGGCAAGCTCGCAATCGCGTCCACATCCTTGAGCACGACGACTTTGCCTTCGACAATTCCGACCTTAAACGTAAACACGTCCGGGTTGGCTTTAGAGAATTTGGAAACGGCCTTCGACAACGTCACAGGATCGCCCGTGCTCAAAGCCACTGCCGTGACGCCCTTAAACTGATCTACAGCCTGCTCAAACGGAGTACCGACGGCGGCCTTGCGCGCCAGAGTGTTTTTCACGACTTCATAGGACACGCCCGCTTCGCGCAAGGCATTACGCAGTTCCTGATCCTTCGGGACGCTCATGTGCTGAAAACCGACGAGCATCGCGGCCGTCGCTTTCTGAAATTGCTCTGTGAGGGCTTCCAAATCTTTTTGCTTTTGTTCTCTCGTCTTCATTTCTTTCGCTCCTCACTATTTAACGTAAGCCGTTTCGTCCAACAGCACGCCGGGACTCATCGTCGCCGCCAGATTCACTTTCTTCACGTACTTGCCTTTCGCCGTCGAAGGCTTCGCTTTTACAACTGCGTCGAGCAGCGTGCGCGCGTTATCGACAAGCAGTCCGGCATCGAACGAAACCTTGCCGACAGGCGAGTGAATCACGCCCGTTTTATCTACGCGGTACTCGACTTTGCCAGCCTTTGTTTCCTGCACGGCGTTGCGCACATCGAAAGTAACTGTGCCGGTTTTCGGATTCGGCATAAGCCCTCGCGGGCCTAAAATCTTACCGAGCGCGCCGACGGAGCGCATCATGTCTGGCGTGGCGATCACTGCGTCGTAATCGAGCCAGCCGCCGCGAATCTTTTCCACCATGTCTTCGCCGCCGACGAAATCCGCGCCCGCTTCTTCGGCTTCCTTAATCTTGTCGCCCTGCGCGATGACCAGCACACGTTTCGATTTGCCGAGACCGTGCGGCAAAATAACGGTGCCGCGAACGAGTTGGTCTGCCTTACGCGGATCGACGCCGAGCCACATCGTCAATTCAACTGTTTCATCGAACTTGGCAAACGCGATTTCTTTAACTTTCGCAATGCCTTCTTCTAAATTGTATTTCCGCCCGTCCTCGACCTTTTCTAAAGCGGCGCGGAATTTCTTTCCATGACTTTTCATCTTTATCCTCTTAAGGTTCAAACGAGGAGATAGCAATTGCTATCAACCCCTCCCTCTTAAAATTAGAGGCCGGATGTCAGATATTAGATGTTAGTAAAGACAATTGCTTTTAACTAACATCCAGCATCTAGTATCTGGCATCTACTCTACCGTCAGTCCCATGTTGCGCGCAGTGCCTTCGATGGTCTTGATAGCGCTTTCCAGATTCGTCGTGTTCAAGTCCTGCATCTTCGTCTTCGCGATTTCTTCGATCTTGGCGCGCGAAATAGTGCCGACTTTTTCTTTGTTGGGCTTGCCGGAGCCTTTCGGGATGCCGCTTGCCTTCTTCAGCAAATCGGCGGCGGGCGGCGTCTTCGTCTCGAAGGTAAACGAGCGATCCGCGAAAACCGTTATCACCACCGGAATCTTCAAGTCCGGGTCCATCTGCGCCGTCTTCGCGTTGAAGGCTTTGCAGAACTCCATGATATTGACGCCGTGCTGACCGAGCGCAGGGCCAATCGGCGGCGCTGGATTCGCCTTGCCCGCCGGAACTTGCAACTTAATGTAGCCTGTAATCTTCTTTGCCATAAATTATAATTACCAATTCACCAGCGACAACATAAAAGCGCTTCGCTTAGAGATTAATTGTTTCTATTTCCTTTATCCCACCAATTCTCACGCTCGACAAACTGTGCCTTTTCCACATCAAGAAAGCTTAATTCAACCGGCGTTGAGCGACCAAAGATAACAACCTTTACCTTTAGAAGAGGCGCGTATTCGTTTACCTCTTCAACTTCGCCGGTGAAATTTGAAAACGCTCCCGACTTAACCCTCACGGTGTCTCCCACTCTACAGGCGATGTAAGCAGAATCGGGCACTACTACTCCTCTTCCGCGAACGTTACCTTTTCAACATCGAGGAAACTTAGCTCAACCGGCGTCGAACGCCCGAAAATCGTGACCGTTACTTTCAGCGTTGACTTGTCTTCGTTGACCTCTTCGACTTTGCCCGTAAAGCTTGAAAACGGCCCGGACTTTATGCGGACGGTTTCTCCATGCGCATAGGAAAACTTCGGCTTCGGTTTCTCCGCCGCTTCCGATACGTTGTGAACGATTTGATCGACTTCCTGCGGAGTCAAAGGCGTCGGATGCTGGCCGCCAACGAAGCCCGTTACTTTCGGCGTCGATTTGATTGTGTGAAAAACATTATCCGGTATGTGGCCGCGATCATCACACTCGATTTCGACAAGCACGTAGCCCGGATAAAACATACGCGTCGATTCGATGCGCTTGTTGCCGCGCATTTCGACAACGGTTTCCGTAGGAACAAGCACTTCCGTTACTTCTTCCTGCATATCCATGTCGCGCAGGCGTGCCTTCAGGCTATCGCGCACCTTTTTTTCATGTCCCGAATAGGTGTGAAGAATGTACCACTGCTTCATCGAAAAATTTTCCAGACTCGTTTAGAAGCCGCCCATCAGCCAATTGACGAGACGCTCAAGCTGCGTAATGATAACCGCCCATGCCTGATCGACGACGAACAGATACACAGCGAAAAAAATCACTGCGACGACCGTGATGATCGTCGTGTTCTTCACGTCCTTTGCCGACGGCCACGACACGCGCCGCATTTCCGAGCGCACGTCGCGCAGAAATTGAGAAAGGCGTTCAATGAATCCCGGATTGGCGACAACGCGGCGTTCGCCGTCGCCGCCGCCATCTCCGCTGTCTGAGCCGAACCGTGTAAATTGCGGCGACGGCGGCGCGCCCGGCGGCACGTCTGCGGAACTCACACGCATCGGCGCAGATTCAGGTAGCAAAGGCAGCGCGGCTGAATCACTTTGCGCGCCCGTTATACTGTCGGTTTTATTCGACACCCGACTTTTCCTTTTCTCTCAAACGGCAGTGGCAGGGGTACCAGGATTTGAACCCGGACTTACGGTTTTGGAGACCGACGTGCTAACCATTGACACTATACCCCTATCCATCCTTCTATTTCGTTTCCTTGTGCGGCTTATGCTGGCGACAGCGACTGCAAAACTTGCTGAACTCCAAGCGCTCCGGCGTCGTCTTTTTGTTTTTCGTCGTCGTGTAATTGCGACTCTTACATTCCGTGCATTGCAATACGATATTATCGCGCGCCATATTTCACCTCTCGAACTTTCTTTCTCTTACAAGGCAAGACATTCAAGCTTGCCGCACAAACTGTCTTACTCGACGATGTCGGTAACAGTGCCGGCGCCAACGGTGCGTCCACCTTCTCTGATGGCGAACCTGAGTCCCTTCTCCATCGCGATCGGCGCAATGAGTTCGATGTTCATCGCCACATTGTCGCCCGGCATCACCATCTCCACTCCCTCCGGCAATGTCGCAACTCCCGTGACGTCTGTGGTTCTAAAGTAGAACTGCGGCCTGTATCCCGTAAAGAACGGCGTATGTCTCCCGCCTTCTTCCTTCGTGAGAACGTATGCCTCCGCCTTGAACTTCGTGTGCGGTGTAATCGAACCCGGCTTGGCAATCACTTGCCCTCGCTCGATGTCCTTGCGTTCCACTCCTCTCAAGAGTAGTCCGACGTTGTCGCCCGCCACTCCTTCGTCCAACAACTTCTTGAACATCTCCACTCCCGTGCAAACCGTCGAACGCGTGTCTCGTATCCCGATGATCTCCACCGTTTCATTCACCTTCACGCGTCCTCTTTCTACTCGCCCCGTCGCCACCGTGCCTCTGCCCTGAATCGTGAAGATGTCTTCCACCGGCATCAAAAACGGCTTCTCGATGTCCCGCTCCGGCGTCGGTATATACGTGTCCACCGCATTCATTAACTCTTCCACAGTCGCTTCCCACTTCGCTTCCCCGTTCAGCGCGCCGAGTGCTGATCCCTTTATGACCGGTATATCGTCGCCGGGAAACTCATATGCCGAGAGCAACTCTCTGACTTCGAGTTCGACCAGTTCCAATAACTCTTCATCATCCACCGCATCCGCTTTGTTCATAAACACGACCATCGCCGGCACTCCGACTTGGCGGGCAAGCAAGATGTGCTCGCGTGTTTGCGGCATCGGGCCATCGGTCGCGGCAACGACTAAGATAGCCCCGTCCATCTGCGCCGCGCCCGTGATCATGTTCTTCACATAATCGGCATGGCCGGGACAATCCACGTGCGCGTAGTGGCGATTAGCTGTCTCGTATTCGACGTGCGCGGTGGCGATTGTAATCCCGCGTGCTTTCTCTTCCGGCGCATTATCGATGGAATCGAACGCCCGCACGATGATCTTCGGGTTATGCTTGGCTAAGACCTTTGTAATAGCTGCCGTCAACGTCGTCTTCCCGTGATCCACATGCCCGATGGTTCCGATGTTTACATGCGGCTTTGATCTGTCAAATTTCTCTTTCGACATTCCGAAATAACCTCTTTATCTAATAGTAAAACTTTCGATTCATTCAAACAAAAAGTCCGCGATGAAATTTGAACTCATGCAGATTGGAGCCGATGCTGGGATTTGAACCCAGGACCTCTTCCTTACCAAGGAAGCGCTCTACCCCTGAGCTACATCGGCTTGCTCGAATAAATAAGACCAATGTTCTTTAGCGTGGCAGTTTGCACATAATACTTCACACTTATCAATTTCTGCCAGAAGCCGCTTATGGCTAACTTTTAAGGCAATCGTAGAATCCCCTATCGCAAAACTTTTACGGAAGGGATTCTTATGATGAAAAGTGAGCGTGGCAGGATGAGATTCATTGCATCGAATGCACTTTAATCCGCTTTTGAAAGCAACTATCCACTGTCTCCGTTTTTCAGCAAATTTTCGATTCTTTTCAGCTTGCCTTTGCAGAAGATGCGCCCGGTTACGTTGATAGTAATCTCTGTTATAGGCTCGCTGTCCTTCCGTGCTCTTATAAGGCATTGGTAAATCTTCAGGTCGGACACTCTATCCTTACCAAGGATGCGCTCTACCATTGAGCTACGGGAGCACAAACCTAATGGCTGATTCAGCGTCCGTGAAACGCCTTTCCGGCAAAGACTTTTGGAGCGGGAGACGAGGCTCGAACTCGCGACATTCAGCTTGGAAGGCTGACGCTCTACCAACTGAGCTACTCCCGCAAATCTACGTAGAAAGAATAGGATGGCGAAGGGCGAAAGTTAAGACAAAGCTTGCAACTTCGGATTTAAGAATGCAATAGATCATGCCGCAAGGCGTGTCCACTGCTTCATCCTTCCGCTTTCCCATTCTTTAGTTTGCAGGGGGCAGGATTTGAACCTGCGTAGGGTGTTAACCCGCCGGGTTTACAGCCCGGTGCCATTAACCGCTCGACCACCCCTGCGCAAATTTGCGGCGACGCCGGTTGTAAAAGAACTGTGGAGCCGGCGGAGGGATTTGAACCCCCGACCCGCAGTTTACAAAACTGCCGCTCTACCCCTGAGCTACGCCGGCTCACTCACGGACACACCGAAGCGCCTTCCGACAAAACGCGGATAATACCAACCGTTTAGCCAAAACGCAAGCCGCCGCCGCAAAAGCGCCTTTTTACCATTTTGCGTTAAACAAAGACAAAAGAATTTTGTTGACCGCCAGCGCTCCTCACAGGTAGGATGTTAATTACCCGCAGACGCGGCACCGCTATGACCTATCGGCGCGCGTCGGTTTATTCTCATTTGTCCTTAAATCAATAAACGACTGAAAGAGCATTGCGAACGGCAATCGCTTTTTACCACCCGACTAATATCGCTTGGCTAATATCAGATGACATTGATTGACCTCAACTGATTAGGCTCCCCGGTATTTCACCAAACAGTTTGAAGGAGATACGTTGTGCTTATCAAGAAGATCGCCTTTCGCAGCCTGACCGCTTCGCTGCTCGTCTTTTGTGGACTTGCCGGATCGACAAGCGCGCAAACGCCCGCCAACCCGCAATTGAACACACCGCAGCCGCCAACAGAGCTACGCCCGATGATTGCCGCGCAGGAAAATACCGTCGCGTCGCCCGCCGCCAAAGATAACGAACTTTATTGCGGCGGCTTTATCCAATATGCGCCTGCGGCTAATAAACTGGAGGTTGTCGGCGGCGAGCAGGAGCAGGAAAGGCACTTCTACGCGCCGGGCGACATCGTCTTCATTAATTCCGGTTCTGCCGCAGGCGTGCGCGTCGGCGAGGAATTTTCCGTGATTCGTCCGCGCGGAAGATTCACGACGAAGTTCACAAACAAAAAAGGCTCTCTCGGCGTGTACACGCAGGAAATCGGACGCTTGCGCGTGACTGATGTAAAAGAGCGCGTGTCTGTTGCGCAGGTTGTCGCTTCCTGTGAAGCGATTTTGCTTGGCGATCTGCTGCTCCCTGCGCCGCAACGCATTGCGCCTGTCAAGCGGCAGGAAACAACATTTGACCGGTTCCGCGATCCGAACGGCAAACAAACAGGCCGCCTCGTGCTCGCGCGCGACGGACGCGAAGTTCTTTCCTCGAATCAAGTCGTCTTCATAGACCTCGGCGCAGAGGACAACGTCAAGCAAGGCGATCACTTTACCGTTTACCGTCCGGCGGGCACAGGCAACATCACGCGCTTTCGTGATAAAGAAGAAGTGACGGCGGCGAGCGGCGGCTTCGAGAGCGACCGTTTCAAAGGCGGCAAATTTTCCAATCAAGCACAGCGCGTCAAAGACCCGACCAACTCGAGCATCTACGGCCCCCTTGTCAATACGCCGGACGTGAAACGCCGCCGCCCGCCTGTTCCGCGCAAAGTCGTCGGCGAACTCGTCATCATAGGCGTACAGCAACGCACTGCCACCGCCGTCATAACGCGTGTCGCGCAGGAAGTCCACACAGGCGATTTCGTGGAGTTGCAGTAGGAATAAATTTCGGTGATTGGTTTGCGGTTATTTGGGTGATTGTCAAACGGGTAATTTCGCGTTGCGATAGCTCGTCACACTGACACTTCATCGACTTTAGGCTTCGGCACGCGCCCCTTAGCAACGGCGCGTGCCGCTTCATTTTCCGCCGCCGTGCGCTTCGTCACGAATTCATAAAAGCTGCGGAAGTATTCGTACATTGAAACGCAAGCTGACAGCACTACGACCCATAGCATCGCGCGTCCCGTTGAATAAAGCAGCACTTGCCAATCCGTCGTCGTGATGACACCGCGACCAAACAAGTGGCGCAACGCGGCGCGCAACTCCGGCACCGTCCAGAATTGAATCGCCGGAAACGCGCGCCCGAAATTTCGCACAGGCGGCGCGCCCTTTGCGCTCGAAACGATCAGCAGCGCGACAGCCGCGACCTGCGCCAGCATCTTTAATTTTCCCACCTTCGAGGCCGCGATTATGATTCCATCCGCCGCCGCAATCGAACGCAAGCCGGACACCGCGAATTCGCGCCCGACGATAATCACCACCGCCCACGCGGGCGCTAATCTGTTTTCCACAAGCGAAATCAACGCGGCTGAAATTAATAATTTGTCGGCAATTGGATCGAGAAGTTTGCCGAGCCTCGAGACTTGATCGCGGCGTCGTGCGATTTGCCCGTCGAGAAAATCCGTGAAGGCGGCGGCGAGGAAAATGGAGACGCCGACGATGTGGCGCTGCACGCCGAGCCATTCTTCAGAGAATGGCGTAAGCAGCACCACCACCAGCAGCGGTACGACGAAAATGCGTGACACCGTCAATGAGTTTGGAAGATTCACGCCCTTCTATTTGCCTCTCAAAACCGGCGCATAAAATTCGCTTCGATTGATTCAACGATTGATTCGTTCGCCGCAATGAATTGTAAAGAATAGTAACTGCGACGAAGTTTATGGCTCGCCTGCGAAGGGTGTCAAGGCAATGCTTGCCAGCACACACGCTGCTTGCGCCTCCTCGTTGCGCTCGGTTATAATTGCCGATTCTGCTTATCGCCAAACTTTCAACCGTAGCATCTATGCGCGAATCTTTAGAGCACTTATGGCAATTGATCGCATCACCGTGCGCGGCGCGCGCCAGCACAACCTCAAAGACATCGACGTAGAAATTCCGCGTGACCGCTTGACCGTCATCACGGGTCTTTCCGGTTCCGGCAAATCATCGCTCGCCTTCGACACGATTTATGCCGAAGGCCAGCGCCGCTACGTCGAATCGCTTTCGGCTTACGCACGCCAGTTTCTGGATCAACTCGAAAAGCCGGACGTCGATTCCATCGAAGGACTTTCGCCCGCTATCTCCATCGAACAAAAAACCGTTTCACGCAGCCCGCGCTCGACCGTCGGCACGGTCACGGAAGTTTACGATTACCTGCGCCTTCTCTTTTCATCCATCGGTCAGCCGCATTGTCATATTTGCAATGCTCCGATCACGCGCCAGAGCGTCGAACAGATTGTGCTGAACGTGCTCGCTTTGCCAGAAGGCGAACGCGTGATGATTCTCGCTCCCGTTGTGCGCGGGCGCAAAGGCGAATTCAAAAAGGAACTCGAAAAGCTCGCCAAAGACGGTTTCTTGCGCGCGCGCGTTGACAATGAAATGCTTTCGCTCGACGAAGAAATCAAGCTCGACAAACGCCGCAATCACACCATCGAAGCCGTCGTTGATCGCCTGCTCATCAAGTCCGGCATCAACGAACGTCTCACAGAATCCGTCCGCACTGCTTTGAAATTAACGGGCGGCGCAGTGCTCGTCGCAGTCGTTGACGGCGACGAAAAACTTTATTCCGAACGCATGGCCTGTGTGAACTGCGGCATCAACATCGCGCCGCTCGAACCGCGCAGCTTTTCTTTTAACTCAGCTTATGGCGCGTGCAAACGCTGTCATGGCCTCGGCACGGTTTTAGAAGTCGATCCGGCGAAGCTGATCCCGGACGCGACAGAGCACGCCGACAAAATTCAGTTCATGGGCGCGAACGACAAGCAAGGCTCTGCTTACTTAAAAAGCGCGCTCGCCGCCGTCATCGAACATTTCAAAGCAGATGCAAAGACGAGTTTCTCCGATCTGCCGAAGCAAGTGCGCGACGCTTTCTTTCACGGCCTCGACGGGCAAATAACTTTTCGACAGGGAAACTACACATACCAGAGTGATTGGAAAGGCGCTGTGCGACACTTGCGCGAACGCATCAACGAAGCGCCGTCTGAAAAAGTGCGCCTCGCCCTCGAAGAACTCGTTTCGCCCGTTACCTGTCCCGATTGTCATGGCCGCCGCTTGCAACCCGAATCCATCGCCGTCCGCGTCGGCAATTTGAGCATCGCTGATTATGTCGAGCTGCCCATCGAAGACGCCGTCGCCGCTTTCGACAAAATCAAACTGGGTGAGCGCGAAGCACAAATCGCCGGACTCGTTCTACGCGAGATTCAAGACCGCCTGCGCTTTCTCGCCAAAGTCGGACTCGGCTATTTAACGCTTGATCGCGGATCGGCGACGCTTTCCGGCGGCGAAGGCCAACGCATACGCCTCGCCACGCAAATCGGTTCGCAACTGCGCGGCGTGCTTTACGTTTTAGACGAACCATCCATCGGCCTGCATCCGCGCGACAACCAAAAACTATTAGAGACGCTCACCGCCCTGCGTGATTTAGGCAACACTGTTCTCGTCGTCGAACACGATGAAGAAACCATTCGCTGCGCCGATTACGTCGTAGACTTAGGCCCCGGCGCAGGCACGCACGGCGGCGAATTAGTCGCAGCGGGAACGCCCGAAGAAATCAGTTGCAATCCGAACTCCGTGACAGGCCTTTACATCTGCGGCGCAAACAGCATCGCCGTGCCCGCTGAACGCCGCACCGCAAACGGCAAAGCGATCACCATTCGCGGCGCACGCGAGCACAATCTGAAAGACATTGACGCGACATTTCCGCTCGGCCTCTTAACCGTCGTGACGGGCGTTTCCGGCAGCGGCAAATCCACACTCGTTGACGACATACTCTACCGCGCGCTCGCACGTCATCTCTACGGCTCGCTCACGGAACCCGGCGCGTACACGACGATTGAAGGTCTCGAACACATCGACAAAGTTATCGAAATAGACCAATCGCCCATCGGACGCACGCCGCGCTCGAACCCTGCGACCTACACAGGACTCTTCACGCCGATCCGCGAACTCTACTCGATGCTGCCCGAATCACGCGAGCGCGGCTACAAACCCGGACGCTTTTCTTTCAACGTCAAAGGCGGACGCTGCGAAGCCTGCGAGGGTGACGGCATGAAGCGCATCGAAATGAATTTTCTGCCCGACGTTTACGTGCTCTGCGATGTCTGTCGCGGCGCGCGTTACAACCGCGAAACTTTGTCCGTCAAATACAAAGGCAAATCCATCGCCGAGCTTCTCGATGCTACTGTCGAAGAAGCTCTGCCGCTTCTCGAAAATATTCCGCAGATCAAACCGAAGCTACAAACCCTGCTCGATGTCGGACTCGGCTACATCAAACTCGGCCAATCCGCGACCACGCTTTCCGGCGGCGAAGCACAACGCATCAAACTCGCCAAAGAACTCTCCAAGCGCGCGACAGGCCGCACCATTTACATCTTGGATGAGCCGACCACCGGCCTCCACTTCGCGGACGTACACAAACTCCTAGACGTGCTCCAACGCCTCGTCTCTCTCGGCAATACCGTCCTCGTCATCGAACACAATCTCGACGTGATAAAAAGCGCCGACCACATCCTAGACCTCGGCCCCGAAGGTGGCGCGCACGGCGGACGCCTCGTCGCCGCAGGCACGCCCGAAGAAGTCGCCCGCGTCAAAAAATCCTACACCGGCCAAGCCCTTCGCCCGCTGCTTAACGGCAATGCCACTAAGCGTAATGGCGGCAAACAAAAACTTGATAAAGAGAAACAAGTAGCGTGATATAACAATGCCTGTGACTGAAATATCAGTGGAGCAGCAATGAACAATTTACGTGTAATCGCCGGACTCTTTGCCATTATGTGTTTCCTTATCGGCACACTTGCTTCTATGGGAGACGGCGGAACAATGGCAGCCGTAGTGCAGTTTGGTCATGCGCTTTTTATCAGTGGAGCTATCATTATTGCCGGTCTACTTATAAGCGTTGCTATCTACAAAAGTAAGTCTAATTAAACTTCAACACCTTCGCGCTGATTTGTTTTAAGTTTGTCCGGCTATGTCAATCTACGAAGACGATGTGCGCCCGCTCGGTTTGGAGAATGTCCAGACGTATCCGCTCGCGTCGCGTTCGAGCAAGGTTACGGTCAAGAATTTCGCGCGGCCTGTTGCGGCAGATTCCAGCTTGCGTGATTTTCTCGATTCGCTGCCGAACATTCTCGCCGTTCAATCCTTACGCGAAATAGCCGCGCACATATGCCGCGCGAAAGAACTACGCAAGCCGATTATCTGGGGCATCGGCGGCCACGTCGTGAAAACGGGACTCGCGCCCTTGTTGATTGATTTAATGCGGCGCGGGTTTGTGACGGGCATCGCGGCGAATGGTTCCGTGCTGGTGCATGATGTGGAGATTGCGCTCGCCGGTTCGACTTCGGAAGACGTTGACGCCACGCTCGGCAAAGGCGCATTCGGCTGCGCGGAAGAAACAAGCAGACTTTTGAATGAAGCGGCACATGAAGGCGCGCGTGATGGAATCGGTTTGGGCGAGGCGACGGGGCGCGCGCTTCTTTCGCAGAATCCGCCGCACGCGGAAAGCTCTCTGCTCTGCGCGGCGTACAAAGCGCGCGTGCCATTCACCGCGCACATTGCTATCGGCACGGACATCGCGCACTTTCATCAGACGGCGAACGGCGCTCACTTAGGCGCGACGACGCACACGGATTTTCGCTTGCTCGCAGAACTCGTGCGGCGTATGAACGGCGGCGGAGTTTACTTGAATATTGGCTCGGCTGTGATTCTGCCGGAAGTCTTTTTGAAGGCCGTCACGCTTGTGCGCAACCTCGGATTTCCACTCGCGGATTTTACAACCGCCAACTTCGATTTCATTCAAGCCTATCGCCCGCTGACAAACGTCGTCCGCCGCCCGACAGCAGACGGCGCAGGTCGCGGCTACTCCATCACAGGCCATCACGAATTGATGATCCCGCTCCTTGCCGCCGCCATCCTCTGCGGCGATTGAGGCAATGCCTTTTACAGAATCTGCTCGATAAGAGATTACCGGCAAAAGATACTTGCGGCAAAGCAAAAGCCCGTGCCGGGTGCGTTCAAAATTCATCCGGCACGGGCTTCGTTGTTTGTGGTGGCAACGCCTGCGCGCTATGGCTGTGGCGGTGTGTCTTGGTTCTCTGCGTCGCGCGGCTTGCTCTCGAACAGTTGCGGGAATTTCGTGCGCATCTGCGGCGTAATGCGATAGCCCGCGTCCTCGAAGGCTTCGCCGAATTCGTTGCGCTCGCCACCCGGATGATTGATGTGGCAAACCGAACATTTGCCGCGCAGTTCAGGTTTCGAGTACGGGTCTTTGTTATAGCGCGCCATAAACGCAGGCTTCATAAGTGTCGCGGGTCGCGCGGCATACAGCACGCTCGCCGTCGCGGTGAGCACGAACAGCAACGCAACAATTTTGACTCTGTGTTTCATCCGACTTTCCTTAAAAGACGTAAGCCACTGATCCGGTGAAACCGTTGCGCCCGTAATCTATGTGCGGCAGCGGGCTGATGCCGAAGATGGTTTCGCCGACGCCCGCAAAGACGCGCGGCACAGGCCCGTATGTATGATTGAACAAATAATTCGTCTTGAGAATGACGCTCGAAGAAGGCGCGATATTTAAGCCGAATGTGGTGCGCGAACGATTGAGATAAAAGTTCGGAATCGTGCGATCGAGCCGCACCGCTTCGTAACGCACGACGGGCGCGATGTAGCCGCCTTCGTCCAACTTCGCGGCGATGAAACGCGGCCTGAACCTGTACGTGCCTTCGACGTAGAAACCATCCTGTCCGGGAGAACGTTGCGCGACGAATTCCGCAAGTTCTGTGATGCTGGCGGGGTCATTTAAGTTGGCAACGGGCGGCGCTGGACTTCTGCGCTGAATGCCGCCGCCGACGATGTTCGAGCGCCCGTATTCGCCGTTGATGGTCAATGCACCGCGATTATAAGAGCCGTCGAAAAAGAGAATGGTGGCGGACTGCGGCGCTTCGCCGAACTTATTGAACTTGCCGTTATAAACGGACGCGCCGAATTCCAATCCCGCGACGGGCGAAAGCCCCAAACGCCCGACGAATGCTTTGTTGCGGTTCTGGTCTTGGAAAGCAATTGCGCCCGGCTCTGCGGCAGACGATTGACCGAGCAGCCGCGAGAAAGGCGTCGCCTCACCGTCGGCGTTAGTGCTCTGCATTCCATTGACCAGATCGGCTTCGTAGCTGAACTTCATTTTGCGCGGCAGTTTGAAACGCCCGCGTATGCCGATGCCCGTATCTCTGTAAGCCGTCGGCACGATGAATTGATTGATGAGCGGGCGAATCGTCGTTAAGTTCAAATACGAATCGTGATAGACGTTAAAGCGCCCGATGGCAGGCACGATGATGCCGCCGCGCAAGGCGAATTCGGGGCGCGCCTTCCACTCGACATAAGCCTGCTCGACATCAATTTCCTTCGAGCCGAATTCATATTCGATCTCCGAATTGAAAACTATGTTCTGCTTCTCGGCGAGCACGGCGGCGATGCCTAAAACCAATCTGGTATTTTGAAACGTGGGCGTGCCGCCGCCGTCCGCGCGCTCGCTGATTGAAGATTGCCGAAACTGGAAATCGCCATAGCCGCCAATCGTCAAGCGATCCGTCCGCAACAGATTCCCTGCGCCCGATAAATCGCCGCCCTGCGCTTTCGTCGCCACAGCGATGCGGCGATTCTCCGGCGCAGCCGTTGACTGCGGGCTTACCTGCGTCTGCGCCGCCGCGTTTCGTTGCGTCGTCCCACTCGTCCCCTTGGTCTTATCATTGTCCGGCAAAGCGTCTGTGACAGGTGCTTGCGAAGCTTGCGCGGCGACGGCACTGCGATCCTTCAAATCTCTTTCGACAATTGAACGCAGGCGATTGAGTTCGGCGCGCAATTCTTCGACTTCGCCATGTAAACGCTCGACCTCCTTTTGTCCGGCGGCCTGCTGGCTGCCAAGCGCTGCGTTGACACTTTGATCTCCAGCGGGCGCGACATTTTCCTCAACAGGGCGCGGCGTTTGCGCGTAGCTCGACGCGCTACCGAAGATAACGATCAATAAACAAACGGCTCGTGCTGCATTCATAAAACCAACTCCTCATCAATTTATAGAAATTGAAATTAGATTTCAATTTCAACAAGAGCAGGCACAATAATCGAAAGTCGGATTGCTGTCAAGCCGCTGTAGTTACCCGCCCGACAGCACCGAAGGTGCTTCGACTTATTCCCTTGCGCGCCTGCAAACATGGTAGCTTGCAGATCAACCCGCGCTGCAACGCGGCAAACATGAAATTAAATTCGGCGGCGATTACGCGCGCCATAAAGTTCGCGATTTCAGCCGCACGGCGTTCGGAGAATATCGCTTTGCGCCCATCGCGCAAATTCTTATCTGCCCGTCGTGCTGAACGTGCTTTTTGCTTTTTAATCCGCACGCTCGGAAACAGTCAGCGCATGGCACGCGCGCGAAACTGCAATGCCACACTCGTTGCGCTTCGTGTGAGCGAGCGTTTATAATTCGCGCTCACCAATTTTGAAATTTATATTTTGCGCTAATCTATCGTCAGCGCGAGAAGCAAGGAACAAACGAACACAGATGAACACACAAAAGCTGGAACACTTTCGCTCGATGCTGAATGAGCAATTGACGCAGCGCACGGAGAAGGTGCGCGAAGATCAAGCGAACGCGCTCGAATATATTGCGGCAGACGACGGCGTGAAGGATAGCGTCGACATGTCGCTCTCAGACCACAATCAGGAACTCGCCTTTCGTCTCGGCGAACGCGACTCGCAAATGGTCGCAGACATAGATCAAGCGCTCTTGAGAATTGACGAAGGCACTTACGGCACATGCGCGCACTGCGGCAAGCCCATTGACGAACGCCGCCTCGAAGCGATGCCCACCGCGCGCTATGACGCGCAATGCCAAACTGCTATCGAAGCCAACGACGGCACAGACGAAGAGATTTCCACACTGTAAAAAGCAGAAGTCAGGAGACCGTATTCAGAAGTCAGAATGAAGAGGTTGCGAAGAAACGAAGTTTTTGGTGACGCGTTCCCTACCTTCTTTCTTTTATTCTGTCTCCTGACTCCTGACTACTGTTTCCTCATGCTTTCGGGTGCGTCTTGTCGTAAACCTCTATCAATTTTTCCATTGAAACGTGCGTGTAGATTTGCGTGGTGGAGAGGCGCGCGTGGCCTAAGAGTTCCTGTATGTCGCGTAGGTCTGCGCCGCCGTCAAGGAGGTGCGTGGCGAAGGAGTGGCGTAAGCTATGCGGGCTGATGTCGTGTATGCCTGCGCAGATTTCTATGTATTTATCGACCATGCGCCCGACGGAGCGGGTGGTGATGCGCGTGCCTTGATAATTTAGGAAGACCGCGTTCGAGTCGCGTTCGGCGAGCGGCGCGTTCTGCAAAAAAGCATTCCTCACAGACAAATAAAGCATCAACGCGTGAAGCGCCGGATCGCCGAAGGGAACGATGCGTTCTTTGCGCCGCTTGCCGGAGAGACGCACCATCTTGTTCTTAAAATCAATGTGATTCAAATCGAGTTTGACGAGTTCGGCGACGCGCGCTCCCGTCCCGTAAAGAACTTCCAGAATGGCGCGATCACGCTTGCCTAAATCCGTTTCGATGTCCGGCGTTTCGATAAAGCGGATTGTTTCTTCGATGGAGAGATGATTCGGCAATTTCTTTTCAAGGCGCGGCGTCGCAACCATTCGCGCGGGATTATTTTCGACGACGCCTTCACGAACGAGAAATTGAAAAAAAGTACGCAAGGCCGCGAGCTTTCGCGCAACGGATGTTTTCTTTTTCTGCGCCGTGTGTAATGACGACAGCCACTCGCGAATTGTGATGTGGTCTATCTGCTTTATATCAACTTCGCGCCGCCTATTCGTCTGCGGATCAAGGGGCGCAAGGTGATCGTAAAACTGACCCAGATCGCTCGCGTAATTGCGCAGCGTATGCTCGCTCACGTTACGCTCGTAACGCAGATGCTCGAAAAATTGTGCGAGTAGCTTATCAATCATAAAGATAGTAGTCAGAAGTCAGGAGACAGAAGTCAGAATGAAGACAGGAACAGAAGCCACGACAGTTGCATTCATGCTGACAATGCCCGCCGTTCCTTCTTTTATTCTGACTCCTGACTTCTGACTCCTGAATACTGCTTTTAGCCTTTCGGCGTGTAATAGCCTTTGCGTGCGCGGACGCGCAAGTTGGCGCGGGCGGGCACGCGTAGGGAGATGACGCGGAAACGTCCGTCGCGTGCGTCATCGTTCGGATAATAACTAAGGACATATTGTTGCGCGAGGTCGGCGGCGATTTGCGCGAAGGCTGTGTCGAGGTCGCTCGTCGCACGCGGCACGTAGACCGCGCCGCCGGTTTGCGCTGTGAACTGTTCCATGCGGCGTTCGGCGACGAGGTCGCGCAGGTTGGCGTTTTCGACGTGGCCTGTTTGCACAACGTAAATTTGGCAGTCGGCGGCTTGAGCGCGGCGCAGAACTTCATCGAAATCTTCAAAACGGCGGCTCGCGGTTTCCACACCGTCGGAAACGATGATGATAACTTTGCGTCCCTGTTGCGGGCGCAGATATTCGGCGGCTTTAACAATCGCGTCAAAGAGCGGAGTTGCGCCCTGCGGCTTGCCGAAGTTCTCGATGGTGCGCGCAAGTTTCTGCACGTCCTTTGTTAAGGGCTGCTCGAGCGCGTTGTCGGTTTCAGTCGTCACGGAATAAATCGCGGCCTCATCAACCGGGCGCATGACTTGACGAAAGAAACGCACGGCAGCCTGCTTCTCGAATTCGCGCGCTTCCCGCAAACTTTGACTGTTATCGAAAAGCATTGCCATGCGAACGGGCGTGTCGGCGCGGCTCAGTTCGCTGACGGGCTTTGGTTGGCCGTCAATGCGCAACTCGAAATCTTCGAGCTTGAGATCGGCGACGGCCTTGCCTTTGCTGTCAACGATGGATGCAGGAATCGTGACGAGGTTCGAGTTGATGCGAATCACGTCTTCCGGGTCAACTTCCGTTGGCTCGGAACTGTTGCCGGAGGCAGGCGGCGCGCTGCTCTTGTTCGGTGGAACGGTGGATGTCACCGGCGCGTTGATTGCGGGAGTTTGCGTTGAAGCGGCGGGCGCAGGCGCGTTGGCTTTTGTGGGAGCAGACGGTGTTGCATCGGGCGTCGGCATTGTCTCGGCGCGGCGCGGGCGTTCGGCAGTATTAGTAATAGGGGGGCGCGACGGCGTTTGCTTTGCGGGAGTTGCGTTGGTGCGTCGTCCCGATTGGGCAAAAAGAAATGCGGGTGCGAAACTCACGCCCGCGAGCAGCGCAAAGCAGAGCGATCCGCACAGCAACCTTGCTCGCCCGCTTACGGCAAGAAGAAACTTTCGCCGTGCTAAACGGCGGCGGCGAGCGGCGGCGCGGTGTTCGTGCGCTGAAGTGTGTCGAGCCAGATGTTCCATTCCTTTAATGCGAGTTCGACTTGCAGTTCGCGGCGCTCGCGCTTGCGTCGTATGCGTCGCCTGTGTTCTTCGGCGAGCGGTTCGAGCAGCGCGAAAGTAATATTGACCGGCTGATAATTATTCGTCGCGGCGCTTGAAACGTAACGCGCGAGCGCACCGACGGCACTCACAGGCGGCGCTTCCACAAGCTCTTGATGACAGGCGAAGCGCGCGGCATTGATTCCCGCAAGCCAGCCCGTCGCAACCGATTCGACGTAGCCTTCGACGCCGCTGATTTGTCCTGCGAAAAAAATGTGCGGACGTTCTCGCATTTGCATTGTCGCTGACAATACGCGGGGGGCGCGAATGTAAGTATTACGATGAATCTGTCCGTACTGCAAGAACTCAGCTTCTTCTAGGCCGGGAATGAGCCGCAGCACGCGTGCCTGCTCCGCGTAGCGTAGATGATTCTGAAAGCCGACGAGGTTGTAAGCGTCCGCCATTAAGGTTTCCTGACGCAGTTGGACGGCGGCGTAAGGCTGTCGGCCTGTGCGCGGATCGACGAGGCCGACGGGCTTCATCGGGCCGTAGCGCAACGTATCCACGCCGCGCCGTGCTAGTTCTTCAATCGGCAAACACGCCTCGAAGTATTTCGTTTCTTCAAAGCGATGTAGCGGCACGCTTTTGGCACCCACGAGCGTTTCATAAAAGAGTGCGTACTGTTCTTCGTCGAACGGGCAGTTAAGATAATCGTCGCCGCCTTTGTTGTAACGCGCGGCGCGAAAAGCTATGTCCTCGTTGACGGAATCGGCGGCGACAATCGGCGCGATGGCATCGTAAAAATAAAGTTGGTCGTCGCCCGTCAAGCGCATAATCTCGGCGGTCAAGGCGTCGGAGCATAACGGCCCGGCGGCGATGATCGTGATCGCGTCGTCAGGAATTTGCGTTGCTTCTTCGCGTATGAGCGTGATGTTCGGATGCGCTTCGATCCGTTCGGTGATAAGCGCAGCGAATTTGTGTCGATCAACGGCGAGCGCGGCTCCGGCTGGCACGCGCGTCTCGGTTGCCGCTTCCATCACGATTGATCCGGCGCGGCGCAATTCTTCTTTCAAGAGATACGGCGCGGTTCCCGGCTCGTCTGATTTAAGCGAATTGGAACACACGATTTCGGCGAGCTTGTCCGTGCGATGCGCGGGCGTCGAACGAACCGGGCGCATTTCGTAAAGCCGCACGCGCGCGCCCGCATTGGCTGCCTGCCAAGCCGCTTCGACTCCGGCGAATCCGCCGCCGATCACAACAATTTCACTCATAAGTTTTGAGATGCGAAAACAAGAAAATTCATTTGCCACAGAGACACAGAGGCGCAGAAGAGCAAGCAACTGCAAAATTAAAAGGGATAAAAAGAGAGTCAAACAAAACCTTAGTCTTGCTTACTTCTCTAAAATCTGTTCTTACTATTTTCTCATCTCTGTGCCTCTGTGTCTCTGTGGCTAGTCCTGCGGTTTTTGCGGTGGCGCGGTGTCTGCGGTTGGCGCTTCGATTTTGTAATCCTTAAATTCCGTTTTCGAGCGCCGGTAATCGCTGAACTCCTGCGTCACATTCACGTTGAAGCCTTTGAATAATAGGACTCTGGCGGAAACGTTGGCTTGGGAAAAGCGTGGTAGCCAAACGCCGTCCGTCGAGACGCGCGCTTGCTCGAAGGTGAAGGTTGCGCCGGGACGAATCGACGCGAGCAGGCCGCCGCCGACTTTAATGCCTTCGGCGAATCTCGCTTCAAAGCGCATGATCTCTTTGTCGGCTGGATCAATCCACGCGACACCGTTTAGTTTGGCGACGATTGATTCCGTGCGATTCGTCGGGCGAAAGCCGGGGCGCGGGCGCACGTCAAAGACGATGGCCTCACGATCTTGAAAACGTTCGCGGCGCGGCGATACGAATTCGCAGATACGCACAAAGTCCGCGACTTTCAAATCGTCATCGTCGTCCTTTTTCTTTTTCGTTGTGCCGTTCTTTTCCGCTTCGAGTTTTTTTTGTTCCCGCTTCTCGCGCGCTTCTTCATACTTGGCGACTTGTTCCTGAATCTGTTTGTCTTGCTTGGCGGCGCGTTCAGGCGAGAGCGGCACGCCGTTTTCGCTTATCAATCTTGAAAACTCACCGCCGCCCTGAAGACGCACAATCTCGACAATCTTCACGATCTTCTTCGTTTCTTCGCCGCGATCATTGATTTCGCGCTCGGTTCGCTTTTCGGTATACGAATAATCGGCGACGCGCTGATCTATTTTTTTCTGATTCTTTTCGACTTCGCGTAACAGCGCAGGAATGTCCAAAGCTTCCGCAGTCGGTGGATCAAAAACGGCGTCGGCAATGTTCGTGTTGTAACGCGCGGTTTGCAGCGTGAAACTGCGCGGCGCATTATCCTTCACCGCGATTTGAAGACGATGCGGCTCGAGCGTGCCGTTACCTTCGGCGCGATAATCGCTGAAACTCGTTTCTGTTTGCCGCGCTTCGTCGGAGATTTTCAGAAGCAGTTTGCTTGCCGCGCTGAAGTAGTAACGCAGGCGCGCGCCTTCGCGTGTCGAGAATTCAATGATGTATGCGGGTTCGCCCGCTGTGCGATCAAGCGCGACGGTGCGCGCGAGTATGTTCAGTTTTTTGTAGTCGATTAAATGGCTCGCCGAAAGCGCCGCTTGAAGTTTAGCCGCGCCCGCTTCCGCGCCCGTGAGCGTGCGCGAAAGACCGCCCGCGTCGCGCATCCAAGCCGAACGCGCGTTGGCCGCCGCGCTGATTTTCCCGCCCTCGCTTGTGGTCGAATTCGCCGAATCCATGCGCGCGGAGGCGGGCGCTTTCTGCCGCACTTCCCACACAACGCTTCCATCTTCGGCGGGCGCGCTCATCCATTCGTAGGTTGTATCCCTGATTGCCATCAAGCGTTTTTTGCCGCCCGTCGCTTTCAGATAATCGCCGACGATTTTTTCGGGCGCGGGCAATCGTTGCGCACGCGCGCCGTTGCTGCTTTTCTGCGCATGGACACCGGTTGACGCGCAAGCGAGCGCGAAGACGACGGCGCAGAGTTGCAGGACGCAGAGAGTTTTGCGAAGGCTCGACGGGCGCACCGTTGAAGTTGCGCCCGTTGGTTTAGCATGAATTTTAATCATCGTGAAAAAGCGAGAAGTTAAAAGGCGGATGTCAGATGCTGGATATTAGATGCCGGTTAAAATCTAGAAACTAACATCCGACATCTAAAATCTGACATCCATTTATGACGGTTGCCCTTCGGTTGTTTTTGAAGCGTCGGGCGGTTGCGGCACATCCGAATCCATTGCTTCGGCGGATTCCTCTTCGATTTCCGGCGCTTCGTTTGGCGTTTGATTAACTCGCTCGCTTGTTTCGGCGCGTGCTGCGCCCGTCGTTGCATCCGGTGAATTATTCTCTTTTTCCATGCTGATCTCCTTAAGCCCTTGAGTGCTTCTAATAAAGACACGGGCAGGGACAAGCCCTGCCCCTACAATTACTCTAATGTTGTTTAGCGCCCTTTTGTTGATTTGCCGGAGGTACGAGCGGATCGCTTGGCGGCGGAAACCTTTCCACTCGCGCTCTTTTTAGCAACACTCCTTTTGGCGACGCTCTTCTTTGCAACGCTCTTTTTAGCCGCACCCGATTTGCTGCCGCCTGTTTTCTTGGCGGCGGTTTTCTTCGCAGATTTCTTAGCACTCTTTTTCGCGCCGCCCTGTGTTGGCTTCGCGGCTGATTTCTTGGCGGCTGTTTTCGGCGCGGTCTTCGTGGCGGCCTTTGTAGCAACGGGCGCAGCGTTTTTTTCGTTTTTCTTCGCTTGCTTGGCTTTCTTCTTGGCTACTTTCTCGCGCACGTCGGACATCAATTGCTGGATGCGTTCGGCCTCTGTTTGCGGAGCGGCGGGTTCGGTTTCGCCTTCGCGTATGCGGCGTTCTTCTTCATGGCGCGCGAAGTGATCGCGCTCTTCCTCGCTGATCTGCGTGTGGTGCTGTTGAAACTCGAATTCGTTGAGATGGTCGCCGCCGATCTTGAAGTTCGGCTGATTGCGTGTGGCATCTTTCGGCATATCCTTCGTGTCCCTTTCTGCGGCGAAGAATCCCTTGCTTGACAGTGCAAGCGACCGCTTCGTATATTAGTTTGCCAATTCACAGAAGCCACCTTAGCTCAGTTGGTAGAGCACCTGATTCGTAATTAGGGGGTCTGGAGTTCGAGTCTCCAAGGTGGCTCCAAATTTCTTTCAACCTTTATAATCGCTAATCCAACTCAAGGCAAACTGTTCCGTGCGTTCCTCAGTTGCCCAGCGCTCCTTATCTCCCAAAGGCAGATTTATGTAGGGGCAGGGCTTGTCCCTGCCCGCATTGCGATTACATAATACACGGGCAGAGACAAGCCGCTGCCCCTACAAGATTACATAATACACGGGCAGGGACAAGCCGCTGCCCCTACAAGATTCGTTTATGACTGGCAGCATAGTTTCATCCACCTCTATAGAAGTTTTTATCGCGCGTTGGAAGGCATCCGGCGCGTCGGAGCGGGCGAACTACGTCTCATATCTCAACGAGATGTGCGATCAATTGAATGTTCCGCGTCCTGATCCGGCGCGGCAACATGATGAATTGAACGCATATGTATTTGAGCGCGCGGTGACGTTTCAGAATGGCGACGGGACGACGAACACAGGCCGGATAGATTTGTACAAGCGCGATTGTTTCGTATTGGAAGCGAAGCAGGGCAGCGACCGCAAAACGTTGAATGCGCCGTTGTTCGACGACGCAAACTTTGCGACGGAAGCGCGACAACCGCGCGGCAGCGGCAGAGGCCGTAAGGGAACGGCGGTGCGCGGGACGCGCGGGTGGGATGTGGCGATGCGTGAAGCGCGCGGACAGGCAGAACAATATGTGCGTGCGTTGCCCGCAGCGGAAGGCAATCCGCCGTTTCTGATCGTTGTCGATGTCGGTTATTCGATTGAGCTTTATTCTGATTTCACGCGCGCAGGGAAAACTTACGTTCCCTTTCCCGACGCACGCAATCACCGGATTCTAATTGACGATTTGAAGAATGAAGAAACGCGGGACAGGCTGCGTTTGATCTGGACTGATCCGCTCGCGCTCGATCCGGGACGGCGTAGCGCGCGTGTGACGCGTGAAGTGGCGCGGAGTCTGGCGTTGCTGGCGCGGTCACTGGAAGAATCAGGCCATGCGGCGGAACGCGTCGCGAATTTTCTGATGCGCGCGATCTTCACGATGTTTGCGGAAGACGTGCGGTTGATTCCGGCGGGCGGGTTCACGAATGCGCTTGAGGACATCAAGCAAAGCGGTGTAGAGATTTTCCCGGACATGATCGGCTCGTTGTGGGAGACGATGAACGCGGGCGGCTTTTCGCCGATTATGAAGCAGCGCGTCATACGCTTTAACGGTGGATTGTTTGAGAGTTGCGAAGCGTTGCCGTTGACGCTTGCGCAACTCGAGTTGTTGATCGAAGCGGCGCGCGCGGATTGGCGCGATGTCGAACCGGCGATCTTCGGCACATTGCTTGAACGCGCGCTCAATCCACGCGAGCGCCATAAGCTCGGCGCGCATTACACGCCGCGCGCTTACGTCGAACGCCTTGTGATGCCTGCGATTATCGAGCCGCTGAGGGAAGAGTGGGACGCTGTAATGGCGGGCGCGGTGACGCTGGCGAACAACGGGAAGCTCGCGGAGGCGGCGGAAGAAACAAAGGCGTTTCATCGTCGTTTGTGCCGGACGCGCGTGCTCGATCCGGCGTGCGGCAGCGGCAATTTTCTTTACGTTACGCTCGAACACATGAAGCGTCTCGAAGGCGAAGTATTGGACGCGCTGCACGGCTTCGGCGACAGTCAGGGCATACTCGAAGACGCAGGGATGACCGTTGATCCACATCAATTGCTGGGCTTGGAAGTGAACCCGCGCGCGGCGGCGATTGCAGACCTTGTGCTATGGATTGGTTATTTGCAATGGCACTTTCGCACGCGCGGCGAAGCGTTGCCGCCGGAGCCTGTGCTGAAAAAGTTTCATAACATCGAACGCCGCGATGCCGTGCTTGCTTACGATGCGATTGAGCCTGAAGAAGACGAGCGCGGGCAAACGAAAACGCGTTGGGACGGGCGCACGACGAAGAAGCATACGGTGACGGGCGAAGACGTGCCGGACGAAACAGCGCGCGTCAACGTTGATAAATATGTGAACCCGCGCAAGGCGATGTGGCCGGAAGCGGATTACATCATCGGCAACCCGCCGTTCATCGGCAACAAGCGAAGACGCATTGTGCTCGGCGATGGTTATGTTGGGGCGCTTCAGGATGTTTATAAAGACGTACCGGACAGCGTTGATTATGTGATGTATTGGTGGGACAAAGCAGCGCAACTTGTGCGCGACAACAAAGTATCTCGCTTCGGCTTCATTACAACGAACAGCATCACGCAAACTTTCAATCGCAAAGTTTTGGAACGACATCTCGACGCTGATAACGCTTTAGCGCTCGCCTTTGTTGTTCCTGACCATCCTTGGGTTGATACGGAAGACGGCGCGGCTGTTCGCATTGCAATGACTGTCGGCTGTCGCGCTGAAGACATGAATCATCAACCGTTGCTCGGCAAAGTTGTTGAAAGCAAAAGCGAATCGAATACTGGTGAAGGGCGCGCGGTTGAAGTCGTTTTAAGTTCTGTTGCGAAGATACATTCGGACTTGGCGAGCGGAGTGGACACGGCGAACGCCGCGCAGTTGGCGTCGAACATGGGCTTGGCGAATATGGGCGTAATTCCGCTCGGTGAAGGTTTCCGCTTAACGCCTGAGGAAGTTGAAAGCTACGGCTTCCGGCGCGATGCGTTGCCGTCGGTGCTGAAGCGCTACATGATCGGCAGAGACATTATGCAGAGGCCGGAGGAGCGTTACATCATAGACTTCTTCGGCTTGTCTGCTGAAGAAGCAACCAAGCGCTACCCACAGTTGATGCAGCGCGTGATTGATCGCGTCAGGCCGGAACGCGAACAAAAGAAGCGCGCATCGCAGCGCACGAAGTGGTGGATTTTCACTGAGCCGCGCGTAACTTTGCGTCCCGCGATTTTCTCCGTACCGCGCTACATCGCCACTTGCCAGACGGCAAAGCACAGAGTCTTTACTTTTCTCGACCGCGACACCATGCCCGATCAAATGATTATTGCCATCGGATTGAACGCCGCTTTTCATCTCGGCATACTCTCGTCACGCATTCATCTTATATGGGCGTTGCGTACCGGCTCAGTGCTTGAAGATAGACCTCGCTACAACCACAGCAAATGCTTCTTCTCGTTCCCGTTTCCCGATTGCACAGACGAACAGAAAGCGCGCATACGCGAATCCGCCGAAGCGCTCGACGCGCACCGCAAGCGGCAACAAGCACAGCATCCGACGCTCACCATCACGGACATGTACAACGTCCTTCAAAAACTGCGCGCGAACGTCGCGCTCAACGAACGCGAACAACTCACACACGCGCAAGGCTTAATCTCCGTCCTCAAACAAATTCACGATGACCTCGACGCAAGCGTTGGCGCGGCCTACGGCTATCCATTGAACCTCTCCGACGAAGAGATTCTTGAACGTCTCGTCGAACTAAACGCCGCCCGCGCCGCCGAAGAACACACAGGCCACATCCGCTGGCTGCGTCCCGCATATCAAAAGCCGACGGGAGGCATCGCCGCAGCCTTCGAGCCGGACACGGACACCGCCGCCATCGCCGCCACCAAAAAAGGCAAACAGGAATGGCCGAAAACCATTCCAGAGCAGGCACGCGCCGTCCGCCAGGCGCTCCACGCCGAACGCACCGGAGCAACCGCCGCCCAACTTGCCAAACACTTCACACGCGCCCGCGTCGAACGCGTCGAAGAACTACTGCAAACGCTCGCCTCACTCGGACAGGCACGCGAAACAGAGAGGGGACGCTTCGTCGCGTAGGGGCAGCGGCTTGTCCCTGCCCGCGTTTTTTATTACGTTACATAAATAAAAGCACGGGCAGGGACAAGCCGCTGCCTCTACAATTTTCAATCATACGTTACATAAATAAAAGCACGGGCAGGGACAAGCCGCTGCCCCTACAATTTTCAATCAGCCGGTGAATTTTGATGATGAAGGATGATGAGCAATATACGCGGCGGGATAGCTTGCGTTTGCGTGCGTTTGATTATGCGGCGCGGCGTGTTTACTTTGTGACGATTGTTGCGGCTGAACGAAGGCGTATCTTTAGTGATGAACGTGTCGCCGAAGCCACCATTCAATGTCTTCGTGAGTTATGGCAAACCTTGCAATTTAATCTTTACATTTACTGCCTCATGCCGGATCACTTTCACGCACTCATTGGCGCGGGCGAATCAAACAAAACTCTCGGTCAGATTTGCGGCGCGTTCAAGAGTCTTTCGACACGCGCACATTGGCAATGGTATGAAGGCAAACTATGGCAACGGCAATTCTTCGATCACATCATTCGCAACGAAGAAGATTTCTTTGAAACACGCGACTACATTCGCCTCAATCCCGTTCGTAAAGGTCTGGTCGAAACATGGGAGCAATACAAATACACAGGCGAGATAGATAAATTATAAATTGTAGGGGCAGGGCTTGTCCCTGCCCGTGTATTTATTTTGCAACGTAAAAAAATACGGGCAGGGACAAGCCGCCGCCCCTACAGAAAAATACGGGCAGGGACAAGCCGCTGCCCCTACAGCAGATTACGCGCTGACGGCTGCGCCGGTGGTGGGTTTGGCGGGCGCGGCGTCCTTTTTGTTTTCTTTTAGATGCTTGTGCAAAAGGTCTGCAATGTGCTGTTCGTGTTTGGCAATCTCGACTTCCATTTCGTCGAGGATTGCAACGGTCGTCGGGTCTGTCAACGAATTACGGAGATTGTTTGTATCCACGACGCCTGTTTGCAGATCGCCGAGCGCGCGCTGCATAACGGACGTATCGTTGCTCGATTGCAGCCAACTCTTAACCGTCGCGTAGGCTCCGCTGCCCGCCGCTTGGAATGATTCCTTTTCGCCGAGCGCGGACAAACGCGCTTCGAGCAAAGCGATGTGGCGCTGCTTGGTTGCGGCGATGTCTTTGAAGGCGGCGCGGCATTCGTCGCATGAAGTCTTTTCGGCGTATTTCTCGAAGGCTCCGTGCGCGTAGCGTTCGCCGCGAATCGCCGTGTTGATGGCGTCAACGATTTCGCTTTTTGTCGATCCGCCCCATTCTTCGCCGAGCTTCCACCACTCCGCATTTTTGTCGTTCACATCGGGCGCGTTCATGCCTTTGATCGTCAGGCCGAGCCGGTTGAGAATCGCGGCGGTGAAGATCGGTAAATCGCCGGGACGACGCGAGGTCAGCAGATTGTTGTCTATAACAAGCGCTTCATCCTGATACTTCGCGCCCGCGTTTTCCATGTCTTTGCGAATGGCGCGAAAGCCCGTCGCCTGTTTGCCCTTCAAAAGATCGCCTTCGATCAAGACTTGCGGGCCGTGGCAAACGGCTGCGACGAGTTTGCCCTGCTGCATCGCATCCTGCACAAAGCGCACCGTCTTCATGTTGGTACGCATGGTGTCGGGCGCTTGCCCGCCGGGAATGATGACGGCATCGAAATCTTCGGCAAGCATTTCTGTTGTCGTGCCGTCGGCTTCTTTGGAAACCTTGCCTTGCTTACCCGTGTATTTTTCGTTCATGCGCGAGCCGAGCACTTTGACTTCCGCTCCGGCCTGCTGCAAAGCTGTATATGGAATTTGAAATTCCGCATCCTCAAAATCCTTCTCGATCAGAATCGCGACTCGTTTTGTTTGATTGTTTGCGCTCATCAGATTTGCTCCTCTTGAAATGTGTTCGACGCATACGGTTTGTCACGCGTCGGGTAATTTGTGTTCAGCATCGTTGGAAGACTATCAGGCGGCAAATTTTATGCCAACTCGACGAAGCACATGCAATGCAGCGAAAGCGCAATAGAACGTGACACGCGCGAGTTCAAACTCATACAGAAATGCGCGCAGCGTTGTTCGCTAACGCTACTTTTTATAACCGTCAACGATTTGTTTCGTGATGAATTAAGCGGCGGGGCGCAGCAGTCCGCGAAAGATGCCTTGCACGGTGACGCGCGAGGCGGCGAGGCGCATGGGAGCGAGTTGTGAATTGGCGGGACGCAGTTCGATGTCGTTGCCGAGGCGACGTATGCGCTTTAGTGTCGCGCGGCTGCCATCAATGAGCGCGACGACGATTTCGCCGTCGCGCGCTTCGGTGCGGTTTTCGATGAGCGCGATGTCGCCGTCGCAGATATGTTCGTCGATCATCGAATTGCCTGTGACGCGCAGTGCGTAGACGTGTTCGGGACGCACGCGGCCAAGTAGAAAGCGCGGAATGCCGATTTGTTCGACATCCTGTATCGCGTCGAGCGGCACTCCGGCGGCGACGCGGCCAAGCAGCGGCACATCGCACAAGGCATCGACGGGCGGTTGATCTTCGCCCGGCGTCACGGCCAATTCAAAAGCACCGTCAACGCGGCGGCGCGAAAGCATTCCGCGTTTTTCGAGCGCGGCGATGTGTTTGGCGATAGTTCCCTTTGACGAAACGCCGAAGTGACGCGCGATCTGCGTGTAGGAAGGCTCGTAGCCGTGCCGCTCTATAAAGCGCGTAATGTATTCGAGAATTTCTTTCTGGCGTTGCGTGCGTGGCGGCATAAGTTTGAGCGCTCCTTTACGAGCGAGACGAGCGTGGCGAACAATTGCGCGAAAGTTTTCCGGCGCAGTGGTTCGACGGTTAATCTGCAAATTCTAAAGGCGCGCGAACAGTAGCGTCAAGCTTTATTCGCGCGCCTTTTATTTTGACAGGCCGTTTATGAATTGATTAACGGCTCGAATAGCGGGCGAGTGTCTGCGGAAAAATACGCACGACCGAAGGCATCGTCGCCGCAGTCATCTTCTGCGTGCCGGTCAGAAAATCCATTGCCTTCATGCCGTAAATGGCTTCGTTCAAATCATTATCGGGATTGATCGTGCCGCCTTTGACGACCGCGCCGATGAACGCGCCCTTGCTGCGCGAGTAGGAAAGAATGCCCGCTTTAAGTTGCGCGTCGGTCGAGGCCGCCGCAGTGCGCCCGTAGGGGCCTGCCGCAACGCTCAATTCGCCGCCGAGTTCGACTTTATCTTGCAGCAAGCCTTTGATGGCATCTTCGTTCATAAACAGCAACACGAAATCTGTTTTGGATGCGCCGATCTGCGCGCCGAAATCCGCGCCGCCGATGTTGAAGAATCCGGGTGCGCTCCAGCCGCGGGGCAGGCGACGGCTAATCACGCCCTGTCCGCCGCGCCCGCCGACGATGAATCCGGCTTTAACGACGCCGGGGAAAACCGCGATGGCTTCGGCCTTGTCGAGCAACTCCTTCGGAATGCCTCTTTCAGACGTGTTCATCAATTGATTAAAAACCTTCGCCGCAGCCTGCGAATGGCGCGCGGCGTCCTTGGCACGCTTCGGGTCTTTGACGGCCATCGCCTGTGACATAGAGCCGCCGCGCGTTCTCTTTCTCTTCTGCGCGGTTGCCGTCGTCGCCATCACACACACAATCAATGCCGCGCAGAGCGCGCCCGTCATACTTTTTTTCAACAAAATGTTCATTTCTCTTCCTCCTCAAATTAAGAAACTGTTTCGGTTGTTTTCGGTGCGCGCGAAGAAGTGGGAAGAGCAATTTAATTCTTCGCGGTTTTTCATTTCGCGACTTATGATGAGTCGCCCCAATATCTTAAAGCATATCACATCGCCTGGGTTTGACCATGCGTGGGAAAAGGTGAGACGATACCGCCGCACAAATTCGGTAAGGACAGAGTTCGCAAAAGGGTTAATCAGATGAGCATAGACAAAGACAAAATCATTACGCAGGAAGAGGCAGGAGAGGCGGCACCGATTGATGAAGTCGAAGGCCGCGTCGAAGCGGAAATGAAACTCATTGAAGGCCGCGCCAAAGAACGCGTCGCGCAGGGCCTGCAGGACAAAGAACTGGAACGCGAAGCGCGCAAAATGGAGAGTGAAGCCGAACGCGAGTTGGAACAAGAACGCCGCAAGGATTCAAACTAAGAATCGCCGCGTTACCCGCCTCCAACGTTAATCAACGCTCCAAGCCATGCCGCGTGCGTCGAAGTTCCGCGCGGCTTTTTGCTTTACAGATTTGCTTTATGGATAAGCGTCGGAGAGTTACGCGTTGCCGTCGTCATCCAGAGCCTGCTCGATAGCCTGACGCAATTGCGCTGGAGTCGAGACAGGGCTAAAGCCTGTGAAATGTTTTAGCAAGCGGCCATCGCGCGTAATCACAAAGCTCTGCGGAATGCTTCCCTGCGCGCCTCCCTGCATAACAAACTGAAGCGCGAAGTCTTCAGCTGCCCAACCCACCTTATACGGAATCTTCTGCGCGCTGGCGAAAGACTTGACTGCGTCCGCGCTCGATTCCGGGTCTTCGACGCTCAATCCGATGAATTCCACGCCGCGCTCTTTATATTCGTTGCTCAATTCAACGAGGTGCGGCGTTTCCTGCCGACACGGTGGACACCATGTCGCCCAAAAATTCAGCACCACGACTTTGCCCGCGTAATCCGAAAGCTTGACGGGCTTGCCGTCCATCATCTGCAATTCGGCGTCACGAACGGAGGGCGGCATCGGATCGCGCACGCCCGCACGTGCCGGAGCCGCCGAGTCGCCTGTCGTTGACTTCTCTGCCACGCTGCCGTTATTCGATGAAACAACGGCGGGCGAATTTGTATTGACCGCGTTCGAGTTCGTTTCATTTGTTGATTGACTGCAACTCGTTGTTGTAAGTGTGGAGACGAACGCGAAGGTTGTCAGGGAAAGCACGAGGCGCGCGGGCGTCCAGAATTTTTTACGTCGGGAATCGTGCGGCGAAATGAAATTCATGCTGGCTCTTTATCCTTATGTTTGAAAACAACGATCTTTAGTTGGACGCCGCCTCGACGCGGAACGTTGCGAGGCGCGCGAGGTCTGCGCCGATGAACGCATACTCGCCGGGCAAGAGCGACGTGCGCCCGCGAACTTCCATAAAATACATGCCGCCGTCATGCGCCTGCACAGTGTAAAGCGGCTTCACGATCTGCCCTGACTCGTAAGCGAAGCCTCTCTGCCCGCGTTCGGTGGTCACCACGGCACGCCGCACGCCGCGCTTTGTCGTCGTTAATTTCACCAGAAACGGCGGATGCACGTTCGGCGTGTCCGGCACAAACAAATAAAAGCGCGCGTCCTTTTCGGCGAGGCCGGTCAACGCGTGCTCGCCTTTTATTTCGACATAGCCGAGACGATTGCTTTTCGCCAATTTGTTCGGGTCGAGCGGCGTCGCGCCCGCCTCGAACGAAAGCGGCGCGAGTGCTCCCAGCTTGTCAACGAAATAAATACTCGAGCGATCCGTCGGCAAAGGCACGCTCGCTTGCTGAACGAAAGCGTTTAGGTCTCCGCTAACACGACTCGCTGCCGAATCCTTTGCAATTAAAATAAGCGCCGCACAAAGCACAAACATTGATCCCGCTCGCACGCGCTGTATATTTCTTTTCAACTCACCACACATCCCTTTCACAATTCGCTTTGCCAAATACAACGGACGTTTCTCAAACGAGAATTTTATGTAGGGCAGGGCTGTCCCTGCCCGCTTTGATTATCTAACAACACGGGCAGGGACAAGCCGCTGCCCCTACTTTAAGACGATGTTGACGAGCCTTTGCGGAACGACGATCACTTTAGCGATTTCACGATTGTTCGTCCACACGCGCACCGCTTCGTCCGCGAGCGCCGCCGCGCGCAATTCCTCTTCGCTCGTCTCCGGCGTAGCATGGATGCGCCCGCGCAGCTTGCCGTTGACCTGCACGGGTATTTCCAATTCTTCCCTGCGCGCTAAATTAGCATCTGCTTGCGGCCAACGTGCTGCGCCGTCGGCGTTCTTCAGTATGCCGCCCGCGTGATGCAGGCCTTCCCACATTTCTTCAGCGGCGTGCGGCGCAAACGGCGCGAGCATCAACACCAGCGCTTCGAGAGCTTCACGCACGGCGAACTTACCGGCGGCTGTCGCGTTCGACGGCTCGACTTTGAAATCGCTCAAAGCGTTGACGAGTTCCATCAGCGCCGCGATGCTCGTGTTGAAATGCAATTCATCGAAATCCTTTGTCACGCGCGCAATCGTTTGATGCGTGCGACGCCGCAACGCTGTCGCTTCCTCGCTCGACGATTCGTTTGGCAATGAATCGTTTGACGACAATTCATTTGGAGACGTTGACGCTATTGCAGTTTGCGATGCGTCACGCGGCACATTTGCCAGAGCATCCTGCCAGCGCCAGATCATGTTGTAAACGCGGCGCAGAAATCTGACAGCGCCTTCGATGCCCGTTTCCTGCCAGCGCAGTTCGTTTTCCGGCGGCGCGGCGAACATCACGAACAAGCGCACCGCATCTGCGCCGTAAGCCGTAATCATTTCGTCCGGGTCAACTCCGTTATTCGTTGACTTGGACATTTTTTCGAGCGCGCCGACGATAACCGGCGTGCCGTCGCCCGCGAGACGCGCGCCCGCCACATTTCCCTTCGCGTCACGCTCGACTGTGACATCCATAGGATTAAAATAAACTTTGCGGTCTTCGTCTTCGCGATAAAAAGTTTCGGCGACGACCATGCCCTGCGTCAACAGATTCTTCACAGGCTCCTTGAAATTCACGAGGCCGATGTCGCGCATCATCTTCGTCCAGAAACGCGTGTACAAGAGGTGCATCACGGCGTGCTCGATGCCGCCGATGTATTGATCTACGGGCGTCCAGTGCGCAGCTTTTTCTTTGTCGAACGGCGCGGCGGCATTGTGCGGATCACAATAGCGAAAGAAGTACCAAGACGAATCAATGAATGTATCCATCGTGTCTGTTTCGCGCCGTGCTGCTTTGCCGCACTTCGGGCATGTCGTGTTGACGAACTCCGCGACGCCCGCGAGCGGCGATTGCCCTGTGCCTGTAAACTCCGCTTTGTCCGGCAACACGACGGGCAAATCTTTTTCCGGCACAGGCACTGCGCCGCAATCGTTGCAATAAATAATCGGAACGGGAGCGCCCCAGAACCTCTGACGCGAGATGCCCCAATCGCGCAAACGATAGGTCACCGCGCCGCCGCCGAAATTCTTTGCTTCGGCGTGACTCGCCATTTCGTTCATCGCATCCGCAGACAGTTTGCCGCTCCACTCGCCGGAGTTGACGAGCAAGCCGTAGTCTGTGAAAGCGTGCGGCATCGCCACAGACTGATCGAGTCCTGCGTCCGGGTCGTGCGGAATCTGTTCCTGCCGGTGCGAAATGCGCTCGATGACGCGGCGAATAGGCAAGCTGTATTTTTGCGCAAACTCGAAATCGCGCTCGTCGTGCGCCGGAACAGACATCACCGCGCCCGCGCCGTAATCCATCAACACATAGTTTGCCACCCACACGGGCAACTGCTCATCGTTGAACGGATTGATGGCGAAGAGTCCCGTGTTCACACCCTGCTTTTCGATTTCTTCACCGATGGCAGCATTGCCTCGCGTCGCGCGCACTCGCTCGGCAAATCTCTCTACATCTTGCCGCAGCGTCGAATCCTTCAAAGCTTCCGCGAGCAATGGATGTTCGGGAGCAACCACGATGGCCGTCGCGCCGTAGATCGTGTCGAGCCTTGTCGTAAAGACACGTATTTTTTGGTCGCTGTCTTTAATCGAAAAATCAACGTAAGCGCCGACGCTGCGATTGATCCAATTGCGCTGCATCGTCAACACGCGTTCAGGCCAGCCCGCTTCGAGGTCCTTCATGTCATCGAGCAATTGTTCCGCGTATTTGGTCGTGCGGATAAACCATTGCTCCAAATTTCTTTTTTCGACAACAGCGCCGCAGCGCCAGCACACGCCGCCCGACGATTGCTCGTTCGATAAAACGGTTTCTTCTCGCGGGCACCAATTGACCGGCGACTCGCGCCTGTAAACAAGCCCGCGCTCCAGCATCTTCAGGAAAAACCATTGATCCCACTTATAATATTCCGGCCTGTGCGCGGCCATCTCTCGACGCCAATCAAAGCTTATGCCGAGACGCCGGAACTGCCCGCGCATGTGCTCTATGTTTTCTTCCGTCCATGCGCGCGGATTGACGCCGCGCTTAATCGCCGCTTGCTCCGCAGGCTGCCCGAAGCTGTCCCAGCCAATCGGATGCAGCACATTGAAATTATTCAGCCGCTTGTACCAAGCGAGCGCGTCGCCGATGGAATAATTGCGCACGTGTCCCATGTGCAAAAAGCCCGACGGATACGGCAGCATTTCGAGACAGTAGAATTTCGGGCGCGCCGTGTCATCGTCGTCCGCATGAAACATGCCGGATTCATCCCATAACTTTTGCCACTTCGCTTCGATCTTTTCTGGAAAATATTTTTCGTCCATCGCCTGCGTACCTCCGCTTACCGTTCACATCTATCGAAAGACTGAACGCGCATCTTGATTTTCAGCTTAACGAACAAGCGTTCAGTTTTATTAATGGATTTTGTAGTGTGTGATTGTCGCCGCTTTCGTTCGCATTGCGCTAGGAAACACGCCACGCCCGAAGCGGCACTGTAAGGCAGAGTCTGGTGTTTTTGAGAAAACGTTTCATCGAATTTTTTGTACAGCCTATCGCCGGAACGCACAAGTTCAAGATAAAAGCATGAAAGCAACTGCCGCGTCTTACGCCTGACTACCTTCGAGCACCACAACGCGGGCTTCGAGATCGCGCGCATCAGCACGGCTTTCGAGAATGCGCGCTTCAAGCCGATCAAGCCGATCAAGCCGCGAAGCGATGACACGCACTTCACCACGCATTTCGCGCACGTCTGTCTCGACATCTTTCAGACGACTTTCAAGGCGATCAAAGCGAGTTTGCGTTTCGGCACGAAAAGCGCCGATGTCGCGGCTAATGGCGCTCAAATAATTGAGTATTTCGGCTGTCCGGTCTGTACTCATGGCAACTCTCCTTTGATGAGCATGTACACGATTATGTGCGTCCGTTGCTTTCAAAGCATGTTAGCGCAGTTGAAGCGACATTGTCGAACACTTGTGACTTCGTTCAAAGCGCATACTGAAACCGCAAACGCCGGAGAATACTAACGCGATAAGCAGAGCAAGTGTCGGAGTTGCCGATTAACGAACGAAGGCTCGCAAAGCAGAGAGATTGCTCGCGTCATCTCCGAGTGCATCCTGCGGAGTTTCGAGGATAAACGCGGCGTGCGCGAGTTCGCCACAACGTGCGACGTGGGACAGGGCTTCGCTCCCGATGTGGCCTTGCGCGATGTGGTAATGGCGATCAACGCGCGAATTGTATTCGGCTTTGGAATCGTTGAAATGAACGACGCGTATGTTCGCGAGGCCGACATTGACTTCGAGTGATTCGAGCATCGCGTTGAAGCCGTCTTCACTGCGCAGATCATAGCCCGCAGCGAAGGCGTGCGCGGTGTCGAAACAAACGCCCAAGTTCAGTTCGGGACAGGCCGCGATAATGTCGCGCAAGTGCTCGAAATCATGCCCGATGCACGCGCCCTGTCCGGCGGTGTTTTCGATGAGAATGCGAAGGCCGCCGAAGTCAATTTCCGCGCACGCGGCCTTCAAAGTTTCGGCGCACGTTCGCACGGCGTCGCTCGTACACGCGCCTTTCGCGCTGCCCGGATGCACGACGAGGTAGTCCGCGCCGAGCAGAATGCTGCGTTCGACTTCTTCACGAAAAGCGGCGCGAGATTTTTCGCGGATGACGCTGTCGGCGGCAGCGAGGTTCGTTAAGTAGTTTGCATGAATGACAACAAGGGAGATGTTTGTTTCGGCGCGGACAAGTTGAAAGCGTTCGACTTCTTCGCGTGCGAGCGGGCGCGCCATCCAGCCGCGCGGATTGCGAGAAAATATTTGCACCGCATCGCAGCCGAGTTCCGCCGATTTCAGCAGCGCATTATGCAGGCCGCCCGCCACCGGCGCATGAAAGCCGATGCGCCGCGCCGTAGATGCTTTGCCGGACTTCGCTTCAAAAGAAAGCGTCGTCGGCACCGTCGTTGCGGCTGTCGTCTTTGTGAGGGTTTCGCTGGCAGGAGCGTGCGCGGTTGCGTTTGTTTCCTTGATGCGAGGTGCGCGGCTTTTTTTTGTCACGGCGCGGCGGATTCCCACGTTAAATCGAAAACGTAATTTTCGGGCGCGGTGTCCTTGCCGTTCCCGATCTGCACGCGCGCCGTGTAGTGATTATTGGCACCCGGTTGCTGCACGACTGTTACTTGCCCGCGTCCCTTTTTTTTGTTGACGCGAACAATCGAGGGCGCTTGCGGCAAGCCGTTGTCAAGACTCAAGTGCGCGCTGCGTAGCGAAGGCGCGGAACCGGTGACGGATTGATTGCGCCCGCTGAGTTCGATGATCGCCGAACCGAGCACGGTGCCGCTCCACTCGCCGACGCCTCCGCGCGGCGCACCCGCCGGTAAGCGCGCCGGAGCAGTAGCAGCGGCGGCGGTCTTGTTTGGTATATCCGGCTGCACGGTGACTGCGGGTGGCGGCGGTTGAGTGCTGATTGATGTGTCGCCCTGTGCGATGGAAGATGTCGGAGCGGGCGGCGCAGCGATGATGACCTGCGGCGGCAACGCGGCAGGATTGGCAGCGGAGGGTGCGGGCGCGGTAGAGCGCGTGCCAGCGGTTGGCAGAGGCATGGGAACGACGGGCAGCGCGGCGCTGCTCTCACGCGCGGGAGAACGATTAAAATGTTGAAAAAGAAGAAAGGCCATCACCGTGCCGACTGCAAGCGCGAAGAATCCGACGCCAACGAGCGGAAGCAAGTTTTGCTTTTTCTTTGATTCTGCGACGGGAATCGCGGGCGCGACAGCAGGCGCAAGCGTTGCCGTAAAATTCGGCGCGGCCAATGCGTCGCTATCGTAAGAAACGGCGGCGCGTGGCGGACGCACCAGAGTTTCTTCGGACGCGTCAACGGATGAACGGGCAGCAGTTGCGAATGGTGATAGTTCGCCGGTGGTCGCGGCCTGTTCTAAAGGTTCGGGCGGCTGGCGTAGAACCGGCGCGGTGACATTTGGTTGAAGCTGAGTTGTGGCATTCACGTCCGTCGGTGCTTCCAGATTTTCAGTTGTCGGAGACACTACGCCCGATGAGTTGAGCGCAGTCGTTGCCGCCGGATCGTTCGCGCCGTCGTACTTTGTTTGAACCGCACCGCACCACTTACAAAAACGCATTGGGCCGGGCAATTCGTTCCCGCACGCTTCGCACTTGACGGGCGAGCGCGGCAAGGGCTGCGTCGCGCCGCACTTGGAACAGTAGCGGCGTTCATCCGGGACGAGCGTGTTGCATTGCAGGCACTGGTGCATAGGAATCAGTTTCAAGTTTTCAGTTTCAAGTTTTCAGCCAGAGGCAGACAGTAAGCAGTTAAAGATTTTACTCAAAACTGAAAACTTGAAACTGAAAACTGCTCATTGTTTGCGCTGCACTTCTTCCATGACGCGAAGAATGTTGCCGCCTAAAATTTTATCAACGCCTGTTTCGTCGTAGCCGCGTCGCAGAAGTTCTGCGGTCAGGTTCGGCAAGTCCGCGACGGAAGCGAGATCGCTCGGTGTTGCTTGGATGCCGTCAAAGTCCGAGCCGATGCCGACGTGATCTATCCCGACGAGTTTGACAACGTAATCAATGTGATCGACGAGACGCGTGATTGAAACAGGCGGAAGGCGTCCGGCATATTCGATCATGCGCACGTGGTCGCGCGCGATTTTTTTGTGCGCCACGTCCCCATGCACTGCTTCCGAAGCTTTTGCGACGCGCGGTTCGATTTCTGCGTCGACGCGACGTTTTTTCTCGCTCCAACCGGGTTCGAGAAATTCAGGGTAAAAAACGATGCACGCGACGCCGCCTGTTTTCGCTAAAGCACGCAGCATATCATCATCCAGATTGCGCGGAACATCGGCAATTGCACGCACGCCGGAATGTGTGGCAATGACCGGTTTCGTCGAAGCGTTGATGATGTCCCAGAAGGTTTTGTCCGAGACGTGCGAGACATCAACGAGCATCCCTAGGCGATTCATTTCGCGGATTACGTTTTTGCCGAACTCATTGAGGCCGCGCGTTTGCCCTGCGGCGTCGCCGCTCGATCCCGCCCAAGCGAGGCTGACGCTCCACGCGGGCGACATATAACGCACGCCCATCCGGTAATAACGCTCGACGTTTTCTAATTTTTCGTCAAGCGCATAACCGCCTTCCAAGCCCATCAGCGCCGCGAGTTTTCCTTCGCCCGCGATGCGGCGTATGTCGCTTGCGGAAGCAGCGAGCGCCCACGTTTCCGCGTGCTTTTCGACGAGCGCATGAACGGCGGCAATCTGTTTGTCGGCGCGTTCGATTGCCCGCTGCCCGCCGCTTCCGTAAAACTGCGGTTCGACCCAGATCGAAAAAAACTGCGCGTCGAGACCGCCTTCCTTCATGCGCACGGCGTCGAGATGCCCGTCCGCGTGGCGAGTGCTGATGTCGAGGTTTTCGTCCACCATCCGCTGCGCCGTATCCGCGTGCATGTCTATCACGATGGCGCGGCGATGAATTGCAGCAGGATCAGATGCGGCAGCGTTCTCCGGCGAAGCATTGTTATTGAAGGATGTTTCCGGCACTTTTTTTGTTTCCGTTAATCGAGCGGTGCGGCAGTTAGCGAGGAGCAGCGTGCAGGCAAACGCGACGAACAGCACGCGCGGTAGTTGTAGCCTGTTGCGGGATCGAACGTAATGCGACATCAATTAGAATATTGAAAGGCTCCGCAAACTTTCTTCGTTGCCGACAAATAAATTGTATCGCTCATCAGTGCTCTTGTCAGCACTGATGAGCGATGTACAGCGAGTTGCGCCGGATCATTAGAGGTTCAATCGCTTGGCGACTTCTTTGAGGAATTCAGGGTCCATGCCGGGCGCAGTCAGTTGCGGTTCCGCGTCGAGGTCGGGCGGCGCAAATCCTTCCGGCAGATTATCCTCGACAATCAACTCCGAACCGTCTTCCGGGTGCGTTCCCTTCCATACCTTCCCGAGTTCCGTATAATCGTCTTTGCTGAAACGATACATGATGCGGTGAAGACCTTGATCTTCCAACTTTTTAGCTTCCGGGAATTTCTTGTTGCTGATGTCCGGTATCGGGAACATCGGCTTGAGGTCAACGCCGGTCAAGACCTCTAAGGCTCTGGCGTAAGCGACGATGTGAACGCCGCCGCGAACGAGCAAATATCCAACCGCCGCGCGTGCCGTCGGGTCGTCTACCATCTCGTAGACACGAATCTTATTGGCGCGCGCGCCGCACTCCAAAAAGAAGTTGTGCAGTAAATCCAGTTTGAGATTGCCGCTGTTAAAAACGTTTTGGCCTGTCCACGGAGCACCCATCGAATCTATCGGCAGCGCCTGCTGGCCGCTGGCGATGAAGTGATATGTGTTGCGCGCGTCAGCCGCATTTTTTAGAGGTGTTTTCGTCGGATCGGTGCCGCGCTTTGTCGTGCCGGTCAACAGCAGATTGATGGCGTAAGAGACGGTTTCGATATGGCTGTACTCTTCGGCGGCGATGTTGGCGATGAGATCGTAGAACGGACGCAAAACCTTGTCGCGCCCGCGAAAGTTGAACGACTGAAAAGTGTAGTTCATCAATGTGGACATCTCGCCGAAACGTCCGCCGAGAAGTTCCTGCACGGCGGCGGCGTCGTTCGGTGACGGGTTTTTCGGTATCGGCAATTCGACGGGCAACTTATCAATGCGTGAAATCATTTGCTAATCCCTTTCTCCTTAATTGTGTGAAGAGTGGTTGCATGAAATCCAAAAACACGAATCCCATGGCGACTCTGATGGCTGATAGTCGGCGAGAAACGTGCCATTGGTATGCGGTATGTATTGCAATTATAATCGCAGGCATTATAAGGGCAAGGTCAATGAATGAGCCGCATCCTTTAGGATTATTACGAGGAACACAACAGCAGTGTTCATAGTTTGTCAATCGATCTGTCAGCGCGCACCTTATTGCACCGGAGCGCGAAGTAGATAGATAGAAGTTAGCTGTCCTAATAAATTCGGATGGTACACGCCGCGTCTCGGCGAATCAAGCGCGCCGATGAGAAAGTGCGCTGGACGCGAACCTTGCCAAAGAGCGCGCGTTTACGGTATTGTCGCTTAATCTTAATCAGGTTGTGAGGCTTAAAATAAGAGGCGTGCGCGTAAACGTCTACGGTGCTGGTCGTCGTGCCTCTCGCCTGCGTTCCGGCAAGCATTGCCTGCATTGCATTGCGCGGCTTTTATCACCGCTTATAATTTATTCTCGAAGGAGTACACCGACGTGTTTTCAAAAGACGGCAAAACGAAGGACGTAAAAACGCCGCGCATCGCCGCAGATGTCTGGCACAACGGCGAGTTTATTAAATGGGATGACGCGCGCGTGCATGTCATGTCACATGTTTTGCACTACGGCTCAAGCGTTTTCGAGGGCATACGCTGTTACGAAACAAAGCGCGGCCCCGCCGTCTTTCGCCTCACGGAACACATGCAGCGATTGATGAACAGCGCGAAGATTTATCGCATGGAACACGAATGGACGCGCGATCAATTGTGCGAAGCGGCGGTCAATCTCGTCGCGCGCAGCGGCCTTGAACAGTGCTATTTGCGCCCGATCATTTTTCGCGGCTTCGGCACGTTCGGCGTTAATCCGTTTCCGAATCCGTTGGAGTGCTACATCGGCGCGTGGGACTGGGGCAAGTATCTCGGCGACGAAGCGATTGAGCAGGGCGTGGACGTGTGCGTTTCTTCATGGAATCGCTTATCGCCGAATTCCATGCCCGCGATGGCGAAATCCGGCGCTAATTATATGAACTCGCAGCTTATCAAGATGGAAGCCTTAACGAACGGCTACGCCGAAGGCATCGCGCTCGATGATCGCGGCTTCGTTTCGGAAGGCTCCGGCGAAAACGTTTTTATCGTTCACGAAGGCCGTGTTATTACGCCGCCGCTGTCGTCTTCGATTCTGCCCGGCATTACGCGCGACAGCGTCATACAGATTTGCCGCGAACTCGAAATCCCCGTTTCCGAAACGGGCGTTCAACGCGCCGCACTTTACGTTGCAGACGAACTTTTCTTCACGGGCACTGCCGCCGAAGTCACGCCGATTCGCTCGGTTGATCGCATCACGGTCGGCACGGGCAAGCGCGGCGAAATTACAGAGCGCATCCAGCAAGCATTTTTTGACATCACGAAAGGCGAACGTCCCGCGCCCGATTCGTCATGGCTCACGTATGTCAACGAAAGCAAAACTTTTGAGGCAGGCAACAACGGTCACCACGCCGCCAACGCAACAGCGGCACTGCCCGCACAAGCCAAAGAAGCGAGCGCCGCGTCCACCGCAAAGGCCGGACGCGCCGACGCCTTCGAGAACGCAATGACAGAATAAGAAACAAAAGCCTGCGCCAGCCGCACGGTTAAGCGAAAAAGCCGCGTTGTAATCCACTTACAACGCGGCTTTTTTCGTTGTCTCATCCACAGAAACATGTAGGCGGCTGACGGTTCTCGCCGTTATGCCGACAGTTCTCTTTTCTTGGCTCGCGCGCGTCAGGCTACGCACGGCTCTTTAGTGTCGCTATTCGACTTTTATTGGCGTTCTAAATGATGAAGAGCCTTTGTCCTTGAACCAGTTAATTTGTTCCTGCACCATGTCGAGTTCGAGAACATAATCGCCGGGAGTTTTTGGAGCCGTGACGGTGATCGGCACGTCCACTTCCTTGCCCGGTTCCAGATTGTTCGGAAGTGGCGCGCGCGTGTCGTCGAGCGTCAGCATTTTGTTGTTGGCGGCGAGCCAGTGATCGCCTAGTTGCACGCGATACCTGCCGTCGCTCAGTCCGGTCATAGGCCACTTCGTATCGCTGATGTTCTTCACCGTCGCGTTGATCGTTGCGGTTTCTCCGGCCTTTATTTTTTGCGGCGCTTCCCTGACCGAGATGGCGGCCTTGAGCGCGCTTTCGGGAAGCGCCTCAAACTTTGCGTTTGAATTCGCGGCAGAAGAACTTGTTTTGTTTGCGGTCGTTGCGCCGCTGTTCGGAGCGTTGGACGAGCAATTAAGCAAACCGAGCGTCAAACAGGAAACGGCGAACAGCTTGAAAAGTAGTTTCATATACACGTGTCACCTTCGTCGTAGAATTTGGAACAAGCTTTATACGCGCCCGCCGATTTTCTATCAATCGTCGCGGCGCAATTGATTTTTGCGTGCATCATACGCTACCGTTTCGTTTTTCGGAAAGTCGCGTACACCGCCGACACTGCAGCACGACGAATTCTCGATTACCCTTCAACGACGAAAGCGAAATAATTATTTGTAGCTATTCTCCGCGCCCTCACTCAATCCAACGCCGAATCAACGGCTGACACGCGAAGGCCTGATCTTTCTTGCGTTCTTCGGACTGACCATCCTGATGACATGGCCGTGGGCGCTGCACCTGCGCGATGCGGTTTCCGATCCGGGCGACCCGTATCTCAATGCGTGGATTATGTGGTGGGATTATCATCAGACCTTCCACGACCCGCTCAATCTTTTTCAGGCCAACATCTTTTATCCTTACCGCTATACGCTCGCCTTCAGTGAGCATAACTACGGCCTCGCCCTGCCGTTTTTTCCGCTCTTCGCGCTCGGTCTGCAACCGCTGACGATTCACGGATTAGCGATACTGCTCGGCTTCGCTTTTTCAGGCTACGGCGCGTTTCGTCTCGCGCGCGCTCTCGACGGCTCAACGGCGGCGGCGTGGATAACGGGCATCGCGTTCGCCTTCGTGCCGTATCGCTTCGCACATCTTTCGCACCTCAATTATTTATTCGCCGGTTGGATTCCGATTGTGCTCGAAGCCCTTGTTCTTTACGCGCGCGAACCGAGTTGGCGACGCGCGTGGTGGCTCGGCGCGGCGTTTCTAATGAACGGGCTGACATGTATTCATTGGTTGGTTTTGACGCTTATTCCCGCTGCTTGTTTCCGCCATCGTGCTGATTAGCCGGGAACGACTCTGGCGCAACGCCGTGTTCTGGCGACGCGGCGCAATTGTGATGTGTGCGGCGTCAATTATCCTGCTGCCGTTTTTGATTCCGTACTTGCGCGTTTCGGCGCTCTACGGATTCGAGCGCAAGGCCGATGAAGTGCTTGCTTTTTCCGCGCTACCCGGCGATTGGCTCGTCTCAAGCAGTTCTAACAAACTCTGGGGCGAAATAAGCGCTCAATATCGCAAAGGAGAAAGAGAGCTTTTTCCCGGACTGCTTACCGTGCTTCTCGCTGTGGCCGCTTTTTTCATCGTCAAAGCACAAGCACGACAGGCGACTTCGACGCTCGATGATGAACAGGCACTCCGTGATGATAGAACGACACTTCGCAGCAATTCATTTTGGGCGCGACTCGTTTTGATTTCTCTGGACGCATTCATCATCCTGTGCGCGGCGCTGGCATTTTGGGCGGCAAGTTACGGCGCTTTCAAGCTTCAGCTATTCGGCGTCAGAATACTGCGTGCCTCAAGTCCTGAGCGCGCGCTTGAATTGTGCGTCGCGGCTCTTTTGGTTCGCCTCTGGCTGGTTTTTCTCAAGGCGCGTCGCGAGAAACGCCATCCCCGGCTGCTCGCATATTTGAGTGCAGTTCGTTGTTCCGACGCGTATATGCTCGGCCTCGTCTGGATATGTCTGGGCTTTTTCGGCTCGCTCGGATTGAACTTCTTTTTTCACAGGGCGCTTTACGATTACGTTCCGCTTTTTCATGGCATTCGTGTTCCGGCACGGTGGGCGATGATCTGTGATCTGGGACTCGCGCTGCTGGCCGGACTCGGCGCGCGCCGTCTTGTTTCAATCTTCACGCCCGCGCGTCCCGAGGCGCGTCGAACCGGAGCGGCAGCTTATGTAATCATCGCGCTGGCTTTATTGTTTGAACAGCGTTCTGCTCCGATGACTTTGTTTCGCGGCGCGGTTGATCCTGACGCATTGACCTTGCGCCTCAAGGCCACAGAAATGCGCGGCGGCATCGTCGAACTTCCGGCGGAGGTGGCGTTTGCAAATTATGCTTACGTGCTCAGAGCGGCGGATCATGCGCGCCCGCTGGTCACAGGCGTTTCCGGTTTTGTGCCGCCGATTGAAGCGGAAATTGAAACATTGACGCGGGAACATCCTGTGCCGGAGCGTTTCCTCGATCTACTCGAAACAATTCCCGCTTCGTATCTGATCGTTCATAACGGTAATTTGGTTCCCGACAGCCGCGCCGCGCTCGAATCCGTGCTGGCGCGAGCGACGGCAACGGGACGCCTGCGATTCATACGCAGCTACAATGCAGACCCTCTCCGCGATGATCTCTACGCCGTCACGAAAATCGAACCGCAGGCGAAAAGCGAGGCATCATTACCAGCCTTTGTATCGTCCACAAGCGGCAATTCTTCTCTTATGGCAGAGGGCAAACAAAAGGCTGCCGCAGATTCCGCAAACCCGATTGACGATGCAGAGTTTTTCGTGCGCCAGCACTACAGAGATTTTCTTGAGCGCGAGCCGGAAGATGGCGGCTTGAATTATTGGGCGACGCAGATTATGCGTTGCGGCACTAACGCCGGTTGCATTGAAGAGCGCCGCGTCACAGTCTCGGAGGCATTTCTCGTCGAGCCGGAATTTCAGGAAACGGCTTTGTTCGTTTATCGTCTTTACAAGGGCACGCTGAACCGTCCGCCCGCTTATGAAGAATTTGTGCGTGATCGTCGCGCGGTTGTCGGCGGCGTAGGCCTCAATGCGCGCAAAGCTTCGTTTGTTGAAGCATGGATTAAGCGTAAGGAGTTCGCCCACGCATATCCGTCCGGCGCAACGCCCGCAGAGTTTGTTGACGCGCTGCTCAAAACAGCAGAGCAAGCTTCCGGCGTCAATCAATCTGCGCAACACGAGCCCTTGATTGCACAACTCGCGGGCGGCGCAACGCGGGCGGCGATTGTGCGCCGCGTTGTCGAGGGCAAGGAATTTGCCGCCGCAGAGTTCAACGCGGGCTTTGTGGCTGCCGCATATTTTGCGTATCTGCGGCGCGAGCCAAACGCTGACGAGGACAGCCGCTGGATCGAGATGCTGAACAGCAAAATGCCAAACAACTACCGCAATATTGTGCGCGAACTCATCGACTCCGAACAGTATAGATCGCGCTTTACACAACGATGAACCGGCACGGAGGGAAACAGTTTTCAGTTTTGAGTTTTCAGCATTCAGTTTAGAATTCTCGGCGCAGAGCCAATGTCTTATTTACTGAAAACTGACAACCGAAAACTGAAAACTGTTTCTCTGTGGCTAATCTTCTCTTATGTTAGACGTTCTTAGCTATTGACGCGTGTTGCGCGCGCAAGCTATTATGTTTTGTAGCGTCTCCGGGCAATTTAATTTCCGGCGTCGCGCCCAATCCCGCGAGCACGCCTGTTACTCCAGCGCTTTTCCCTTCTACGAGCGCTGCACGTCAAACGCGAATTACACAAGCCTTCGCATTTACTCGCTTCCGTAAGCGTTTCACTTCCATTTTTATGTCAACCAAAATAGACGACCTGCTCAAGATCGCCGCCGGTTTCGGCGCTTCCGACCTTCATCTCAAGGCCGGTTCGTTTCCTTTTATGCGCGTCGGCGGCGAACTGCGCCCAGTGATGGATTCCCTCCCGCTATCGCAGGAAGACACGCTCGACATGGCTTTTTCGATGATGTCGAATCGCCAGAAACAGCGCTTCAAGGAAACATCCGAAGTAGACATCGCCTACGGCGTTTCCGGCCTCGGACGCTTTCGCGCCAACATTTTTCAGCAGCGCGGCACTGTCGGTTTAGTTCTGCGCGTGATCCCGGATCACACGCGCAACGCCAACGAACTCGGCCTTCCGCCCGTCCTCGAAAAAATCGCCGACGAGCAGCGCGGACTGATCCTTGTGACAGGCACGACCGGCTCCGGCAAATCAACGACGCTCGCCGTGATGATCGACCGCATCAACGAGACGCGCAGCGGCCACATCGTGACCATCGAAGACCCCATTGAATTTTTGCACCGCGACAAAAAAGCTTTTGTCACGCAACGCGAAGTCGATGTCGATACGCGTTCGTTTGCCGAGGCGTTGCGCGGCGCTTTGCGTCAAGACCCGGACGTGATTCTCGTCGGCGAAATGCGCGACCACGAAACAATCGAAACTGCACTGACCGCCGCCGAGACAGGCCACCTCGTTCTTTCGACTCTGCACACGCTCGATGCGACGGAGACCATCATGCGCATCGTTTCTTCATATCCGCCGCACCAGCAAAAAAGCGTCCGCATACAGCTTGCCGGAATCCTCAAAGCAATCGTTTCAATGCGGCTTGTGCGCGCGGCAAAAGGAAGAGGGCGCGTGCCCGCCGTCGAAATCATGGTCTCGACAGGTCTGATACGCGATTGCATTATCAACGAAGACAAGACTTCGCAGATACGCGAGGCCATCGCCGCCGGAACTTCGCAGTACGGAATGCAGACCTTCGATCAATCGCTTTTCAATTTGCACCAATCCGGTCTTATCACGATTGAGGAAGCGCTGCGCGGCGCGAGCAACCCGGACGAATTTCGCCTTCGTATGTCCGGCATTCATTCCGCCGCCGATCAAGCGAAGGAAGATATGAATCGCATCGTCAGCATCACCACAAGTCCGGAGCCTCGCCCGTCGCGCAACACACTGCGCACAGAGGCGGCCAGGTAAACATTTTCTATCTCACAGGAGCAAACAAGTATGGAAACGAAAACAAGCGGCGGAGCGGCGGATTTGATGAAAGCGGCGCTCGAAGGCGACACGGCGCAGGCGCAGCAATTGATTCAAGGCGGCGCGAATGTTAATGCGCGCGACGACGGCGAACGCACCGCGTTGATGATCGCGGCAAGCAACGGCCACACTTATATTGTGCAACTTCTCTTGGACAACGGTGCCGATCCAACCGCGCGCGATTCCAGCGGCATGACTGCGCTTCGCGCTGCCGAAGCCAAAGGTTTCGCGCGCATTGCTTCGATGCTCAGAAGTTCTCCGGCCAACGGCGGCGCGCAGCAAGCGACGGCTTCCATTGCTAACATAGCGAAGCACGATGATCTCGCCGCCGCTTTGCAAAAATCTCTGCAACAAGCGGCTGACAAGGGTGACGCGAATCTTCTTCTGGCAGCAATCGCAAAGGGCGCTGACCCGAACGCGCGCACGGAAAACAACTGGACGCCTTTAATGCTCGCGACAATCAAAGGCCATACGGAAATTGTGCGGCAGTTGCTCGACAAAGGCGCAAACGTGAACGCGCAAAACAACAAAGGCTGGACGGCTTTGATGTTCGCCGTTTCGATGGGCGACGCGGACACTATGCGCGTGCTGCTGACAACGAAGCGCATTGACGCCAACCTCACAGACGCCGAAGGCAAGACCGCGCTGATGCAGGCCGCAAGCGAAAACAATCTCGACAGCGCGCGCATTTTGCTCGCTCACAAAGCAAACGCCGACATCGCTGACCGCGCGGGCGAAACGGCGCTCACCATTGCCGCGCGCCGCAACTATACGGACATCATCGAGCTGCTCAAGCAACCCGCAGCGAACGACGAAGCTTCCGCTTCGGACGCGCATACTTCCCCAGAACCGGAATCATTCGATGAATCCTGCATCAAAACGGAATCGCTCTTTAACGAAAGCGAACTACAGCGGCTCAAAGAAGAATTAGAGGGTTATCTGCCGCAGACGTGGCCGATTGACGGCCACATTGAAAACCGACTCGAACGCCGTGCGATTCCCGAATCGCGGGCGCTTCTTGTGCCATCCGAACTTTCGCAACTCGGAGAACGACTCGTCGCCGCGCTCGAAGTGTTACGCCAAACTCCGTTTCCACAGCTTCAGCCACCGGCTCCTGCGCCCGTCTCCATCGCCGACATCGCACACAAAATCATGTTGACGCTGCCGGAAGCCGCCGCCCTCGCGGGTCTGTCGCGCGCGCACTTGCAGCGAGCCGTTCGCAAAGGATCATTGAAGGCAAAAAAACCGGGACGCGGCTGGCGTATCAAACGCGCCGATCTGGATGCGTATGTAAACGAACTCTAATGGTGGTCGATATGCTTCTGCAATGGCGGAGCCGCGCTTCTTTTTCGACGCGCATGTTGCCTGCAAAAAGAAAATGAGATGAGCGTCGATAATAGTAGCAATACGAGCGGCGGCGGATTGTGGCAAGTCGAAATTCCAACCGGCGAAGTTTACGAAGTCGAGTTGGACGTGCTTAAGCAGTGGATCGCGGAAGGCCACGTGCAGCCCGCCAGCAAAGTTCGCAAAGGCAATCTGCGCTGGGTCGAAGCAGGCCGCGCGCCCGCCCTGAAACGAATCTTCTACGCCGCCGCCGATGAATTAAACGTTACTGTTCTCGAACCTCCAACGCCGCCCGCGCCATCGCCACTAACCGTGCGTGAAGCAGGCGGAAACGAGACCGCACCGCACATTGTTGCAACTCACGCGTATGAGCCTGCCGCAACATATGAATCGTCAACGGAAATAGATTTCAGCGCTGCCACCATCGCTCCCACTTCTATCGCTGATACTGCGGCTTCTGCCTGTCATAATCATCCGCAAACACAACCTGCATACATTTGCCGCGCGTGCGCCGCAAAGTTTTGCCGCGCGTGTCCGAAATTTATCAGCACGAGCAAGATCGCATTGTGCCCACTATGCAGCGATTTGTGTCAGCCATACGCAGAAGTAGCGCAAAGAATCTCGCGCGCTGAATTTCAAACGGCGGATTTCGGCGTCGCTGATTTCAAGCTCGCGCTGCGGTATCCGTTCCGCCACCTTGTCACGCTGCTGTGCGGCGCAGGTATCTACGGAGTGCTGTTGCTCGCGGGCTTTCAGGGACAGATACTCGCCTGCGCGCTTCTGTTCGGCTGTATCTCGCACGCGATCAACAACGTCGTCGCGGGCAAGCTCGACCGCAGCTTTATGCCGGAGTTCGACATGTCCGCGTGGTGGGACGAAGTCGGCAATCCGTTGCTGCTCAGTCTCGCTATTATTGTGGTGACGTGGGGGCCAGCGATAATTTTAGCGGTCGCGCTATTGTCCGGCGCGCTCGGTTCGTCATCAATCCATGCGACAGCGGAAACGCAACGCGCGCAGATTCAGGCGCAGGCAAATTCAGACCTCGCGGCGGTGCTCAATCCTGACGCCAGCAATTCAAAAGACGAGAGCGACGCGCCGCGCCGCCTTGATCCGCTGCACGCAGGACAATACGCAAATGCGAAAGAGGCAGACGTAAACGCGAAGGAAACTGCGCCGAAGCCTGCGGAAACAAAGTCGGAGGATTCAACGTCGCCGCTCAAGGTACTTCAATTGTTTCATCTTCCGGCATGGGCGATTCTCTTGTGGCTGCTCGCTCTCGGTTGGGCGTTGTGTTATTACCCGATGGCGCTCCTCGTCGCCGGATACACGGAGAACTTTGCATCTGTCATCAACCCGCTCGTCGGACTCGACACGATCCGGCGAATGGGCGCGACATACGGCAAAGCCTTCGCAATGTATCTCGTCGTGCAAGTTGCCGGAATCGCCGTCGGCCTTATCACGTCTTCGATTTTGTCGCCGTTCGATCTGCCGTTCATCGGCAATCTGCCCGCCAAGTTTGCGAACGGCGTCGTCACAGTCTACACCAGCATGGTGATCGCCTTTATACTCGGCGTCGCGCTCTACAAATGCGCGGACAAGCTCGACATCAACGTGGATTAAAGAATAATCAACGTTGCTCGTTGAATGATTGCGGATAAAATCGTGCTTCGCTTCAACGTCGCAAGGCGCGTGATCGAAGCACAAAAGAAAAAGCCGCGCTGCTCATTTATTGAACGAGCAACGCGGCTTCCTTGCAGCTTCGATTAATTCGTCTTAAGTTACCAGATTTGGCAACGCGCGCTTTCAATTCGCGCCATCGCTTCGCCCTGTGTGCAGCCGAAGGCTTTGGCGAATTCCGGCATGTTGGAGAGCGGGCCGTTGACGCGGAAACGCGAGAGCGGATGCGGGTCTGTGTTGACAGCGAGGCGCGCGGCTTCCGGGCGAATGTTAGCCGCCCACACCTGCGCCCAGCCGAGAAAGAAACGCTGCTCCGGCGTGAAGCCGTCAATCGAAGTGCGCGGCTTGCCCTGCATCGCTTTCTGTAAGGCTTTGTAAGCGACGGTCAATCCGCCCAAGTCCGCGACGGATTCGCCGACGACGAGCTTGCCGTTTTCCTTGAGGCCGGGTTCGACTTCAAAATTGCTGAACTGATCGACGACGCAATCCGTGCGCTGTTTGAAGTTTTGCAAATCGGCGGGCGTCCACCAATTTGCGAGGTTGCCGAGCCTGTCAAACTTCGCGCCCTGATCGTCGAAGCCGTGCGTCATTTCGTGACCGATCACCGCGCCGATGCCGCCGTAGTTAATCGCGTCATCCGCCTTCGGATCAAAGAACGGCGCTTGCAAAATTCCCGCCGGAAAAACAATTTCGTTCATCGATGGATTGTAATAAGCGTTGACAGTCGGCGGCGTCATGCCCCACTCCGCGCGGTCAACCGGCTTGCCGATTTTGCCCAAATTGCGATTGATCTCAAAGGCGTTGGCGCGAAGAATGTTGCCGACGTAGGAAGTGCGTTCAACCTTTAGCGCGGAGTAATCGCGCCATGTATCCGGATAGCCGATCTTGCGCGCGAAGGCATTGAGCTTGGCGGTTGCTTCGCGGCGCGTCGCATCACTCATCCATGACAGCGTCGAGAGATCGTCGCGCAATGCTTCGACTAAATTTTTGACCATCGTCTGCGCGCGCTCTTTTGCTTCCGGCGTGAAAGTGCGCTTCACGTATTCCTGTCCGAGAGCTTCGCCGAGCGCGCGGTCTGTCGCGCCGACGCAGCGTTTCCAGCGCGGCAATTGTTCGGTCGTGCCTGTCAAAACTTTGCCTTTGAAATTGAAATCCTCGTCAACAAACTTTTTCGGAAGCGCCGCCGCAGCCGAATCAATCAAGTGCCAGCGCAGATAAGTTTTCCAATCACCTATCGGCGTCGCGTTCAACTGCGTGTTGATAGCTTTGAAGAATTCCGGCTGTCCGACGTTGACCGCGCCGCTCGTAGCCATGATGCCGCGCGCTTTCAAATAGTCATTCCACGAAAAGTTCGGCGTTAATTCGCTTAACTGCGCGAACGTCATTTTGTTGTAATTCTTGTCCGGGTCGCGCCGCTCGACGCGGTTTCTGGAAACTTCCGCAATCTTCGTTTCCGTGCTCAACACAGACTGCGCTTCCGCCGCGCTTCTGTCCGTATCGTCGCCGAGCAGTTCAAACATCTTCGCAACGTGCTTCACGTATTCGTCGCGCAACGACTTCGACTTCGCGTCATCCTTCGTATAGTAATCACGATCAGGAAGCGATAGGCCGCCCTGCCCTGCCTGCGCGATCACGTCCGTCGAACGCTTGTAATCCTGCGCCGCGCCGAAACCGAAAACTGCGCCGACGCCTCTGTTATGAAAACTCGCAATCTCATCCTGAAGATTTTTCACACTGCTGATTGCATCAATGCGCGCAAATTCCGATTGCAGCGGGCGCGTACCTTCGGCTTCGATCTTCGCCTCATCCATGCAGCTTGCGTAAAAGTCGCCGAGCTTTTGCTCGCTTGTGCCGCGCTTCGCGCCCGTGTTGCGATCTGCTTCCAGAATCGTGTGCAGAGTTTCGCGGTTGCGGTCTGCTAACTCCTCGAATCTGCCAAAGCGCGGGTAAGCGCCCGGAATCGGATGGCTCGCCAGCCAGCCGCCGTTGGCAAAGCGGTTGAAGTCTTCACAAGGCTTGCAGGTTCGATCAAGATTAGCGACATCAAAGCCGCGCCCGCTCATTTGTTTGGCGACGACTACCACGCCGAGCGACAACGCGATAAACAGGCTCGCAACAAGCCACCACTTAGAAAAACGCATGAACAATTCTCCTCGAAGAAAAAAGAAACAGTTGATTGGATGGAAACAAAATTTCGCGTTTCAAAAGACGCGCAATGTATTCGGTAGAACGTTTTGATGACACGATGGGCGGAAAAGTTCCCTGTCGTTTTAACAAAACCGGAAGATTAGCCACAGAGACACGGAGGCACAGAGATTAGGAAGGGTAGTAAGAGACGATTTCTCTCATGCGCTTCTCTTTCTGTATGTGCCTTCTATCGTATGCTTTGCTCTGTGTCTACTGTGACTCTGTGGCAAACTTTTCTTGCGTGCTCTTAATCCTTTACCGTCAAGCCGTCAATCGCTTCGACTAATACTTTCTGTTCGGCCTTTTTGTCGCCCACTGCGAGCGCGACTTTATACTCGCCGGGCTTGACGAATTTCGGCTGCGTGGTATCGGGATCGCCGCTGCCGCCCTCTTCTTTTTCCGGCTGCAAATCCCACACGACGCGGTTAATGCCCGGCACGGTTGGCCCCGTCAATTTACGCGCAGTGCGATTGGCGCTGTCCGTTATCGTGATTGAAAATTCTTCGCCCGCGTAAGTTTTCTGGTAAAAATTGATGTACGCGCCGAACGGCGGATTAGCGGCCTTGAACTGCCGCTTGCCCCACACAGCGCCTTCGGGAAGAAGATAAAACTCCTGCGCCGGACGAATCGTGAACAAATGCAGATTCGACTGGAGCACTTCCGCCGTCAATTCTTCGAGCGGGCGTATGTCGTCCAAAACATAAACGGAGCGCCCGTGCGTGCCGATCACCAGATCACGCTCGCGCGGGTGAACAACGATGTCGTCAACGGCGACGGTCGGGAGTCCGGGCATAAATTTTCGCCACTGCCCACCGCGATCAAACGAAATGTAAAAGCCGAACTCCGTGCCTGCGAACAGCAGATTCTTATTGACGGGGTCTTCGCGCATGACTTTGACGGGAGCGTTCTGCGGCAGATTCGCAACGATGGAGCGCCACGTTTTGCCGTAGTCCGTCGTCATAAAAAGAAACGGGCGGTAAACATCGTTGCGATGCCCGTCAATCGCCACATACGCAGTTCCTTCATCTGCCCTAGACGCTTCGATGCGGCTGATCCAAAATCCCTTCAACGCCTTCGGAAAGTTCGCCGTCAAATCCGTCCACTCTTTGCCTTCGTTGCGCGTCAACCAAACTTTGCCGTCATCCGTGCCCGCCCAGATAAGCCCGCGCGTCACGGGCGATTCCGACAAAGTGTAAATCGTACCGTAAGCTTCCGCGCCCGAACCCGTGGTTAAGATTTTCGCTGCGTCCTGCGTCGTCAGATCGGGACTGATGCTTTCCCATTCGTCGCCGCGCTTCGTCAGTTTGAAAAGATGATTGCCGCCGACGTAAAGCGTGGCGGGATCAAAGTGAGAAATCCAGAACGGCGTCGTCCAGTTGAAACGAAACGCGGGCTGGCCTTCCTTCGCCTGCGGCTGAAGATATTTTCTTTCGCCTGTTTTGATGTTCGTGCGCGTCAACGTGCCGTTCTGCGATTCGCTGTAAACGATGCTCGAATTCGTCGGATCAATCGCGCAGTACATGCCGTCGCCGCCGCCCAGAGACATCCAATCGGCGTTCGTGATGCCGTCGCGACTGCGCGTTTGCGAAGGCCCCAGCCAACTGAAATTATCTTGAAGGCCGCCCGCGATTTTGTACGGGCGATCCATATCCACTGTCACGCGATAAAATTCGCCGAGCGCGAAATTATTAATATGATCCCACGAGTCCGTGCGGTTATAGCTTGTGTAAATGCCGCCGTCCGTGCCGAGCAAAACGTGATCCGAGTTCGCAGGGTCGATCCACATCGCGTGCAAATCACCGTGAATGTCCTTTGCGCCGTTGCCGCGAAACGTCTTGCCGCCGTCGTCGGAAATGTGCAGGCCGAAGCCGAGCACGTAAATGCGTTTGTCGTCGTTCGGGTCAACGCGTATCTGGCTAAAATAAAACGAGCGCGGCGTCAGATCGTTCATGCGCTGCCACGTTTCGCCTTTATCATCGGAACGAAATACGCCGCCCGATTTGCTCTTGATGTCGAACAAGGAAGAACCGCCGCCGATGTCCGATTCGATGACGGCATAGACGACGTTCGGATTTTTGCGATAGACATCGAGGCCGATGCGCCCCGTCGCGGCGGGCAAACCATTCGTCAATTTCTTCCACGTGCGCCCGCCGTCCGTCGTCTTGAAGATGCCGCCCGTCGAACCTCCGCTCGCAAAGCTATACGGCGTGCGGCGACGCGCATACATCGCTGCGTACAAAGTGTTGTGATCCTGCGCGTCCATCACGAGATCAATCGCGCCCGTGTTTTCGTCCAACTGCAAAGCGTGCGTCCAGGTCTTTCCGCCGTCGGTGGTTTTGAAAACTCCGCGCTCCTTATTCGCGCCCCACAGATGTCCGAGCGCGGCGACGTAAACCGTATTCGCATCACTTGGATCGACGACGATGCGCGCGATGTCCTGCGTATTTCGCAAGCCAGTGTTTGCCCACGTCGCGCCGCTGTCCATAGATTTATAAACGCCGTTGCCCCACGAAGAACTGTTGCGCCCGTTCGGTTCGCCTGTGCCGAGCCACACGATTTTTGAATCGGATGGAGCAACCGCCACCGCGCCCGTCGAGGCGACTGCTTCGTGTTCAAAAACACCGCTGAAGCTTGTGCCGTTGTCGGCGGTTTTAAGCAGGCCGCCCGTGCCCATCGCGACAAAAAACGTGTAAGGCTTTTTCGGATCGACGCCGAAATCTGCGACGCGCCCGCCCATGTTCGCGGGGCCAATGGAGCGCCATTTCAATTGTTTTGCGATGAGTTGATAAGGCCCGTCGGCAGGGTTCTGCGATTGTTCTTTGCCTGTCATGGCGGGCGAAGGCTGCTGCGTTGAGGCAGGCGTTTCTTCGCCGCCGGGAGCAATCGGCGCGGGCGCACTTACCGGCGGCCCCTGCGCCTCAGGGCGTTTCTTTTTCTGCCGCTGTTGAGCATGGGAAACAATTGAGAACTGCGCGAATAAAACACAGCAAATGGCGATGAAACAGGTGAACGAAGTGTGTTTCAACAGGCGAGCGAAGACGAAGCGAATCCTTGACGAAGCGCGAATCATATATGTTGTCGATCCTTTGAAGAAATGAAAAGTTGTGTCGTTAAAGTAACACCGGCAGGCGATAAAAAGCGACTCGCGGCTAATAAAAACGATGTGCAGCAAAGTCAGGCAGGCGTCGTCGGTCGTGTTTGTCGCAAGCTTGTTCGTGCTGTATAAGAATATTCCGTGACCCACAACATTGATTCACAGGCTATTGCGCATCGAGCGATGATGAACGCAGGCTTCGCGCCGGTGAAGTGTACCGCGCGCTGCTACGCAATCGAGCGCAGATGACTTACGAAACCGTCGGCGCATGGCTCGACCAAAAAGCCGACGCGCCGCACTCCTTCGCAAAATTTCCCGGCCTCGAAGATCAAATCCGCTCGCAGCTCGCAGCGGCAAATCGCTTGCGTGCGCTTCGCATAAAAAACGGCGCGCTCAGTTTCGAGGGCGAATACGTTGTCGAGCAACCGGGGCTTACGCCCGAAAATGAAAAAGAGCGGCGGGTGATGTGTGACAAGCAAGAATATCTCTTTGCCTGTCACACATCACCCGCCGCTCGTTACTACTACTGCTGCTCTCGCTTTACCGGCGACGACGCGAACGCCGTGTCGGGCGTGCATTCATCATCGGCTGTACTTCGGAGGGCTGCACGGTCGGCGCAGCCTGCGGCGTTTGCGCGCCCTGCGGCACGAGGTACAACTCGAAGAAGTCCGTGTCGCGATAGCCGCCGTTGACCACCGTCAAGCGTCTGGCATCAATGCCGCGTTGCGCCGTCAGATAGTTTCTGGCGCGGTTGCCGAGAAGGTCTGCCTGACCGGGCTGGCTGCGGCGTCCGCCGTAGACGATGATGTAGCCTTGCGCTGTCGGCGCGTTCTGCAATTCGATGGCGAGATTGTCGAGGCGCGCTTTGTCGTCGTCGAAAGCGATGGACGGAAATTCGTCGAACTTTTTCGGCTGCACGATTGGAGCGGGCAAAGGCACGATGCTTGTCGAAGCCTGTGCTACCTGATGACATGCGCGGTCGCCTGAGCCGTCATCAACTACGAGAATCGCCGTGACGCGCTGGCGTCCCATGCCGGTTGTGTCAACAGTGATGGTCGGCGTGCCTGCGCCGCTGACGATGCGTGCGCTGGGCGGGCTGACCGTCCATGTGTAGTTAAGCGCCATGTTGCCGCCATAAGAGGTATCGGAAGCAAAGGTAACTGTGTCGCCGTCGTTGACGGTGGCAGGCGCGGAGATGCTGACGGGATACGGGCAGGGCGATTTGCCGGGCACCGTGATGGTCTTGGGTCTATAGTTAAGAACGATGCAATTTTTGCGTCCGGCCAGAACATTGAATTCGCGCACCCAGCGTGCGCCGTTCGGCATTTGAATTTCAACTGTGTGGCGTCCCGGCGGAAGATCGAGCAGACGCGTCGTGGTGGTCGTTTCTCCTGAAGGCTTGCCGTCAACGAGAATCGGGTAGCCGCCCGGATTGGTGGCAACTTCGATGCGCCCGTAGGCGAGCTTCGTTTTTTTATCGCGCGCTTCGGTTGTGGCAACTGAAGCGAAGCAGCACAGAAGTGCGAAGAGAACGGTAAAGGCTGTTTTCGCAGTGCGGGTTTGAGCCGCAAGCAATTGTTTATTACACATCGGCTTAAACCTCCTCCGTCAAGTTGCTTGCGCTCTGCCCGATAAGCATTTTGCTGCGTGCATAGCGGCGGCGCGCGCTGGCGCTCAAGGCCGCGAGACCAGAACCGAAAAGCAGAAGCGTCGTGGGTTCCGGGACGGGCGTTTGCGGCGGAGTCGGCTGCCCAGTCGGCGGCGGGTTTTCAGAAGGCGGCGTGTCCTTGTTGCCGTGAATAAACGCGAGCGGAATCGCGGCGAGTCCCAGCAGCGCTAATTTCGGGAATCCGCCGCCGCCCGGAAGCCCAATCTCGCCGCAGTCGCAGATTGTGCCGGAGATGTCGCCTGTCTCAATGGTTTCGACGTTGCCGCCGGATGAATCCTGTCGCGCCGTAAGGGTGCCGCCCGGAGCGGTCAAAGATGAAGAGGCGTCTCCTGAAGTTGTCGGCGACGAAGCGCCGCTTGGAGCGGTGCTGTCGGTTGTCGATGTCGCATTGCTTTGCGAAACGGTGCGCAGGCGCAAGTCCTGAACTCCAGCATGTGCGCCGCCGATGACTTGTACGACATCTGCGAACGCAACGGGGCTGGCTTGCGCGGGCACTGCCGCCGCGAGCAAGAGACTGAGTATCGTAGCAATGGGGCGAAAAGCTCGATTCCTCATGATGGGAAATCCTCCTTCGGATCCTTCTGTGCCGGACTTTCATGTTTGCGAGACTATTTCAAGAAGTCCGCTTTCAACAGGCACTCAAAAATTTCAATTCAAGAACAACGCTCGCCTTTTTTTGCGAATTGACCGCCGGGCGGCCTCTTTTCTACAAGCTTTGAGACTAGCCGACAGGTCGCGATGTTATTTCAAAAGTGTGGCGTATGCGCCGTTCGTAATCTCTAACGAATGAAGAAGACTATGTTTTCCTCATTCGTTAGAGAAAGACGCCGAATCCTGCCCGGATTCCAATTTCGTTAAGGAGGTTTCGACCCGTTGCGCGCGTGACAATTTCGTGAGCAATTAAACCCGTCTTACTGCCTGCCTGTCAAGAAATAAACGCAGATGGGCGCGTCTAACAGCGAAAGGGCAAAAGCGTGTACGAATCGCCGCTTGAACTTTTGCCCTTTCGCTTCCTTTTCCCGCAGAGATTTATTCTGCTTCGCCGCTCGCTCCGGCAATCTCCTCCGCCGGTTTTTCATCGCGCAATACGGCTCTGCGCGACAGCTTGATCTTGTTGCCTTCCTTGCCGATGCACTTGACGAGAATCTGCTGGCCTTCCTTTAATTCATCGCGCACGTCTTTAACGCGGTGGTCGGCTATTTCAGAGATGTGCAAAAGCCCGTCCGTGCCCGGAAAAACTTCGACGAACGCGCCGAAATCGACGATGCGCGAAACTGTGCCGAGATACTTCTGGCCGATCTCCGCTTCCGCCGTCAGCCCGCGAATGCGATTCAAGGCAGCCTGCGCCGCCGCGCTGTCGGCAGTCGAAATAGAAACTGTGCCGTCGTCTTCCACGTCAATCTTCGCGCCTGTTTCTTCGACGATGGAGCGAATGATTTTGCCGCCCGGCCCGATTACGTCGCGGATTTTATCCGGGTTAATCTTGATCTGGATAATACGCGGCGCGTTCGGCGAAATATCCTCGCGCGGTTCGGCGAGCGTTTTCTCCATAATCTCCAGAATGTGCATACGGCCTTTGTTCGCCTGCGCCAAAGCTTCGGACATAATCTGCGCGTTGATGCCGCCGATCTTAATGTCCATTTGCAGGGCTGTGATGCCGTTGCGTGTGCCTGCGACTTTGAAATCCATGTCGCCGTAGTGGTCTTCCGCGCCCGCGATGTCGGAAAGAATCGCGTACTTGTTGCCTTCCATCACTAAACCCATTGCAACGCCCGCAACCGGAGCCTTCAAAGGAACGCCCGCGTCCATCAGCGACAACACGCCGCCGCAGATGGAAGCCATCGAAGATGAACCATTCGATTCGGAAATGTCGGAGACGACGCGCAAGGTGTAGGGAAATTCGGATTCATCCGGCAGCACGACTTCGATAGCGCGGCGTGCGAGTGCGCCATGCCCTATTTCGCGGCGGCTGCTCGATCCGAAGCGCCCAACTTCGCCAACCGAATAGTGCGGGAAATTATAGTGCAGCAGAAAGCGGCGCTTGATTTCGCCCTTTTCCAGATCGTCCATGTATTGCTCGTCGTCTTTTGTGCCGAGCGTTGTGGTCACGATGGCCTGTGTTTCGCCGCGCGTGAACAGAGCGGAACCGTGCGTGCGCGGCAGCCAGCCGACTTCGCAAGTGATCGGGCGAATTTCCGAGAAGCGGCGGCCATCTGGACGGCGGCGCTTATTCAGAATGTCGTCGCGAAAAATCTTTTCCTTCAAGTGATCGAAAATCTTTTTCGCCATCCCGCGCTGTTCCAAGTTGTCTTCCGGGTAGCCGCCGACGACTTCTTTTTTGAGCGCGTCAACCATCGCGTAAGATTCGATTTTGTCTTGCTGCGTCGTGTCGAGCGCGGCGCGAAGTTTATCGCCGTAGTTTCTTTCAATCTCGCCGATCATCTCTTCATTGAGTTGCGGCGCGACGACTTCCCTTTTTTGAATATCTAAAGCTTTGTAGAGTTCCTTTTGCCAGCGGCACAGGCGATTAATTTCCTTGTGCGCGAGCATCAAGGCTTCGACCATGATCTCTTCGGAGACTTCCTGTGCGCCCGCTTCGACCATCACGATGGCTTCTTCTGTTCCGGCAACAATCAAGTTAAGACGCGATTCGCGCCGCTCGTCATACGTCGGATTAATAATGTAGCGGCCTTCGATAAGACCTATGCGGACGCCCGCAATCGGCGTCGTAAACGGAATGTCCGAGAGATACAGCGCGCAGCTCGCTCCTGTAATCGCAATCACGTCCGGGTCATTGTCCGGGTCAGCGGAGAGAGTGGAAGCGATGACCTGCGTTTCGTTGCGATAGCCTGCTGTGAAAAGCGGGCGGCAGGGACGATCAATAAGGCGCGAAGTGAGAACTTCTTTTTCGCTCGGACGGCCTTCACGACGGAAATAGTTGCCGGGAATGCGTCCGGCGGAGAAAAAAGGTTCGCGGTATTCAACCGTGAGCGGAAAAAAATCTATGCCCTCGCGCGGGCTTTGCGCGCCGACGGCGGCGACGAGCAACATCGTGTCGCCGTAGCGTATGACAATCGAGCCATTCGCTTGCTTGGCGACGCGTCCGGTTTCGACGCTCAATTCCTTGTCGCCGAGCTTAATGGATTCCTTCAAATATTTCTTAACTGGCATCTTTTATTCGTCTCCTTCAAACAACAACAGTTGTTGTCAAGGGCAGCGGGCGCGTCCATTGTCGTCTCGTTCGCGTCGCGCCCGGCTCTCTTAGATTTGTTCGCATGGTTTTCGGCGGCGTAAAGCCAATAGCAAATTTCGACAATGCGCTCCCGGCGAGCGACACGCTTCTCCGAAACCCCTTTGTGTGTGATAAGAAAAGCGGCACAGAGCCTCTATTACGTGAGAAGCTCGTGCCGCCTTTTGGTGATGTGCGCTTTGCTTAGGCTCACTCGCTCTGTGTGGCATCCGCTCGCGTTTGAGTCGCGCCGTCACGTTCGGCACTCGATACGCCAAGCACTTCGACGGATGCTTAACTGCTAACGATCAGGAAACTCGAAGGTGTTTCCGTATTCTCTCACCCGCTTGAAAAAATTCACTTGCTTTTCAATTATTGCGTTTCGATTTAACGACGCAGCTCAATTTAACGACGCAGGCCGAGCCGTTCCACCATCTGGTGATAACTCTCGATATTCGTGCGCTTGAGGTAATCGAGCAGGCTTCTGCGCTGCGAGACCATCTTGAGCAGGCCGCGCCGCGAGTGGTTGTCCTTCTTGTGTGTTTTGAAATGCTCTGTCAACTCGCCGATGCGCTTGCTTAAAAGCGCAACCTGAACTTGCGGCGAGCCTGTGTCGGATTCATGCGTGCGAAAGTCTGTTAAAATCTGTTCCTTCGTTTCTTTGGCTAATGGCACTGTGCTAGATGGCCCTCCCAGACCGCAGTTTGCCCACCGATACCGGCAGCAACCGCTAAACTTAAATTTCGCTATAATTTAACACGCGGCTTTGATGCTTGTCCAGCTAACCGCCGGAATCTCGAGGCCGAACATTGGATGTTAAAGGCTTCCCGATGTGCGTGCGCGGGCAAGGGCTTTCTGCTAATCTATCCCGAAATTTCAGACGAACGGACTTCCAAACCACATGGCATACGAACAAGCGCGCATATTGATTCTCGGCGGCGGCTTCGGCGGCCTTTTCACGGCGCTGCATTTGTCGGGCGGACAAGCCGAAATCACTTTGGTCAGCCGCGAAGACCATTTCCTTTTCACGCCGATGCTCTACGAATACTTGAGCGGCGAAGTCGAAGCATGGCAAATCGCTCCGCGCTACAAAGAATTGCTCGACGAGCGCACGCGCTTTATTCGCGGCGAAGCGTCGGAAATCGATTTGGATAAGCGCGAGGTAAGCATTGCAGGCCGCACGCGGCGTATCGGCTACGATGTGCTGCTGCTCGCCTGCGGCGGCGTCGCAAGCTTTGCGGGCGTCGAAGGCGCGGCGGAACACGCGCTGCCCTTTCGCACCATCGAAGGGGCAGACGCTTTGCGCAATCGCATGATTCAAGCGCTTGACCGCATTGCGCCCGATGCCGCGCCGCAGGACGCGCAACGAGCGGCGACATTTGTCGTCGTCGGCGCGGGCGCAAGCGGCGTCGAGACCGCGACCAAGATGGCGGACTTGTTAAGCGATGCTTTCACACGGCGCGGGCTTCGCGGCGAATCGCGTTTGCTGATTCTTGAAATGACGGATCGCGTTGTGCCGGGCATGGGCGAAGACATGCGCCGTTATGTCGAAGAAACCTTGCGCGAAAAGCACATAGAGGTCAACACCGAAACGATTGTCCGTCGCATCACGGCAAGCGGATTGGCTTTTGAACATGCGGGCAGGCAAACAGAGATGGAAGCGGCGGCAGTCGTGTGGACGGGCGGCGTGCGCGTCAATCCGCTCGTCGAATCTTTGAACCTTGAAAAAGACGAACGCGGCCTCATCGTCGTCGAAGATACTTTGCAGGCACGCGGGCATGAAAATGTTTTTGCGCTCGGCGACATCGCGCGCTACACAAACATCGATCCGCACCTTGCAGGAACAGCGCAACTCGCCAATCAGGAAGCGGGTCTCGTCGCCGCCAACATCAAAGCGTATCTTTCCGGCAAGCCGCTTCAAACCAAACACTTCGTCGAACTCGGTTCCGCCGTGAGCCTCGGCACACGAAGCGCCGCGTTTGAAATCGGCGGGCATGTGATCGGCGGCCTATCCGGGCGCGACGCGCGCTTTACGGCCTACACCGCGCGCCTACCAACATGGCATCACCGCCTGAAAGTCGGCGCAAGCTGGTTCTTTGAAGGCACAGACCCGCGCCCGCTCGGTTTCAACGACTAAAAAAACATCTAACGGCACAAGAGGATTAGCCACAGAGTCGCAGAGACACAGAGATGGAGAGAGGCAAAGAATTGAAGCGCGGGAATCCGGCTTGTTGTTTTGCCTTCACGCGCCGGTAAGCGATGAACGTGTCGGGCATTCGTAGTCGAATCTTGAAGGGTAACTTCTGTGGCGGTTCTGGAGACAGTTTACTCGATTAACGATGTGCCGATCCGCTTAACTGATGAGCGATGGTACGATCACATTGTCGAGCAACGCCCGTATATGTCGTCGTACTACGACAACGTGCTTGATGCAGTTGAAGACCCGGAGTATATTTTACCCGGTTATAAGGGCGCGTTGATTGCCGTCGTCGCGCTGGGCAAGCGGACATTTTTACACGTCGTTTATGTCGAGGTGAGCCGCGCGGACGGTTTCATCAACACGGCTTACACCAAGCCCTCGTTTGATAAAGGGAAGATTATATGGCGCAGAGACGACCAAGAGTAAGACAGCAACCCGACTTGAAGAAACTGCTGGAGAAGGCACGCCGCCGCGTCGCGCTGCCCGACGGCGAATTATCCTTGAAGTACGCCGATGACGTAGATACGCTCTACATTCGCTTGACAGAGAATGCGCACCCGAACCGCAGTGATGACGATGCCGAGCGCGGGCTTGTCTTCGATTACGAAGGCAAAAAGCTTGTCGGCATCGAAGTACTGAACATCTCTAACTAACCGCCTTTCGCGCGCTTTGCCGCTTACAGCTTTGTTTCTTGCTTCCTTCCGACTCTTACTCCTTAAACAATTCCAGAGCGGTTCTCGCTATTCTTCGTCAACATCGTCGTTTCTTTTGCGCTCCCGATCTTCAAAGTTGAAACGGAGAGCCGTCTAATCACTATGAAACAAACTCAAGCGACGCTCGCGGCTTCGCATGAATCGAGCGCGGGCGCTTCTTCCGTCGCACCGCCAGCCGATTCTTCGCCGAAGTATTCTCGTCCGGCGGCGATGGTCTCGAAGTATTCTTCGATGCGGTCGAGGACTTCTTCGACGGAGTGCGAATGATAGACGGTTTGGCGGAATCTCGAGCCACCCGTGAGGCCGCGCGTGAACTGCCCTGCAAGTTGTTTCATGCGCCCGATGGCGGGCAGTTCCGGCATGTCTTCGCGCAAGCTATCGAAGTATTCGAGTAGAACATCGCGCTTGTCCGCGAGGGTTGGTTGAAAGGGAACGCGTCCGGCAATCGCGTCTTCAATCTGGCGAAAAATCCACGGGTTCGCCATCGCGCCGCGCCCGATCAAAACGCCGTCGCAATTCGTTTCATCCCACTTCCTGAAAGCATCTTCAATCGTCGTCACATCGCCGCTGCCTGACACGGGTACGCTCACCGCTTCCTTCACCTGCCGCACCAAATCCCAATCCGCGAGTCCCTTGTAGCCCTGCTCTTTCGTCCGCCCGTGCAAAGCGATGTGCTCTGCGCCGCACGCTTCGGCGAGTCTGGCTGTCTCCACCGCGTTGATCGTGTGATCGTAAAAGCCTGCGCGAATCTTGACTGTCAACGGAATCGTGATCGCTTTTTTGATTTCCTTGAGAATCGTTTCAAGGCGCGGCAGATCGCGCAGGAGTCCGCTGCCGCCGCCGTGCTTGACGACCTTCGGCGCAGGGCAACCGCAGTTCACGTCGAGGATGTCCGCGCCGATTTCCTCTGCCATCAACGCCGCCATACGCATACGCTCCGGCTGCCCGCCGAAAATCTGCACCGCATACGGGCGCTCGTCCTCAAAGAAACGCATCTGCCGTTTCGACTTCGGATTATTGCGCGTCAATCCCTCAACTGAAATAAACTCGGAGACAGTCAAACCCACGCCGCCGCATTGCTTCACGAGGCGACGAAACGAAACGTCCGTGACGCCCGCCATCGGCGACAGCACGAGCGGCGGGTTAATCTCAATATCCCGAATCTTGAATGGCTTAATCAATGCTTGCTCTTTCAATAAAGATTAAAGTGAAACTCTATCTTCGTATACTGTGAAACAGTGCGTCCGTCCTTTTCCGCCGGAAAGAACCTCATGCTTTTGACAGTTTCAATTGCTTTCTCTGTCAATCCATCGCCTAATCCTTTAAGCACCTTTGTGACTTTAACTTGACCGGATGAAGTAAGAATGGCTTCCAGTAAGGTGCTGCCAGTCAATTTGTGCTTGCGAGCTTTTTCTGTGTAATCAGGTGCTGGACGCCAAACTATCACGGCTTTGCGCGTTACATCTGCTGCTTTCATTACTTCGTCTTGACTTTGCGTGCGAGTGGAATCCGCTGGCGATGCGGGCAGAATAGGATCAAGATCAGATGTTTCTTCCTTTACGAAATCATCTGTGTTGACAGCGAAATTCATGCGACCGAGCCTGATCGAAGATAAAAACTTTTGCGCGGCAGAATTACCTTCGCTCTTTGCTGTAACGTCAAAGATATAAATATGCTGTGTTGTAACGTAAAACCGAATCGTTCGGGAGAGGCCGTAAGTATTCGCCAAGTATTAGACCTCTTGCAAAAGTCGGTTAATTGATGCGACAACGTAGCTCGGCAGGAGTAACACTGATGAGCTACGAACAAGTTAAAGATTTACCACCCGCAGAGTTCAAGCGCTACTGCGGGGTTCAA
>JAABUM010000230.1_pt1 | contig 113950 bp, 217 predicted proteins | sample 5559161 | NCBI WGS metagenome assembly JAABUM01 (sample SAMN10711868, study PRJNA513369) | rock metagenome | isolation source: Antarctica rocks | place: Antarctica: Victoria Land, Siegfried Peak nord
ACTGAGAAGGGATGAATGACTGATGGAGTCAGCAGCAACAGATGGCACACCACACTCGCTAGCCTGTCGCCCCAGCAGACGCCGGCCGGCGGGCCGGTCGCCTGTGAGGTGTGCCCAAGTGCCGAACGACTTTTTTGAACACGGCGCAAACACCCCCGAGGCCCTTCCCACGCTTCCCTCTACTTAAGAGCAACCCCAACGCCTTCGACACGGCCGACAATGGTTTGCTTTCGCGTGCGTTGCACTTGCTTTCAGGTTTCTCGGCGCTACAGGGTGGGGCAGTCGATACGCATTGCAGCATGCTAGTTGGGCACTCAGTGGCGATGTGAACTGTCTCAGATGCCTTTGATGTATGAATCAGGAGCCCTGCTGGGCGGGGTGGTCGCAAGTTGGCCCGATGTTGCTGGGCTGCGATGGCTGTGTAACATGGTTCCGACACAGCGCGTTTCCGGGTGCGGTGTACATATCAAGAGCTTCCAGAACCTATTCTAGGGCCTCCATCCGCTGCCCGCATGCCAGGTCGCACCCTGCAGGGCGTGATCGCCACTTCCTTACCAGCGCAGTCGTCGACGTGGCACGCTGAGCGGGCCGGATTTGTGGACGGACGGGTTTAAGCGGAAACGAACGATCAACCACGGGGGCCCCGACTCGGGGCAAAAACCAAAGGTTGCCGCCACAGCGCTAGACAGTTGGCCTTCGATGGGTGCCTACTTGCCAAGCAACAGCAGGATGTGCGCAAGCCGCGCAGCTGCTAGTGTTCTCTGCTGCTGAATGCTGGCTCTTCTGCTGACAGCTGGAATACCTCTACGGCGGCGTCAGGGCCTTGTAGTCAGTGCCTGCGCAACATGCATGGTTCCGACACAAAGTCAAGCTGTGACAGTGCCATGCGGGAAACTGCTGTGATGCCACAACTGTTTTGGCAGGCGCAAAAATGTTGCATGCCATTGTGAGCTCAGGAGCATCAGGTCCTTCGCCATCGGCGTTCTTGGCCCCATTCTTGCGGCGCTTGCCGCCTGCACATCAGGAGCGCGTTGCAATCAGATGTGCTAGCACATTCCCCACGCAGGCAGAGGGGCGGGGGGATGCGAAACTCAATCAAACGCCACTGTGATGCCGCAATACAATGACGCGCGAGGCGTCGCGTCTGCCGCGACTGGCCGCGGCAGTGTCGAGCAACACAGTAGCCCGGAGACAGGGCGTGACAACAAGAATATGCTGCGGAATGCTGTGTCCTTTTTGCCAATGCCACTGACGCATCGTGGCGGCACACCCCTCTGCGTGCCGAGACGTGCGCGCAGCAGGGGGCTGATGCGCACGTCTGTGCAGTGGAAGATGAGGCCCACCGGAATGTAGACCGTGCTGTTCCGGAGGTCAATTCAGCAGCTGGGTCGGACCACCGCCACGGAACGCTGGTCCACTGTCGCGGCAGGCAGACGGAGGTGCGTCGAGTGATTTGTGTGAGAGCAATTAGTAGAGAAACAGCAAGTGCTGAGGATGCACTCAGCACTCGCCAGATAGTCACTGACACTTGTCATGGTCTGCTCCAAGTGGATGTCGGAAACTACGCCGCGTGCGAGGACCTGCAATCAGCAGCTTCACTGTATCAAATGATGCACGCTGATGGCGGCAACCAGTGGAAAGCCGGCTCGTCCGCTGGACAGGTCAGCAGTACAAATTTTGCGGAAATCGTGTACGGGCCTCACTCTGGCCGATTGGAGGTGCAGCAATGATTTTGTGCAGCATACGGATCGCGGGCGTACGTTTAAATTTGAGCAGGTGCTGCTATACAAGGAGCGTCAAACCTCAAATCGTCTTTGCAAGTGGTTGCAAACTTGAGACACACCCACGCAGATCACGACTGCTGATATTTCCAACATGAAGCATGCAAACCGATGCATCAGGTCCAGGGCCGAAATGAATCCTTTTGCATTGCTTTACGACCCCCGCCAGCTCCCGTTCGTCTTCGTACTTGGTATTTCGCATGCGCTGGTCAAGCCATGCCAGCGCAAGATATGGACGCCGCACTTCACATCTTCACACCTTCACATCGTTCCGCAGCTTCGCCGTTGTTGCGTTCGTTTCGCATTTTGTTCGTTGCACGTCCAGCCAGGCCGTCTGCGCCGCGGGTGCCATTGCACCTGCCCACCCCGCGCAGAGATTTTGCAGGTGCCAAAGTGAAGGTTTGCGGGGTTTACTCTCCGCCCGCCGGCTGGACTCAATTCCCGTGCCTTGGCCAGACCCCACTGGCGCGCCAGGCTCAGTGTCTGTAGCGATCTGTCATCAGTGGGTGAAGAAGCGGCTGTGGAGGGCCTGCGCCGGCCGCGCATTGGTGTCCAGCGTCAGGCCGTTGCCCAGCAGGCGCTGGAAGCGCAACACCTGGGCGGCGCCCACCGGCGACGGCTTCAGGAGCACGTACCTGCAAAGAGGAAGGTGGTGATACTCAGAAGTGTGTCAATTTTGCAATGCAAGGTGGAGGGACCACATGCCTGCTGTTCCATGACGGCGGCACGGCTGCTGTGCATGACGACAGCTCTGATGCTGCATGGACACTTTGGCGACTGCCAGCACTTACCAGGACAAGCCCTCAGTGCAGGGCGGCGTCGTCAGGCTTCCGTTGTAGAGGACATGGGGAATCGTGGCTGCGCCGCCGTTGCTGCCGGGGATGAGGGAGGTGAAGGTCTCCGGCTCCAGTGTTTGCGGCGCTGCAAATGCAGACATGAAAACAGTGAGGAGCACATGCGACTGGTGCTGGAGTTGCAAATGGCAGCTGACGAGGCTGGATGCACACACGGCAGAATGATGCACGCCGCGCATGATGCCAACGCAGTTTCGATCGTACGTATGCTGCATCGCCTCTCCTTTATCATCGCGCACCTGAGGCTTCGCCGAAGGTGCTGGGCACCAGGGACAGGGCCTGCTCGAGGGCGGAGCAGAAGATGGTGCCATCGATCGTCGCCTCAGGCTCCAACAGGACGCCCACCACAGCCAGGGCGCCTGCTCAAGCAGATGACGGCCAGGGGTCTCAATCACTCGCAAAACGTGCCATTAAACTAAGCAGGTCGGATCATGCGGCCATGTGATGCCGCATCGAGCATGTGCATTCGTGCGCCAGTCGCCGCTGCATCTGCTCGTGTGTGCACCGCGTGTGTGCATTGCGTGTGTGCATCGCGTTGCTCTTCAGCCCCAGTCAAGATAAATCTGGATTATGCCAGAAAAGTTACCACTATGTTGCGCGTACATTTGATGTTGACCCTTTCACCCACCTGTGGCCACGTTCCGGTGCACGAGGTGCCCCTCCATCGCGGCGTGGCGGCCGTCCAGGGAGTGCTCGCTGGGCGTGTGGAAGTGGTACTGCAGCAGCTGCCACTCCTGTCCGCCCGTCGTGAGCACGTTGCCGGGCGGGACGTTGACCTGCCGTCACAGAAGCGGGAATCAAAGTAGGTCATGTCCTGCTGTGCTGCAGTCCCGGTCTGGGAAATGCAGCTTTGTCCAGTTCAGGTGATGAGCGGCAACTTCAACAGTCGGAATCCCGACACAGTCCAGGGTCGTGGGTGCATGAATTCTGGCGTTGACCGCAGTCCAGCCACCATTCTACAGCTAGCAGGATGGTGCACTACATCTGAAGCTCAGCAACTTGCATGTGCAGTGCAGTGCCGCATGCCCGCCCAGCAAAGCTCACCTGCGCGCCGTGGCGGCTGTTGAGGACTGTGGCGTTGACGAGGCTCTGGTAGTCAAAATGCAGGGGCTCTGTCGGCTGCTCCAATGCAGCCTGCACCTCCGCCATTGGCACGTTGACAGGGCTCTGCTGCTGGCCGATGGGGCACATCTTCCCCCATGACGCCGGGCCTGTTTGCGTGCCGTAGGTGAAGTCCTCTGCACCGGCCATGCCCTGCAAGCCGCATCATCAGGACAAACAGTCAGCGTCTATGGATCCAGCTGCACATCAGGGCTGGCGCAGCAGCAACAATGAGCAGCATTGTGTGTGGAAACGCAGCTCGGAGTAGGAATTGGCACGCACCATCGTGGGCGCTTCCGTTGGGGCGGCAGTGCGGGCCTGCATGCGATGGACACGAGTGTCTTGGCTTGTGTGGCTGATACTACCTGAAACACTTGGAACATCTGGAACGCAGAGAGACGAGGTGAGCTTGAATTTAAACTGCTGTTTCGCAGCAGCTGGATGGAGAACAAGCCGGGGCTTGCACCTTCGTTGGTCTCTTTGTGATTTTCTTCGTCGGTTTCTTCGTGGGTTTTTTTGTAGGCCTCCGGCTGGGGTGATGGCTAGGGCGCCTTTTAGTTGGGCGCATCTTGGTGGGGCGCTTCCGTGTGGGGCGACGCTTGGTTGGCCGCTTCGCCGATGCCTAGAGTCATGACGGTAGAGCAGGCTCACGTGCAAGCTTGCAGTCGGACATGGCGCAAAGACGTGGCATATTGCAATGTTTGGTTTTGATGTCATGTCATACAGCCAGTGTCGAATGCAACATGAGAACACCCATTCCCACCTCCGTTGACGCCGTCTCGGCGTCGGCAGTGGTGACCTGTGCGGAGGGGTGACAGACATAAGACGCCGTCTGACTGGCCTCGAAAAGCCATCATATAGTTTTGCAGTTCTTGCAAGATGCTTCGAACGGCAGAATCCTGCAGATGTGAAATGGGTTTAGACACAGACCCCGGTGTGGCGACAGTGCAACAGTGGCCTCACCGCCAGCATGGAGCGCTGCAGGGCAGACAGCTGGTGCTCCTGCACCGCCGCGTCGCTGCCGCCCTGTGAGGAAGTCGCCGCCACGCCGCACGCGGCCATCACAGTGCAGCAGGCGATGAGCAGGAGCTGCCGAAAGGCCGGACGGCGCAGCCATGTGGCGGCTGCTGGCAGCACCATTCTGACAAGCGCCTTGTCACCTGCACCCGAATGAACATCATGTCATCATTTGAGTACACTCTGTAGTCTGCTAGTTGCAGACTGGTGCAACCCCGGGGCCCATCGATTGGGCATAGCTTGTGTAAGCCAACATCATTGGACCGACCGCCGAATCAAAATTCGAAGATCCCACCGAGTAGAGGAGTGTTCAAAAACCTGCGCAATGACTATTTCTGCAGATAGATGTTCGGAGCTCAAATTTCCAAGTTGGGCTCTGGCGGGAAAATGATCTCGCGGGACAGGACAGAGGGGCCACTCCGCATTGGCTAGTGCCTTTTTGCGAGCAGGTTGCATGTGTGCCTGGGACGAGGTGGTAGCGATGCGAAGCAGCGAGGTCTTATTTTGAGCCGCTTTCCTCCGTCCACGCGACACATCGACGGTGGTCTCAGTGCAAGCTCGACGCGCGATTCACGACTGCAAAGGATCAAAGCACAGCAATGTGGGCGGTTCGTTTACTTTGCGATGCGAGCTGTATTGACGTGCCAATAGCGGTGGCCGCTCAGGTCGAAACCTGTACGAAAGGCCTTTCATGTAGCACGCACGACGTCGTGCGTGCTGGCCACAGTGCTGCTCAAGACGCGGTTGCTGAGCTGCAGGCACCTCGCTTCCGACAGAGCAGGCGGCGTAAAAACAAGCCTAGCGGGAAGTTTGTGCAATTGCGCTGATCTGGGTTGGGGTGCCTTTCATCGCGGAGCAGCCGCCGGACTCGCAGGCCACCAGCGCATCAGATTCAGCTGCAGCGAGCATCAGTCATAGTGCGCGTGAATTTAGCATGATGAATCAACGCTGAAGATTGACATGAAGAAGGGCCTGTATGGGTCGGGGCGGGCTCACCTCAAGTCGGAGGCCGTTGTAGTGCCGTGCTTTTATATGGGCGGCGCTGCCCAGGCGCGGGAGCTGGAGATGACGAGACAGCCTCGTACAGCAGTGCTCTGATCGCTAGACGTGTCTCAGCGCTGGTTTCATCAGATGAACCAGAATGAGCGCGAGAAGGTTATTTTCGAGAAATTCCAGGCTGGCCACTTTTTGTTTGTGATAGTACCTGGCAGTGCGACACCAACGACGATGGCGGAGACGAAGGATGTAGCAGGATCAGAAGAGCCGAACCCGACACTTTCAATGGCGGTCTGGCGTCAAGGACGATGTCGCGTCGTCGAAGCAGGAAACATCGTACGGCAGCGAGTACCAGAGGAGGGTTTTCAAAGGAGGAACAGTTTCGACGATCAGCGACACTTCACGACGTTTACCTACTCCTGGAGCAGTCAGTCACAAGGCTGCTTTCTTTCAGTTTGCTCGCGATTCGCCAGCAGCAATAACACAAATATCTCGGCGGCGGCGTAGATGACAGGTCAAGGAGCGCTGGTGCGACCTCTTGAAGCAGGTCAATGGGTGGATCGGCATTTCACAAACTCACGCGCATGACCACGACGCCGGACCGCACAGCCCGTTGTCGGTCAGGGTGTGCGGCAACAGCCCAGACGTCGCGCCATGACACATATGTATGAACGTGTCAGTGAATGGCTTGTCAGGATCTAGCTGTTGATGATCATGAATGCTGCGACCGGGTTCGCAGGTGTGCCTGCAGCTGCTGCTGTGGCTGGCGGGGCAGGGGCCTGTCAGAGGGTGCGGCAGCGCAGGACCGCTTCCGCAGGCACGCTCTTTCGGTGGCATCCTCATGGAAGTGAGTGCTTGAGCTGTCGGACAGAATGTGGCGGGGAAGGTAGCGACGGCGCTGGAGGAGAGATGTGCAGCGGTAAGCTGCTGTGGGCGGCGCTGGATCACAGCGGAGCATGCTGAGCCGCGCATTGCTGGCCCATTGGCGTGAATGGCAGCAAAAGGGATGAGCGGGCGCATCGTGCGCTCAGGTGCTGCTGTGCCACAAGTGCCGCCAGCCTGCTGATCTGGGTGTTGAGAAACATCATGCACAGGCCGCGGCGTCACTAACGGAGGCGGATGCGGGTGCGGCGGTGTGCGCAAGCTCTGCGCACAGGTGCGGCGGCTTTCTGTGCTTTCTTGCAGAGTCAAACCCAAATACAGTCTCAACGTATCCGCAACAAAGCAGGTCAGGAGGTTAGGAGGCGCGTCAGTCTGTGGCGTAGACGGCAGCTATCGCTGCGAAATCCAGGGCATGTGTGTACGCCTGTCAAGCAGGTCTGACGTTTGGCTCTGCCAACAGGTCTGCCAACGGGGCTGATGGACCTCTTGAGCGAGGTGGCCTGATCGTCCCCAAGCTGTCAACCAGCTGCAGGCCGGCATGGGGCAGACGGGTGCCGTGCTGCCACTGGTGACATGGGGTGGCGGCGGGGTGCAGTCTTGCTGCGGCAGGGCAAGTGCACTGGATGTGTGGTTGGGTACATACAGATGTGGTGCGGTGTGTGGTATGCTGCAAGAAGCTAGATTTCGAGGCTTACATGCCAGCACACAAACACACAGAGATGTGGCGGACATCACGCAACACAGATTGGAAGATTGCCAGTAGAGAAACTGTCTCATAGGTAGGTACACTTGTTCGTTCGTATATCACATGACAACAGAGTTGCCCACCACCCACTTCAAAACTCCAGTACTCCAGTTGGAGTACCGCTGGACCTGTATTGGCTGGGGTGTATACAGATGTGGCCCTGACTGACTGATGCCGCAGTCAGTCTGACACCAATTGCCTTTGCAACGGCACGCCTGCCTGCAGCTCGCATCTCAAGCAAGATGCAGCCAGCCGTTGGCCCATCGTCTTTTGCCGAACTGCCGGTGTCCCTCTACGCGGGCATCAGTTCCTTGTGGTCGGTGCCTGCACCACAAGATGGAAAGTGGAGTCAAGGACTGACGGTATGGCCAGCGCCAGGTCGTTGGTGTGGGTCATGTGCAGTAACCGAGTGCACATGCACCGCAGAAATGTATGGCGGCGCAGTCCCTACAAGTCGATCAGGCTACATGACTACCAGAGCAAAACCCTGCATGGAGCCTGGACCTCCCACCGCACCGCATATCAGCCAGTAAATTAGCCAGGGCGCTTCTAGCCCTGTTCAAAGACATGAATCAGGGTCGCCTGTAACCAATCAAGACGGAGTAGTAACAACAAGAGACATCCGCACCAACAACTGCAGCAGCCTCGGGGTGGTTCGCGGGCGCGCCGGCGCCAGCGTGGCCACCATCCACCGCCTTGCCGCCGCCGTAAAACATGTGGGCCAGGGTACGCACCCGCCACAGAGGCAGGCCGTCGTCGACGACACGCGGCTTCGCCGAACCGTCGGCGTTTAGCATGGGCTTCTTGGAGTCCATGTAGGCTGCAGTGGAAAGAGCGCACGCGGACATTGCTTGATCAGTGCCGGCAACGTCGCACAGCGAGAGAGTCTGCCAGATGAGCAGAACGTGGCATCATGCTGCAGCCGCCAGACCTCTGTGTATCATGAGCCGGATGTGCCGATGTGCAGCCTGTCTTGCAAGCTGGCACGCTGTGAACACAGGAATGAGGCCGTCCGCTGCCACAGTGCCGTCACTGTGTCGGTACGTGGCGCACTTGCGGCAGAACGTGAGGCTGGGCTGGGCCCACCCAAAGCGGGCCTCTGCGGTGCCGCTCACGCAAAGCATGTCTGTGGCACGGCCCCCGGTGAAATGCTTAGAGCCGACTCCGACGTGGGAGATCGTAAGATCACTGCAAGTCAAGCTCATGCATGTCCTACTGAAGCCTTGTAGACGCGACTCACTACAGGGATGTGCAGATGTGCTTGCATGTCCTTCGGAGAGAAAGCTGCTAATGCGCGTCTCACTGCACTGATGGCCACATATATACTGTATACAGTTCTATCATGGAATCAGACAAGTCTACTTTGGATCTTCAGGAAGCACCCGAACACCATGTCGTCTCAAAAATGGTAGTGTATGTATGTTCTGCTGTCGTTGAAGGCTGGACGACGGCGAAGGCTTTGAATGCTGCATTGTGAAGCCACGACGGAGCAAGCATGAAGCATGACGATGTGGACAAGGCGCTGTGAGGGAGCCAATGACAGGTCATATATTATTGACCCCTGCATACGCTTTGCACCAGCTGTTGGAAGCGACGCGGATTGTATCGCACCAGCAACCCGCAAGCAGCTGAATTGTTCATTCATCAGAGTGTGCAAATGCGGAAACAAGCAGTGGCCACATCTCAGCGGAGCAATCGATTATCGCCCAATGACATACGCCTAGGGTTTTGCAAAGCAGGGGTTTAGTAATCAGCGAAGAATCGGCAGTGAGCTCGGAAAATTGCGCTGGAGTGCTTGCTCATTGAACAACAGACATTACCAAGTCATCTTGCTGCAGCTCAGTGCTCGAGTAGTATCCAAACCCAGCGCGCCAGCTTCACGCGGCTGAACGAATTTTATGTCATAGGAATCCCGGGCACAACAGTCACTGGCACGGATCCTCGAGCAGGTCAATGGGGGGATCGGCGTCCAAAGCCCACGCGCACGACCATGACGCAGGACCGCACGGCCCGTCGCCTGTTAGGGTGAGCGTTCGCCAGCGCAGACCAGTGTGCCGCATGCATCGTTGCGCAAGTGCTCGACGGTGCTCACGAGGATCGATGAATGACCGTGAATGCACCTTCCCTCTGCTATTTGGTGCAGGTCAGCCCGCAGCTGCTGCTGAAGCTCGCGGGGCAGGACCTGCCAGAGAGTGCAGCGGTGCCGGATGGTTTCAGCAGGTGTGCGCTCTTGCCTTAGTGCTGTTGGTGGTGCTTGGAAAACGCGCTTCAGTTGAGCAGCGGTGCATCAAGAAGGCGGCTGCACCGTCAACGAGACCCTGCAAGGCCAGCTGCACGGCACCGCATTGATCGGCCGCTCAACTCCAAGAGCGCCCGCATCTGCGCTTCAGCAGCGTCTGGGCGTTCGTCGGCGATGGCACCGCAGCGCTCTCGTGCTATTGCCAGAGGCAATCAGGATGGCACGCGAACAGTGGTGCGGGCTCATTCCACCTGGATCGGCAAGGCATGCGCCTCTCAATTCCACCACAACCATGTCCTGGTGTACCATCAGGCGGGCACGCCAGCTGCTGATCCACCTGTTTCCCTCCCTGGCAGGGTCGGCCCCGGCGCACAAGGTGATGCAGAGAAGGCGGCAGCAGCCCTCGAGGAGACGCTGCGCAGCAGCAAGCAGCTGCGGTCGGCGCTAGAGCACAGCACCCGCGTTGGCGACCTGCTGCTGAAGAGCGAGGAGGCGGAGGTGGCGCGCGTGCAGGAGTATGCAGAGGACCTGCTGGACCACGAGTACAGGTGAACCAGGTGCTTTCTCGGTGGAAGACACATTAATCTCATCTCCCATGTAAGAGATACGGTCGACGGTTCAGAAACTGTGAATGACGAGGAAAGGTGACCATGTTTTCAGGAATGTACCTAGGTATGTATGGTGGGGCTCTGCTCTGTTGGGGTTGGTTTGTCTGTGGTTGGCGTCCACGTGCTGTGAGAGACAGGCAGGTGTCACAGGGCCCATACTGAGCAGCACAGCCAAAATCGAGTGCAAATCGAGTGCAATCGAGTGCTCCTGGCAGCTGATGTTTTTGATTGCTGGCGCAGGGCGCCTGTGAGGCCAACGCCGTGCGAGCGGGCCAGGCAGGCATGCGTGGACTGCTACAGCCAGCATCCACAGGTACGGAGGAATTTGAATAGGCGCCGCATTAAGGCAGGCTACGTTTATTGTGGTTCTGAAGCTGGCATTGTGAAATGTGCGAATGGGGCATCTGAAGCAAGGCACTCTGCTTTGCAGGACGTGTTGAGATGTGCAGACACCGTGGCTGCATACAAGGACTGCGCAGACCAGGCGTTCAGTAAGTTTGTGGGTCGATGACACGCAAGGGGTGCGCTGCAGCGCTATGAATCTGTGCTTATAGCAGTCACAGCACGCAATTGCCACGGCATGCAATTGTCGTGCCAGGGGCGGGGAGGTGGGTGGGTGGGAGATTTTAGGCAGCTGCCATGTCTGATCTCGGAAGATGCGCATAGGTATCTACAATTCGCATCGCGGCTACTATTTACGATTTTGGTAAAGCCCCATAGTAGGTAATAAGGGTGTTCATGTATCCATTGCCTCATTCCATTGGATCATTCGGCATTGATATCGAGGTACAGCATGCGTAGGTCAAGCACCAACTCTGCATCAGATCCTGTGCCGCCATTGACGGGCCGCACGGCGCGCAGCGGCGCCAGCACGTCCCACATGTCACAGCCGCAGCCGCTGCACACCGCCGCCAGATTCTCACGCGGCAGCACGGCCAGCAGCATCCGGGTACTACCATAGATCTCGGCCGCGATGGCGTACGGCTCTTTCTGGTCAGCTGGTAGTGGCCCCATGATCTGGTCAAATTCCGCCAGGACCTCGCCGCTGCAGCAGAGCGCCAGCGCGGAACGCAGGAGCGCCCGCCGCGTGCCTGCCGCTGCTGCAGGCTCAGCCGGCCGCAGGCCCGGCTGGCTGACGACTGCCAGGGCTGCGTCACCCGGCCAGTCCTGCTGCTGAAAGACGCGCACAATCCCGCGTATGTGGTCCAGGCCTGTGTGCAGGAGGACCTGTAAGTCAGCCGCGCTGTTTTCGAACTAACACCCTACATCACGGACGCTATGCCGTGCGCAGCCACACCAAACACGAAAGCTGTGCACATCAGATACGCAGCGATTCTCAGGTGTGGGCAAGTTGCTCACAACAGACCGCTTGCAAGGGGCTCACCTACGACGCCGACGATGACGCTGGATGCGCCAGCGAGCCGGGCGGCGCGTCGCAGGCTGTGCGCGATGACTGCGTCGCGCTCGGCGATCATGATGCAGTGCACGCAGTCGTCGGCCGGCTCGTCGACGGGCGGGGCATCGCGGTGCTTGGCCAGCAGTGCCCGGTAATTGGCCGCGCTGAGACGCCCAAAAGCGCTGTCCAGGTCTGCACTGCGGTGAAGGGGAAGGGACGTCAGCAGGAAGGGTTGGGAGCTTTGATCAATTGCCTTAGACGAGAGGGACATGCAGCTGCAGGGGTGCTCTGCTCAGACACGATGTGCATGCCCACTAGGTTTGGGCCCTTCCTGGCAGTGTCCCACTGCACGCACCTGCCAGGGACGGCAGGTTGTGCAGGCGTTGGAAAGTGAGGTGTTTCGGTCTGTCCGCAAACATCAGCTGTGCGCCGACGGCAAAGGCCGCTATGTAGACCAGCTGCTCGCCAGGGAACTGGCATTTGAGGTCCTGCAGGACATGCAATCGTGGAGTGATGCATGGGCCACAGCTCAGCAACACAAGGCCTATTCGGTTTCGACAACAGCCCACGAAACATGGTAGATGTAACAAATAAAGTACGCACTTCAGCAGGTCAGCTGGGACTGACCTGCCACACAGTGGACGACTCTGGTGGCTGGCTGGTGTCCAGTTGCGCCGAGATCTGGCAGAGCATGCGCAGCCGAAAGTCGCACTGCTGCTGCGCGTAGTCATCCGCCGACAGCACGGATCCCGTCACCGCTCCGTGCTGCGTCGTGACGGCGGTTTCGACCGCCACGATGGCCGGCCTGTGCCGCCAGACGAACTCTGCCGCCTCGTGCTGCGAACCTGAGTGGCACACGCCAAAGAGGTGGACGCCCGCAGCGTCCGGCAGGTCGTCGAAGCGGGCGTGTGACGCTGCCTGCTGGCTGGGCTGCGGCTGCGCCTGGCTGGGCTCGGCGGGCTGCAGCGGCTCACGGCGCATGCATCGCGCAGCCACGTCGAGCTTGCTGCCGAGCTGAGTGCGGGAGGCTGACGGCGCCGCGTGAGTGTGCTGCCGCTGGCGGGTGCTCGACGATTGTGCAGGCAGCGTGCCGCCGCCGCCGCAGCTGCGCAAAGCTGCGGCAGCGGGCGGCTGCAGCGGCACCGCCAGAGCTGGCATGATGTGCAGCTGGCGGCGGTGTCACAGCGCTTGCGGGCTCCTGCGCTGCATGCAGCAGAGGACAATAACCAAAGGATATGCGAACAAGAAGCTGACACATTGAATATGTTGCTGGCTGGCTTCAGTAAATTGGGTGTCTTCAAAGAGATCGGATATATGCTTGTCAATTTAAAACATCATCATCAGCCAGCACGGTGTTCACTCATTGCATTTCATCAGCCAGGCGGACGAGGCTCAGATAGGGGCGAAATATCTCTCAGCATTGTGTTTTTGCTCTGAAGACTAGTAGTTTGTTCAATCATCACCGCCAATGGTCCGCACTTCAAAAATCGTTTGGACACTTGCACAGCAGCAACCCAAACGATACACACAATGATCACAAAGCCGTGCCTCAGAGAAATCCGCTATTGTTCGTCATGAACACGCTTGTTGTAAGCGCTCAGAGTGTGTAACAAAAAGCATATCATCACAGGCGACGGCTCAGGCATGATTAATGCGCAAGGGATTTCAAAGGAGCAATGTTCGAACAGGCGCAACTTCATTGCGATGTGATTTCTAAGGAGCAGGGTGGGTGTAGCACGCACCCTGTGGATCGACGTCATGGCTGTGGCAGCTGTGGAGGGAGCCGCCATTGCTGAGCGCTTGCTGCGGTGGGCTTTGTTGGGATGCAAGGCCGAGCTCCAAGGCGAGCAGCTGATTGCAGCAGCCGAATGGCCAAGATGCAGAACCGAGAGGCTTTCAGCACGCACGGCCGTTGTATTACAAACCTGAGGAGCTGCAGATGCGCACATCAAAGCGGGACACGAGTTGAAGGTTTTTTGTGCCAGCGATGATCGGTCAGCTGAGAGCACGGCGCAACGACCAGAGCACAGAGATCTCGAGACAAGAAGTCAGAGCCAGGGTGAACGGGAAGAGGGAATGGTCATTGTGCAGGCGGCGCGCCCAGTTTTGTCTCGGAGGATTCTAAGACCGGTCTCTAAGTCGCAGAGCTGCTTTGAGATTACGGAGGTAGTACAACTCCGCTAGGGTTTTCCACAGCAAGAAGTGCGTCAGCCTTCCTTCAAGTGGTGCCATAGGTTCAGGCCATTTCCCTAGAGTTCAGCGCATCCCAACCAAGCAGCTTCAGAACTTGGCGGCATGCTTCTGTTTGCAAGTTTGCATTCAAGTTCTAACTGTGCACAAGCTCACCCGCCAGACGGCAGGTTGCACAGGCGCTGGAAGAGAATGTGCTTTGGGGTGTCCGCAAACATCAGCTGTGCGCCGGCGGCAAGGGCCACTAGGAAGAGCAGCTCCTCGCCAGGGCACTCGCGGCTGACAAACTGCGGTGCACATGGCCCCAGGGTCTGCATAAAGATGTGACGCGCTGCACGCAAACGAGCCGCAACACAATCGGACACAATGTGATGCCGATGCGCCGCGAACAGGCAGCACGTCAAAATCATGGGCAATGACCTGGCAAAGCTCAGGTATTTCTGTGGGCGGGCACGCGTTTAGTTCCGCTGCAACGTTGGATTGCGGCTGTCGCATGTCGGGGCGCTGATCTAGGTACTCGCGTGCAGACATCATGGTGCCTGTCATTGCGCTGTGCTGCGGGTTGACTGAGGTCTCCATCGCCACGATCGGCGGCCGTTGGTGCCATATGAATGCGGCCGCCTCGTGGCATGACATGTTGTGGGCCACGCCAAAGAGGTGGATGGCGGCGGCGTCCGGCCCACCATCGAGGCGGGTGTAGGACTCCTGCCAGGCGGGCTTCAGGCCGGCCCGACTTGGCTGTGCAGGCGGCAGCGGCTCACGGAGTGCGCAACACGTGGTAACATTGGTGTTGCCTCTCCGCTGACAGCGGGAAGCGGACGTCGCGGCGCAAAAGTTGGACGCTGCGGTGCAGTGCCGGTGGCTGCTCAGCGATCGTGCAGGCGCCGCGCTGCCGCCGCCGCAAACTCATGAAGCTGTAGCGGCGCACGGCTGCAGCAGCGACGCCAGAGCTGACATGCTGCAGCGCTTAACGCTAGCTCAGAGCGCTTGCACGACAACGCAAGCCGCACCACAAGAACTGGGTCGAAGGGCGGTCAATGAAGTCAGAGTAGGGCAGCAGCATGCGAGGACGGAATGGGCAAATGAGCAGGCCAGAACGAGTTGTGTCTTGGATTCTGAGACCGGTGCTGTATTCGCAGCATGATGTGCATGGGTGTGAACTCGGGTACTCGGCTGCAAATTGCATGTCACGCATAGATCCGCAGTCATCTGGCATTGTTGGCAATTTGCCAACGCTCCGCATTCTTGACTTTCGCGATTGCCTTCGCGTGCAGTCGCAACGGACCAAAGTCAAATCGACAAGAAAAAGAGTGGATTCTTTGGGCGAACAGAGGGCAGCAACAGCATGTCGGACGCGTGGACTACAATCGAGAGTGATCCAGGTATCGCCAGATGCATGACTGCTTGTATGGGACGCCTGGTGCAGCTTGGCGCCTGCGGCTGCATTCTGGGATTGAGCAACTGCAAGGCAATAAGTGCCAGTGAATCACGCTGCAAATGCTCGTGCTGAACAGGCGTCTTCACGGAGCTCATCCACCAGTTTGGCGTCAAGGATGTCCAGGTGTACGCTGTCATGCCTTCTGCGCATGCATGATGTCTCGAGGTTGGTGCTGTCCTGTCTACCCCTGCACCAAGTAGCCAAACTTACTCAAGCATCAGGGTTCTGTGCCTGGCAGGTCGAGGAGCTGTACTCTCTGGAGGAGGAAGCGCTCCGGGACCTGAGGTGCGGGTGAATGCCAGGATGATGATCATCGCAGGAGTGCGTCATGACTCGACTGCCGACGATGTCATGGCAATGAGGCGGGCGGCTCTCAGCAGACAACGACGATGTCATGTCGCAGGCCGGTGTACGGACTCATTTTCCTGTTCAAGTGGCGGGCGGGGCAGCCGGACGTAGACAAGCCGACAGACGATGCGGGAGGCAAGGTGTTCTTCGCCAGCCAGGTCATCACAAACGCCTGCGCCACACAGGTGGGCTTCAGCACGTCTCATTACGAGGCTGCTCGCACGCGGTCCTTTGGCTTGTCTGCATGGACCTGCAAGACGTGTAACGCGGGTGTACCGCACAGGTGTCTCTTTTTGACATCTCCTGAGCCCTGCGCTGCTGCTGCAGGCTATCCTGTCCGTGCTGCTGAACCGGCCGGACATCCAGATCGGGGCGGAGCTGATGTCGCTGAAGGAGTTCACACGCGACTTCCCGCCGGAGATGAAGGGTGCGGCCTGTCAGGGTCACGAGGACCTTTGCGTTGCATGCATCGCAGTTTCCCTGAGGAAACGAATTGCCAGTTGAAGGGTGGAGATTGCATTGCTAGGTGCGGGGCCAGACGCACCTGCAGCTGATAGCGGGCGTGTGGTTCAGGCATGGCCATCGGCAACAGCGAGAGCATACGGCAGGCGCACAACAGCTTTGCACCGCCAGAGCCCATCGTGTCAGATGACACCAAGGCCACAGAGAGAGACGGTGCGAGCGTCCCTCAATCTGCCTGTGCGGGACTGGCTATCACAGCATGCAGGCTTGCAGACCATTGAAGAGCAAACCTCCATCGCATGCTTCTTGGCTGTGATTGCGCAGCACCCTCTCTGCACAGAGGACACGTTTACGAGCAGCTCAGCTGCAGCAGCACCTCTCAGACTCAGATGTGAAGCGCCGGGGCCCTTCAGCTGATGCTTTGCCCTCTTCCTGCTGCAGACCTCTTTCACTTCGTGTCCTATGTGCCAGTCGGCGGCAGTGTGTACGAGCTCGATGGCCTCAAACCCGGGCCCGTGCGGATCGGTGACGGCAACGAGGTCAGTCTGGAGGACAAATAGAGGGGCGAACAGACAATGTAATCACGATCAATGAAGTTTTGGGCTGCATTGTCCAGCTGCCCGTGGCAGCACAGAAGCCGTTGCCTCGTGCTGGCTGCATGTCTGACGCTCGCCGGTGCTGACATCAACTGCATATTCTACTGTAGCATTCTCGTCCCTGAACCTCTCTGGACACTTTTCATCTGTGTATTGTTTTCACATGCAGGACACATGGCTAGACGTGGTGCGCACGAATTGGTTGGGCCATTTTTCCGTGCACTAGCCCTTCCACTCGGCAGCCTCCCGCTTCCCCCGTCTGGTGCCTGGCGCACATGCCGTAGCCTGCCCAATCGAACGCCATGTACTCTGCTATGTCATGCTTTGCCAAAGCAATAGCAATGAAACCTCGATTATGCCGAAGACTGACACCCGTCTGATTCTCGAATGCCGACAGGCGCGGCCGCACATCCTGCAGCGCATTGAGGCGTACAGCCAAAACGAGATCCGCTTCAACCTGATGGGCCTGGTGAGCAGTGTTACATAAGGTGTAACACCTTATGCGGCTTTCAACAAGACTGCGCTGTCTCACGCACGCCCCAAGTGCCCGGTCACCGGAAGTCTTAGAATCCCTTCATGGACATATGAGACCCTGCTGTCATGGCTGTGCCGCAGGTGCGCAACAGGGCGACGGCGGCGCGGGAGGCCCTGGAGCAGGCGCAGGTAAGTCGACACATATTGCCCTGTTCGTACAAGAGTATTCACATCTCCTGGCTGGTTGCGGATCAATTCAACTTGACATTAAACCATCAGGTGCCTGTATTGAATCGCGTTTTGTTTGACAAACAGGCGCTGCGGGATGCGCTCGCGGCCAGCCTCGGGCCTGACGCGCATCCGGAGCAGCTGCAGCACCTGCAGCAGGTGGAGCGGCAGATCAGCAGGTGCGTGCTCAGCTGCAAACATATAAATTGGCAAGTGTGCTCTGGTATACTCCGGGGTTGGCCAGGGGTGGCATGCATGCGACCTCCCACCATATGGTAGAAAGCCGTATGCAAGTTGGCTGATGCAACACTTCCTCGTGCAGCCTGGAGGCCGAGATTGCGGCAGAGGAGCAGAAGTTCAGAAACTACCACGACGAGAACATCAGGTTTGAAACGCTGCGTGCAATGGAAAGTTGCATGCTGTTGCATTCCTGCACAGTGATTGTGTGTATGAGACCATGCTGATCCTCTTACTGTGCGCAAAGGCGACGGCACAACTACATTCCTTTCATGCTGAATATGCTGATGCTCCTGGTGAGTGCAAACCTGCAGTGAAGTCCTTGCCCACCGCATCGCCACAGCATCTGACTGTTCCCTGCGCTCGTTATCATTCGTCACCTCTTGAGTACTCATGCGTGCAGGCAGAGAAAAATATGCTGCAACCTCTCATCGACAAGGCTCGGTCCAGCAGCAGCTAGGCAGCTCATAGCAACAGATCTGGTGCCTGCCAGCGATGGCTGATAATTGCAGGCTGCGGCAATTCAAGTGCGTGCTGGTGTGCTATGGAGGAATTCTGAACAGGCTCCTTCTTGATGACCGAGTGTATGCATGTGCCTTGATGGAAAGAGGTTCTAATGACGCCCGGCGTTACAATAGGTAGGGACCGAAGCCGAACAGTCTTACGGCACGCACGCAGGAATCTCTGTACGAGACAGCCACAGGCACAAAACCAAAGAATACCAATTGGCACACAAAACATTATGTACAGAACCCCGCAGCGCATGCTGCCCAGCAGCCGCAAGCAGCCTCTGCAGCCCTCGTGCTGAAAGGCAAGGCGGGCTGCTGGACAGGCAGAGTTGACCGGCAGCAGCCCTGCTCCAGCAGACGCAGGTGTGGTTAGGTTTGTCGCCCGCATGCGACGCTCCCTTCAGCAACCTTCACGCCCCAGCTGCGGCTGCTCGCAGCCGCCGCCGCGCTCTGACAGAACGGCTGCAATCAGATGATGGCCCGCCGCTGCTGCTCCTCAGGCTCCTCGCCGCTGTCCTGGGCGGGCACCGCATCGCCGCCCTGGTCGGCGGCGGCGGCGGCGTCAACCTCTTCTGCCTTCAGCTCCGCCAGCGCCGCCTCCAGCTCCTCCTCGCTCTGTGTCGATCACCATACACGCCATGAAGCTCGCCTTCCAACCTGAAAAGAATCTAGCAGGAGGCATGCTCCCTCTGTCTGCGGCCGGTGGGTGTCCAGGACACACCCTGTGCAGCGTACTGGGTTCGCAGTCGGACTGCATCTCAGGGCCAAAGACAGAGCAGGGGTTTCGTACCAATCTCCCGGAACGGGGCCACACCTGGAAGAGGCGCACGGTGCCGGTCTCGATGGCATGGCTGTCCACGAGTGCCGCCTTGATGTCCGCCTCCGGCGACTGCAGCAGCGGCGGAAACATGTTCAGCCACACGCCGCCTCTCGACACCCAGGTGTCCCATCAGCAGATGCTGGCATGGCCGAGCAAAGGGGCGTTTGCACAGCGGCCATGCTGGGCAGGTTGCAGGGCTTGCGAATCTGGGTGAACAAACTTATGTATGCTGCGATATACTATGAGACAACAGGGCTTCTGGATACTGCGGTAACTCGATCAAAGAAAGATGATTGTTGCCGCACGTGGTATTAAAGATGATTGTTGCCGCACGTGGTATTAAGGCGTCCAGGAGGACCTTCTCCAGGATGCTGCGGTCGTCTTGCGGTCACGTTCTGTGAAACTGTTGGTTTGGAAGACGATAAAGTGTCAAAGCAACGCTCACGTGGTACTGGGCGTCCAGGAGGACCTTCTCCAGGATGCTGCGCAGGCCGCGGGCGCCGGTGCCCTTGACGCGGGCGAGGCCCGCAACCGCGCGCTGCGCACCGGGCGTCAGCACCAGCTGCGTGCCGCTCAGCTCGAACTGGTAGGCAAACTGCTTGCCGAGCGCATTGCGCGGCTGCATTAGCACCTGCACCAGCTCCTCCTCCGTCAGCGCCTGCGGGGCGAGACGAGAATAATTAGGTCATAAATTCGCAGAGTGTAGAGATTGTCGAGTTTTCGAGCAGCTGCGTTAGCACCTGCAACAGGCGCTCCTCCATGAGCGCCAGCGGACAGACACGAGTTTTAGCTTTCGATGTCACGGTTTGGAATTTACGTGCAAGGGCATTGGCCAGCACAAGGCACCAGCGCCTCCTCCGTAAGCGCCTGCTGGCGCATATGGCATCAGAGTTTGCTTTACAGAGTTTAGGGTTTTTAGCGGTTGCATCAGCCCCTGGCCCCGCTCCACCTCCATGAGCGCCCACGATGCTGTGTTCGAAGTTGTTCGTGTCACAATGTGGATTGGCAAGACCCACAGCAACAATGTCGGCACCAGCTCCTCTCGTGTGAGGTTGGCCCGCTCCCCTGCTGGCATTGTGCATTCACAGGTAGAGGAGGCGACGCGATGCATGCGGCTGCGTATCGAACTGAAGTCTCAATGATCAGGTTGACAAGGCGCGGCAGGAGGCAAGCATGCCAGCTGTGGGCGAGGTCGCCTGCGGTGCGTGCCTGCAGGCTGCACATGATGGGGAAGCGGCCGACAAACTCCGGGATGAGGCCAAAGTGGATGAGGTCCACGTGCTCTGCCCTCTGCAGCGTGTCATCCGGCAGCGCCTCCGCCCCCGCGCCGCTCTGTATCCGCGCGCGCACCTGCGAAAGGCAGAATGCTGTCAGCATCATCAAACGTGCAATGTGGCTGCGCGGTCCTAGTCGCATTGGCGAACTGTCCGTGGCGTCAACAATGACAGCAAGTCACACACTTCTTGCAGGTGGCTTGAGCCTTACATGGCGGCTACACGCAAGCAGGTGGCAGTGCTGCACACTCCTCTGGCAGCGGTGTCACCCTGCTCTGGGTGTCACATATCACATTAAGCAGCTGCACAGCGCAGCAGTATGTGAACCACAGAAGGCAGGTGCGATGTGCCGCACCGGATTGCCAAAGCCAAGGGAGGCAGTGGAGGTGCGTTCTGCGACCAGTCGGTCCAAGCTCACAAATGCGCCGCCGCAGATGAAGAGGATGTCCTTCGTGTTCAGCTGCGCAACACAGAGCTGTGGAGTCGGAAGTTGTTCTATGATGTCACCTTCCGAGCCCAAGTTGTTTTCTCTGTGAGCTGTCTCCAACCTAGAAATCGAGGATTGCTCGTGTCCAATGCATTCAGCTGAGGACTTGAGCATGCAAGGAGGACCCGAGTGCAGCCCGTCGGGTCACTGGTGGATGCGCGGATTCCCTTGACCCAGCATGCCAGGACACCACGTGAAATGCCTTGCGAAAAGCGGCAGGGCTGTGGGCGCACCGCCACGAAGTTGCCGCCGGGGTTCTTGCGGCCGCCCTTCTCCGGCACGTTCACGACTGTGCCCTCCAGTATCTTCAGCAGCGCCTGCTGCACGCCCTCGCCTGCAGCCAGGAGGCCACCGTCCTTGGCATGCACCGTCCCGCAGTGCAAGCTGTCAGAGGCGTGCAGCACTGTGAAGACAGCGGTCGCAAAGGCAGGGCCGAGGCTGACGAGGACGAAGATGGTGTTATGCCCGAGGCATGCCAAGGCAAAACAAGCCATCGGGCTGCAGAAGGGCAGGGCGTCTGCGTCATTTTCAAAACGTCAAGCGGGTGAACTCGCTGATGAGAACGCACCCGAGACGTCGCGGGTCATGGAGGCGCCGTCGGAGCGCGTGATCTTGTCCACCTCGTCGATGTAGATGATGCCGCGCTGCGCCTGGTGCACGTTGGAGTCCGCCGCCACCAGCAGCTTGTGCAGCATCGACTCCACGTCCTGTGCCGATTCAGAAGATGATTGGTGAACACACGGCTGCAGTTCTGCATCAGAGTGATGTAGTTCGCTGCGTCTGGTGCATGTTGGATAGCAGGAAACAGCAGAAAACGCTGCCGCCTGTCTGCATGATGAAAGTGGTGTTGACGTGGCTTCGACCAGGAGGTCACGCAGCCTCACACGCAGGCATGATGCAGCGAGTATTCTGGAGCCCTCGGCCGAAATTCCAACACATCTGCATGCGCCTTGATGTCAGCACAACCGTTGCAACAGTCCTCGCAGTGTCGCACCTCGCCAACGTAGCCGGCCTGGGTGAGGGCTGTTGCGTCCGCCATGGCAAATGGCACATTGACCAGCTTGGCAAGCGTCTGCGCGAGCAGCGTCTTGCCAGAGCCCGTCGGTCCCTGCGACTCAACAAGACCGTGGGTGAGGCGCAGGAGGGACAGCATCGATAAACCAAGCATGCGACTCCCAAAGCAGGGGCAACGCCACCACATGGACGCGGATGACGCCTGTGCGTGTGCGGACGGACCCCAGTGCTGCGCTGCCAGGCGGTTGCTTACACCCAAGCCATGATGCGACGTCGTGTTGCTTTATGCAGGCCAGCAAACCGGCGCAGAACCCACCAGCAGCAGCACGTTGCTCTTGTCGAGCTCCACGTCCGCCAGCTCGCGCCCACTAAACCCTACGCGGTCCGGCGCCACGCCGCCGCCTTTACTGTCGCTTTCCCTGCTGCCGTCCTTACTGCTGTCCTTGCCGCCCTCGGCGGCCGCCTTGACCGCCATGTCGGCGGCCATCGCCGCACCGTCCTGCCGCAGCGGCTTGCTCGTGCGCGCAGCCGAGGCGGTCTCTGCGGCGCGCTTACGCCGCTGCGCCTCGTACTTGACGCGCTTGTAGTGGTTGTGCACCGCCACCGCCAACGTCTGCAGTGGCGGGGCTTGATCGTTGGATTGAAACGTTGGATCGAGTCACTGAAAATGGCATGAACGGAAGGTAACAATGTGTCGACTGCATGTGGTCCAAGTGAGCGGCTTGTGAGCGCTCATGGTGTCAGCAAGCTCGACAGCGAAACTTCAAGGACACGAAGCTTCGGGGGTGCACACGGCTCAGCCTGAGGATACTGCCGCATCTTGCAACGACCATGCCCGCCTGCCCACACTGCAAGCAACATGCCGCCGCCAGCCACGTCTTGTCTTCACTCCCCAACTTTCGATTGCGTGCAAAAACAGTTGGCCACATCAACCCTGCGCACACTGCATGCGGCATGTCGCCGCCGACAGCATCTCTGCTTCCTCAAAGTTGCGATGTAGTCAAAAGTGCCACCCACCTTCTTGGCGCTGTGCTGCCCGACCACGAACTGGTCCAGCCACGACACGATCTCGCGCGGCTTGGGCACCTCCTGCCCGTCCCAGTCGGCGCTGTCCTGCGGCGCCGCATTGGACGCCACCGTCGTGCCGCCGCCGTGCCGCGGCGGCACCTCAGCATATTCTGAGCCGCTGCCCTGCTGCGGATGACCAAATGCGTGCGATATCTTAGGCGAAAGAGTCACGCAGACGCAGGCTTGCAGGTTTCTCTGCTCTTTCTCGGTAGTGCAGCTGCTTTAGCCACTGTGGCACTGTGCGGTGCGCGCCAGCTGCAGTCGTCGTGTGGGTGCCAGGCACCGAGAACCCTCACGCGCACGCTGCGCCGCGGCCACCGACATGCGGGGAGCGGCAGGCCCCTGCAATTTGATGATTCCATCTGCATTCCTGTTGACATTATCACGTGCATCGTGAGCTCACCTGGGCGTCTGAGTAGGCGACGAGCGCCGCCTCGTTGCTGGAGGCCTCTGGCTCGCGGCTGGTGCGCGGCACCCGCGGACCTGGGCCCCGGATGGGGATGCGGAGCTCGCCCAGCTGCGCCTTGCCATTCCTGGCGAGGCCGGGCCCGCCGCCGCTGCCGTGTCCGGTGCCATTGCCAGGCTGCAAGCTGCTGCCGTTGGGCGCGTCCGGCGACCAGGCCACCTTCTCCGGGCTCATCATCTCCTGCGGCAGAGATGGTGCTTTTGTGACTCGACAACAGGCAGCGGCTCGATGCGGGTTTCACCACCAGCAGCGTTCCAAAGAACATGGCCAGACAACATTAGACAGTCGCGTAGCAGCTTGCCTGCACAGTTCCAGGGTTGTGGATAGGCAACCCAGAGGCGCGCACAGTGGAGCCGAACATCTGGACACAGCATGGCTGAAGGCATGCAGCTGAAGAGCGTCTTCACCAGGATCGCGTACCTTGCAGTGGATGCACCACATGATTGCTGCCGCTGAAGCTCCAGAGCTCGCGCTGGTCTGCATGCAGACGAACGAGCGTGACCTGTTGAACGCGGTGGCCTTGAGAGCAGCCGCATGGCAGCTGACACAGCAAGGCGGGCTTTGTGAGCGCAGCTGCAGATTCATGCACCATGATCCCATAGTGGTATCCTACCATGGAGGTCAGGATGCTCTGGCCACTCATGGGCACGACCGTAAGGGGTCGCCTGCACTTGGGGCACATTGCGGCCCCGCTGGCGCCGCTGCCACCGCCAGCATGCCTCGGCAGCTCAGGCTTAGATTTCGGTGTCTCAGGCTTCGAGCTGAACCCCCACAGTCCTCTGGAGCCGTCGCAGCTCCTAAGATTCTGTAGAAACGCGGCACAAAACTTCAAGAGGCATCCAAAACCCATGTCGAGGTTTTCGACATTCATAGCAGCTGGAATTTGAAACGCACCTCTGCTCTGCCGCCATGGGTGAATATTGCTGGAAGCACTGTTCGAGTGCTGTCGGGCCGCACGGACAGCGGTGACAACCCGTTCCCCCGGGCGAAACGCTTCAGTGCGCGAGAGGTTGAAGTACGCGTAGCCATCTCGCCCCGCAAGGAGGGCGTGGGCCACGACGACTGCGGACCGTCACGCGATGTCACACCCGCTGCAATGCTGACCCATCAAGCCAGCAACAACTGCAGACACGCCTCTCACCGTAAAAATTGCAAGGGCACATATCAGGGCACGTTTGCTGCTTCATCACTACAGGGCCACCGTACGATTCGTAATCCATGTTTAGCAGCTCACGACTTTACGGTCTGCACATTGGGTAATCCTGGCAATTTGCAAACCTGGTCGTGACCCGTGAGCGCCACAGCGTTAACTGCAAGCTTCTTTCATCGGCATTGGCCTCTTCTAGGTACCTGAACGCCCGTTGCACGCGTCAGAGGGCGGTGCCCGAGTCGTCAGCGGCGATCGCGTCAGAGAGCTGAAGCACCCCGACGTTGTTGAATACTTAGCAACAGCACACTTGCAGGTGTGCAGTGATTTTGCTGGACTTCCACTATGTGCGGTGGCCTCCCTTGTGCCAGAGCTCAACTGGCCCGTAGTTGGCTGAGCAAGTCTCTGCACATGCCCACCAGCTCTTGGCCAAGACAGGCTGGCCTTGTGCTGGCACCAGCAGACACTGCAACTCATGTTTGGCTCGTGATGTCGTGGCGCCATTTGCTCATGGAGCGCCAGCCTTGACTGAGTGTTGCGTGTACGTGTGCTCTGCAAGACACTTGAGAGCACGCGTCGTGCACTCAAGTTCATATCCACCAGGAGCACGCCTCCGATGCGACGTCCATTCAATGACGCTTTTTGCCCGCAGGTGCATGGTCGATGACACAAAGGCTCCCGCTGTGATGGGCGCGCCACAGGGCGCTGACGGCCGGGCGGTGGGCGCCGGGCTGCGGTCCTATTACCGCGCGAAGATCGAGGAGCTGGAGATTCAGTGTCGCGACAAGCAGCACAACCTGCGGCGCCTGGAGGCCCAGCGCAATGAGTACAACACAAAAGGCAGGCAACCACTCCAGCCAGTGCTTTCCATGGCATCATGCTCCTCTGAAGGCGTGTCACACTATACACCTCTGCACTTGTCATACAAGGCCTCATTGCCAATTCATGCGCCTCCAGTTACACAGAATGAAAAGACCCCGTTTTCCGGCACGCAGTACGCATGCTGCGGGAGGAGCTGCAGCTGCTGCAGGAGCCGGGCTCGTATGTGGGCGAGGTGGTGAAGGTCATGGGCAAGACCAAGGTACTGTGCAAGGTGCACCCGGAGGGCAAGTACGTCGTGGACATTGACAAGGTGCGTGTGGGCGGCACACGCCGGAAGCTTCCACCGCCTTCACTACAACAAGACTATATTTCGTTGGACTGCAGCACATGCATGAGAGAAGCAGGAAACTCGCCTGCCACAGAAGGAGCGACGCATCAGATTTCCTTCATCTTCACCCTGTGATGTTGCTGCTTCGTGGTGGCTGGCCAACTGTACGCGCGCGCCCCTGGCACCTAATCGACATGCCCCACACCTGGCATCGAGCACGTCTGCATACCGCTCGAACCAGCAGCTCACTTCTGATCATGGCTTGTTGCAGGACATCGACATTACGAAGGTCACGACCGGTGCCCGCGTCGCCCTGCGCAATGACTCGTACGCCCTGCACCTCCTACTGCCCACCAAGGTAGGTCTCTCGCCGAGGCTGCTCATGGCGCCAATTGGCATGTTCACACAGGCCTGCATGCATAGTGTTGCCGATGGCTCGTGAGCAGGACCGGTAGCTGTCGGCGTTGGGGCCGCAAGCATGGTTGATGTCGCAGATGCCGGGCTCGTCTGCCCTCGATTGCATGCCAGCTGGGTATTCGAACAGGGCAAAATCTTGATTTGTTGCATCATGCCCTCTCCTCCCCTTTCCCCCGCAGGTGGACCCGCTGGTGAGCCTGATGAAGGTGGAGAAGGTGCCGGACTCCACGTACGATATGATCGGCGGGCTGGACCAGCAGATCAAGGAGATCAAGGAGGTCATCGAGCTGCCCATCAAGCACCCGGAGCTGTTTGAGGCGCTCGGCGTCGCGCAGCCCAAGGTGCGAAAGGTTGAGCAGAGGTGGAACCGAAGCTGGCACACTATACTTGAAAGCCAACCAGGCTATCATTTGTCTGCATGCGGGACAGAGGCGGCAGCATCCCTGTGTATCACACAGGGACCGTCCCTCAAGATGTGTACCGCTTACTGGTTATTGCGGTGGTGTGTTTGATTCATATCGATGCAGTCCGCATTTGCTACTTCACCCTTGCCACACGAGAGCACAGGGATGGTCTCAATACAGCTTCTTCAAGGCGCTGGGCACGGTGCTGCTCAGCTGGGCACGCACGACACAGCAGCAATGAATGCCGCACAAATCGAATCACGACAAATTCCTGAAAGCTTCGTGCAGGGCGTGCTGCTGTACGGGCCGCCGGGCACGGGGAAGACGCTGCTGGCGCGTTGCCATCGCAAGCACGGCAGCCCCTGTTTTTCTAAAAATGTTCCTGACACTTCAGTGGCTTTTGCGCAGGGCGTGCTGCTGCATGGGCCACTGGGGAGGGGGAAGATGCTGCTGGCGTGTTGCTTGCCACTTCAACAGCCAAAACATAACAAACACGGAACTTGACACTTGACGAATTCTTTCTGCAGGGCGTGCTGCTGTACGGGCCACCGGGCACGGGGAAGACGCTGCTGGCGCGCGCGGTGGCGCACCACACCGACTGCACCTTCATCCGCGTGTCCGGCAGCGAGCTGGTGCAGAAGTACATTGGCGAGGGCTCCCGCATGGTCCGCGAGCTCTTCATCATGGCCCGGTGCGTAATACAGCGCGAATCATGCCCTTATGCCTGTCCCTGAACGAAAACCCAGACAGGGGTGCGAGAGGTGCTCTCCGGCAGGGTGCACCCGTTGTCCGCCACATTCATGGCGCCGCCGCTGGCCTGCAAACAACGCCACATGTCACATGGGTTGATAAACACATATACACATGTATCGTCTCCTTGCGGCGCAGGGAGCACGCGCCGTCCATCATCTTCATGGACGAGGTGGACTCCATCGGCAGCGCGCGCACGGACAACAGCGGCGGCGGCGGCGACAGCGAGGTGCAGCGTACCATGCTGGAGCTCCTCAACCAGCTCGACGGCTTCGAGGCCACCAACAAAATCAAGGCATGCCTGCTGTTGGATGTTGGGAACATGTCGGCTTGGTGGCACAACACCATTCCGATGAACCGATGAACCAAAAGGAAAAGCCTGCCTCATGAGGACATGATCGTTTTTGCTGGTCGCCTGCTCCGCTCGACAATGACTGTCTTGCATGTCTACGTTGGCGATTCTTAACAAGGGGCCGAATGGTGCAAAGCACTCTGCTTGATCATTCAACCAGGCGAAATTTTGTATCCCTGACGATAATATTCATGCAGACGGACACCTTGGCACCAGGTCAGCCCCTCTTCTTCTCCCAAACTTGCTGCTGAAACATCATTCGGCTCTGCGACACCCTGACCAAACCTTTCTTAGTGCATTTCGCCCAGCCCGCACGGTGGTTGCGTTTCCGCATGTGTGGGAGCAGTGGTTGGCGATTCTCAACCCAAAATATCCAATCGCAGGTGCTGATGGCCACCAACCGGATCGACATCCTGGACGCTGCTTTGCTGCGGCCGGGCCGCATCGACCGCAAGATCGAGTTCCCAAACCCCAACGAGAGCTCGCGCTTCGACATCCTGAAGATCCACTCGCGCAAGGCAAGCCTGCTTTGGATGCTGCCTTCTGCACAACGGAACACGCCGATCGAAAACGATACACGCGCTGCTGTGTGACACTATGTGCAGACAGCACAGAACCCCTAGGCAACCTTCATCCCGAACACTTTCAAGCTTGTGCCCCTTCTTTGTGCCGTGCAGATGAACCTCATGCGGGGCATCGACCTGCGCAAGGTGGCGGACAAGATGCCGGGCGCGTCGGGCGCCGAGATGAAGGCGGCGTGCACAGAGGCGGGCATGTTTGCGCTGCGGGAGCGGCGCGTGCACGTCACCCAGGAGGACTTTGAGATGGCCTGCGCAAAGGTGAGCATACTTCTTTGCACGACTCTGTACCCTGCCCGATTCTTGAACATTCTGCAAACATTGCTGCATTGCTGACCTTGAGCGCTCCGTGTCTGGCAATGCGCAGGTCATGAAGAAGGACAGCCAAGCCAACGTGTCCCTCAAGAAGCTCTGGAAGTAGATGGCGCCTGCCACAGTTACATCTGTGTGAAGTGCCAAGCTGTATTAAAAGGACTCGTTGTCGATTTGGCATTGGCAGGACTGCTTTAATGGATGTGAACAATCTTGTGCCAGACATCGCCATGGCTGCCGTGCAGTCTCCGCACATCACTCAGGCCACCTCCAGATCCTCATGGCCTGTTGGAGGGATTGTGCTGACGAGTGAAGCCAACGCCAGCTGCTTCAACGTCACGTCCACATCTGCATCTGTGTGTCTGGCGGTGCATCCGCTCGACTTCTCCCCAGCCAGGCGCAGCAATGCCAGACCACCCTTGTCTAGAGATGCATGACGCATGCAGTGCGTCCACATCACCACCTCGACTGCACAGCCGCCTCCGTCCCAGCGGCAGCCTCAAACCCCGCAATGTGTTGTCCCACCCGCTGCCCTTTGCTGTCGCAGCGGCTGCCGCCGCCGCCTGCGCTCGCGCCTTCTGCTTCTACCCCGCTATTTATTGTCCCATCGGCTGCCCTTTGCCTTCGCGGCCGCCGCCGCCGCCTGCGCCCGCGCCTTCTGTACCACCGCTGCCACGTCGCTGGCGCCTGCAGACTGCGGCTTGAGCGACGATGGTCGCGGCGCACCGGCAGAGTGCTTGCCGCCGCCGGACGTGAAGTCGATGCGGCCGCTGGCCGCCCGCTCTGCCGCCCGCCGCTCCTGCTCCCTTTCCCAGGCCGTTTTCAGCGCCTCATAGAAGTCCTGCAGCCAAGCAGGATGTAGCACTCGGATCAGGGTGCTGTGCCTTTGAGCTGATGCCGGATCTTGCCTTCAGCGTTGCGCAGCTCCGCGTCGCAGGCTGCGCCGCTGTGCTTGGCAGGCTGCACACAATGTCTACAGTCGCAAAGCTTGAGTATGGGTGCCTCTTGCACTTGGCAAGTCTGCAGTGCCAGAAACAGTACAGTGCATGAACAACGTTTAGAGCGCCTCATCGCAGGTTCAGCTCTCGTACCTCTTCGTGCAGGTTCTCGGTGTTGAAGACGTCTTTGGGGAAGTTGCTGCCGCTGGAGATGATGCCGGTGTGGTCCACCATCTTCTGCAGGAAGTCGGGATTGCGGTAGCCCCGCGCGTGCCGCAGCTCGCTCTTGATCTCGCGGCCCTGCTCCCGCCGTACCCGCAGGTACCGCTCCACTTTGTCCTGCATGGAGCGTGGCAGAACGTGATAGAAGCATGGAGCGTGGCAGGTGATTGACGCAGGTCAAACAGGGCAGCTGATGTTGTGCTGCGGAAGCTGTTCACATTGCAATGTCAATGGATAACGCACTGAATGCGGGCGTAAGAATGTCGCGCCAGCGAGCGAAGTGCTGTGCCCAGACTGTCACCATGCTGTGTTACTGTTGGACATGGTTCGCCATCTGCATGTTACCAGAGCCCACGATGCGCAAATGTATTATACCCCCTTGTTTCGACACAGTTGAGCTGCAGAGGAGGTCGCGGATATCGGCAATGGACAAAGAACTTACCTTGACTTTGGGGTCGCAATCGCCGGGCGGCGGCCGCGCCAGCTCCGGCGGCAAACCCCCCGCCTCCTCCTCCGCCGGGCCGCCGCCGGGACTGGGCGGCGGCAGCGCATTGGCCGTGCTGCCGCCGGGCACGGGGCTGGCGCCTGGCGCCGCGTCCACCTAAAACAATCAAACTAGTCGAATTGGGTTTATGGCTTAGCTAAATTGTTTTTTACTTGTTATGTATTACCACAGGCTTGGTAGTGCCAACATTGCTGGAAGGTACAGCACCTCCATGGCCTCCGCGCCGCCGACGGAGTCCGAAGCAGGCAGCTGCGCGCTTTCCGCATCGTCCCGCGCCGCCGGGTCCAGGTAGCCGCCCATGAGCACCACTCCGGCTCCCCCCACCGATTCTGCGTGTCACAGGCCCGCAGGCATGTTGAAGGGGCGGCAGAGCGGTGTTGCCAGCAAGCGGGCGTGGCTTGTGGACCAAAAAAGTAATCACGTGCGCAGGTCGATGTGTGTGGTGCTTATGCCGCAAGCATTCGTGTCAGCGTCTTGCTGTCGAGACATGCTGCAGGTTGCTGCCACTCACCCGCGAGGCTGGCCTCCTCATCATCGTCGCTGCCATAGACGTCCAGTCCGAGTCCGAGCGCCGCCATGTTAGCGCTAGCTGGAACGAGTTGCGCCCTGGGCGCTGGCTACAGACTCTGCGGACGGTAGGCGTCTACAGCTCGCTGGCCGGCCGGCAGCCTGGGGGGGCGCGCGGCCGCATCCGCACTTCGCTGGCTGCGCGGCGGCGTTGCCGACACCCTCGCGCTGCCGGGCCACGTCTCACGCCAGTGCCCGCCAAGCGCGTGTTGCAGGCACGGACGTCTCTTGTCGTAACGCTCGAACAGATCCAAAGCTAACTATAGGGGTCGGCTTCTGTGGCAGAATCAGCTGCACAAAATCGACCGGCCGGTGGCTGCAGTCTTTGCGGGAGCTGTTGACCTGGGAGGCTGACTCGATACACGGCGTGCCTCCGAGCACTTTGCAAACAACGAAATGACACGGTGATGCTCTGTACAGCAGGTTCAGCTCTGCAAAGCCCTGATCAGCTCACGTGCACTATTTTGGCCATCGCTTTTGGTGAACGTGCTTCACGATCGCCGTCAGAACGTCGTTGGTTTCATGCTGCAGCGAGCATGAGCAGCAGAAGGTCTCGCATTGACATCGGGGACGCACCAGACGACAGTCCTGCTGCCAAACGACGGAGGCATGGTGAGCCACTGCCTTTTCGGCACGTCTGTAATGGCGCCTGCACATCTACAAGCCGAGTCCATTTGGCACATCCGATTCCTTATGCTGTGCAGAGGCAAACCTGAAGGCTGCAGCTCAGGAGGCCGCGCGGAGAGCGCTGTCAACCGTGACAACAGTGTTCTACGACGACGCGGGAGCGGCGGAACCAAGTGAGGCGACGCATTCGCATATAGGAGCGAGAATCTGTTGCGAGCTGCGCTCACAGTTAAGGAGGGCTGGTGTGACGGAGCACGCGCATCCATGTCCTCGTGCAGGGAAGACGCCTGCCGTATCCGCACCTGCGGCGGCATTGCCGGCTCCGGCTCCGGGACCGCAGCCAGCCCCACAGAACGGGACCGCAGCCACCAGCGCCGGGGATCACCAGGAGGATTCATCAGGGCTCTTCTCCTCGCTGGTGGACTACAGGTGATGCTCCTCAGGTTCCCCAAATGCGGCTTCCTGCAAAGAAGGCCAGCGCTGATAAACGTCCCTCGTGCCGCTTTTTGGTCTGATCTCCGATGACTAGCCAGTATGATTGGGTGCAGTCACGATGGCTCCTCGGACGACGAGGGCAGCCAGAATGGCCAGCCAGAGCCGCAGCCGGCCACCGCTGCCGCAGCGCTGCCGAATGGGGCTGAAAGGCCGGAGGCGGGGGCGGCCTCGCCAGCAGCGGACCCCTCTCTGGACGACGAGGTGCGAATCGCGATGCGAGCAAGGACCTCTGCATCGGGAGTTCTCGCACAGTCACAGTGGCCCTGCACAGCACACACGCTGATCGCAGCTTTGTGCAGGGCAATATCTGCAGCGAGTTTTGAGGCACGGCTTGTCGCCAGCTCCAGGGTGCTTAGTGCCATATCGTCTTTTCTGTATCTGTGCAGCTCGCGACCTTCATGAGCGACCTGGAATCCAGCGGGCTGCTCGGCGCCGACGGCGAGGACGCACAGCAGCCAGCGGCAGAGCCTTGGGGCGCCGCGCCTGCTGCTGGGGCGGCCTCCGCGGCAGGCGGTGCCGCTCAGGGCGCAGCCGAGCCCGCCGCTGCAGCGCGGCCAGCATCCGGCGCCGCCGCCGGCCGCGGCGCCAGCGCCGGCGCCAGCGCGGTAGTCGAGGCAGCCGAAGAGCAGGGCGGCGCCGCGGGCTGCAGCGGCGGCACGGACGGCGGCGCGCCAGACGGCGGCGCGGCGGACGGCGGCGGCGGCGCCGAGCAGGCGGAGCAGCGGGTGCTGGGTCCGCTGGAGGGGCTGCCGGAGTGGGTGGAGGTCATGGACATGGGCAGCCGGCGGGTGTACTTTTGGCACCCGCCCAGCAACGCTGTGGAGTGGGACCCACCCGCCGGCGGCACCCCCCGCGACGTCGGCGACGTGCCGGACGCTTCCGGTCCCGAGGCGGATGTCGTGATGGAGCAGCCCGGCCGCGCGGCAGGTGCCGCTGCCGACCAGCCAGACGGCGCCGCGAAAGCCGCTGAGGCACGACCGCAGCCTGCGCCGGCAGACGCGGCGGCGGCCGGCAGCAGGGAGGCGGACGGGGCGGCGGCGGCGGCGCCGGCCGCCGAGTATGGTCCCGCGAGTGCAGCGGCCCCCGCAGCGGCAGGTGTCGTGTCCGCGCGGCCGGCAGGCATTGCGCTGCCATCAGACGACCTGGCGCGGCAGACGGCACGGCTGGTTGAGCGGCTCCGGACGTCGGCAGGCGGCTTATTTGCTGCTGCGCCCAAGCTCGTCTGGCTCGCCATCGAGGCAGAGATCCGGGCGCAGGTGCAGAGTTCGTCTCTGCACTTGATTAACATGTACAACGCTGTCAGAGCATGTTGCTCTACCTGCTGAGGGTGGCGTCTGGAGTTGAATTAACATGTGCAGGAGGAGGGGCAGATTGTTGAATGACTTCTACATAGCAGTGTGGCACATCGCTGCATTAGGCGAGGCACCTCTCACCCTCTTTTGGCCTGTCACTGCGCAGGACCTGCAAGTCTTTGGCGACCTGCAGCGGCAGGCCTCAGCGGGCAGCAGCGGCAGCGGCCTGACCTGGCAGCGGTACGAGCAGCACACAGCGGCGCAGCTTCGGAAGCTGGAAGAAGAGCTGCCTGCCGCGATTGCCGAGGCGCAGCGGCTGCAGGCGAGTGACGCCTCACAGGACTGTCTATACATGCAGTGGCAACGCTGCGTAACGGGTCTGCTGCGAGGATGGCATGCGCAAGCACATATGCATTGCACATCGCAAAGCGACAAGGTTGGTTCCCACAGCTTTACATCATGCGGAAGCAAGCTGTGCACCTTGCCACAAATTCTAGAATCGGCTCGACTTCAATACACAGCCACAGCATGCAGAAACATAGTCAAGATTGTTTTTGAGTTAAAATTCAGTGTGAGGCTGACGTGTCTCAGCAACTCCTGCAGGCGGCGGCGACGGCGGTGGTGCAGCAGGAGCTGGAGGACGGAGAGGTGGCGGCTGTCATCCCGCCCGTCGGCGACGCGCCACCGCCGCTGCCTGCCGACCATACGCCGCTGCCGCCGGAGCCGGCGGCGCCTCTGCCGCCAGATGACCCGGCGCCGCCGCCGGAGGACGAGCCGCATCCGGCGCCGCCGCCTGAGGATGAGCCGACGGCGCCGCTGCCGGGCGCAGCAGCGGCACTGCAACCAAATGGGAACGGCGCAGCAGCAGCCGCGGCAGCGTCGCCGCCGCCGCACGCAGCAGGCAGCGGGCCGCCTGCGTCGAGCGCTGCGGCCTTGCTCTGTGCTGGGCCAGCGCCCGATGCCGATGGTGGGCCGCATGTGCAGCTGGGGGCGGCGGCGCACGCGCTGGCACCTTCAGCTGCAGCAGCACAGCTCGAAGACGGCGAGCTGGCTGCGGAGATGCCGCCGCCCTCAGCCACTCCGCAGCCGGCTGCGGCCCCAGCGGAAGACAGCATGGACATGGACCTGGATACTTCGCCGGCAGCGCCACCGCAGGTGGCAGCCAGCCCCGCCGCAGCCGCCGCCCGCCCATCCGCCACAGCAGCGTTGCCCGCGTCGCAGCCCGCTGCTGTGTCGCCGCTCCCGGCGGTGACCGCATCGGCGGCGGCGTCGGCGGCGGTAAGCGGCGGGCCGGCGCCGCACACCGCGCCTGTGCCGGCATGGCCCATGCCCATCGGCGGCCCGATGGCCATGCCCTTCACCTGGTCATTCTACTACCCGCCGCCCTACGCGCCGATGCGCCACCCCTTTGGCCCGCACGGGCCGCACACGCTGCACCCGATGGCGTTTGCCTCCGGCGCGATGCCGCACCCGCCGCCCTACGGCGCCAGCACGGCGCTGCCGGCCACGGACACGACGGCGGCTGGCGGCGCCGCAAACGCAGCCGCTTTGGCGAACGGCGACCACGCCGCGGCTGCGCAGCCAGGTGCAGGCGAGGACACGGCGGCCCAGGCGGCAGCGCCGGCGGTAGCGCCGCCAGTCGAGCAGCGGCGGGAGTACAGGGCGCAGCCCGTCAAGGCGGTGCTTGCCAACGGGGCCGGCGAGCCGCCGCTGCCAGAGGCAGAACCCCACGAGGCGCCGCCAGAGCCGCCGGTGAGCCTGTACAGCCTCATTTCCACAGACGATGGTGCATGCCTTGGGAAATCTGGAAAGTCCTCGCATTGCTGATGCAATCAAGGTCATCCAAGGCAAGGCAGTCAACCACATTATGGTCCTGCAGCGCACTGCTGAACATGTGGCTGCCGTGGCGCCGCATGACGCATCACTGACATACTGATTTTATAGCCAATCAGAAATATTGTCCTGATCCATATGCGTTGTGCGATGTGCAGCCGGGCGCGGGAGGCCAGCCGCCGGCAAAGAAGGTGAAGCGGGAGAAGGCACCGGTGGGCGTCGGCGTGCTGGGCGGCCGCAAAAAAGGCGCCACCAAGCTGGCCAAGGGCGCCTCCAGCCTCATCAACAAGTGGCAGGCTGTGCAGCAGGTGAGGCGGGTTGGCGCATCGAGTGCAAGGCTGCAGTAAGGGTCAGGCTGTGCACTGAAGCCAGAGGGTAGAGACGGAGGGCTTCAGACATACATTTGAAGAGAAGACTGCTGCTGCGATGTCGTCTGCCGTGTGTCAGTCAGCACAGCTGTGCTATGCCATACACAGGACCTGAAGGCAGCGGAGGAGGCGGCGGAGGCGGCGGACGCCGAGGCGGCAGATCCTGACGCCGTGGAGCGGAAGCGGCTCGCCGAGGCGGAGGAGTGGCGCACGCAGCAGCTGCGCTCCGGGCAGGCTGGCGAGAATGCCAACTTCCAGGTGGGGCGGCTCCGCTGGGGGCTGAAAGACTGGGTCAGATAGGTCAGCGTCTGGCAACAAATGGCAGCAGAACATCCGGGCAGGGCGCTGCCAGCCGGTGCCTGCTGCTGTGTGACAAGGCATGAACAGAAGCACGTCACTTCAATCTGATAGCTGGACCGTCAGCACCTGATTTCGGGACAGGCGCGCAGCTGCTGCAGTAGTCCTGCAGCCGGCTTTTTTACATGCTGTTTGACGCCGCTGTGACGGCACCCTGACAGCGGAACAGGCGCTGCAGCTGTCACAGTAGTCCTGCAGCCTGTTTTGTGACATCTCGTTTGACGCCGCTTGACAGCACTCTTGACAGGGTGACAGCGGAACAGGCGCTGCAGGTGTTACAGTAGTCCTGCAGCCTGTTTTGTGACACCTCGTTTGATGCCGCTTGACAGCACCTCTGCAAGACGACTGCAGGGCTCTCGTGTGTTCTGCAGCTGTCCTCAGTGAAGCTGATGCTGCGCTTCTTGGAGCATATCCTGGCAGCGGCGCGCTGCAAACATGTTGCGCTAGGAGCTGGACGTGCTGAGTTCTATTTGGACTCCAGGAACACCGAACTAATGCGGCTGTTTGCTGATGCGGCTGCTTGGTGCCCGCAGCCGGTCGCGGGCGACTGGCGGGACAAGATCAAGGCGGCGCGAAAGGAGGAGAAGCGCGCGGCCAAGAAGGCGGCCAAGGCAAAGTCTTCAGACTTTGTGGACCTGGACGCGTTGTCGGCGACGCTGCCGGCCAACTGGCGGGCGATGCGCGCCCCGGAAGGCGACATCTACTACGGCAACATCGCCACAAAGGTGTTGCAGCTGCTTCACCTGACATCCTGCAATACGTTCATCGGAATGTACTGAGCACGAGCATGGGGCATGAGCCTGCGATCAGATCAGTTCTGCGGTGCTCGTGATGTCCTGATGGGGCATCGGGAGTTGCCCCAAACTGTGCAATGCTCATCCAGAAACGCGTCATGATGCAGAGTCTTTGCATTCCCACTTCCCTTAGGCGAGAGCTGCTTTCCTGAAGCACGCCTCTGTGCACTGGCTGCAGGAGACATCATGGCAGCGGCCAGTGTGAGCATCAGCGCGGAAACTGTAGAGTCAGAAAGCAAGCCCGGTTTTATTCAGGTTTCAGGAATTATCAGATCCAGCTTGGGCACCACCGAGCCAGACACTACAGTACCGCCATACTTAACCTAGAGGGGTGGCTCTTAGGTGTTGGTGTCTCGCACCGCAGTGATCCACACCGCATGCGGCGATTGAAAACTCTTGGGGGTTCCTGCTTCGTCAACTGGACGTCGAGCGTGCAACGACAGCAAAGTGATGCCTGCAGCAGAGCGGATTGACCAGGCACCGCTCCTGCGGATATTTTCTCTTGAGGCGCAAGACAAGCACTTTGTCTTGGTCAGATCAAATGTCAACCGCAGCCAGCTGATCTGCCATTCACTTCGTCCACGTGACCAGCTTGTAAAACTTGATCCACCTGCAGAGGAGTCATCAGCACCGTCTGCAAAGGCGGAATCCAGCACAAACTAGCACACGAACAAAGTCTGTAGAGTATTGACTTCGACATGCGCAGGGGCAGGCTGTCGTGGTGCTGTCGTATGCAGCGGCTGGTCCGCGTGCATGTGCCAGCAGTGCTATGCACACTCCAGTCCATCTAAATACCTATGCAGCGGCTGGTCCGCGTGCATGTGCCAGCAGTGCTATGCACACTCCAGTCCATCTAAATACCTACATGTTCCAGGATGCAGCCGGTGAATGCAGCAAGAAGTATCTTTCAAGTGAAGTCGCACCAGTACATGAGGAAGAAGACGCCCAGAACAAAGAGCAGCAGGTACAGCAGGTGGCTGCTCTTGCTTTGCTTGTATGTCCGGTTAAGCCGCCGCATTGTCCGGGACAGCCCCATCTTCGCCTTCTCCAGGGCCTCCTCCTGTCGGATGAAACAGCGGACACAGTCAGTCATTGTTGGCAAGCGCTCCGAACGAAAGAATTCCCCATGACGGGTTCCTTGGCAGACTCGTCTGCATGTGCACTCTGACATCAGCAACGATCCCCGTCAGATGTACTGGCAATACTGGCACGGAGGCCACACTCCCTCACCAGGCTGGCGGTGATGCTGTTCTGCAGCGTCTGCTCCTCATGTATGGCACTCGAAACCTGCGGTGGACATGCGGCACTATCAGTAGAGTCTGCAGTGTGCATCATCAAGCTCAACGCTGGCAGATTGTAAAAGAGGGGCGTGCACAAACCTGCTTAAGCTGGCTCAGCTGGCCGCGCAGGCCATCAATCTCGGTGTCGAGGTCGAACTGGTGTCCTGGGTCGACGCTGATCTGCACCTGATCTGAGGGTCCCGGTCGGCTGGAGAGGCCGCCCCTGCTCGGCCACACAGGCAAATCAGCCTTGTGCGCACGACGCCTCGATGTGTACGGCAGTACTTGTTCTGCCGCTTGAAAGGCGCCTACCTGCTGCTGAAGCCGCCCCCTGCCCAAGGGCCAGACATCACTTTTGGTTATCCAACCCCTGCTTCAGATGATGTTGTTACGGCTGTGGTGTGTACTTCTTCCCCTGAGTGCTGCGGCCGCTGCACAGTAAAGAGATCTGCAGCCTCTGCGCCTCGTCCAGGCCCAGCAGCAGGTGATCTCGCGTTCAAAGGTTCTGAGCAGAAATCTGGCAACGATGTGCCTGCTCAAAGGCCACGCCGCTCTGCTTTTTGGCTGCACCTTGCCGATGCTGTGTCACAAACAAAATTTCAGTAAGAGGCTGTGCACGCCGGGCAGTCAGGCATAAAGCGTATCAATCAGGAATGACAGTCTGTCTCGTCGACCGCTAATGCCTTGCCAAGCTTGAGAGAGCTGCAAGGTGCACCTGCACAGGAGCTGAGCTGGCAGCTTCATCTGGAGCTCCGCCCCAACTCGCTGCACTTTGCAGCCTGACCGCAACCCCGCAACCTACTGTAATCTCACGTCCTGTCTGTGCACCCCTTGCAGTGCGGCAGCGACACCCAGTGCGTTGCTCGAGGCACTCGTATCAAATTCAGGGCACAGAGTCAGGGCATCAGCATGGGCCGAGAGAAGCAGCTGCCGTGCCTGACAGATGATCGGGATCGTCCATTCACGCGTATCTCACCCTCTATCCTGTCCGCCGACTTTGCGCACCTCTCGAGGGATTGCAACAGGGTCCTGCAAGATGGCGCAGACTGGTTACATTGCGATATCATGGTGATCGCAGCTCTGAAACGCACAATGTGTCTTCTATTGGGCATCTGCAGTCACTGCTCATCGCTTGAGTGGTGCTCGATGGGCCAGATGCCTTGCACGCGGAGCCGCCTCCGCCGCCGCTGGGAGAAGATTGATGGTCGGACAGCCAAGCAACAGCCGCCTCCGCCGGCCTCAGCAGCATTGCATTCAGCACACAGCTGACCGTTCCGATTGCGTCTGTTGCAGGACGGACACATGGTGCCCAACATCTCGATTGGCGCGTCAGTGTTGAAGTCGCTGCGGAAGCACACCGAGGCCTTCTTTGACTGCCACTTGATGGTCACAGATCCGGCGCAGTGGGTGGACGTGAGTGGTTTGGGCCTCCACATGCCAACATGCTGAGAGTGGTGAACGCTGTGCAACGTCTTCGATCGATTACATACGTTGGGGGACATCTCCTGTTCTCACAGGACTACGCGGGCTTCGCAGACATGTTCACTTTCCACTTGGAGGTCGTTGCGCCAACGCTGTCCAATGAGCGGCACAACGCCGTTGTGCAGCTCGCAAAGCAGGTATGGCCTAATCTGACTGCAATGTGTCCGCTCTTGTTATCAGCTTCAAGTCAGCCTCGCACGTGGTGCTCCCATGCATCATCATGCAACGCTGCTTGCTTCAGGTCCGGGATGCGGGCATGCACGTGGGCATTGCGCTGAAGCCGTCGACGCCGGTGGAGCACGTGTTCCCGTATGTGGAGGCAGGCGACATCGATCTGGTCAGTAGAAATCCTTCAGAAAGTCACAGCACCTGCACCTGCACCCGTACCTGTTTGGCATCAGCACATTTGCTCCGATTTGCCGCAAGCCTGGAGAGCGGCAGACACCCGATGTGCGAAATACGTGGGGCTCACCTGGGATGATCGCATGAACTCGAGGCGAGCACACACGTCACGGTGTCTGCAGGTGCTGCCGCTGAGTGTGGAGCCGGGCTTTGGCGGCCAGAAGTTCCAGCCGGCAGCCATGGACAAGGTCCGCGCGCTGCGCCAGCGCTTCCCCTCCATCCAGATCGAGGTGGGTCTGCCTTGCCGGATGAGGCTTGCAGCTCTGTGTGATATGCGCCGCAATTTTCGGCTGATATCGGATGGACTTCAGCATGGCTGCAGCTGTGGAATGTCCTTTGCGATTCCGCTAAATTGGTGACATCAGCTGGCTTGCACCCAGGTGGACGGCGGCATCTCGCCGTCGACAATCGACCAGGCAGCCGCGGCAGGCGCAAACATCATCGTGGCGGGCAGCGCAGTGTTCGGCAGCGATGACTGGCCTGGCGTGATCAGCAAGCTGCGCAACAGCGTCGACAAGGCCGCCGCCAAGTCGCAGGACTGCAAGGAGCATTACGGGACTGCGTGAAGGCTGCGCAAACTCATTGGACCAAAAGGTTTTGCTGGGATTCTTTCGCGTGTGCTCTTCGTTTTATGGCACTGCGCCATGAACAAGAGGCCGCCAACTCGTCTTGCCGTGCTATTGCTGTTTTGTGCAAATATGGAACAAGCCTAGATGCGAGCGGGCCGTCTGCCTGGGCGGTCGAGGCTGCGCGTTGTGGTGTCTATTGCCGTGGCTTGTCTTCTGTTTTTGTTGAAACTGTGTGACCTTTACTGCTTCATTACAGGCTGCTGTCCTTGAACCCTACAGAAGGCCCTACCTGTAGTGTCTCAAAGTGTCCAATGAACAGCGTCCCTGGCAGACGAAGGTGCACACTATTGGAAGCATTGCATACAGGAGACAAGACTTGGCTGCAGGCGTGACATCGTGCAAAGTAGTGACAGCTGTCCGCCGTTCACCAGTTACACCGCTCGCTTTACATTATGTTCGCGACTTGATTGCAACCTAAATACATATATTGCAAGCCAACGCTGCAGTCATGACTGACAGAAAGCGCAAGCTGGACATATACAACGAGGCTTCTGCGACGGGCGTGACCGTCACGCCGCCGCAGTCGCAGTCCACCGTCAATCCATACACGGGGCGGCCCTACAGTGCGAAGTACCATGACATCCTGGCAAAGCGGACAGGCAAGCTGCAAACAAGCTGTCACGACGATGCGCCATTCCGTGCATGGTTGTGCGCGCCCTTGCGAGCTGCAAGCCCTGCCATGCCTTGGCGTCGCGGCCAGCTGACCACAGCCTCGTTCCACAGCCCCACTGAGAGTGGCCTGCTGGCTGACGTGCTGCTGTGTCTTGGATGCTGCAGGTCTGCCGGTGTGGCAGGCCCGCGAGGAGTTCGTGCAGATGATCAACTCGCACCAGACGACAATCCTGGTCGGCGAGACGGGGTCCGGCAAGACCACGCAGATCGCGCAGTTCATCAGCGAGGCAGGCTACTCGCGGACCGGCAAGATGATCGCGTGCACGCAGCCGCGGCGTGTGGCTGCCATGTCCGTCGCGCGCCGCGTCGCCGACGAGATGGACGTGCAGCTGGGCGAGGAGGTCGGCTACAGCATCCGCTTTGAGGAGTTGGCCGGCCCCAAAACGCTCGTCAAGTGAGTGCACTCGTTTGCTGGCATACCTGCTGCACGGTCAGTGCGCCCTGTTGACAGCATGAGCGGCACCGCAGCGCTCATGCCGGAGCCCGATGGCAAGCCAGCATCTGCTTGGTTTTGACTCAGCGGCATCCACTGTTTTGCATTTGGCATGGGAAAGACGGCAGCAGCATCAGTTGTGCTGTGCTTCAGTTGAGTAGGCAGTACCTGATTCCTGCTGCAACTCTGTGGATCGCAGATTCATGACGGACGGTATGCTGCTGCGGGAGGCGATGAGCGACCCGCTGCTGGAGCGCTACAGCGTCATTATTCTGGATGAGGCGCACGAGCGCACGCTCGCTACAGACGTGCTGTTCGGCCTCATCAAGGAGGTCAGCACCCTTGATTCGAGTGTTGACAATCAGCTTGCCAGGCAATCTGCCAGGCGTAGCTGTCTCGTTGCATGGAGACGTCAACGTCCGCCAGCCGGACTCTGGTCGGTGACCTGCATTTGTGATGGCGACAGGTGCTGAAGCAACGGTCAGACCTGAAGCTGGTGGTCATGTCCGCCACGCTGGAGGCGGAGAAGTTCCAGGGCTACTTCCTGGACGCGCCGCTCATGAAGGTCCCCGGGCGGCTGCACCCCGTGGAGATCTTCTACACCCAGGTGCTCAGAGACTTACGGCCCTGCATTGCATATGTGTGCCAGGGTCAGGCTAACCTCCTTCTTGTTCATGCACACACCGTGGCCCAGGAACGCACCTCTGCATCAGTGCATGTCTTACTTGAGTATAGGCACGTGGTGGTGGAAGCACCACAGCAAACTTTCGCAACAATGCCTGCAGGAGCCGGAGCGGGATTACCTGGAGGCGGCAATCCGCACGGTGGTGCAAATCCACATCTGCGAGGGCCCGGGCGACATCCTGCTATTCCTCACCGGCGAGGAGGAGATCGAGGACGCCTGCAAAAAGATCGGCAAGGAGATCAGCCAGGCTGGCGACTCGGTGAGCTGCTCAGGCCTGTGCTGCACTAGTGAAGTGTGCGCTGTGCTGGAGACAGCCACCTCTGATCGGCTCATCTGGATGTGATCCCAAGGAGGAGGGTGATAGTGCAAAGAAAGGATGCCAGCACATGCTACAACGCCGACATGAGCTTATGGTACTCTGTGCACGTGACAGGTCGGCCCTGTGAAGATCTACCCGCTGTACTCGACACTCCCGCCCCAGCAGCAGCAGCGCATCTTTGATCAGGCGCCGCCAGCCCTGCGGGCGGGCGGACCTCCAGGCCGGAAGATCGTGGTACGTGGGTATATCACGGCTGCATTGCGTGGGCTGCCAGCACTGGTGCTGCACATTCCATGCTGCACCTCCTGCTATCTGTACTGCGTGCTCAGTGGATGCAGTCACTGGGCCACTGTCCTGCCAACTCCATGCATTGCATCAACAGCTGATTGCTGGATGTTGCCGTCGCAGATATCCACGAACATAGCGGAGACGTCGCTGACCATCGATGGCATCGTGTACGTGATCGACCCTGGCTTCGCGAAGCAGAAGGTGTACAACCCGCGCATCCGGGTGGAGTCGCTGCTGGTATCGCCCATCTCCCGGGTGAGTGCCGAAGAGTCTGCCCAGGTTCCTGGAAAGGCGCTGCAAAGGCTTTTGCAGCAGAGTCGGCGGGGCCAAGCTGGCTTGTAGGAAGCGAGGGAGGAACCCGATGACCCAACAGATGATCACTCAGATGATCACTCAGATTGTCACTTTCGATCACTTGCAAATTCTGTGTTGCATAGTGGTTCCTGCGCCATGTCCGCATGATCAGCCCATGTCATCAGCAGCACTGAGATGATTAGCACCACTGAGATGATGCACACCCATCCATGCAGGCCAGCGCACACCAGCGGGCAGGGCGTGCCGGCCGCACGCAGCCCGGCAAGTGCTTCAGGCTATACACGGTGAGCCCTGCGCTTCTGCGCCTGCACGTTGCTTTCACTGCGGGGTGGCCATGCTGTCGTCAGCTCTTGTGCAGTGCCGACTGCTGTCTTCCAACAGTGGCATCGGCTGTCCAACCCCAGAGCAGCACCAGAAGCCTGCCGCTGAGCGTGCCGTTGGTCCCGGCAATTGAAATGAACAGGCTTTCCGCCATGCCCGCAGGAGGGCTCCTTCAAGAAGGACCTGCAGGAGCAGACGTACCCGGAGATCCTGCGCTCCAACCTGGGCTCCGTGGTCCTGCAGCTAAAGAAGCTGGGTATCGACGACCTGGTGCGCCCGCTGTTTCTGCGCTCGCTGATTCCGGGCGCATGTGCGATGTGATGCTGAACAAAAGGCCGTGTTTGTCTGAACCTGCAGCATGTTTGCTGTGAACCGCCAAGTCCCCTGATGTCTGCATGTGTAATAGCACATCGTGATGTGGTGTGCATGCACGCATTTGTGCAGGTGCACTTCGACTTCATGGACCCGCCGGCGCCGGAGACGCTGATGCGCGCGCTGGAGCTGCTCAACTACCTGGGGGCGCTGGACGACGAGGGTTCGCTCACGAAGGTGCGGGTATCTTGTCGTGGTCGGCCTTTCGTGGCAAGGCCAGCAATGGCCGATGACACCGGTGGGAGCGGCGCCGGGAGCAGCGGTGCTGCTACCTGCTGCCCGGCAGTCCGATGTACTTGCACAACAGTGAATTGATCAACAGAAACGTTGCTGAAGAGGCCTAATCGCAGGGCTCTGGTGCAGGATGATCTGCGCGCACTGATGTGCCCTGCCAATAATTCAAATTGTGCGCAGGTCTGCGGTCAGTGCAAGACCTGCAGGTGGTCGAGCTTCATCCGCATAGCCGGCGGCACCGTCAGCCAGTCAGCCATTTGAAATTAATTTGGTAGGCTGACTCTTGTTTTCTGCGGCTACAGATCGGCGAGATGATGGCGGAATTCCCGCTGGACCCGCAGCTGGCCAAGATGTTGGTCACCTCGCCGGAGTTCAAGTAAGTCGTCCTCCGAATACGCTGCCTTTCAACCGTTGAACGACTGACCTTGTCTCCCCTTTGCAGAGCGCTCCCCTGCCCTCGGGCTTGGTGGGTGCCCCAATCAATGCTCCATGACAACAATGCCTCCTACTTGCCGTGTGGGCGCTGCGTCATCCTGCAGGATTGCATCTGGGCACAAGCGCTCTGATTCCTCGTACAAATCTTGCATGACGGTTCTGTGCCCTCGCAGCGCGACTCGTGCATGCGCAGGCCTGCATGCTGTGGGGGGCGCCAAGTAACACAACGTAAGCCAAAGGCTTAATTGAGCTGTCCGTTCAGGGCCGTCTCCTTAACGGCTGCGCCTTCTTTCTGTGTGCAGGTGCTCCAATGAGATTCTGTCCATCGCGGCCATGCTGTCGGTGCCAAATGTGTTCATGCGGCCGCGCGAGGCGGCCAAGGCGGCGGACGAGGCCAAGGCCCGCTTTGCGCACATCGACGGTGCGTCTGCTGTTCCTGCTGCTCTCAATCTGGTGACCGCAGTTCTATCTCCGGTGCTGTCTGTCCCTGGCACATTCGCGCGTGTGGGGCCGCATGGCTGCGCCGGCAGCGTCCCATGTGTGCCTTCTATGGAGGCTGTGACGCTGAGAGTTTGACAATTCCTCTTCTGACGTGACGATTCGTCTGTCGTGTACAGGCGACCACCTGACGCTGCTGAACGTGTACCACGCGTACAAGCAGAATCAGGAGAGCATGGACTGGTGCTACGACCACTTCCTGAACCACCGCTCCCTGAAGGCCGCCGACAGCGTCCGCAGCCAGCTGGTGTGCCCCTATTTCAATTTTCTTGTGTTCACTAGTACCTGTGACTCGCAGTGAGCAACTTCTGCAGAGTTGCAGGGCTCGTCTTGCTTGTTGCATCGCCTGTACTCTGCCTCCTGATTTCTATCAAAGGGCTCATAATGAAGACGCGCCTCGCTGTCTGCACAGGTGCGCGTGTGCACGCGGATGGGCGTTCAGCTGGTGAGCACGGACTTCAAGTCGCACGAGTACTACAGCAACATCCGGAAGGCCATCACCGCCGGCTACTTCATGCAGGTCAGCACCTGTACCCTCCTGCCTGCCATGTCAAGTTTCTGCTGCATCACCTTTCTGCTTGCGTCTGCGTCATGCATATATATGTTCGACCAAATCTGCAGGTGGCGCACCTGGAGCGCACGGGGCACTACCTGACGGTGAAGGACCACCAGATGGTGCACTTGCACCCCTCCACCTGCCTGGACCACAAGCCCGAGTGGTGCGTCCTGCCTCGTGCTTGTTTTCTGCATCGTGTTGGACTTGACATTTTTTCCTGAATCACCGATCAATCCTATCAGCGCAGCTTCAGCTTGCGCTGCTTGCTGCCATCAAGCTCTGACTTGTCGATCATGGTTTGATGAGCTTCAGTGCCTGTGATGCATTGCCTTGCCCTTTCCTCCTGCTGACGTGCAGCCTGTCGCCTTGCCCACCGCAGGGCGTTGTACCAGGAGTTTGTGCTGACGACGCGGAACTACATCCGCACAGTGTCGGACATCCGCGGCGAGTGGCTCATCGACATCGCGGCGCACTACTACGAGCTTTCCAACTTTCCAGCGGGCGAGGCACGGCGCGCCCTGGAGCGTCTGTACCAAAAGCGCGACCGCAAGTGACCCGGCGCTGCCAGCGGTGGATACCTTGCCTTTTGGTTTAGACGTCTGTGGGTCATCTGGCGCTGCGGCTGTGAGCAATCAGAGACTCTGCAGGCAGGCTTGCGCCGCTTGGCGCGGCGAGCTGTTCGCTGGCGACAGGTCGTGTAGGCGCCTATAAACATAAAGCCAGCTGTCTATTTAGGTTCAGACTGCAATTTGCGCGCCGATGACAACGAGCTGCCGACCGCCAAGGCTTGCTGTTCCATCGCCGCTCTCACACCCCAAGTCTCTAGCCATGACCTGAAGTGGGGCGAGCGTCACACGCCCAACTGAGCGGATCTCGTTGCAGCGTTGCAAGCAGCTGGTGTCAGCTGCCTTCATCAGGCCAGCACCCAGAAGCCAATTCCCCTGTTCATTACGTCACGGCGGCTCGTGTGACGAAGCATCGGCGGTGCTGCAGAAACGTTCTCGTTTACTGCCTGCTCGCTGCAATTTGATCCTGCTCCGTCAACAAAAATGGCATCTTTCACTCTGGGTAATGCGCAGCTGGCAAACCACAAGGCAGCCCCGGCAGTGGGCAGGATGCAGCTGCCTCAGATGAAGGCCAACGCCAGCATCAGCTTTGGCCCCAAGCTGGGCTGCAGGACGCAGGCCTTCAACGTGAGGCGATCGGGTGCCGTGAGTGCCTCGCGGCAACAGCCTCTGGTGGTGGCCATGGCCGCTGAGAAGGGCTACAAGGTATCCACTTATCAGTCAGTTGCCAACCGCGTCACCATTCTGATCTTTCTTGCTGTGCGAGGCGGTCTATCAAATGTCTATCAAAGCATGGTTTTCCCGTTAAAACTGGCCCGTCTTCGCATTGCATGAGAGCGCAACAAATATGCTTTCAACAGCGAGTCAGTCACAAGTGGCCCTCGCTGCCGGGGCCAGCCTCGCTGTTCCGTCCATAGCATCCAACGTATTGTAAAATAGTACCTCGGTTGCCTGATCCATATGTCCCGTGCAACCCAGGTGGCGCTGCTGGGTGCCGCCGGCGGCATTGGCCAGCCGCTGGGCCTGCTCCTGAAGATGAACAAGTACATCTCGGAGCTCAGCCTGTACGACCTGGCGCCCTTCACCCCCGGCGTGGCCAAGGACCTGAGCCACTGCAACACCCCTTCCAAGGCGAGGGAACGTCTGTGTGTGACGGGCAGCATGTATAGTGACGCCCGCGTCACTGGCGGGATGCATGGTGACACCTGCGTCACTGCATGTTTTCATTGGCGTTTTCTGTGCAATAGAACGACGTCATGAATTCTGCCAAACTTTCAAGTGACTTCTATCATGTGCACTCTCTCGATCAGGACCCTGGCAACAACAGAAGCTGATGCCGTTTGACCCTGCCATGCAACATTGCTGAGCCGTCGAAAACTGTAATGTGCGGCAGGCGGAGGGCTTTGTGGGCGAGGAGAACCTGGCCAAGGCGCTCGCAGGCGCCGACCTGGTGGTTATCCCCGCCGGCGTGCCGCGCAAGCCGGGCATGACGCGTGACGACCTGTTCAACATCAACGCCGGCATCGTGAAGAACCTGACGAAGGCCATCGCGCAGCACGCGCCCAACGTGAGCGGAGCCTACATACCAATATCCTGGGATCGCGTGCCTGCATTGCTGTCCGCTGGCTGCACCGCCATTATTTCGCCATCAGGTCTAATGGACGTTCTGGCGGCCGCTTTGCTGATCTAGATCTCCTGGTTTACAGGCGATCATCAACATCATCTCCAATCCCGTCAACTCGACGGTGCCCATCGCGGCGGAGGTGCTGAAGGCGGCTGGCGTGTACGACAAGCGCAAGCTGCTGGGCGTGTCCACCCTCGACGTGGTGCGCAGCCGCAGCAGCATGTGCATACTCACTGCTTCCGAGCAGCTGTCGCAAGCCAGTGCATTCAAGCTGGCGTTGCTCTCAGGCTGGCATCGCTTGCCTGACCCTGTGGATGTGAGCCTATTTGGCTCACTTTCACAGGCACGCAGTGCTTCTTGATGCGTTTTGACGGCGAGGGCTGGGCAAGGGCTTGCGATCACGCCGGCCGTTTCCGAAAGCAGGTGCGCGCCAACACCTTTGTGGCGGAGAGCAAGGGCCTGGACGTGCGCCAGGTGGATGTGCCCGTCATCGGTGGCCACGCCGGCGCCACCATCCTGCCGCTGCTCTCGCAGGTCAGTCTGCCGCTCCTAATGCAGCCAATTCAAGCAGACTTGTGTGTCTGCTGTTCAGCAAGGCTTCACGCACCTTGCTCTGGCAGATTCACCAGCGTGATGTTTGCCCTACTGGCGGACAAGCTGGTGACAGTACGTCATGAAGTATGTTCGGATGCGGCTGCAGGCAACGCCGTCGGTGTCTTTCGACGACGCCGAGATCGAGCCGCTGACCAAGCGCATCCAGGAGGCCGGCACTGAGGTCGTGGAGGCCAAGGCCGGCGCCGGCTCTGCCACGCTGTCCATGGTGCGTCCATTGTTGCTGCTGCTGCTGCTGCTGCTGCCGCCCCGCTGCTTTTCAGCTGGCACCGCGTGGCTGGATGTGATTCCTGAACGATCAGCAGTCCTGAGGATGTGCTGGGCAGTGTCACTCACAAGAACTGTACGAGAGAATCTCCTCTCCTCTGGAGAGCGCCGAGCATTTGAATCGAAAGTGACCTCCGCTTGCCGTGCGACTCAACAGGCGTACGCAGCGGCGCGCATGGCGGAGTCGGTGCTCATGGGCCTGTCCGGCACCACCACCACAGAGTGCGCGTACGTCGAGTCCGACGTCGTGCCCGGCGTCGACTTCTTCGCCCACAAGGTGTGTGCTCCCCCTGGCAGCTGCTGCACTGTGACCGTCGTCCATCGGGCAATGAGCAGTGAGCACAATCTGAGCAATGAGCACAATCTGGCCAGCGCGGATCTGGAGCATCCGCCACCTGCGCAATCCTGCATCGCTGTACCATCTGACGAAAGTCGCTGCATTCGTACCGCTTTTCGGATGTTCCTGTCGTCTGACGATCTCGCGTTGCCTTGACAACAGCTGAAGCTGGGCAAGAACGGCATTGAGGAGTACCTGCCGCTGGGCGAGCTGTCGGCGTACGAGCAGAAGGCGCTGGAGGAGGCAGTCTCCATCCTGCAGGGCAACATCAAGAAGGGAATCGAATTCGCCAACGCGCCATCCCAGCAGAACTGAGCCTTCGAGCTAGTGCCTTGTTGTTTGTGGCGCGGCTCCGGGATGTGAACCATTCTTGCCTTGATGCGCTGTCGCTTCTGATGAGGCGCCGCCGTGGGTGCCGTGCGGTGGGATTTTGGGCAACACAGGATCAGCAGGCAGGTATAGGCAGCCTGTGACACATTCGGACTCCGCAGATCGAACGCTCAGGACTCTCGTTTGCAAATTGGCTTGCTCTGCCCCCGTCCGCTGCAATCCCAGCCCATCACAGCGACGCACTGACAGGATGTTCAGCACAGTGCAAAAACCATCCTGACTCTGCGGCAGGTGCAATTATCAACTCGCTGCCATCGATGATCGTCGTGCACCTCCTTCTGTCAGCCACCCAATCAGTTCCAGTGACTGCGCCTGAAAAGTTGGTCCCGCATGTGCAGCACGCGCGGTGACCATTTTTCAAATCAGGTCTTGTGTTTATATGCCTATGTTCTAGCTTGCCACTGTCGGCCTGGGAAGGAGAAAAGCAGAGGCCGTACAGCGACCAAGATCTCGTTTGGTCGTATTCTGATGACGTCAGTGCAAAGCGCAACCACCAGCAAAGCCTGCGGAAACCTGCGCCGAACGTAATTAGCAATAAGTGGTGTTTTGCTGGGGCACTGGCCGACGCAAGGCATCGCGACGTCTATTTGCGGTGTTGCCGGTCCTCTGTTGTGGCGCTGCAGCGGTGGACCGAGACAGTCGTGGATCATCGACCGAGGCTTCTGGTCGAATTGAAGAGCGCTGCGTCACACTTTTGGATTGCACTCCCACACGGTTGGCCATCGCTGGCGAATACCGCCGTGCGGTGGACGCGCGCATCCACTGACAGCGCACCCCACGCTGCCGTGGGCGACTTGACGGCCTTTGACAGCCGAGCCGGCCTGGAAGAGATTGACGGACGCATTCAGAGCCTATTTGGATACCATCATAACGGCTGGGCGGCTGCGGCGAGCCCGGCAGCCGGCCTCTGCACGATCGCCTCGTTGGCTGTCAGGTGACCTGCACAGGCTTTAATTTTCGCTGCCCAGGCGTACACCAGACAAGTCGTGCAGATCCTGTGTGATATATGCATTTAACAGCCATTGATTTGCACTCATAGTGTGATGTGTGCTGATGAGCAGGTTACCGGTGCTCATGAGGCGGCGCCGCCAGTCAGCGGCGGCGGCGGCATGTGCAGCACTGGTAGCTCTCGTTTTTCTGGCAAGCCAGCCGAGATTCTCAGCCGCTCAACCGGCGTGTGCTGTGTCCGGCCTGTATCTGAACGTCAGGCATTACGCCACGGACCTGACATCGGTAGGGCACGTCGTCTGGGTGCAATCTGAGGAACAGTGATGACTACACCGGCCGCGATCTGTGTCTCAAATGGGCGACTCTTGGCAGCATTGTTTTACGCAAGAGCCAGCAGCCAGAGCTTTCCGCATTTAAACCGCAGCTGCCCGACTGGACCACGAGTGCTGGCGTCGATGTTGAGGACAACACACAGACGGCAACCAGCCCAAGCGTGCCGGTCACGCCGGCTTTTGGCTACGCCCTCGAAGGACAGACGTACACGGTCAACATAGCTCTGCTTTACACGGTGTGCTTCTGGACGGTCTTCTGATGGGCTGACCTGCGCCTTGTGCAGTCTTCTCGGCGCTACACTGCCTTGTGTGACGCCCACACCTGGCATTGATGACGCACCTGTTTATCAGGAAAATCATCACACCATGCTGACACTTATTGGTATCTACGAGATAGCAGCAGCAGAGTGCAGGTAGTACCCATTTGGTATACTTTATTGCTGTGACATTACGGTGCCGCAGCCATCCCTGCTGACGTGCGGCGCATGAACTGCAGGGCTACATCTATGTGAAAGGGCCGGCGACAAGGTACTTCAAGCTGGAGACGACGGACGGAGCCCGCCTGTTCATTGGCGGCCTTCGGGTATGTCAGCTATGTATCATATGGATTCGGACCTGCATGCGCTCGTGGCCAGGAAGACGCAGGTGTGCGCGACCAAACAGCGATGTTGGCAGGCTGATCCAGAAGCACGATGTGGGGCGCAGGTGATAGATGCAGACGGCCAGCACAACTACACAGCCAGCCGCACTGCCGGCTACAGCTTCCCCAGCCGCAACCGCTACGAGATTCGCGTCGAGTACTACAAGGTGCGACAAGGATTGCGCGCACTCGTTTGTGGCTAAATGAAACTGAGGTGGCTCGAGAGCGGGGCGTTTCCCGGCAGCTGCATTCTCAAGCTGAGGCTGCAGCAACAAAAACGAAGTGGGCACTTTGATTGACTGTCTCTGGCACTCACTGGCAGGGGAACAATGCCGCTGCATCGGGCGCCGGAGGCGGCTTGACGCTCAGCTGGTCTGCGCCTTACAAGCCGTTCGAAGTCATTCCTGATGAGACCTTCAACATCAACCCCATCGAGGCCTGCGATTCACCCCCTCCCTCGCCTCCGAACCCTCCGCCGCCGCCGCCGCCAAATGAGGGCGGCATCATAGACGCGCCGGCGCCAGAGATCCCGTCCCCACCTCCGCCGCCGCTGCCGTCACCTCCGCCGCCGCTGCCGCCACCTCCGCCGCCTCTGCCGCCGTCGCCGCCGCAGCCGCCGCAGCCGCAGCAGCAACTGCCCGGCGACCCAGGGGGCGTAGTCGGAAGACTCATTCCGCCACTGAGCTCCCGGCCAACGTCGGGTTGGTCCTCCACTTCACAGTTTGCGCCTGTTGGCTGTGCTTTTTCCTACACATGTGGATTGCAACACTTGAATCCCCCCGCTGCTGTAGATGTGCCAAACCAGAGCCCACTTTCCTTACGGAGATATCTGCGTCATTACACTGAGTGTGACGGTGGTCTCTCTTCTGGTCATGCAGCGCCCGCCAAGCAGCCCTCGAGCAAGCCCACCCAGAAAAACACCCCCACAAAAAGCGCCGTCAAGCCGACCCAGCGCAAGAAGCCGACAGCAAAGAGGAGGCCGACAAAGAAGCCAACAAAGAAATCAAAACCCACGCGAAGGCCAACTAAAAAGCCAACAAAGAAACGTAAAGCGCCGACCAAGGCCAGGCATGGGCGGTAGATCAGGCGGCGGCGATAGGCCGGCGTATCCGCCGGCTGGTGTTGCACGTTCTGGATTCTTCATCTATCGGTTTGATTGGTCAGACGCCAGTGACAATGTGAGTGCGGGCTGTAAGGTGCCGTTATCTTTTGACAAACAGCAATACATCTGCTGGTCTCGTCTGTTGAGAACAAAGCGGGAAAATCGGCGGGGCCTAGGTCTCGAGTCCCAGCATTTACCATTAGCTGCACCGTTTGGTATTCAGTCCCAGAGTGCTTGTAAGCCGCTGCTGCACTGCGCAGGCCTGTGTTTTTTTTGGCTCACGGAGGCGACCGCGCGGGCAGGACGGCTCCCATCGACAGGACAAAGCACACACGAACGGCGGTTTGGTCGCCGGCAGCCTGCCACGAATCTGAGCCCCGCAGCAGTCACCGGCTGACCCCTTCAGAAACGTCCCACTGAAAAGCCGTGCTTTGCCCTGCTTCGGCCAGCATTCATCATGTTCTACTCCACTGAGCTGCTTGGCAAGAAAAGCGCCCTCGGCCAAGTCTGGTGAGCTTGTCTGGGCTTCGAACTTTTGAATTCCTGTCGCTGCCATCCGGAGGGCAGCACGGCTGTTCTCTTGATATTGCACCTGCATCAAACTATGACAGTCTTGGAGGCTTTGAAGTGAAGTGGACGCTCCGGAGGATGCATACCGCGCGCCGCCTGCGACAGCCTGCAGTGCAACACATGTTGTAGTGTGGGCTGGCGGGCTTGGGCAGGCCTGACGAACACGTCCTTCCTTCAGCCTCTTGCGAGAGTCTGCACCTGCTTGAGGGCGACTGAGGGTTCAAGAATGCACTACAGGATTGCGGCGCACGGCAAGAAGCTGGTTCGTGGCAAGGTGCTCAATGTCGACATCGTGCGAACATGGTGAGCTGCCCGAAGAGCTGTCCTTGTGCGCCACTTCTACGTGATGTTGTCCTCCCGCCACAATCATTCGCTGGAGGCAGAGCAGCATCCCTTGCTGCTGCCGCCGTGGCAGCTCTGCTTCTTGCCGGCAGGCCGGCAGCGCCACAGTGCTCGCTGGGCGCATGATTCTTTGCTTAATGTGCCAAGACAAACACAAATCGGACTCGACCAGGACCAATGGTGTGCGCCGCAGCGAGAAGATCCTGCACCCGGAGGTGCCGCAGGCGCTGCGGCTGCAGGGCATCCTGATGGGCGGCGTCGTCATCATCTACTCCCGCCAGACGCACTTCCTGCTGGAGGACTGCAAAGACATCATGGTGCGCATCCACCCTGCAGTCCTCCTTCCTCTAGCTGCACACACTGCCCTAGGGCCTTCCTATCCTTGAACAATGACGTCTGCAGTGCTATGCCACGGCTCCAGTAATGATGCCCTGCGCTTCTGTTCCCACACAACACGCATCTTGCAGCACTCAGTGGATGAGATGTGCGGTGCTGCCATGTGAAGCTGCCTGCAGGTCTGGCACCTGAGACGTACCTCCAGATCACAGCATTCGCACAGTCTCCTGGTCCATCTGCTGGTTGATGTCTCTTCGTCGTCCTGCAGAAAAAAGTCACCAGCACAGCAACGGCGGACAACGCCGGCGGCGCTGGCACGCTGCTGCAGAATAACAGAGCCAATGCCAGGTGTGTGTGCTGTTCTCAACCAGCGATACATGTCGCTGCTGCACAAGCCTCAGGCGGATGCCCGACACGCGCTTTGTCAAATGCCATGCACCCTTCAGCCGCCTGCAGACCGCAGGCTCGGCCGTGCAGCACATGTCGTCACAACAGCATGTTGGCACCTCACCCCACCTCACATCCCGACACCTCACATGTCGCGCGCATCGCAGGGCGGAGGCAATCAACCTGCCGGACGCCGACACCCTGGTTGACGCGCAGCTCGACCTGCCGCTGTTTGAGTCCACCTTTGACGGCGGCGTCTCAGTGCGCTCAATTCTGGTTTCAGTTTCACTTTTCATGTCGTAATTTTGCGGTGCTTGCACCTGCACGTGGCGATGAGCAATGGACCCACCAGAAGCCTGGGATTCTCTGCTGCATGCTGCCAGGCAGTGAATGAACACAGTGCAGCGAATTTTGAATGAAGTCTGCTGCACAGGGAAATCGTGCATTGTGGCAGCACTCACTACACTGCATTTCGCCTTTCCTACCCCAGCAATATTGCAAAACTGACTGGATCTAATCGAAAATGACGAATTGAGATGGTGGGTTTTCCCAACTGCAGCTGGGCTCGGACATCTTCATGGTGGGCGGCACGCGGGACGAGGGCGGCGAGGATTCCCAAAACCCTGCCGGCCTGGAGGCGCTGCTGACCGACGGCCGGGCGCCTTCCCGCTTCCAGCTGCCGCCCGATCCCGCGCCGATGGACATGTGCGCAACACTGCCGCCGCTAACCTCGTACACTCTGCTAGCTCTGCTGGCCAGCCATGGTCCATGGACTCTGCGCCGCGGCAAAGACATGAAGTTGAGTGCTGGCGGTCAGCCACCAGCTGAGCAACTTGAGAGTACATGTGCTTCAAGGGCAGTGTATGTCAAGGACCCACGCGCCAGCGCTGCCTTGCGACCATCAAGCCGCAGCCCCTGACTTTTGGCAGCGCATTGATCGCCGCCTCATTGTGTTGCGCAGGGGCGCCGCCGGCATGTTCGAGCAGGCGGAGACATTCGAGCAGGCGGAGACGTTCGAGCAGCCGGAGACCTTCGAGCAGGGTTTCGGCTTCGACGGCGGCTACGACGGCGGCGACATGCCGCCGCTGCCCGACGCAGACGAGGCGCCACCTGCGGCGGACGCTGCCGCGCCGTCGCCGCCCGGCGTGGACCCCGGCAGCCCTGCAGCAGCTCCGCTGCCGGCCTCAGGTGCCAAGGAGGTGGAAGTTTTCGCTTTCAGCGGGCTTCGCCATGCACTCGCCTCTGTCCAGGCAGCTCACGCCGCGCTGGCACCGCTTGATCTGCAGCTGTGTAGTGACCAAGCAATAGTTTGACAAATTCGGGCTGTAGATGTGCACTGTGGGTAGACACTGATTGAAGGTCCTGACGCTGATGTTGGACTGCTACAGGGCAGAAGGAGGCGCCCGGCACGCCGCAGGTGGACCCGCTCATCACGCTGCAGCGCAACAAGATGATGCCCGGCACTCCTGAGGTGCATGTGCTATCGAGACCTTCCTGAAAAACTCATCCACAATGGCCCATGCGTGTCGCGTCCAGGTCATCAGCAAGTGGTCAACATTGCTACAGATGGCGCCCATGCCCAGCCGCTGCAACTTGCAACACACGGCTTCAGAAATCGTTTCAACAGAACATACTGGACGGAATCCACTTGACAATGCGAAACTGCAAAAGCTGCAGCTCGAGGATAAGGCGGAGGCGCGGCAGAAGAAGCGGCAGGCGAACGCGGAGCGCAAGCGCCGCGCCAACCTGGTCATCGACTTAACCGACGCCATGCAGATCCCCGGCAAGGCGCGCTACGGCTGCACCTTTGACTTCTGATTGTCGTAATTGTCACTGCCATGCAGATCCCCGACGCGAAGCGCGCCATGGCTGCACCTCCACTACCATCTGATGCTCTGTTCTGCCTCAACGTCCAGATGAAAGTGATGGCACTGGGAAATATCACCTCCCACCAGCACGCCTGCCGTGGACGTCCGTTGCTCTTGTGCGCACTCCTACAGAAAACCGCAACGAAATGATCCACAGCCGCGCGATGTCGTGCAAATTTGCCAACTGTGCAACGCTCATCTGCCGCAGGAGTTTCGGGAGTGGACCCTGGACCGCAGCGCCCTGCTGACGGACCGGCCCGCCAGGGGGGGCCGAGGGCGCGCCTCCCTGCGCGCCCGCAGCCGCGCCGCGCCGCCGCCGTCCCTCGACGGGCCGCCCCTCGGCCTGCAGGGTGAGCCTCTGTCATGCCTCTTTGTGCCTGTGCTAACTGTGTCCTGCTGCTGCAGATTCACATGCTTTGGCAGCACTTTTCCACTGCATGCTGTATCCCTGCAAGACAGCCCTGGGAATGCACAAAAAACAGTCAAAATCGACAGAAGTCTACTCCACATCGGCAGTAGTGCGGCGCCGCTGCTGGAGCTGTTCAAGGCCGCCACCGCGCTGCGCAGTAATGATGCCAACAATCATTCTTTATCGTGTTGCTGCAGGGGCGTGTGCTGCACCGCTGCTGGAGCTGTTCAAGGCCGCCACCGCGCCGTGCGCCGCCGCCGACGCGGCGACGCCGCCTCCCAGCCCCAAGGCCGCCACAGGTAGTCAGGAGGAATCGTCGTGGCCCGGTACAGCGGCGTCTGGATTCCAGCAGCGACTGCATGGATCTGCACCTTGACTGTAATCGCAGCTGATTGCAATAGTCTGCCACTCTCACAGGACACCTGAGCCGTGAGAGTCAAGCTGCGGGTGGTGGTTGCAGCGCCTCCCAAGCCTCAGTATTCTATCAGGTCTCATGGTTGCACATGCTTCGTGAGCCTCAGGCTACGACAGCCCGCCGGCGCTGGAGCTGCCGGATGCCGGCTCGCCGCTGCCGCTGCCTGACTATGATGGTCCCGGCGCAATGGAGGTGGGGGAGGACGGCGCCGCTCCCGACGCCGCTGACATGGACATCGAAAGGCGAGTGCTCTACATGTCCCGGAGTTTGTCATTGGACTCGAGGCTCGTCATCTGGGCTGCTGCTTTATCTGAGAAGCGTGCGCATATGTTCTTTGTGCCAAACGAAGTCCGGTCGAAGACAGGGCGCCTTGCGGGGCATCATCAACTGATTGCACATGGGGTTGTACATGCCTGGCCGCCGCACGCTGTTCCTTCTACTGCAACCCAAGTGAGCCTGCAGATGCAGGGCGCCGTAGTGATGCATCACGTTTGCAACTTGACGAGAGCCCAATGTGTGATGACGTGCATCTGCGGCAGGCTGCGGGCAGCGCTCAACTCGCCGGCGGACCGCGGCGGCCTGATGCGCACCGGCCTCACGCCCAGCAGCAACGCCACTGGTGCGCCTTGCGACATGCTCATGTGCTGCTTATGGCCTTGACTGTGTTGTGCTCTGACCCTTAGGACTAATGGAACTCTTGAGGCTGGTTGATTTCCACGCCAACAACCAACATGGCTTGGGGACAGGTTGTGGCGGACACAGCTACTGATCATACTGGAAGCTTCAGGCGCAGCATGCAGAGCAGTAGAAGAACACGACACAAGTGTGTGTGGCGTGTTGCAGCGACGGGCACGGGGGCGGGGAAGCGCCGCCGCTCGCGCACGGCGGCGCCCGAATCCGTGCCTGCGCTGTCCGACAGGTGGGCCCGTTTGCGCAACTGGAATATCTGAGAATGTCGTTGTATTTGAATGAAACAAGATCCTTGTCTGAACTAAGCTTGCGTTTAAAGCCCGAGTCCGTGCCTGCGCTGTCGACAAGTGTGGCTCCTTTGCGGAGCTGGACATCTGGATATGATTTGATCCATAGTTTTGTCCGAATTGGAGATGTTTCAAGCCCGAGTCCGTGCCTGCGCTGTCTTGACAGGTGGACTTTGCGCATTCCGCACCTCTGCACCACTTTCTGCAGCAGGAAATGTATGACTGAAGGCAGTAAGTACATGCATATGCACCCCCTGTTGCAGTGCTCTCGACATTGCTTCAAAGACTCGTCTCCTGAGTACCTGTCGCGGTATCGCGGCCAGCTGAGTACGGACGGCCGGTGCACCGGATGTCTGTCGTCGTAGATGGTGCAGGCAGTGCGGCAAGGTGATGGCTCCTTGCCACGTGGATGGTCTCTCGCATTAGCGCCTCCGAGACTGGCTGCAACCAGCCTCCTGAACTTCAGGAGTCCTGATGCGCGAGCATTGCGTCCCATACAAACCCTCCAAACCCTGTACATTCCAAGATCTGTGCTGCAGCTTCACGCCGATGTCGCAGCGGGGCGCGGAGGAGACTTTGAGGGCTTGGAAGTTCTGAAAGCTGAATTGCTTGCTGAATTGATTCGAGATGGTGATGTCGATGCCGATCTTGCGGCTTCGGACGAGCTGGAGGGCAATGCGGCTGGCACGTCCGAAGACATCCAGCATCGTTTGTTATGCATGCCGGGTGCATTCAGCTGCTGGAGCAGCTGGTGGGCGATGTGGCGGGGCCAGCGAGCGCTGTTCAGTGTGCACTCTTTCCACTGAAACCCACTTCTCGTGCAAAGCAGGTCGACACCGGTGTCGCGGCGCGGCTCGGAAGAGCTGGAGGGCGATGCGGCGGGGCCGGCGGGCGCGCCCGAAGACGCGCTGCCCACCGTGCACGAGGACGACCTGCCCGAGCTGCCCGACGCGGACCAGGTGCTATATCATCTGCGGTGAAGTTCACGAAGTCCAGTGAATGATGGGCCTGCAATGCTGCGTAATGCTGCACGTCATGCACGAGCCCGACCTGGCCAAGCTGCCGTACCCGGACCACATGAGTTTTGGACTGTCTGTGGTTCGAGACTGAGCTGACGCATCTCAGCTGCTGGAGGCATTGAGGGAAGGCAGTGTGTCTAACTAGATTTCAGCACGTGGCATCAGCAATTGTGCATCATCGAGAAATCCGATCGAGCACACCTGCAGCGCCGCACGGCGGCGGCGGGCTGACGCAGCTCCAGCTGCTGGAGGAGTCGGGGCACGCCAAAGTTCTTTTTTGTAGCCACTGTTCAACATGCGACATCACCGAACGGCATGTTCGAGCGTCTCATTGCTGATCCACAGGGCGGCGGCGGGCTGACGCAGTTCCAGCTGCTGGAGGAGTCGGGGCACGGCACGCAGCTCACGCCGCACGACTCCGTCAGCCGCGGCACCCTCCAGCTGCTGCAGTGCGTTTTCAGACTGTCTACGCTCTGCAGCTGTGCAATCTTCACTGTGTGACTAGCGCGGCAGTGAATGTCACGTCCCCTCCTCACGCTGCAGCGGTCACCTCCACTCTTACCTGTGCGCGCTTTGGCGAGACTCTTTCCAATGCAACATAGCATGCGCATTACATGCCTGGGCAAGAAGCTGGCGGGCAGAACACCGTCAACTTTCGGCGATCCTACATTCGACAGAATGCTACATTACTGATGTCAGCATTTTCGCTCGCAACATCGCAAACGCTGCAATGTTGACATGGTGTTGGTGGTGCTGGCGCTGCACTTGAAGTGACATGCTGTGGGTGTTGCCACCAGGATGATGCGGGAGCAGTTCGACGGCATGGAGGCGCAGGAGCCCGGCTCAGCGCGACTCAGCGTGAACATGCTGGCCAAGAACCTGTCGCGCCTGGACGCCGCCCGCCTGTTCTACCAAGTCTGCGGTACGTCGCGCCCAGCTGCCAATCGAGCCAAATCTGCTTCTCCATGTTTCCGATTAGATTGCCGTTGCTCGGCTTGAGGTGGCGATTGCGACGCCATGGTCCCAAGGGGCAATGCCGCAGCTTGCTGCCACAGTCAGCATTGTCGGCAACGGCGACAGAGCGAAGACATGCAAAGTGCACTGCAGCACTGTTACCCGCCAGCACATTGCTTTACGTTTTCCCGCCCGCCAGCACATCGGTTTACTTTCTCGTTATCTTGGGCAACAGAATCTGCACTGCCGCAGGCTCGACTGCCAACCGGTACCTGCTGGCGCGCCAGGAACGGCCCTTCGGCGACATCACGCTGACGCCGGGGCCGCTGATGTGACGCAAAGCGCACCAATCCAGCAAGCCGACAGACACGACATCAGGACTGCGCGGCCCGCCGCACCGCTACCAGCGCGGGATCAGAGCCGCTGCTGCGGCATGGGATCATTGCCACGGCAAGGCTGGAAACTCCGCGAGGCGCTGGAACAAGACTGGAATGGTTCATTGCATCCAGCCCTGTGATCTCACAGAACAGAGGCGACATCACCTGCTAGCTGTCAACAATCCTGCACCGCTGCCTGATGGAGAATACCTGTTCTTCGTCCGTGTAGATTGATTTTCTTGAGGACTGACGTGATGCACAACGGTCCCATGATTCGACATTCCTGGTTAAAGATAGATGTCACGGCAGAACTGTCTATAGCTCTTGGGTGCTTCTCATGTTCGAATGTCAAGAACATGAGGGCGCGCCGCCACCAGTGCCCTAGCAAGAATCCCCACAATTCAGTACGATGTCAACTGACAGCACCCCCTCGTCTATTTCGCGGTGTCAGCCTGCACAAGGTCGTCCTCAAAAGTGAGCACAGTGCGCAGCGTCTCGCCACCGTGCAGCATGTCGAACGCCTTGTTTATCTGCGCGCATCAGACGAATGTGTTCAGCAAGATGACGACAGCATGCAGCCGGCGTTGCCACCCGTTTCATAGGGGGGTGAGCCGGATCTCAGTCCACACAAATGCAGGGCAATGCTCACAGATAGCTCTCGAAATGTGAACGCTGAGGTGTGCAGGCATCGGTGACAAGCGGCACCTGGTCGAAGGGCAGCTCGTGAGTGATGTAGTCGTCCAGCTTGGTCCCGCCCGCCATGTACCGCTCCACCAGCTTGGGCACCTGCGGCAAGCATGGGGTACGAAGTCAGATGTTGTAGGTTACCTGCTCATACAAAGGCCCAGAAGTGCACTTGTGCGGCCCACCCATGTGCAGAGCCCTCGCCCGCCGTGTACCGCGCCACCAGTTTGGGCACCTGCCGGCAGCCAAGGGCAGAATGCAACGTTGCTGTCTGCTTGTGAGCAGAGTCGAAGGCCAGCTCCGTTTCTGCCCTGCCGCATTCCCGCACACCCTTGCCAGCACCCAGAACAGCTGCGGCGGGGCGCATGGCAGCTTCACGATTTTCGGAAAGTTTGCGCAGAGGACAGCAACGAGCAGTGGGAAGCCAGGCTCACCTCAACGCCGGACTTGTAGCCGCCGAAGGCGGTGCCCTTCCATTGCCGGCCGGTGACCAGTTGGAAGGGGCGCGTGGAGATCTCCTTGCCGGCGCCGGCCACGCCGATGACCACCGACTGGCCCCAGCCCCTGCGAAGGAAAAGAAAAGACAATGGTTTCGCGACCCGCCGATGTAGCACAGCGGCTGACTCTCTGCAGATGTTCGCAGCTCACTTCGGTCGGGCAGACGCCGTCAAGACAGCAGCCTTGACCGCGCAGCAGACTCCCAGCCATCAAGCTGCATGCCCAGTGTCTCTGGCGACACTGGCGACGGGAGGCAGCCTGCTGAACGGCCTGGCTTTCCAATGCTGGTTGCAATACGCTTAGGAATGAGGGAGTTGGGCCAGCTTGTCATGCTGTTGAGCAAGGTCACGTCAGGAAGCGCGCACCGGTGTGCGGCCTCCAGGGCGGCGCGCATGACCTCCACATTACCGATGCACTCGAAGGTGTAGTCCACGCCCCACTCCGTCTTCTCGATCAGCACCTGCGCGAGGGTTGTCACTCGTCAACGTGATGTGATCAAAACTGCATCAGCTCGTTCCTGCCTCGTATCCTAGATCAGTGCCCGCCAACCACGCAAGCCGTGGTCTTCGCTTTGCTGCGGTTGACATATGAAGATGTCCTCGCTCAAGTGGTACTCGCTGACGCCATTTGTGCAATTCCAACAAGCCTCAACGGCAGGGCTCAGACTGCCGGGCAGTGCCGCATCAGCGCACCAACACCGCCACATGACAGTCACCTGCTGGATGGGCTTGTCGAAGTGTTTGGGGTGAGAAATGCTACTCCACACCACAAGGCTGTCCTGGTTTGTAGGGCTATGGGTCTGGTGGTCCACCTGTTCACCTGCTGAATGGGCTTGTCAAAGTCCTTGGGGTTGAGGCACTCTGTCGCGCCCCATTTCTTGGCCAGGTCGAACTTGGAGGGGTTGATGTCGATGGCGAAGATGCGTGATGCGCCCGCCTTGACCGCCGCCTGTTGCCCATGCCGGACATCAGGGCAGTTGGGCACGCTGAAATCACGTGCAGTGCAAGCAACCAGAATGCGAAGCAGAACCAAACCCGGGTTACATGTGATCCAGATGCCTTCCCGACTGAGACCAGTGTCAGACGAGCACTGCCAGGCCAGGCCGGCGTTGCACCCTGGTTGGACAGGGGCCGACAATCATCCGCAGCGGGACGCACCTCGATGACTGCGAGACCAATGACGCCGGCGCCGAAGACAGCCACAGTGGCGCCCTTGTGCACCTTTGCCGTGTTCTCCACCGCGCCCCAGCCTGCGGGGAAGGGACGCGACGTATTCAGTCGACTCTATGTTTGCGAGGTACACGGCAGGAGCAGGTGCACGGCAGGAGCACGGAGATCGGAGATTAGCGCTGTGTCACCCCTGTGCCAGCAGGGGATGAGTCAGAGTCTTGCGGCTGAAACGGTCATTTCCTTACGCCCCAGCGTGCAGCGTCAGGTGTCAGAAAGAGGGGTGTCCTCGCACCGGTGGAGACGCCGCAGCCGAGCAGGGCCACCTTGTCCAGGGGTGCCTTGGGGTCGATCTTGGCGACGCTCTGCTCGTGAACCACCGTGTACTGCGAGAAGGTGCTGGTGCCCTGCAGCCGCCGAGCAAGACGAATTAGAAGCCTGTAGAATGGACCTCGAGGATGCATCGCACTACGGACGCATCGCAGGGGCGCAGCTGACCGCACGGTACCTCCACGGACCTCATTTTAAGTACTGCATGTGCCAAGCGCCAGCCTGCCATGCAGCCCATAACTCAAGTGCATCAGACACTGTCGGCTTTTTGCACTGCACGCTGAGGGGTCACAAGTGGGGGCCAAATCCGGCCGTGGCGGCTCACCATGAAGTGGTAGATCTTCTTGCCCTTGTAGGAGAAGCGGGTGCCCTCGTCGGCCTTCATGATGCCATTGCCGGTGAATTTGCGCACCGCCACGCAAAGATTGGACGCCGGGTGTTTGCAGAACTTGCACTCGCCGCAGTACGCCTGGTAGCACGGGATGACGTGGTCGCCTGCGCATCGGAGTCAGGCGAATGAGGAGTGAAATGATGCAAGGACACCATTAGCAATACAAGCATTTGGTGCACTGACTGACCTTCCTTGAAGGCGGTGACACCCTCGCCGACGGACTCGACGATGCCGGCGGCCTCGTGGCCCAGGACGCAGGGGAAGAGGCCCTCCGGATCCTGCCCGCTCAGCGTGTATGCATCGGTGTGGCACAGCGCCGTCGCCACGATCTTGATGCGCACCTCGCCCGCCTGTTCAGTTAGCAGGAGATGAACATGCTATCTGATCTGGTTGCTTCCCGTGGTGGTAGGCATGGTGATGTGTATGTGTCGCCGGCCATGACCCTGTAGCGGCTTGACGGCAGCGGCGATGGCGGCGTCAAGGATTGACAAGACTGATGGCTTGCAGGATGACAACAGCAGCGGTGCAGTCACCTGCGGAGGCGCGACATCGATGTCCACCACCTCGAGCGGCTTCTCAGCCTCCCAGGCGATGGCCGCCTTGCAGGTGATCGTCTGCATGAAACAAAACAGCTATCGTCAGATGGTGGGCGCCATCGATGGGAACGAAATCTGTGCTGTGAGGCTATTCCATCCAATATCGCGGCTTCAGCGGTCTCAGTGTGGGTGAAGCATGCCGGTGCAAGTGACGCGGATGCAAGACCCGCAGATGGCGACCAGTCTGCTGTTGTCGTCCGGAGTTCAAGAAAAACACCATCGGGTGTCTATGCACAAGTCTGCACGCCGATGAGCGGCAGATCGCACCTTGCCGGCGGTCATTGTCTTACGTGAAGTATTTGGATTGCAAGTTCAGGAGCGCTGAATGTTAGCAGTGAACAGCTACAGGAAGGTGCAGCTCAAGGAAATTTCCAACTCTAGTAGGACAATCCGATCTGGCCGGGGAACTCAAAGAAGCCGAGCTGTACCTGAGCGACACGGGGGACGAGACTGCAGTCCGGTCCCCATACTTCATGCGCATTTCTGGGATTTTCTGGTGTGGTCTTGCGGGCCACTTCCGCTGGCAGCGGCAAACCGAAGCTTGCGCTATCTTGCAGTAGAGATTGTATCCACACGCTTTGGCTTCTCTGATGCGCCGAGGCGATCTCAGGGTGAAACACTTGGATAGTGCACCGCGCGGTAAGACTCCGAAAGCTCACAGGTCTCGGACGAGCGAGCAACAAGCATCTCGTATTGTCCAAAGCCTCTGGTCTGTGGCAGCGGGGCTGCTGCTCGTGCTGACCCTCCAGGGTGCTCTGATCTACCACTATGGAATTGGCGGCGCCGCAGAGCAGAATCTCTCGTTCCGGCTGCTTCAGAACGAATTCCAGTCATTTGGCGTCCTGCAGCGGAATTACAATGTGTCATTCCTTCCCAACTGGCGGGTGACAGACCTCCGCTGCGGGCCGGGTGCCACAGCGCCGGATGGCTCACCGGCGGCAAGATGCAACCCGTTCAGCGACAGCCACCACTGCTGCAGCCATTGGGGCTGGTGCGGAGCTGGTGACCGCTACTGCAACCAGGGCGTCGTCGACCCCGACGCAGCCAACTCCACTGACGCAGGCATGGCGTCTGCCACATGACGTGGCATGGCGTCCGCCCCCACCGTGTACATTTGACTGTTGGCATTCCAGACGTCTTCAGCTTACACTGTCTCGCTCACTCCTCTGCAGGCGTCACACTGCTTCTGAAAGCGTCATGGCGGCTGGTTACCCGCCGACTGGACGCCTTTCACGCACAGCGGCGAGCCGCGGGCGCCGCGGTCGTGCCGTACAGGAGACACGACCGCCCGCTGCAGCCCGGAGCGGGCCACGCGATGCTGCGAGAGGTGGCGGGCCTCCGTGCAATGCTGGCGGCGGCGGCGAAGCAATCCGGCGGCGCGCCCCATGTCAGCTCCGAAGCCCTGGAGCTGCAGGAAGGTGGCGACCCCAAGCGCAGGGGTGGCAGCCAGCTGCGCGGCCACGGCAGGCGCGCGACTGCAAGCAAGGCGGCCGCCCGGCAGCACGCCGCCGTGGCCGCCGCCTCTGCAGCGGCAGCCCGCGTCTCGCGCAGCCTGCTACGGGACAGCGAGCACAGGCGCGGCAGTGGCCACGGGCGCCGTGGCGGTCTCAGCAAGAGGCACACGTCCAGCGCCGCCGGTGGAGACCTTGGGCACCAGAGCAACATGCAGAACCGGCACGAGCAGCATGGACAGCGGCAGCAGCAGCAGCACGGGCGCCACAGCAGCCCCTCGCCCGCTGCGGCAGTCCGCCGCGGACAGCAGGCGCGTGCTCAGGGCGCTGCAGCCGGCCGCGCTCATGTCAGATGGCACACAGGCGGCAGCGTGGGCGATGCAGGCGGCGCGTTGGTTCAAGCAGGCGCTCGCAAATGGCGACAGGCGTCTGCTCGGCAAGGAGCTGCCGCTGCGCACGGCCACGGCAGTGGCAAAGCGGGGTTTGCCGGCGGTGGCAAAGCCAGGCTTGCCGGCGGCAAGGGCGCGGCACACGGCAATCGAGCGGGGGCGCTTGGCTGGCTGCCACTGAGCTTTGAAAGCTCCGATGCTGCAGGTGCCTGGCATTGCCTGTCAGCCGCCCTGAAGCGTCATGTGCATGGTGGCACAGTGTGTGCAGCTGTGCACCAATGCTGGCAGCCAGGCTGTAGGCAGTATGTACAGTCCCAAACTTCGGTTTGCACGATTGCAGACGCAGACCCATCCATCATGCAGAGGAGGAAGCGGAAGGCGCTGCAGCCGCTGCAGAGCGTGTCCTCTCTGAACGGGCTGGGCGCTGCCAGCCAGCTGCCGCCCGACCGGCACTGGAATCTGTGCAACACCCGGCGCTGGATCCACAGTAAGTCTGGCCTGTGTGTTTCTTTTTGGTTTCTCTGTTTTTTCTGGATCTCAACGAATGTTCTGATAACGCTGATGTGTACCTCAAGTTTATATCGCCGCCTCGCAGGCGCTCAGCAGGCAGCAGCAGCACCTGCCACACCTATGCTGAAGGCGGCAGCAACAGCAGCAGCGGCAGGAACGACCGCAGCGCAAAGCTCGCGGCTGGCGCAGCACAGCGGGCGGCTGGCGCCACAGCACCGGTTGCTAGTACTGTTTCATCATTTTGAGCACCCAGGCATCTGCGAGGCGGACGAGGAGATTCAGCTGGTCCGCAGCAACCTGCTGTTCTTCCTGAGGTGCGTGATCATGCTTGCACTCAGCGCCAGCCTTGCACCTCAGCGTGGCAGTACAATACAGCATCGGGCTTGAGACTTGAGGCTCTACGCCGCACCTCAAAACACTCACAGTGGTGTGAGGGTCTACGAACTGCTGCTGATGTGCCGGGCTGCGACGAGGCGCAATGGCGTTGCACTGACTGCCTCGCCAAGACTCTTATAACTAGACCCGAATCCCCACAGGGCCGCAGTGCGTCCCGACGATGGGGCGGACTACATCATCAACATGGGCGGCCACATATCACCTGCGCTCCTGTCGCTGGTGCCGACCTTCAGCAATGTGCGCGTCCGCCTCGTGGAGCCGGAGACGCAGCACTCCGACACCTGCACCTTCTACCGCACTCTGCTCGAGCAAGCTGCGTTTGTTTTGAAATCAAATGGTGTCCCACCTGCTACCGCACGCTTCTAGTGCAAGGCACGTGCAGATATCTGCAGTTGGCTCCGGGGGCGCCAATGTCAAGGCTGTGTCTGCTTTGTTGGACCTGGTGCGCTTGCCGATTCGAACAGCGCCCCTGCGCGCAGGCCCAGACATGTTTGATGTCTACACGCACTTTGCGGTCATCAACAACGGGATGCGCGGGCCCTTTGTCGCCGCGGCCGACGCCGCTGTGGCCCGCCACTGGGCGCAGCCATTCATCGACCTGCTGGCCGGCGACGTGCGGCTGGCCGGCAGCTACCTCAGCTGCGAGGCCGGCGTGCACCTGCAAGGACCGTTCCTCGTGACGGACAGGTGACGACGATAAGCATCTTGCTGAGGCGCGTTCCATGCTGCGGCGCCGCACTGTCGCCTCAATGGCTGTGCCACATTGAGGGCCGTTGGCAGCTTCTTGCTCATGACGTGGCCTCACTTGACAGTCTGCCCTGTGCTGTTCGTGGCAGATGACGCATGTGATGTCATGCACGTGCATCACCTTGGTGTTTGGTAAAACGCGCAGGGTAGGCGTGCAGGTGTTGCTCGACACATTTGGCAATGACACCTGCTGGGCAGATCACGAGGCCGACATATACTCAGGTGAGTGCAGGGAGAGAAAGAGCAAGGCGCATCACAATGTCACAGGTTGACACTTTCATTCGACCACTACAGTTTGTGACTGACTGCAGGCGAGGTGGGTCTGTCGCATGCGATGCTGAGGGCGGGGCACAATATCGCCTCCTCGCAAAAAGAGTATCAAGGCATAGACTTCAGGAAGGTGTCATGGGAGTATCTGGTGTGCCGGGGCAAGCGCAACCCCACATTCTGCTGTGGCGCCCCAGGTGAGGACAGGCAGAGTCTGCGCTGCAATGTGCCGCTGAAATGCCAGCACTGTGCATTTCGTGCCAGCATGTTCCACAGTGTTCTTGTTTCTGGTACCACTTGCCATGCAGTACGCTGGCAGGGTGATGTCAGCCGCAGCACTCCGCTCCCCAGCGCTCATACTGCCCGAGTGCCCTGCAGATGTGTTGCAGCAGCGGTGGGTCAAGTATGGCGGCCAGGTGTGGCGGCTGGGCCTGCTGCCAGCCTCGTGGATCAGGTGCCTCCATTCAGTCGGCACTGCTTCCGGTGCTTTGCACAAAGCGCATAGTATGCTGTTTCATGGCTGCGTCAAAATTCGTTTGAACTGGTCTGCACAAAGCTCAGCTGTACATAGTTTATTAGTTCTTAAGCTTTGATTCCATTACGTTCTACTCTACCATTTTATTGATGTGACACAGGATGGTGGAGGCACTGACGCGGGCGTCGCTGCCGCACCTGCCGCCGCTGAGACAAACCCGGCACTGGGAGCCGGTGCTGGCAGAGGCGCAGCACATGGACAAAAAGTCGGTTCGGCGCGCGGAGTCCAACAGCCAGGCCAGCCTCTGGCTGAAGACGGCGCAGGTGTTTCGGAGCGCTTATGGTGGCGGTGGCAACGAGCTGGAAGGGGTGCAGGATGAGGACTCGGTGCGGTACATGGGCGAGCTGTCGGGGGTGCACTCGAAGGAGTTTCGCTTCGCGCTGTTCCCGCACCTGTCGGGCTTTGAGTCCTCCCAGCACGACGGTGCGGACAGTCTGGCGGATGTTCGGGGCGACAACAACCGAGAACAGGAAGCACATGCTGACCACAGCTTGCATGACGCGCATGTTGACTACGAAGTGTGATCGCGGCCTTACAATCCCAGTCTCGTTGTGGTCAAGTGCCTGGTCGTTTCGACACAGCACCCTGATGTGCAGGTACACGACCGCTACCCAGCTTTCAGACTGCTGGAGCTTTCAGACTGCTGAAGAGTTGACGTTGTCATCGCTACAGTGATGCAGCCCCTGAGATGAATACACCTGCTGCCTGATGCAACGTGCACCACATGGAGCCTTCCTGACGGCAGGCCCTGCGGCTGGGCCTGCGATGCTTATCCCTCCTAGACGAAGGAACAGGCATGAGGAAATGCCCTCATTAGTTCCGCTTCCCCGTCTAGGCGACCTTCAGCTCCTCGCCGCTCACGAGGATGCCATCTCCGTCCGCGTATAAGAAGTCCCCCGGCCGGAAGATGACGCCGCCAAACGACACCTACCACGAGAAATGGCACTTGATCAGTGACTCCTGATGCATCATACTGTGTATCGAACATCATTTGACTGCATGCTTTGTCAAACAAAGCAAATCAGCAATACAACAAGGGCGCACCGGCACATTCTGCAGCCCAGGGTCCCGCTTGGAGCTCTTCAGCGGGTACGTCGCCAGGGCCTTCACGCCCAGCGGCATCTTTGCGATGTCCGCCGAGTCGCGGATGCAGCCGTTGATGACGATGCCCTGCATTTCATGCGGCGTGGCAGGTGAATGGCTGCCCCAGAGTCCTGGCGCTTGCACATTGAAGTTTGTGCCATTGATAAAACAAACACTGTGCCAAGCTCCAGTCATGACCTAAGATGCAGCATCGTGCACCCAGCGCGTTTCTGAGGAGTCGCTAGTTGTGACGGCGAGTTTCCAGCCACACTTACCGTCCAGCCGTTTTTGTAGGCCATCTCGGCGATGTTGTCACCCAGAAGCGCGCATCGCATTGAAGCGCCGCCATCCACCACCAGCACGCGCCCCTCCCCTGGCTCCTCCAGGCTCTGCAGATGTCGGAATCTCCATGGCTATCGTCTGATGCTTAATCCGCCGATCTGGGACGCGTGCGCTCAATCGCAACTGGCGCGGTTCATCAGCACATTGACACGTGGCAGGAGTGAAGGGCACGATGCGGGGATGCAGCAGCAGACAAGTCACCTGCCGCACGAGGGGGTTGTTTTCAAAGCACTTGACAGTGGCGATGCGCCCACTGAATTTGAGGTTCCCGCCAAAGTCCCTGCGCGCATGCGGATGGAACGAATCTGGCTCTGCAGGGGTGCACGCGTCCACACTTGACAATCTGAACATCGACTGCTCGCATCTGCAGGCCCTGATCACCTGAAAATCGGCTGCACGATCGACACAGGATGCTGCGCCACAAGGTCCACGGGCTCCTTGATAAACACGTCGCAAAGGTCCGCCGTCGCGCCCCGTGCTGCGTCAGCCGGCGGAGTCGCCGTCTTGGGCCCTGTGGTGGCCATCCTCGCCGCTGGCGCTGCTGCTGCAAAGGAGCCCTCGTGTGTCATCCGAGCTGCTACATAAAGTGGGCCCCGCGCCACGCTCAAAACTCGCAGCATGTGTCTTCGATGATCGAATGCAAAGACCGATGCTTAAGCAGGCAATCCGAATGTGATGAGCACTTTGGCTGTGTTCGACTCCGATTGAAACTGAACTCAAAGCGTTCTGCGCACGACGAACCGCTCCATGGAGCAGGACGACGGTGCGGCAAGCTGGCTTTGACTAGACGACGTGGAAGACAAAGCTGATGGATGGTGGCAGGGCTTTGATCAGCATTCAGCAAGCAGGCACGAGCCCTACATGTGCACTGCATTCCCATGCACTGTAGTCCCCTTTCAATGGAGTCGCGGAGCAGGGTGAGATGTGTGGCTCCAGACTCAGCGCCGTGCATGATTTGATCTCTTCAGGTGCACCCGCCTCACGCTGCGTGTCATAGAGTGATTTCGCTTGCAGATGGTCTGAGTCGACAACAGCGCGCCAAGGGGTCCAGCGTCGTCTTGTGTATTGATCTGCCTGGCTGGCAACACAGTGTAGCAGTTCACAATCTGCTTCGAACCAAAGGAAGACGCTTTGAACGCTTTGCGACATGGGGGACTCGACCGGTCGCAAGTTCGTCAAGGATGTCATCGCTGGCACCACTGGTGCGGACGAGCTGTGATGCATAGCATGGCGTGGTGGTGATGCCATGCGCGCGCAGCGAACCCATGCCTGAGCTCTGGTCTGCGCAGGTGGACTCGCTGTGGTGGCGGTGGGCCAGCCCTTCGACACCATCAAAGTTCGCCTGCAGACACAGCCGTCGGTGAACCCGATCTACTGTGAGTGCCCTTTCTGCGTGCATCCTCTGTGCGGCGCGGGTTGCCGTCATATGCCGTAGAGGTCTCTACGCAACCGCTGCATCTACACACTTGCTGCTGTTGAGTTCTGCCATACGTGAGCTTCGTGCTGACAGCACGGCATGCCAATCTGCTGCGCTGATCACTGCCGCAGCTGGGTTTCTGGACTGCGCCAAAAAGACCATCGCGTGGGAGGGTCCCCTCGGGCTGTACAAGGTGAGCAACTCGGCAAAGGCGCTGTAGTCACCAGTCAGCTCAGTGGTAGCGGGAGGCCATTGCATATCTCACGAATCTTCCTGCAAATTTCCTGCAGGGCGTGGCGTCGCCGCTGGCAGGCCAGATGGTGTTCAGAATGACGCTATTCTCAGCCTTCGGCGGCGCCAAGCGGTGGCTGTCGACAAACGCAGACGGCAGCACGCGTCCTCTTGTGACGTCAGATTTCTACAAGGTGAGGGAAGCGATGGCGGCGTACTTGAGCCTCGACACATCCAGATGCAGCTCTGATCAAGAGCTCACGTCAAGACACGCTGAATCACGACGCTGCCACTGCAGGCCGGAGCCATGACCGGCTTTGCGGCAGCCTTTGCAGAGGGTCCAGTTGACTTTTACAAGTCCCAGATCCAAGTGCAGGTGAGTGGCACCTTTCAGCCCCATGAAGAATCTCGACTTCCGCTGTCAGCTCATTCACAGGTGCACTTCGCACATTGCATACACCAGAGCCAATTCTCATGCAGCTTCCGCCACCCGCAGATCGTCAGGTCCAAGGTCAACCCAGACTACAAGCGTGAGTGCTGTCAAGCGTGTCATGCAAGTGCGGTTGAGCGTGAAGTGGACATCCCAGCTGCTCATGTGCTGGGGAGAGCCTGACATTGTTCGCATGCTGCCGCAGCTCCGTTCACGAAGGTGCTGGACTGCGTGAGGCAGACGTTCAGGTACAGCGGCATCAAGGGGCCATACCAGGTCTGAGCCGGCTCCCTCATCGTGCTCACCTGCAGTTGCCTGCAGCACTCGTTATTGGCTGCGTTCTGGCCGCGACATGTGCTGCGCATGGCCACACCACACACACGGAGACGACGAGTCATTTTGGCACTTGACTCTCCTCCCCACCAGGGTCCTGACACTGCGCTGCAGACGATCACCACTGGCACACAGCCCAACAGGCCATCCCTGACGCTTGGATTCTTGGCTTTTCTATCTCCTGTCAGGGCCTAGGCGCCACGATCATCCGCAACGTGCCGGCCAACTCCGTGTACCTGGGCTCCTTCGAGGTCATGAAGCGGGAGGTGGCAAAGTACCAGCAGCGGCCCGTCTCCGAGCTGCATCCAGGTGCGCAGCACTGACGCTCCTCACGGGTCGATCGCTTGCGCAGCCGTGCCGGTTGTGCACTGCGCCACCTGACCCCCTGCAACATCGCTGAGACCTCACCTCTGCAAGCACATGCGATGGCGTCTAAATTGATCGTCTGATTGTAAGCCTGCCCCCTCAGATTATGCTTCAGGCACTTGCTTCCCCCAGTATTCCGACCACGGGCTTCCCCCAGTATTCCGACCACGGTTGCAAGTAAGTTTCCCGACCATTGCAGCGACGATGACGGCGCTGGGCGGTCTGGGCGGCATCTTCTACTGGATGGTACATACTTCTTTTCGCACACCGTTCTCGTCTGAGCTTCCCACTCCAAACCATTGCAGCGACGGTGACGGCGCTGGGCGGCCTGGGCGGCATCTTCTACTGGATGGTCATTTTCCCGGTGGACGCCGTCAAGTCGGTCATGCAGACGGACGACATCCGCAAGCCGCAGCGCAAGTTCCCCACCATGGCCTCCGCCGCGCAGGTGCCCATGCTGTCTCTGTGTGTACGAATGCAGCGGTGTGCCCAGTCGCCGCCAAAATGCTGCCGCTACTGCTGCAGCTGCCGCTGCCGCTGCTGCTGCAGCTGCTGCTGCTGCTGCTGCCGCCTGGATTGCCTCACCGCAACGGGAACACCCTGCACGTATCCACACGTGCATCGAAAGCTTGACTCAGAGCCAGCTGCGAAGAGATGACATTCCTTGGCTGTTGTCACTCGCAGCAACTGTGGGCGGAGGGCGGCGTGCGGCGTTTCTACAAGGGCTTCACGCCCGCCATCATCCGGGCCGCGCCGGCGAACGGCATCATGCTCATGACGGTGGACAAGGTCACCATCTACCTGGCGGACAAGTAGGCTGGCGGACCGATAGTAATCCCGTCAGCAGAGTAGCGGAATCTGCCGTCAGCAGGGCGCCGGCCGCGCAAATGAAATTGGTCCGTACCGACAGTCGAATTGCTGTTTGTCCTTCTGATTCTTTAGATTCATACACGAGCAATTTGTGGACTGTCTGAAGACCCGAGCCGCTGTGGGGGTCCAATTTTGGCAGGACACGCCTGTGTGGTTGGGACAGGAGCCTAAATTTGGGTTTGCTGTCAGTTTCTTAGACACATGTACAGATTGTTTACAACAGTGTAAACATCGACACTGATCGGGTATTGTAAGCAGGAAAGTTCCAATTGACCAGATTTGCAGACCACCAAGCCAAGAAGCGAAGGTGTACACATGCAACATGTACAGTCGGCACAGTAAACCAGATTAGCACTGAGAACATGCCGTAAAAACTGCCGCACCTGCCCAACAGCACACAATTTCTGCCGAGCAACCATACCTCCACAGCTCTGCTGCAGGTTTCAAGTCCAAAACAATGCGCCCATGTGACGTCAGCCGCCTAACGGTCGCAAACCTTGTTTGCAAGGACTCCGACTTTGATAACCAGGCCACCCACTGCCATCAGAAGTTGAAGCTCTCCTGGTACACGGTCCGCCGGCAGCCCCAGCGACTGCGCGCCCTCGATGACGGCATTCATGAAGGGCGCCGGGCCGCACACGTACAGGTCGCGCCGCGCGACGTCAGGCGCCGCCGCCGCCAGCGAGGCCGCCGTCACCCGCCCGCGCGCCCAGCTGACCGCCGGGCTCTTGCCGCTGGCGGCAGCGCGACCTGTGCCGCCGCCGCCGGCGCCGCCGCCGGCGCTCGTGACGCGAGCAGGCGCGCCGTGCCGGCCGGCGCGGCGGCCGCCTTGCCGCTCAGCTCGTCCAGGAAGGCGGCCTCGGCGGCGGAGCGGACGCTGTACACCAGCACGACGTCGACGCCGCGCTTGAGCGCGTCGTGAAACATGGCGCGCATCGGCGTGATGCCTGCGTGATGCTAGGTAGTATCACATGCTCAGTTGGGCGAAAGCTCTGTGCCAGGCGAAATATGTTGCTGCAGTGCAATGCTCGCAGGGCTGGCACAGCTGCACGTCAGGTCTCCAGCGTCATCCTGTCACAGGCACAGCCTCCAAGGATGAAGTGGCAGTTGTAAGAATGCACTCATCAAAGAGACGCACCAATGCCAGCGGCAACCAGGAGCATCGGCTTGGAGGTGGGCTGCGGCGTGAAGGCGCCCTGCATTCAGGGATTGAGCATGAGCCTGGCCGTACATGCACCTGGACTCGCCAGCCTGGTAAAGCCACCCTTGTACCCACAAGGACGACAGGACGCTGTAGAGGGCGGAACAACAGGTTTGCAGCAGGCGGCACAGGGTGGACTTCTCTTTGTCACAGAAGCAAGGCGAGCTTCAACCTAGCAACTTGTTCGGGCTGAGAGAAGATGGGGGCGTCGGCGCTGCGCCTGCAACTCATTCACCACAATATCCTATCATTCACCGTGCACCTGGATGCCCCGCAGTGCCAGCGCGGTGCCGGGCGCCACGTTGTCGTGCAGCCAGGCCGACGCAAAGCGCTGGCGCTTGACGCTGATGGTGAAGGTGCCGCGCGCCGCCGTCTCGTCCGGGTGGCTGGACACTGTCCACGTGCGGTTTGTGACGACACCCTCCCCCTCCAGCCCCTGTCAGGATGCGTCATCACAGATTTCATGTCGTCGTGATTTGCCTGGCATTGCTGCGCATACATAGCTGCCGAGGCCAGGCTGTCAAGGCGTGGGTGCCTGGGAGGGAAGAGGGTGTGCCAGAACGCACGCATGCTGCACTGAGGTGCCTCATGCCCGGACAACCTCCAGGCCTTCAGCGCTGTGGAGGCCCCCCAAATTCTACAAATGAGCCGCACCTCCAAGTCGAAGGACGCATACATGCCGGGCTCGTAGGACAGCCCCAGCGGCGCCCTGAACTCGAAGGTGACGATGTCCTGCGCCTCCAGGCGCCGGCTCACGCACTCCACCTGCTGTGTCTGCGTGGCCGCCGCCGCCGCGGACTGCGGGCACAGTGGTCGGAGCGTTTCAGGTTGTCCGGCCTGGCTCCGGCGAGAGGCGCAAGAGTTGCATGGGCGTCGGCGCCACTCGATAAAACCCCCAGGTCTCCAGACAGGAGTGGGAAAACATGGTCCATGCAAATGCTGTACCCGAGGGTTGTAGGGAGAGTACTCCTCGGCTCCCCTCATGCGCACAGGCACCGCGCCCGCAATCTGCGTGCAGAATTTGAAAGTCAGGGATCTTGGAGAGTCCGCTGGCAATCGCTCTCAATGCTGGCACGCCGTGGCAGGTGCGGCTGCTCATTTGCACGGCGTCGCAGGCCCACACTGACACCGCCACAACAGCGGCCACTCTCTGAGGGCGCTCCGCAATCTCTGCACCCGCCACCACCGGTGGCGACATGCAGAGACATCCCAACATGAACCATTCATCAGCCCGCACCTGGACGAACTCGTGCACGCGGAAGGTGAGGGAGCGCTGCGCCCCCGGCCAGCCCTGGGTGTCCATCGACACCTCGGCTTCTCCCTGCGATGCAAGTCCGCGATGCTATCGGCCGTGCTGCCACAAGCGGCTGCATGTGTGGATCATGGGATGCAGGCCCTGCTACAGCATGTGCTTCTTCCGCAATAGCAAGCGCTTCCAGTGTTCATCAAGGCAGCCAGTCCTGCGTGCGCGCCGGCCAGTCTGTGCCGCACCGTCATCTGCAGCGTGTCGCCGGTGGCGAAGTCGACGAACAGCAGCCCCGCCTTCGGGTTGATCTGCAGGTTGCCTGCATCAGGATGGCATCAAGCGGTCATGGCGTGATCTTCGTCACGGCTCCACAAATCTCAACGTTGGCTGCTTGATGCGTGAATCACCAGGATGCAGGTGCTACATGAAAGTAAAGCGCACCCAGCGTGTTGAAGAGGTTATTACCATGCCAGTCTGGCCAGAGCAGACTCTGCCCGTCCGCTGCCACATGCACGAAGCCTGGCATTCCTGAATGCCAAGGAAAAAGTCGATGTGCGCGAGTAGCTGACATCTGCCGCCAAACGTCATCACAGCTGTCGTGTCAAAGAGGTCGGAACACATCGTGACTGGATGACAAGTGGTGATGTTGAAAGTGTACCTCCGCGATGGCTGACATCGCAGCCTTTCGCCATTGCGGGGCCCGCACAATCAACGGCACCTGCGACGCACCATAAGGCAGCCTGTGCATGCCGTGCGAGAGAATTCCTGACACCAGCACCTAATCATGCACAGGATGACTGCGCTTTCTCAGTCGAGGTGCAGATGAGACAGGCTTGCAGACATCAAAATGCGGCCGCACAGGTGGCGATGAAGAAGGTGGAGGCGGAGGCGGCAAAAGCGCGCTGCTGCGGGCCAAGGGCAGCGCCCCGCTGCACCGGCCGCGGCTTGCCCACATTGCGCAGGGCCGCCTCGTCCAGCATGATCGTCCGCGCCTGTGCCGAAGCCATACGAATGAGTTCAGCTTGCCGCCATCCAAAGGCGGGATGAAGGCGGATGATAGTCTCAAAATTCTGGATTATATCAACGCTGCGCCGCAATAGGTCCTCTTCACCTCGACAGCGAAGAGAATCCAAGATCAGAACCCTCAACTCTGAACCCTGCGCACCCAACGACCAATCGCACCGTGATATATCTTGGGCAATTTCCGAAGCTTTGGTCCACAGCCAGGTCGAGGGATCCGGCGGCGGCATCCCAGCTCTGCACAGTGCCGTTGAGGCGGTTGCGGCGGCGCGTGTGCTGCTCCAGGCCCAGCCCCCCCAGGTGGCGCCCCGGCCCCAGGGTAATAGGGTCTGCGGCAGCCAGGACATGATGCATCATGTCTCGTCCAGAGTGTACAGCATGCGCGCGTTGGAGAACACCTGGAATCTGCGCGCACCCAGCAGCTGCACAAACAGCAATGGTCCGATCATGCGGACACATCCACAGACTTGACACCGCGGAGGCGATTGTCAGCAGAGCGAGGAGAAGACATGAGAATGTATCAAGACTTGATAGATATTACCGCCGAAGGCTGGGCGGGCGGAGATGCGCAGGTGCAGCGGGTCCGGAGCCTGCATGAAGCCCGGCCGCCCGGCGAGCACCGAGGCCCAGGGGCGGCCCGCGCCGTCGACGGTGCCCACGAAGAACGTCGGCAGCAGCGGCCAGAAGGCGCGGTGCTGGTCCGGCATGAAGGCCCGGATGAAGGGGGCTGCAATCGCGACGGGTTGCAATCAGTCACCAACGTGAGGAGACTGCCGATCCCGGCAATCCTTCATGACACGGAGCGGCGCATCACGCTGCGGGGTGACGCTGCGGGGTGACGTTGCCAGCTCTGGTGCGAAAGCAGCAGGGAATGCCGCCTCACCTGCAGCCTCAGCCTCCTCACGCAGGCCGGCGAGCTTCTGCATGGCCATCTCCCCCGAGTGAAAAGGGTCTGGTGCCAGCGCCGAGCGCATAACTGCGGCCATCTCGCTGTTGGCTCGGCAACCCGTCTGCCGGATGCTCAAGTGTCTATAAAGCAGTATGGCAGAGCCTGGAATGACTTAAAGACGTGGCAGGCCTAGTGTCGTCCTGGTGCTGATGCCGAAAAATCTTGCGGAAGGGATTGGCGTGCAGAGGAGCAGTGGCGGAAGGATCGCTGGACTGTAGCTGCGCAATACAGGCACATAGATACGTGCGAATGATTCAGCATCTCAAGCAAGCATGAGTGGGGCTTATGCTGCGGTTCTGCCGCGCTTATGCTGTTTGTCCCCAGCTGGCGCACCATCCGGATAGTAGTAAGTCGCCGAGGTCTTTTGCCGTGAAGCAAGCGGATAAGATCCCGCCGAGAGGCACAAAGATCCGACGGCCCCTGTGGTATAGCGACATGTTGCATTCATGTTGCAAGCGACGGATCATGTGTTGGTCAGCATGTGACCTGTCCGACTGACTGACAAACACGAGTGCCTACATTTGAGTGGCACCCTTCAGCTTATCGTGTCTGTCAAATGTGGGGCTGATCACTTCGAGGGTTTGAAAATGCTGCGGTAAGCGCTGCCGTGCCTGTCCTTTCCTGCTGCAGAATTCCAAGCAAAGCAATCTATGGCGGACACCAAGCTTGACACCTCTGGCCAGAGCGCTCTGAGCTGCGAAATCGCCACACGCAAACAAAGCTCTCACAAAGAGCGGAATCAAGCAAAGTGCAGCTGAAAGCTGAGCGCCAAAAATGCCATGAGTCAATGTGTCTGCAAAAGAGCCGCAAGAGCGACAGCGGGAAAAACCGCACTCTGCTGAGGCTCCTGTTGGTATGGATCACTGCCATTCAAGGGCGAGGCTGGCCACGATGAAGGATGAGCACAGCGAGTGCGGAAACCCCACAGAGAAACTGTCGCAGTGGCAATTGCAGACTCTGCATTCTGCTGTTGCTGTTGGGATGGGGTTTGGATGGGCTTACATCGGCGTATATGCCATGTCAAACAGCCATATTGCGGAGGGAAGCAGCCGAGTGCAGAATCCCAAAGTTTCCGTCCAAAAGATTGTGCTGCTGGAATTCAGCGCGTGCAGATGTGGTCAGCACATGGCGCAGCCGTCAGTACTGCCCACGCCCTGCTTGCCTTGACAAAGACATCAAACAGCGTGGTGCCGCTTTCACATTTTGCCTGTCACATGCTGATCGATGTCATCCGTTGTGGCTGAGGTCTCGTCTTCAGACATCAGATGCGCAGGCAATTCGAATTCGAAGTGGCATGGACATTCAAGAGGACAGTGCAACGATGAAGACGTCGCCGAAAAAGTCAGAAGATGATAGCGACAGAAGATGACGGCGGCAGTGGAACACGGCGGAGGCGGCAAGGTCTCCGATGATGGTAAAGACGGAGTGGGGGGCGGCAAGAAAGGGTCCCGCACACAGCAGCGGCGGCATGATTTCACCAAACCTTACGATGGTTAATGTTGAGAGGTTTTGAATGCAGATTTTGATTCGTCGAGGATCATTTGACGTTGGCATCAACGAAGCCAACAACAGACATCCGCAGTTTCGTTGGGATGGTTTTGTCCCATTTTCAGCCTGAGTGAGTCTGGCGCGTGGGTAATATACATGTATTCTCTCTTTGGTAATAGGGGTTCCAGATTGCCTGGGACAGTAACCGGCTCTATAACACCCTGATCAAGCCTGTTTCGGTGCGTCACGCCCGGCTCGCACGGTGATTTACGTTTTCGCTTTTGTGAGGACGGTATCTTTGAGAATAGGGGTATTTTCACGGGTCCGGGGAATGATTGTGACTCAAAGAAATGAAACCCTTTACACCACACCGCCAGTCCTACGACGCCGCAAGCTCACTACAAAGCTACCCGCAAACTGGATTGAGAATGGTCCTCCCCCTCGAGTTGCTCTAGAGACTGCTTCATCCATCCATGCAAATGAAACCAATTGTAGATTCGAGACAAAGTGTTGCGATCATCACGACCGTATGGGCTGCTGCAAGGGGCATGCGGCAGACGAAACATCCGCCTCTGAGGTGGCGTCCCCCCTCCAGCAGCTGCGATGACAAACCAGGGAGCGAAACCATGCAGCCGTCGCAGCTGCTGCGACTCCAAAATTGTTCCGTTTTCTGTTTTCTGCTGATCAGCTCCTACGGTGATCCTCCTAGATAGTACCGCCCACAAAGGGCCTCCATCTTCCGCCCGCACTCCAAACGGGTCCAAACACCTCAGCTCGTGGCAGAACTGCTGCCGCGCCAGGAAGCGCCAGAGCGCTAATTGGCTGTGCGCTCGCAAATCACCGCCGCAGAGTTTTCAGGTGCTGTATGCGCGGCCGGCGGGCGGCTGCGGCGGCAGGGTATCGGCGTCCAGCGAGGCGCGGCGCAGCTGCGACTGCTCCAGCTCGGCGTCCAGGGACAGGCTGAATCGGCGCAGCGCAGCCGCATGGTCCGCGTCGGCGCGGCGGCGCTTCAGCACCTTGTACGTCGCCAGGTGCAGCTGCTGCGTCTGCAGAGCGGAGCGGAGAATGGTCAGTACGAAGCACAGTCTAGCAGACTAGGTTTTGAAAGTGACGTTCGTCGCATGTGGCACAGAATCCGGCACTGCTCATGCCAATATCGGCTCCCCAGGCACAGCAGAGCGCAACAAGCAGCCAGATGTTCAGGTGCGTCCTGCTGAACCAGCTCCAGGCGCTTGACGACTCACCAGGTGCAGGCGGCGCGCTGAGCGCCCCTGACCGCCCCGGAAGGCCAGCTTGGTGCGCCGCGCCGCGTGGTCGCCATTCTGCGATCGCGGCGACGCCATCGGGTCGCGGTCACAGCCACTGCCGCCGCCACCGTTCTGGCACTCCGCCACATTGCCGCTGGCAGGGTGCTGCTGCTCGCGGCTGCCGCCGCCGGGTCGCGGGCTGCGCCCCCTGCCGTCATGGGCGTGCCTGCTGCCGTGACTGCCGTGGCCGTTGCTGTGGTGGCCGTGGCCACGCCCGCTGCCGTGCCCGTGGCGTTCGTGCCCCTGACTGTCGCCGTCGCGGCCGGTGTTGAGGTGCCAGCTGCGGAGCCCGGCGTCCCCACCGTCGATGCTCGCGGGCCTGTCCAGTTTCGTTTCAACGGCGCCGGCCATGTCGGCGTCTTCTGCATCCTCGAGGAGCTCTGCCGCCGCGGCCCCCTGCTTCACCACCGCAGCGGCGCCTGCAGCTGCGGCTCCAGCCGCGCGCGCCGCCCGCGCCGCGTGCTGCGCATGCGGCGCGCCGCCGAAGAATGCGTGCGCCGGCAGGAGCGCGGGCGCGGGCCGCGGCGCCGGCGGCGGCAGCAGGCCGCGCAGGCAGCTCCAGTAGCGCGCCTGAGCAAATGGACGGGACCAGTCAGACCTACGTCACCTCGGCGCATACAACTCAGCCCGGTAGCAGTCCAAGTGAACTTAGGACTGCATATGATTGCCACAAGATGCTTGAGCAAGTTCAATCTGAAGCAAAGGGTAGGACCAGCAGCAGGGCAAGCACAGCCATGCAGGCCAGGTTGTGAATCCTAATTGCACCTGGGTGATGAGCGCCTCCCGGATGGCGGCCAGGCCCTCGGGGGAGGGCGCCGGCAGCGCCTGCCCCTCCGGCCGCAGCGGCGGCGGTCGCTCGCCCAGGCACACCCGCAGGCTCGCCTCCACGCCCGCAGCCGTCGCGCTCAGGTTGTAGCCACCCTGCAGTACACAGTGAGAACCGTTACGTCCCATCCCGCAGGAGGACAAAACAAAAGGCATAGGCAGCAGAACATGGAAGCTGGTGACAGTGTGCCGGCTGGCAGTAGCACACGCGGTCAAGCACACCAATAGCACGTAGTTGACGTGACGAATGTAGGGACAGGTGTGCTTGCCTCCAGGATGAGCGCAAGCGGGGCAATGGCCTGCAGCAGGCCCGTCATGGCGGCAAACCCCGCTGAGGTCACATTGCAGCCACCAATCGGGTCGCCTGCATTGCCACAATGGAGAGGAGAAGTCAGCAGGTTTACTTGTGCAAGGGGCACGTGTGATAGCGCTAGGTATCAAGATGGCAATCGCCATTTTGTTCGCGCTCTCAGTATCAGAACTGGGATCACGCACCCTCGGCAGCGTCAAAGCCGGCCGAGACGATGATGAGGGTGGGCGCAAACTGCGTGGCGATCGGCACGAGCACGTGGTGGAAGGCCGCCAGGTAGTCTGCGTCACCCTGTAGTAACAAGGTGCAATTGTCATCGTCATAATCGATGCATTGAGGTCGCCCACATAAGTCGGCCCAGGAGCTGCCACAGCTGCAGCGCGACTCCAATGGGAAAGTTTGCAGCCATCAACACTGCCAATGCCCACTGCACCAAGGACCTGGAACTGTTGCATGCGAGAACCTGAAGAAGGCAGGAGGTAGTGAAAGCTCGCACCATGCCCGGGCCAGACCAGGCCACATTGACGGTGTGGCCCTCCGCACCGTCGGTCCCCACCTCGTCTGCGGCACCGGTGCCCGGGTAGAAGGAGCCCCTGCACTCCGGCGGCACCCGTCAGAATAACACCCATGGCGGTGTGTCCTGATGGTACTTGTCCTCTGCTCATGGTGTGCATCGCATCTTTGCTGCTGGTGGCAAAGGGCGTCAGATGCGGATGACAATGGCTCGACGTTCTATCGTTTGTGGGTTTGCGAAACAGAAACGACATGGTGACAAGGTGAACAGGCGCACCCGTCGTAGCGGTGCAGCGACATGTACATGATGGAGGGGTCGTCGTCCAGAATGTGCGCTGTGCCATTGCCGTGGTGCACATCCTACAACACAAGTAAAGTGGTAAAGATCCGGAGTCAGGACAAAAGCAGAATGCAAGCGACATTGTGTGAGGCCATGCACACAATCTGACAGCCTTGATGGCAGTTTCTTGAGGAACAAACAAGTAGATGATGCTGTGTTGAATGACCCTGCTGCACACAGGAGGTTGTCACCGCGCGAGGGTCTCAGATAGCTTCCAAGGTTGCAGGAAAGAGTGGTCAGATATGCAGAAGTGTGCACCCAGTCGAGGATGAGGACACGGGGCGCGCCGGCGGCACGGGCAGCCTTGGCGGCGATGGCGGCGTTGTTGTAGAAGCAGAAGCCCATAGCCATGCCGCTCTCGGCGTGGTGCCCTGGCGGCCGAACGATGGCGGCGCCGTTGCGCGCGGCGCCCGTCGCCACCGCTACCGCCGCTTCGACGCTCGCGCCTGCCGCCAGGCTGCAGGGTGACGGAACACATGATTAGCAAACCTGGTGTCAACTTTAGCGCCAGTCCCTTCATAGATGTTCTCACCTGCTGATAAATGAAATCATGCATGGTAGAGCTCGAGATGATGAGTGGAGTGCAAAAGCAAAATCCGGAACCCATGCACACTGCTGCGCGGCTCTGGGCAAAAATTGCTGCTCCTGCGTTGGGGGGATACCTGGCGCACAGGGCGGTGTGGCGGTTGGTGTAGGTGTCGGGCGTGAAGTTGACGGCGCCAGCCGTCTCTGGCTGCGCTGTCGCCTCCACGACCCGATGCAGCATGCCGGTGTGGCAGCTCTCTAACTCTGCCGCTGTCGCTGGCCGCGCTGGCGCCCGCCGGCACTGGCCTGTTGCAGGCGGACAGCAATCAGCCGTCGGCATCAGCTTTTGCCCATTTTCAAAATATTGTGTTGCTGACGCAGAGAGGGGCACAGCGGCTGCACCCAGCCTTGCAGCTGAACACACCGCAGCGATAACAGCAGCAACGTATGCGGTGGACACAGCCAGGCTGCCTGTTGATCCAGGACAAATGTCAGGAGGGACATACCTGCGAGGCCTGAGGACAGCAGGCGTGCCATGACGGCCCGCAGGCGGTCGGGCCGCTCCGGGTGCGGGCTGCCGTACACGTCGTCTGCCTCCCTGCACTTGAACAACACACAGCTCGGGTTGGGTGCCCAAGCCAAACCATGTCCAACATGGCAACGACAAGTCGGGGAGGGGAGGGATCGAGCCCTTCCTGAATGCCCAGAGAGGAAGTTGGCTCAGCGCAGGTCAGAACACTGGCTGTTACATATACTGCATGTCAGTCCCAATGGGGCACTGTCGTTGTGTGCGTCAATCAACGCCTTGCCTGTGCAGCTCCATGCGCTCATCCCAGATGAGCAGCGTCTCGTCGGCGCCGGGCGCGCGCGGCAGCTCGTCGTCCGTCGCCGGCAGCGCGCCAAACAGAGCCTCGTCCGCGCCGAGCATGTGGCCGCAGTCCTAGCACGGGGACCATCAGTCGACCATCAGTCGATTACAGTGGAGGGAGAACGTTAATTCGATCTTGCAGGAGAATTGCACCTTCCCCACACCGATCGCGCGGCGAGGTGCACGATTGATTTCATCAGAGCAGGGGATCACTGTGGGTGCACACGCACCATGCACAGGTCGCTGTCGAGGGCGCCGGTGCAGTTGACGCAGTAGCGCGTCGGCTCGAAGTCGTCGTCGAACGCCGACTCGAAGCCGCAGCCGTCAAAACCGCTGCCTTCCAGCTCCTCGAAGCCGCTGCCGTCGGCCGCCAGGCGCCGCTGCAGGCTGCCCGCCAGGCCGCCTTTGTCCGCGGCGCCGCCGGAGGACCGCACGCCGCCGAAACCCGGGGCGTCGCTGTCGCTGTCGCTGTCCCCCGCGGCATCCGTCGACGAGGAGGAGGCGGCGCTGACGGCGCCGCTGAGAGGATCCCGCTCGGCTGCCACTGACGTCGGACTGAAGGCCGCCGCTTTTGGGCTGAAGGCTGCCGTGGGGCTGAAGCCTGCCGCTGGGTCTGCTACCAGGTCAAAGCCTGCCGCCGCATCCGCTGTGGGGCGGATGGCTGGCGCCGCGCCTGCCGCTGCAGGCTGTGCTGAAGCTGGAGCGCCGCCGGCGGACAAGGCGGGCGGCGGCCAGGCCGCATCAAAGTGGTGTGACGACGTGCGGCCGCCGGCGGGCAGCGAGTACGGCGAGCCGCCCAGCAGCGACCGGCCGACCGCCTCCAGTGCCTGGTTGGCCTGCCAGCAAAGGCTGCGGTGTCAGCACTGGCAGGAGCAGGTGCAGCCTCTGGATGAACAGGAGAGGCCAAAACGCTGTACGAGTGGGTCTGCAAGCAGGGGGCAGGAGGCCACCCTCAATCACATGACCCAATGCAGCGTTGTTCTGACAGGTCTGGATTGAGCAACACACCTCCTGCCGCGAGCGGTGGTGGCCATTCCGGCGCGGGTCGCATTGCACGTGCGCCTGGTGCGCTGCGCCAGTTGTTCCGCCATCAACCTGGCTGCTGGCTTTGAGCTGGCCCACCACCTCCATGCCGGAGGCCTTTTTGCGACAGCAGAAAGGCAATACCGTCAGACCCCGGAATCGATCACACTCAAGCAGCCATGCGGACGCCCGCGCTTCTCAAATGCCCTGTTGTTATCCACGTTCATGTACCAAATGACCTCGGTTTATGCCAACCTCGAGAATACAGCATGACATCAACCCATAAAAGAACGGCTTGATGTTGTTGCTGACCAGCACGTCATCCCACTGTTTGGAGCAACAAGCACAGTCCCCGGAAAGGCAGCCACCTCATGGGCGCCTGCGGCCGCGCCGCTGGGGCCGGCGCCGCTGTCGGCGGGCGACACCGCCGGTGACAGGCTGCCGTCGCCCGCCGGGCTGCAGCTGCCCCAGGAGCAGTCGTGCGGCGAGGGGCGGCCGCCCTCTGTGGCCGCCGGCAGGGGCACGCTGAGCGGCAGGCCGCTGTCGGGGCACTCCACGAGCTCAGTGCCCCAGTCGGCTATGCCGTCCTGCGATGTGCACCAGGCCATGGGTCCGGCGGCGAGTTCTGCAGCCGGCACCCAGGCGGCCGCGAATGGCGCCGCGGCGCCGGCGAACGGCGACGGCGGGCCCGAGTCGAGCCCTGCGTGCGCCGCCGCTGCCGGCTGCGAGTCGGAGTCCGGCAGATGCTGGCGGTCCGAGTGCGGAAAGCCGGACACCATCGGCGGCATGGCCACGGCCTCTGTGCTGTCTGCCATCTGCTGCGGCGTCGACGGGTCGCTGTACATACTGAGGCCTGCAAGGCGGGTGCATGTGCAAATGGGTCCTATCACACAACAAAATCTAGGATACAAAGGTCTCCATCATTACCGTTTAAGCTTTTCAAGTGGTCATATCTCGGCCGCCAGACTTTCCAACTGCTCTGCTGTTGACCAGCTGCTTCCTGCATCCAGCGCAAAAACTTTTGCGAGAAGCCTTGTTGCGAGCGCGCTGGCCGCCTGGGCCCCGGCCGGCGCCGGCGGGCACCTGAGCCTGGCCAGAGAGGCTTAAAGATGCCCCGGTAAGGGGCCACGGGCTCTGAGCGTTTCCCAGCGCACCTGCAGGTGCCAACTTGGGATGAGGAAGTTTGATGCAGCTGGGGGAAGGAAGGACTCTGGAGCGCGCGAAGACCCGGGGGCACCCCAGCAACGCCTCAGGTGAGTGTCAGGAGCGTATTGGTGGGTTCCTGGCCCGGTATTCACAGGGCTACACCCGCCGACTTTCGCTCTGCCAGCATTACGCACCACAGCTTCGAGCGCGGGAATTTTCACTAGACCCTTTTAAAGAGCGGGAAAGTGGAGCAGAGAGCATGCTCGACAGGACTCCGTGAACACCTGGTTGTTTGTCTGTGTGTTTTGCCTGGCCTTGACGCCATTATTGGCCTTCGCTCATATCCAGAACACAGCACATCGGCAGACAGCTAACCGTTCCGGACCGCTCCTGCCTGGGCTATGTTGTGCCCCAGTGGTCTGCTTATCGCCTTCCAGCCTTCGCTATCGCCATGCAGCATAAATCGCTACCCCTACTCGTGTCCATGCATCGATGGGCCTGGGATGTAATGTCGAGAAAAGCAAAGCAGACAGGACTCCGTGCTGGGGATAGAGAGATGCAGCGTGTGAGAGACGACAGAAAAAAGTGACTGAAACTAGACGAGATATGCTGCAAAAGGCTCTGAGTGGCCAGGCCGGTCTGCTATGCCGCCCCAAGAGATGTCGTCTGGACGCCCTCACCGCCTGCATGCATGCCATGAACTGGTTCTGTACTTGCGCAGTCGTCCTTGATGCCTACAGCAGGTTCAGCATGGTAAGAGCAGACAAACGAGACGCACGGCAGCCCAGGCCCCATACCTGTAGGCGCTGCCGGCCATGAACGGTGACGGATGTGCAGCGTTTTCCCGGGCGACGCTCGATGTTGGCAGGTATCAGTCGAAGGTCAGCACGTGTTGGCAGAGCGGGCAGGTGGCTCTGACGGCCACCCTCAGCCACTCATCCAGGCATGCCTGGTGGTGGTAGTGCAGGCACTGCAGGCAGCGACGTGAGTCCATCAGTTCGTGCAGCACATCAAGCCGCCGTGCAGTTGATCATACATGCATGCAAGCCTAGCGTGAGCCAGCGAGTGCTGCAAAAGAGGGCGGCAGAGAAGGGGTACGCACCGGCATGCAGCGCAGCCTGTCGCCGGCGCGGACGTCTGTCAGGCAGATGGAGCACGGCTGGCCGCACAGCGGCGACGCCTCGGAGACCACCGTAACGGCAAGCCGCGCGAGCTGCGCCGCGCTGACGCCGGCGAGCTTGAGCTGTGGCGGCGTGGCGCCTGGGGATTGGCCCCGGCCGCCGTCTGGACCATCATTGGTGTGCAGCCTGAGCAGCAGGTCCCGCGCCAGCTGCGACGCCGCCTCCGCCCTGTCATCGGCGTCCGCAATGACGTGCGGCAGGCTGTCGGCCGAGTCCCAGCTCTGCAGCACCTGAAGCGACAGCAGTGCAGAGCCTGAGTTGCACTCCAGTGCCAGAGATGTATTGGAGCCAGCCCTAGATGCATGCACACGTTTGAACCTAACGCAGCCCACGTGATCGCATTAACTGCACCTGTTGCGCCAGGCCCACGTGCGTGAGTGCCGTGCTGAGCATCGCGCATGCCTGCCGCACGGTGCTTTCCTGCACGCAAGCAGCAGTGTTAGATGTTGGCAAGCTGTATCGGGGGTCTTTGCAGCATCGACGCAAGCGCGGCCCCGACAGCATGCAAATGCAAACCAAACAAATATCTGCTCTCCATGTCTGCAGCAGTCCGGTTGCGATAGTCCACAACCTCATTAGTTTACCTGAATGGGGAAGTCGCCCAGCTGCGGCTCCGCCACCAGAAGGCACCTGAGTGCGCGCAGCTGACAAGAACGCAGCCGCAGCTGCCGCTGCCTCAGCTGCAGCAGGCCCTTCAGGCCTGCTGCCTGCCGCTGCTGTGCAGCAACAGCGGCGAGGCCGACCGCTGCAGCCGCGCCATCCCCTGCTGCCGGCAAGGCGCCTGCAGCCTCTCCACCGCCGTGTACCACAGCATGCTGTCGCGCCGCGGATGCAGCCTGGCTTAAGGCGGCAACGTGGCCCGCCGCCGCCGCCGCCGCCAACGCCTCAACCGCTGTGCCGTTGGCGGCGCCTGGCAAGGAGCTGCCAATATTTGCAGGCTGCAGTGGATGGGCGGCCTCGAGCTCTGCAAGATCTAACAGCAGCTCTGCGTGCCTCTGCTGGGCCTCGGCTGCCGCCCGCAGCGTGCGAACTTCCGCTGTGAGGGCTTGCGCTCGGTCGATTGCGACGTGTGCTCGGGCAAGCGCCGCCTGAATGTCCTCCATCATGCAGCGCTACATGTATCAAAAGCCTGACATAGGTTTAGAGCGATGTGTGCCTGTCACACGTGAAATGAGGGTTCCGAAGCACTCGGGTGAAAGGAGAAAAGGTCCACTCGGAGCTGTGTCGAGCGATGCGAGGTGTCGACGATACCGGTGAAAGCAATCCGTTACGCGTTTGCAAAACTGGAATGCCCGCCAGGCGATGTGATCGACAAAAGCCACAGCGAGGGAATTCTTCAAATTTCGGCCCCTGCTGGTGTCGACAGAGCGGCGCGCCTTCAGCCAGCCTGCCATTTGACGCCCTTCCCCAACCCTTGATGCCCTTACCCCACCCCAAAGATGATGAACGTGTTGCAGAACCATGCGTGCTGCGGCACGGTGCGAAGTGGCACGGCGCACCTCGTTGGCAGCAAACTTGCCCACCGCCATGCGCGTGCGGCCGGCAGGTGCAGGCATCGAACAAGACCCATCGCGGCCCTGCAGCAGCCAGAGGAGCCAGACTTCGATCAGATCAGGCTGAACGATGACTTCTACAGGGAGCTGGGCCTGGATGAGGACGAGCTGGATGCGCAGAAGTCATACGAGCCGGACGACATCGGTGCGCCCATTTGCCGTGCTCAACCGCCACGATAACCTCCAAGACTGCACGCAAACATCCAGTTGCATCATGATACTGGCTACAGCAACCTCCTGCACGGCCGCAGATCCGATGGGGCAGTACATGGACCTGGACTCCCTATCTCAGACGGACCCGGATGCGCCAAGGGACCTACTGGACAGCCTGTCTGCTGAGGACGCCTGGGGGCCCAAGGTGCAGCGATCTCGCAGCTCATGAGACTGCATCAAGTATGATTTCATCGGTTTGCACACAGCAGGAACACTGTCAACGTCTGCATGCATGCATGTGACAGCACTGTCCGAGAAGGCCTTGTCGTCCAGGAAGCTCTTCAAGACGGTCTCAAGACGGTGTCCTTGTCAGGCGCTGCTGTGCGCGGGGCTGCGGGCGGAGGAGGTGGCGGTGACGCGCGTCATCATGGACGCGGCCGGCGCCGCCAATGTGAAGGTGCCGATTCACTGCCATCATCCTATGATGCCTGGTCGGCGCTGCCCTCTTACTTCCAGGTTGTCGCATCGAGCATATCGTTGGTGTTGACCAGTGTGATTGCGTTCAGCATGATGGCGGCGCATTTGCTGGATTAAAGCTGTGAAATCGTTAATTACTCCTTGGTGAGTTCTGCTGAGCGCCTGCAGGTGGTGCCATGCTCTGCTGCCATGCTGCACCAGCCGCTGGCTGTGGCGCTTGACACGCCGGAGCCCGTCTGGGAGCAGCCCCGACAGGCGGACTCGGCGCAGGGCGGCGGCTGGGGCTCCCAGCGCGTCGTCATGTTCTCCGGCCTCAGGTGGGGAATGTGTGTTTGCGGCATTTGCGGCAATCACGGCGCATGTATGTGCTGTTGCACACGGTGCATGGTTGCACCACACACACATGCGGAGCATCCCCCAGCCCGCGAGCATGCCTTTGTGATGGTTGCAGCCTGAAGGCGGTGGCAACGGCGGTGGAGCTGCTGGAGGAGTCGGGGCTGCCGCCGCTGTGCGCTGCGATTGCGATGGAGGAGGATGCTCGGCGGCCCCTCGGCCAGCTGCTCGCTGAGGCCGCAAAGGTGAGCAGCTAGATTGCATTTTTTCATTTTTCGTTAGGTTTTTCTGTATACCGGAAATGTGGTCTCCGGCATCCTGAATTCCAGCCTGACCTCAAGATGGTTGACGTGCATTTGCTTGCTAAAGCATTGCGGCGGCCCAAAAGCTCGTGCTTTTCTCTTTCGAGCAGCGTGAAAATTCGTGCTGGCAAGTTGCGGTCTGGACAGGGACAAAAGATGTCGTGCCGCGCTGTGCTGCAGGAGCAGCGGGGGCGCAAGAACCCCGCAAAGCAGCTGTGGGAAGACAGCGGCCGCGTGTCATCAGACCTGCCGGACGTTGAGAGCCTCATCGAGAATGCCACCGTAGACCGTCTGCAGGTGAGCATCACCTGAGCATCACCTCGTGTTCCGATCGGCCAGCAGCAGACGTGTTCCAAGTGCATGCCGAGAGCGAAACTCAAGGCGACAAGATCAAACTCTTGCACATTGTTGCAGCATCCTTAGCACCGCCAGTTTGGCTTGGCTCGATAGGAAATCGAGAAGGCGGCGCAGGAGGGGCGCCTGGAGGAGGTGCTGGCGGAAGGCGCCCGCGACATGACGCCGGAGGAGGTCGAACGCTTCGGGCTGCAGCAGGCAGCTGACGTCGCCGCCGCCGCAGCCGCGCAGCCGGCCGAAAGCGCAGCGGTGGCGGCTGACGCTATGGGGGGCGCTGCCGCCGAGGCCAGCGGCGGCGCCGCAGCATCCCGACAGCCTGCTGCCATGGGCGCTGCTGCTGCTGCGGGCCATGCTGCACCGCAGGCCACCCCCGCAGCTGAGACAGCGCCACAGACGCAGGCGGCTGCTGCAGACAGCACCAGCGCGGCGGCAGCTGCACCACAGGTCGCTGCATCAGCAGCTGCAGCTGAGGACCGCTTCTCCGGGGTTTCAGCCGGCGCACCTGCGGCGTCTGCACCGCCGACGGCACCCGCCGCGCCGAGCTCAAAGCGGCGCTTCTACCAGAAGCCGGCGGGCCCGGCGCTGCCGCCGGCCCTTGCGCAGCAGGCAGACGCCTGGCCAGCGGCCAGGGCCGCGGGCCAGCAAGCTGGCCAGCAGTCTGCTAACCCGGCGGCGGCGCGGCCAGCAGAGGACGCGTCATCGCAGCAGCCTGCGCCAGCGCCAGTCAGCGAGGCCCTGGACACGTTTCAGGCGAAATACGCTTTCGAGTGCCTGGAGATGCAGCGTGAGGCGCGCGCCGCGGCGCCGCCGGAGCAGCCGGGCTGGGAGGCACCCATCTCGCTCGACTGGCAGTCCGAGCTCGCACAGGTGTGAGCACTGTGCACTCCTATTACACGGAATACCTGATCGCTCCAAGGCTGGCCGCTCGGCTCTGTCGGCACTGTGCATGTACATCGTGTCTGAAGTATGTCTGGAAGGTGGCATGCACTACCGCTTGTGCAGGCGACTTTTGCAGCTGGCCAAGCTTTCTCGTTTTCTAAGCCCCTGAAGCCCACCATTGTTGCTGAGTGCAGGTGCAGGAGAAGGGTGTAACTCGGTCGGATGTGCTGGCGGGCCGTGGCGAGGCTGAGCAGCCGCTGCGCCGCTTCCAGGTACTCATATCAATATGCGAAACTCTCGTTGTATGCATGGTAACGGATGTAGTGCGCAGCTAGTCAAGTGCATGGCAAATCAATCAACTTGCCCCGACTGCTCTTTTTTCATTGATGTTGCTGAGATGTTCCAGGATGTCTCCGGCCTGGACATCATCGACCGCATCGCAGAGGAGCCGCCCGGCGCCGGCGCAAGCATGGACGGCCGCGCCTCCGCCGGCAGGGCGTCGCCGGGGGGCGCCGCGTCTCAGGGCTCGCCGTTCAGCAGGCGCGCTGTCCTGTTGTGCATATCCAAATCGCATGTGTGGCGTGTTGAGCACCTGTTCCTGGCTGGGCTCAAGTCAGGCATATCGCATCGTGGGCCTAACAACAACGCGCCTGCAGCTGACACTGATGTCTTGCTCTGGGGTGTGAACAGGGCGGCGATGAACTTCCTGAGGCAACCTGCTGATGCTGCTGCTGACGCCCTGCTGTTTGGCCACGTGCGATAGGGATGCGATCGCGGCGGCGCTGCAGGGTGGCATGGACCCCGAGGAGCTGAAGGCGCTCATCGACGAGGCCGCCGCGGCAATCGTTTCCCCCTCCAGCTTCAACGCGCAGTGGCAGCCGGGCGGGCAGGGGCGGCGCGTTGCCTCGGCCGCGGCAGCTGGCGGACGCCCGCAGGGCGGGCAGCGGTCGCAGGGCGGGCAGCAGTTGCGGGGCGGGGCAAGGACGCCGTGGCAGGGCGGCGCCGCGGGCGGCACGCGGCGGCCGGGGGCGGCGCGCAGGAACCCTTTCGAGCAGCCGCCCCCGAGGTGAGCGACTGGACGCATGCGAATCTGGACGTGCATGCTGCTGCTGGACTGTATAGAGAGCTGCGGCTGCTAGAGTGCACCGAAGATAGGCGACCCCTGATCCCCAGTACACAGGTGGTCGCCTCCCACTTGCTGCACCCCGAGCAAGTACCAACCCTCCATAGGTGGTATGCCTTTATTTCGTCAAACTATCTGCGTAGGAGGCGGCAGGAGCAGGATCGCAGGCCGGCGGTGCAGACTATGACGGTGGAAGAAATGACGGCAGCGGCGCGCAAACTGGGCAAGAACCCGGAAGCGTGGCTGAAGGACGCGGAGCAGCGCGGCATCAAGGTCGTTTCAGAAAAGTCGTAGATGCTGTTGACGGTCTGCTGAGTAACTCGGTGTGGCCACAAACCAGGCTTGACTATGTGTTGACGCTGAATAAGTTCTCAGAAAGCTGTCGCCAACAAAGAATTTGCAAGTTGACAGATTGGCGGCCGATACCTAAATGCTACTCCTCTTCATCGCTGCCCTCCTCCTCCTCGTCCTCTTTCCTCTTGAGCTCCCACCCAGAGTCCTCCAGTATGTTGAAAAGCTTTTCAAACGCTCGGAGGTAGATGCCCTGCACGGCGCATGTGAAGGCACCAGCTTATGAACTGCAGCCATGCGTCCTGTGTGAATTTGCAAGGATGCCGAATGCCGTGAATTCCGTAATGGTGCTCAACAAGATACGCAAGTGTACATGAGTGGCCTGGTTTGCGCACGCTGAGCTGGAGTGACTCTGTTGGGAGCCGATGCTCAGACATCTGGTACAACGTGTAGATGAAGATCGCTGCAGCCCTGAGGAACGCGGTGCCGCACCCAGATCAGATGAAGTACATGTGGCTTTGCAGGCAGCCAAGCAATCAAGGAAGCGCTGCCTGGGAAATGCATAGATGGACTACAATGCGACACGAGCAGTGACGCGTGAGCGTGCTGCAACAGGAGGCCAGGCACAGCTGAGGCACCTGTTGCCCTCCTCCCCAAAGTGCGAGCCGTACGTATTGAGCTCGTCCTGCCACTCGCTGACGCCCCGCCGGTCATCTTTGAGCATGGCTTTCAGGCCCACGTTGCACAGGCGATTGATGTCATCCTGGAACAGAGGGTCCTCCTCCACAACATAGTCGCCGCTGGGCGCCACCGCCAAGTCTGACCATTCTGAGACGGCCTTCGACCCCTGCGAGCCCTGCGGCACAGATCGGCAAATTCACGGTCGGATTTGTGTGTGGCAGGAAGTAAGGCTGTGAGATGTGGACGACTGCAGCCTGCAATTTGAGCAGGCGTCGCAGGATTGCAGGCAGCGCCGCTCACCAGTGCGGCGCAGACGCCGGAAGTGCTGCGCTGAGGAGGCAGCACCAAGCTGTTGGCAAGCTGTGCCACCTCAGCACCGCGCTGGCTGCATGCTGGCCGAGCCAGTGCCATAGAAGGCGAGGAAAAGGCTCTGTTGCGGCTCCGCGCTGCTGCGCTGCTGTGGATGGAAACACTTGCTCTGCAGTCTGCCATGCCGGCGCACATGCTGCTCAATCTTTCGGGATACAGTACTTGAGAAGTCTCGTCGGTGGCAAGCTGGAAGTGGCGACTACTGCAGCCACTGCACCATGTAGGTGCAAATCTTTCACGTGGCTGCAGATCTGCCTCATGTTGCCGGCAAAATCAAGCGAAGCGCTGCGTGCATCCTCGTCAGGGCATGCCGCTCATAGAAACTACCACCAGAGCATCAGGTGGTAACCAGCGTACACGGCCACCTCCTTGCGCGCTTTGGCTCTAATGATGCAGCAGTCTGATTTTTGAATATTCTAGGGATTCTTCGCCACGCCACAACAGCTGCCGGAGTCGAGCCCATTGCGACAGACCGTCCTGCAAGCACTGTGGCGTAGCAGCATGCATACCAACGCCAGCGCAGGGTTCCGGCCAGCGGCGCTGCGGCCCAGCTGTTGTCAGCGGCCCGCGACGAGGAGCCAGGCGCCTTGGCCGCAGCAGGCACACGCCGCCAGCCTTGGCCAGAGCTCCAGAGTAAGCACACGTGCCCCTGCAGCCTTGCAATTCAGGGCGAATATCTGGTTGCTGCTGGTTCAGTACGCTTGTTTGGCGACCTGGGAAGACCCGCTGCAACCACTGCCATTTGGCGGCGGCAGCAGGCGCAGCGGCTGACACAGCGGCAAGTCCACTGGCCTATATAATCCACCATCGTCCTTGCGCTCATACGAGACCGGCATGCGTCCGCTTTGCCTGCAGGCAGCAGCGGCGTCGCCGCCGTTAGCAATGTGCGCGAGCACGCCGACAGCCACATGGACGGTGGACGACATGCTCTCCAGCCTGCGCAACGCGCAGCGCTTCGACCCGCAGGCAGCCGCGGCGTGGGACCAGCACGGTACTCGTCGTATCCTGCAATTTGAATGGCTTTATTGTGATTGGCTGTGCACAGGACATTCTTGATCAGACATGAACAGTGAATATGTTCTGCTTTGAGAATGCAGAGGCCGCCACCGCAGTCAACCTGGCGAAGCAGACGCTCATGGGTCTGGGATACAGCCAGCCGCTGCGATCCGGCGTGCGCGACAGGTGGCGCTTGGACATTGCGCCCTGCACCATTCATGTGTTCTCTGCATGTGGCTGCTGCTCGTCACAAAGCGCCGCGGTGCATGGTCTCGATCGAGGCATGCCGAGTGAGTGGGTAAGTCTTCCTATGCATGTTTGGGTGCAGCTTCTGCGAGGAGGGCGGCCTGCAGGAGGTGCTGCAGCTGCTGCCGCACCCCGAGCTGCAGTACCTCGCCATGTCTGCGCTGGTCGCCCTGCTCGGCGCTTGGCAGGTGCGGTGCCGTCTTTCGCCGTCCAAGCTTTCTGTCAATACGAGGTTGCCAGCCCGGCAGTGAGTGGCCTTGGAAGACTTGAACAGCCTCCCCCGGGGCTGCAAGCTACGAGGGGCGGATGACAAGAGCACAAACTCCACGACCTCTTGGCCAAACAATGTCTCATTCTGCGGCGGTCCTGGGGTACGCTGCAGGGCGACTGCGCGGCAGACGCTGCCGCGGCGGCGGAGCAGCTCGGGGTGGCGGAAGCGCTGCTGCCGCTGCTGGCCCCCGGCACCAGCTGGGTCATCCAGGGCCGCTGCTGCGGCGTGCTCACGCTGCTCATCCGGCAGGAGCTGCGCAAACATGTGCGTGCTGCCTCCCCTGCCGCCTCCAGTACAGCAGGGCACACGTTGCACAGTGCTGACAGAGCTGCGCTTGTCAATTGGATGCTTGTCTGCAGTGATGAGGCTTGTTGTAACCCCAAATTTTCGGAGTCCCTCCTTCAAGCTCGTTGACGAGGACGTAACATGAAACGCCGCGTCCCCACAGGATCCGGGGCAGGACCATCTACGGCAGGGCGTGCGGTGGCAGCTGCTGCATGGCGGCGGCATCACCTCCCTCACCAGCCTCCTGCACGGCCCCAACAAGGCGAGGATCTCTCTAATCAATGAAAAACGCATCCCTGCTCTGTAAAGCCAGCAAAGAGGACGGCGCTGCTAGCGGCTTGGGCTGCATCCCGTGGACATTTCATGTCTATCAGCGCCAGACGCATGTGGCCTCCTCGTGCTGCGAGTGGCCCAACAATTGCCACGTTTTGATCTGCCAAACACGTGCAATTCGCCGTCTGCGGCAGGAAGCGAAGCACCAGGCGAGCACGACGCTGGCGATGCTGTCGCGCTTTGGCACGCAGTACCGGGCGGCGCTTCTGTTGGAGACGGGCCTGCTGGTGTCGCTCGTGGATCGTTGTGCCGAGTCCCCGCACAACGTAGCCCTTGACGTCGCCTGCGCAGTCGTCAACCTGTGTGACACCGACAGTGCGCCGCTGCAGCAGCAGGTGTGAGCTCCATCGCTCATGAAACGTCGCCCAGGAGCAATGAGCATGTACTCACAACTGCTGGTGCACGATGCATCAGAATTCTGGTTTGGGGTGGCTTGGTGTCCACTCTTGAGTCATGCACGGTGAGTGTCTCAGGAGCCGACTTCATGGGTGGCCTTCTCCCAGAGCTCGAAAATTCAAGGTTGCAGATGTCCTGCGAAGGTCTTGTTGGCAAAACCATCATTTCTGGGGATCTCACTGACGCGCATGCTCCACAGGTCATCGCAGCCGGCGCGGTGCAGGCGCTCATGCAGATGCAGAGCCTGGCATACACGGGCCCCTTCCGGGAAGCGGCGCGCAAGCGGCTCAGGGCCCTGGCGGCCACGCAGCCGGCGGCGCGGCGCCAGATCCTGGAGATTGCCAATGTGGTGCAGCCGGCGGAGACGCAGCCCGCCGAGTGGACTGCCTGGTGGCGGCAGCTGCGAGCGGACGTCGGCTTGGCCTGAGATTGGCTGGTGACGCAAAGCAGCGGTATCGAGGCCGAATGCAGCTCCGGGCAGGTACCACAGGCAGCTGCGGGCGCCCCGGGGCCTCGCCTCATGTGTGGCTGCCCGAGCCTTGCAGCAGCCTTAACATTCGCTTGCAATTGCAGTTGCAGGATAAATGTCCACCCAATGGTACATCGTATCAGACGGGCACTTGTCACACAGTGGGCTGCACTGTAGTGTTCCCGTGTGCTCTCATGACTAGGTATTGCGCTTTGGCATTTGCCTAAGCTGTTGTAGAATGAATGGACTTGTAAGTTTTTCCGTGGCGTCTGCTTGCCGCTTTTGCAAACCGTAGTGCTGAGCAATGACCCCGGAACATGCAGATGAAGTCAAGCAGACTCTGGCTGTACATCAACCCCTCATACTGTAATTGGATAGCCCAAGCGTGCCCTTAGAAAGCTCAATCCAATAAGGAGTAAACCTCAACATGAGTCGCGCGCCGCCGATCTCGAAACTGCGGGACCCAATTCAGGACTGGATCTCGAGGCTCAGGTCCTCGGCGTTGACGATGGAGGGCGCCGCCTTGGGGATGGCGTCGAATTCGCCGTCCACCCAGGGCAGCACGTCCGGCTTGTTGGCCACCGGGTACTTCTGCAGCACGCTCGCCACGTTGGCCGCCGCCAGCGTCGCCTGCGCATTGGCCAAGCAGTCGTCATGGCAGACCTTTCGTAAATGTGCTGATGGTTGCCGCTGGCAGCACGCACCATCTCGCAATGCAAGTACAGCAGCAGCTGCCTGGTGCTCGCTCGAAGGAGCCGAGCTGCTGCCGCTGCAACCGAAAGGAAAAGAATGATGATGCGGGCCACCTCCACGAGCTGCGGTAGGTGCTGCAGCTGGCAACGAAATCGACGCACCATGCCGGCGCGGGTCCAGTAGGAGGCGGAGGCGATGTGGGGCACGATGACTGCGTTCTCGCAGTCCAGCAGCCCCGGCTTGGTGTCCGGCTCGTCCTCAAACACGTCCAGCCCACACCTTGCCGGGCAGGGTCAAAGCATTTAGTCGGCCTGATGCAGTGGGGTTGATGTAACCAGGTGCTGCACCTGCGTTGCGCTGTTTGTGGATCCGCAAGCCGTGCAACTGCTGCCGACGTTCGGTGCTGTGCTGGGTGTCGAGCTGGGTGTCCAGCTGTGCTGGGTGTCCAGCTGGGTGGCGAGCAGCACGGCAGATTTATTACAAGAGTTGTTGGCTTGCCAGCGCTGGATTGGAAGGTAACATACACTCTTCAGGGTCTTCCTGAGTAGACAAAACTTATTTTATCTACTCGTGACATTCAATAATATTTGCTATAATTGAGTTAGGTTTTTAAAGATTTTTTATTTTCCTTATTTCATTTTTAACAAAAAAATGTGATTTTCAAGTACAAAATTGATCAAAAAGTAACATATTTTGGTAAAATGCGTTTTTATTTTCCTGTCAACATGGTGGCAAGTTTATAAGCCACACCCCACCTCAAGCCGGGACCTGCCATCAGATGCACAGACCACCCCTGAAATCAAACCCTCGAACACACGCACCTGGAGTTGGGGTTGGCCTTCAGGTGCGCGAGGAACGCCATCTCTGCAAAACCCTATCTTCTCAACCAATAATCTTTTTCTCAATAACCGCACCTGAAGTTGGGGTTGGCCTTGAGGTGCGCGACGAGCGCGGTCTCGTCGATGACGGGCCCCCGCGAGGCGTTGACCAGCACCGCGTCCTCCTTCATGATCGACAGCCGGCCCTCGTTGATGAGGTGTTTCGTGTCCTTGTCCAGGTTGCAGTGCAGGCTCACGACCTGCGATGAGCGGGCGAAAATGTCTGTCAGATAGTGCACACCTACGCCATGCAATTATGATAAGTGGTGAGTACCAGGAGCGGCAGGTCGCCTCCTGAACGCCTGCTGGAGACCTCCCATTACAGGCCCGGCATTGGACCACTAGGTTCAAAACAAGCTTTGGTGGTGTGCCCAGAGCCGAGTGCAGAGTCCTGGCAGGTGCATACCGCAGATTGATCGGCGGACGATGCTGCTGCCGAATCTCGCACGAATGCAATTACACACCTCATGCAGCTGGAAGCCCTCTCTGTGCCGCCATGCTTCCACACGCAATGCGCATGCATGCCGACCATTCACAGCAGGCTGTCGCAGGCTGGAGGGAGTGAGAATCTACGGTCTCAGCTTTTTCAACTTTTGCGCACGTCGGAGGCCTTGAGCACATCGTCGACGCTGTCGAGGCGGGTGACGGAGAGGCCCTCCTCGCCGTGCGACTCCAGCAGCGCGCAGTACTCCTTGGCGTACTCCTCCAGCCGCGAGTTGGGGTACACGTCGTAGTACACAATGTCGCACTTGTGGCCCTGCGGTGTGAAGTAAGTTTCATGGACTGATATCTAATGTCCATCATCGCCCCCAGCGGATCAGCATTTCAAGGTTTCACGTACTCCTTGGCATACTCCTCCAGGGTTTATAGGGTTTATAGGGAGGAGTTGGGGTACACATCGTAGTACACTACGTCGCACTTGTGGCCCTGCAATAAAAGGGTTTTGATATTGCCTATGGTGTGTGGTTTTATGGGTTTAAGGCTCTAGGATACGGAACAGCAGTCCCGCCTGTACTCACTTTGTAGGTGCTGGTGCCTTACCGGGGGGTCGATGCCTTTTCCAAGCAAGCGGGCTGGGTGGTGTGGAGTGTCGGAAAAGTGTGTCGGGGAGCTAGGCGAAGGTGCTCCGCATAACGCCGCCGCCAGGCTGCGAGTGGATGAAGGCATCCACATTTCCAGGCAGCGCAAACACGTTGCTCACCTCCATCATCATGCGGGCGTAGGCTGTGCCGATGCGCCCGGCGCCAATGATGCCAACAGTCTTCCGCTGCAGCAGGTTCCCTGTTCCAACACCACATTGTCTTAGCATAAGGCACGTAAACAACGCAATTGATCTGAGCGATTCAGGAAGACCTGTGGTGGAAACTAAATCGAAGCTCGGAGCTCTCATCCACGCCCCTGCTCCTCCAATTTGGACAGCACCTTCTGCTGACAGTCAGCAACTGGACGCTTGCACAGATGTCCACAATCGCTGTGGCTGATAGTCGTGGCACTGCGGCTCCTCACTGATCGCAAGGTGCAAGGTGGGAAACAGCGGGATTGCGACAAGGATTGGCGCACCGACGAACAACTGCGGCAGCCAGCCCTCGTACTTGCCCGCCCGCATGAATTTGTCGCCCTCCACGACTCGCCGCGCCGCTGCGAATGTGAGCGCCAGTGCCAGCTCTGCCGTCGTCTCCGTCAGCACACCTGCAATCGTACATAGTGTGTAGTCACATTCAGAAAACATGAGAATGCAACTGGCGAGCGAGCCGCAAGCTTCCGTGTCCGTCTATCAGCAGCGCATTTGACGTGTCAGCACGATGCTGCGATATCTCCACGGCGTCAATCTACTGAAACTATTTTCAGATTAAAAACTATTTTCAGATTATAACCGGGCCCCCACCTGGTGTGTTGCCGACGGCGATGCCGCGCTCTGTGGCTGAAGGCACATCGACGTTGTTGTAGCCGACGGCGTAGTTGCTGTACGCCTTACCGCCTGCTGCCTTGAGCGGCTCGAACAGGTCCGCGTTCCAGCCCTGCAGTGAGCAGTGGGTGGAATGCTTTGGAAGCTGATGAAGTTGCGGCGGCGGGCGGCAGGCGGGCGGCCGTGATGGAATGTCAACCAGAGCTTGGCAGGTGTCCCCAGTATGTTGGCACAGGGATGTCTTACCTCTGTGAGTTGTCCGATGACTCCGTCGCACTTGTCGCCGATCAGTTGCTTGATGTCTGCATTGCTGAGGATGGTCTTCTCCGCCGTGCAGACCTCGACGCGGCAGCCGGTCGAGGTGAGCAGCTGCAGCCACCGCTCGCCCGGCAGTGTCTTCGTGATCACCACCCGCTTCTTACCATCCTCGTTGTGCACCTGTGAGCACGGAGCGATCAATCGTCTGGCGGGTGGAACTGGAGGTGCCTCTTGATCTGGGAGGTGCACAAGGGCCGCTTGCTTGCCTGCACGGGCAGATCGCTGGACCCCGACGACATTGCACGTAGTCCACCGAAGAGTTGCGCAGGCGCGGCCCTGCTGCGCAGGCCCAGCAGCGCACTCCTCAGTGCCATCAACTTGCTTGCTGGTTTTTTTTGTGTGCTTTGGAGCACAGACCCTCCCAGTCTGCAACAACACGGTGATTGCGGCAGCGGAGTGTGTACTGTTGCCGTTTTGAACGTGATGCAGGGATCAGCACTCGTGACCCGTGGGCCCTACCTAACCCTGACCTGGTCGCCAGCGAATTTCCGGAACTCATGCGAGCTCTGCGAGGAAGCTGCTTCATGTGGCTGGACTCGCGATGTATTGAACAGGTGCCCTGGCACGGTCGTCACTCTAAACGTCGCCACTCAGGCGAGGTTGGTCAGGTTCAGAGTCCAGGGACTCCTGTATCAAACTGAATATGTTTACCATGGATCATGCAAATGGCACCCGTGCATGCCGGGGCGGTGCATTGTCTCGCTACCAGCAGCGGTAACTCAACTGAGTTTGTGGCTCTCGGTCAGCACTACCCAACACGAAACTCTCAGTCCAACCAATGGTGCAACGGAATGGGACAGACGACTGCTGTGTGACTGCAACATCGACGGTGACCCAGTGATAGGGATGCGGCTCTGCATCTTCCGATGCACAGGCATCCTGCAAAATTATTGCGGCGCCGCTTTCTATGCCAGCTCACGGCTGCGAATCGGCTTGCTCGTCGACTGCGGACAGGGAAACGCACGCGTGTGTGCCCGCACTGCATATTTTAGCGTACTGTAGCACATGAAGGAAACATGATGTCACTTGACAGGTCATGTATTGCAGCAAAGCAAGCTTCCTTTACATCTCTGTCATGAGCAAGTCGCAAGGTGGCCTCGAAGTAGCCTCGCTGAGGCCTGCGCCCGATGCTCGAGACGCACCCAAAGGTAACAGCACAGGTTGCCACACTCACCTGCCAGTACTTGATGGCCTCGCCAACGCCGGCGCCGGGCGTGAAGTCCTTGAAACCGGCATCGATTAGCGCCATCTCCGCGCCCGCGATAGCGCTCAGCATGCCCACCTCGTCCATGTTGCCCAGGTGCCCAATGCGGAACACCTTGCCGGCCACCTGTGCGGCGGGGCCCAGGAGCCAGCTGAGGTCCAACATTCGAGTCCAAAGCTGATGCAGCCTTTGCAACTGGCATTGCACTGGTGAGAATGAGAGAACAAGCCGCTCTCAGCATAGTCAGCGAGACGGGTGCTGCACGATGAGCCCAACAGGCTGCCGGTAAGCTGCAAGGTCAGCGACCCTGGTGGGAATGCAGCGGGGCATTGCTCGCTGCGTTGCCCTTTCTACACTCGGCTTAGAATACCAGCCTCTGTCTGCTCCAGCGCCTCGAGCTCTACATTACACACGCACCTTGGCAAGGCCGACGCCCAGGGACAGGTTGTAGCGCGAGTAGGCGTTGATGACCACATCGTCAGCGTTGACTGAGGATGGCACCTCCACCACCGTCAGGCTGTCGCTCTTCCACCGCTTCTCCTTGCACAGCAGCTCCAGGCCCCAGCCCGCCACAGCGCGCCGCGTGCCCTCCGCCAGCCTGCGGCAAGGAGTGGGCGGAGTTTGCATGCGCAGAACCCCTTGGCACAAGTGCAGCGCTGACATGGCTACGGCTGCCTTTGACAGCGGACGTGGATTTGCTTCAGGCTGTGGCCATGACCGTGAGCAGGGTCGTCGCGAACAAGCGGTGCACAGATTTGGATGATCCACAAGGGCCAACAGCACACCAGCCGGCAGCCCATTCTTGCTTGAGAGAGAGAAAGTACTCCAGGCGCACCGCTGGTGCCGCTTCACGACGTCGGCGATGCCCTCGTCCATCAGCAGGTTGAGCGACTCACGCAGGCCGTACAGCAGCGGGATGGAGGGCGTGTATGGCACGTTGCCGCTCGGGTTCATGCCCAGCTGCCAGTCCCAGTCGTAGTACATGCGCGGCAGCTTTGCGCTCTTGCGCATCGCCAGCGCCTGCGGAGCGAGGCAACGGGTTTGGCGCTGGACGGCTTCGAGGCAGGAACATGTAGTGCACAAGCAGCAGACACTGGTAAGACCAAGACAGGGCCTTGGTTACAACCACTGGCCACCGCTGGCAACAAGCAGAGGCTGCAACAAGCAAGGTATCATGACGACTGCGCTTGATCACATGGCTGGACACTGCTGCCCACCTTCTCGGACACCGCCATGAGCGCGAGGCCGGTCGGCAGCGACAGCGCCTTCTGCGAGCCGGTGACGGCGATGTCCACTCCCCACTTGTCCATCTCGAACGGCAGCGCGCCGATCGACGACACGCCATCGACCTGGTCCCAGAGGAACATGCATCTCACCAGATCCTCTTGGGAGGTGCATAAATGTCCAGCCAGCACAGCGTTCCCAACCAGCATGGTGGACCTTCAAGCTTCTGTGAAGTATCAGGCGGTTCAGCAATGGACCTCTGCAAGACTGTTTCACTCTGCAGGACAAGATGCAGTACAAGATCATCAGGCTACAAGCACACAATGAGCACACCATCAGCAGCGCGTCACAGCCGGCGGCGTCCAGCGTCTCCCGGATGCGGGGGATGTCGCTGGTGACGCCCGTGGCCGTCTCATTGTGCACCACCGCCACCGCCTTGATCTTCTTGCCGGTGTCTGCCTGCACACGCCAAGCAGATGCACAGTTAAAGTGCTGCAGTCCATTGTGCGCTCCAAGATGATCCAACTTCGATGAGGCAGAGAGAATGCACTGCACTCTTGCATCCAGACATATCTTACCGTGGCAAATCGAGGGTTGGCAAATCGCATGTGCATTGGGGCTGATAAGATGTGTCAGCTGCAGCTGTGCAGGTGATTGATGCACGCACGCAAAAGTACCTAACGAGGCAGAGCGTATGTGCACTAGGCTTGATGCGAGTGCGTCAACTGCAGCTGGGCAGATGATGTGCGCACCTTCAGGACCTCCGCCAGCTTCTCCTCGCTGGCGCCCTCACCCCAGGGGCACTCGATGACCGTGACGTCCAGCTGCAGCGCCTTCATCATGTCGACCTGCACCATTGTACGTATCCGGATATGTCAGCATGTGACCTAATCAGGGTCGCAGAGGACGCCGTCATCTGAATGTGCGCATGGTGTAGTCCAAAGCACGCAGGCCACGCTCGTAATTGAGGTCAATACAAACGCATTGACTCACCCAGAGCTTGGAGAACTGGCCGTATGTGAAGGTGACGATGCTGTCGCCCGGCGACAGCGTGTTAGTCAGCGCCGACTCCCAGCCGCCGGTGCCGGTGCCCGGGAAGATGAACGGCGTGATCTTCGAGCTGGGCGCCACATCCGAAGTGTTGTAGATGACCTTCGAGTCCTCCAGCACCTTGATGAAGAAATCAGCGAACCAAGGGTCTCGGTGGTTGTATGACGGCACCGCCATCGCCCGCCGCACCCGCTCATGGATGTTGACCGGGCCTGCGTTTCACGACCGGAGGGCGTCTCTACCATGTTGATTCTTGGAGGCTCATGATTCAGACGATTGCTACATCGGCAGCAAAGGGCTGTGCAGCTTCGGCGGGCGCACACCTGGAACATACAGGTGGTTCCTGCCCGGCGGGTCGTAGGAGAAGTCTGCCGAGTCTGCATACGTGACCGCGGTCCTAGGGAGCGGCCCGCTGCTGCATGGTCCCTGCGCAGGATCGAGTGACTGCATGAGTGGCGATCTGACCCCAGGGACTGGCCGAAATCTGATTACAACCTCGGCAACGGCATTGCAGGCGAGCATGCATCAGCGATTGACGTGAGGAACCGATCCAGCCGTGCCTGCAGGCCCGAAGACGCTGCGCATGGCAGCTCCGAGCAGCATGAGGTACGAGCAAGCAGCGAGTTCAGGAGGCCCTTGCGCACGGCAGCCGCCTGCCGCAACATTGCAGCGGGCAATCAACGGCTAGGTCCACTAAAATTCGCAATCTGGCGGACCGGAATCGATCGAAGCTGCTCACGAGTCTGCCCCGCGTCTCTGTGGCTCAGAGCTGATCCAAACCTGACGCTGACGTCTTTCTTAGTTAATCTGAAAGCCACGTGGACGACGGATTGCTAGGCATCAGAACCAGGCCTGTAGACTGCCACTTACACTTGCGGCGTGTTTCACCACAACTCTGACAGCCATGGGCCGCCGTGCGCTCGCACGCACGCTTCGGCGGTCCGCTGTGCTGCTAAACAGCGCCAGCGGGCCTGGCCAGACGGTGCGGGGCCTCGCCTCGGGCTCCCACACAGGACTGCTGGCCTCCCGCAGCGCCAGCATCCGCAGCGCCGTGGACAAAGCTACGCCGGCGCACCGCGATGCCCTCAGCCTGCCGCGGTCGATGGTCAGTGCCCTGCCAGCGGAGAAGGAGGTCTCTGACGATGAGGCGCCCATGCGCGTCCTGCCCAGCGACTCGCCATCTGGCTCGCGGCCCGAGGTCGTCACGGACCACTTTGGCGCGATCAGCATGCTCTGCGACGACAATGAGGGGCAGGTTAGCAGCGACACTGATGCATCGTGGCAGGCAGTCACTGTCACTCGTACATTTTGCTTCCTAGCTCCATCGCGCTGCAAGAGCGTAGTACAGTATATCCGCTATTCCGTTCACTCTGCTGGCATGCTCACACTGTCGCTAGCTGCAATGCCCCAATGTGGCGCCGTGCTGTAGCACCCGCTCTGCAACTGTACTCCATGCTGAGTGAGCTTGCTATGCGCCATGCAGCGGGCCGCAGTCTGGGAGAACAAGGACGGCCGGCGCATCGAGGACGGTCGCTACGCCGCCTTCAGCGAGGCCATCACCGACTTCATCCCCAAGGAGCGCCAGTTCACCGACCCCGTCCGCACCTTTGCCTACGGCACCGACGCCAGCTTCTACCGCTTGAACCCCAAGATGGTGGTTAAGGTGCACACGGAGGAGGAGGTCCGCCGCATTCTGCCCATCGCGGCGCGCATGCAGGTGCCCGTCACCTTCCGCGCGGCTGGCACCAGCCTCTCAGGCCAGGCCATCACCGACAGCGTGCTGCTGAAGCTCAGCCACACCGGCAAGAACTTCCGCAACTACACCATCCACGTGAGTTTTCTTCCTGGCTGTCCTGCCGTCCGGCCCTGCTCGTGCCTCTGCCGCCGTTGCTTTGCGCCGTTCACCGTGCCTGCTGTACTGCATCTACACAGCAGGTAGCTGCTTCCAGTCACCTCCGTCTTCGACCAAGCATACGTTGTCCATGTCTGCCCCAAGAATGACACATCAACCCACACAATATGTTCCTATCTGCGATCTGCACTTCCGCAGGGTGACGGCAGCCAGATTACGGTGGAGCCGGGGCTCATTGGCGGCGAGGTCAACCGCATCCTGGCGGCGCACAAGACGAAGCACAACCACGCTGTGCAGTACAAGATCGGGCCTGACCCCTCGTCCATCGACTCCTGCATGGTGCGTCATATTCTCCTTGTCTTCTGTTCCCTGATATTCGTTCTTCCTGCAGAGAGTTGCGCGTCTTGGGCAGCTCTTATCCATGCATGAACATGGCTGCATGCCCAGGCAGGTCTGCGGTTGCTGCAGCATCTGCTGTTGACCTTGTGCAGGGTCTGATTTTCGTGATTTGCAACCCACAGGTCGGCGGCATGGTGTCCAACAACTCCTCCGGCATGTGCTGCGGCGTGAGCCAGAACACGTACCACACGCTGCGCGACATGCGTGTCGTGTTTGCCGACGGCACCATGCTGGACACGGCGGACCCCGACTCCTGCGCCGCCTTCCTCGAGGTGCGGTCTCCAACAACATTGGAGACACAGTTGAAAACCCAACTGTGACATAGCCAGATAATGAAATTTATCCCATTCATTTCTTTGTACGCTGTATTAAGAAGTTTGTAACTTTCCTTTGTGATTTTCACTTCAATACAAGTACGTGGTCGGTCGCCAGCCTGCAGCGCTGCCTATCAGCATGGAGGTGTGCTAGGGCGTGGGCAATCGCTGGCGGCGCAGGTGCCAGACAACCCACATCGCTTCATCAATATCTCTCTGCTGGATCCATGTCATGATGCACCTGCCTTCTGACAACATGCTCGCAGTCGCACCAGGAGCTATACGAGGGCGTGCAAAGCGCTGGCGGACGACGTGTAGAGCGGCCAGCTGCTGACCCCGCACCAGATTCGCACTGGACGTTCATGTGCTGAAATGCCAGGTTCCATGATTGCAGTCGCACAAGGAGCTGTGCGAGGGCGTGCAAGCGCTGGCCAGCGAGGTGCAGGGCGACCAGCTGCTGACCAACCTCATACGCCGCAAGTTCGCCATCAAGTGCACCACCGGCTACTCGCTCAACGCGCTGGTGGACTTCCCGACTGCCGACCCCATCGAGATCATCAAGCGCCTCATGATCGGCAGCGAGGGCACGCTCGGCTTTGTGTCGCGCGCGACCTACAACACCGTGCCTGAGTGGCCCAACAAGGTGCGTGGCGGTGGAAAGGCACCTCCTCCAGACACCCCAGTCGGGAAGCCTGGATATCTTTGAAGAAGCGCAGCAATGATGCCGCCTGAACATCGCAGGGCTGGGTGCTTGTCATTTTGGTACTTCCCAGGGCTGTCAGGTTTCTTCGTGTGTGCTGCAACCTGCTACGAGCTGCTGGATCAGCTGGGTCTCATGGCCCTGCAGAGTACTGAACCCTGCAGACCACTGAACTCATGCGCTGTGTCCCTCTCCTGCAGTCCTCGGCGTTCGTAGTGTTCCCGGACCTGCACTCCGCGTGCGCCGCGGCGTCGGTGCTTCGCGATAAGACGGCTGTGGACGCTGTGGAGATGTTCGACCGCGCGTCACTCAGGTGCGATTCTGTCCTTTATTGTTGTGTTGGCTTCTATCAAGGGACTTCTCTCAGGATGTTCGACCGCGCGTCGCTCAGGTGCGATATTTTATTATTGTTGTGTTGGCTTCTATCAAGTGACTTCTATCAAGCGTCTCAAGGGACGCTTTCGCGGGCTTTGGTTGCGAAGACTTGGCACCTGCTGAAGGGCATCGTCCGGCTACACACAGGACCCAGGTCCCTGACCAAGCTTTAACAAGCCCCTGCCACACTTTCTCTGCAGCAGCAATTAAAGTGGTGTGCACCCGGCTCGGCTGGCGGGCCAGGTGTCCCTGCAGCACTTCAGCCCTGCGATCTCCCCATCTATCAACCTCAAAGCCTGCCCACGCAGGGAGTGCGAGATCGACGAGGACCTGGTGCGGCTGGTGCCGGACATGAAGGGGGCGGGAGACGCCGCCTCCGCGCTGCTCATCGAGTGCCGCGCCAACGGCGCCGATGCCCTCAAGGTGCTGCCTGTGCTCACAGCCGCGCCAGTGTTCACAGCCCCCACCGGCACCCTGTTTCTGTTGTGCAATTGTTGCTTTGGCGCCTGGATGGCTTCACTGCGGGCTATCAGCTGGAGGGAGGAACTCATGCTCCCTCTCATACTCCCTCTCCTCACGACGAAGCCCCGCGTGTCGTTGCGACAATCTTTGCATCCAACACGCTTCATCTCCTCACCACTAAGCTCGATGTTTCGACATCGTTCATTTGCAGGAGCGCATCCACGAGGTGACCAGCGCGCTGCGGGAGAGCGGCCTCAAGTTTGGCGCGCACGCCGACCAGCTGCAGGACCTGGAGGCGTACCCCTTCCGCAAGGACCCCGCCGAGTCCAAGGTGTTCTGGGACGTGCGCAAGGGCCTCATCCCCATCGTCGGCGGCGGCCGCGAGGCCGGTGCGCCCCCATTCCTACTGCAGTATGTTGGCGCATCACTGGCTCTGCTCTCGGCAACCTCCGAGCAGCAGGGCTGTAGCGCGGTGCCGCCTCCGCACGGTTTTCCGGTAGTCTGGCAGCATGACACTTGCAGCACAGTGTGAGTGGGCCTGGTCCTGAGCGCCTCCGCCTGTGCACCGCAGCGTTGGCGGTCCGGCGCAAACCAGCTGTCGCACCACGAGGAAAACCAGTATTGATTTTTACATGCCAATACTCACCGAGATACATCACCTACGCAGGCACCTCCTTCCTGATCGAGGACGTGGCGTGCCCGGTGGACAAGCTGGCGGCGATGACGGAGGACCTGGTGGCCATGTTCAACAAGTTTGGCTACAAGGACGCCTCCTGCTTCGGCCACGCCCTGGAGGGCAATCTCCACCTCGTCTTCTCCCAGGTGCCTGCTGCGCAACATCTTCTGGCTGTCCCAACATCTCCCTGTCGACTTGGCCTCCTATCAACTTTGCCTTCTGTCAGCTTTGCCAGGCCATGGAGGGCAGTGCGCTGATGCGCAGCCCCACGCCCGCATCTGGGTCGTAGGTGCCAGGCAGTGCGCAGCACATCGGACCAGTTTTTGCGTTTGTGTCTGTCCACCTGACAGGCAGTACTGGTGCGTTTCTGCTGCAGGGGCTTCCGGACGCCAGCAGATGAGGTGGAGCGCATTGGCGCCATGATGCACTCATCTCTCGATACAGCGTCATCACACATCTGATTTGCTGGTTCCGTGGATTCGCTGCAGGGCTTCCGGACGCCGGAGGAGGTGGAGCGCTTTGGTGCTATGATGGACGAGATGTGCTACATCGTCGCCACCAAGCATAGCGGCTCCCTCAAGGCGCGCGCCGCGCCTCTGCGGATGAATCCCCATCGGCCATATCTTCCTGTTGTGTCCGAACCTCTGTCCGAACCTGCGCGCCATCAGCAGCCGAGATGAATGCAGCACTGCCTACCCGCCAATCTGCAATTGTTTCGCGCCCTCTCCCCTCTGAGCAAAGCCGTGAACGCACGCGTCGGACAGCAGCACTGCATCAGAGTATCAGATCATCGTTCTGACTTGAAAGGCTCCCGAATGGTGCAGGGCGAGCACGGCACGGGCCGCAACGTGGCGCCGTACGTGGAGATGGAGTGGGGCGGCAAGGCGTACCACCTCATGTGGCGCCTCAAGCAGCTGTTCGACCCGTCTGATGTGCTGAACCCCGGCGTCATCCTCAACAAGGTGCGCGCTGGGCTCTGCACTGACCCACACCACTGTAAAGGTCGAGGAGCAGATCGAAACCAGCACGATGGTGACACCGCAGGATGTCGGGCCTGTTGATCAGCTGGGGTTAGATGCAACATGGTCCACAACAGACATTCCTTTCTTGTCCGCTGGGCGCTGCCTACAACCAGCGCTCACCTGCCCTGAAATCCCCCACAACATCCGGAACTCCCAGTCCATGGAGCTGAACTGCTGTTGACGAATCAAACTTTGCACCGCAGGACCCCAACCTGCACATCAAGCACCTCAAGCCGTCCCCCGTGGCGTCGGAGATCGTGGACCACTGCATCGAGTGCGGCTTCTGCGAGAGCAACTGCCCCAGCCGCGATGTGACGCTGACGCCGCGCCAGCGCATCGCCTGCTACAAGGAGATGGCCCGCCTCAAGCAGCTGCCCGGCCCCTCCGCCTCCGAGCAGCAGCGGTGCGCAGTCGCCCGTCAAAACTCCTGTGTTGCACGTGACAAATTGGAGGGGGACTTCAACTCAGAAATTGTCCGCCCCTCAGCTGGGAGACAGCTCATAGCAGCCAGAAACAGCCGCGTCACCTTTGGGAGCCATGCTGCTCAAGGGCTACATCCACAGGCAAACACACTGTTCCTGCTGACGCCGTCATAGCATGTACGCACCCCATGCATGCCACCTTCCCAACTCCAACGGTCCTGACCCTTTATATTGTTTGGACGCAGGCTGAAGGACTTCCAACGCATCTACGACTACCAGGGCGACGCGACGTGCGCCGCGGACGGCATGTGCCAGGAGAAGTGCCCCGTCAAGATCAACACCGGCGAGCTCATCAAGAGCATCCGCAGCGAGGAGCTCAAGAAGTGGAAGAAGTCCTCCAACGGCGCCATGGTGCGCCTTCAACACGCAACGGTGTCTGCCTGCCTTGCTGCAGTACTGTGGGGAACATTCTGGATCCTCATGCTTGCTGTGGTTCCCAGACTGGGTACTTTGAGTGTGCTCTGCCGCGGCTGGCTGGTATGCATTGATACGCGTTCAGACATCACCTGTTCACTTATAAGTGCCATTTCTATCGTGTTGGCATCTCATTCACGCAAGCTCGGCTCAATTGGCCGATCACAGATGTGTCTGCTGACTGTGTCCTCCGGCTCCTGTCCCTGCAGTCGCTGGCGAACCACTTTGGGGCGCTGAACACGGCGGTGCCGCCCTTCCTCAACGTCGTGGACTTTGCGCACCGGCTGCTAGGCCCCTCCCCGCTGCAGTACATCAGCAGCCGCCTCAACAAAGTCAGCAACCACCTCATTCCGGAGTGGAACCCCTACATGCCGCGGGTGCGCTGACGCTGCAGTCTTCGCCGCTGCGCTCCAATGTGTGAAGCGCACAGCTGTTGCTGGATTATGTCAAATCTGCAAGTCAAGCTGCCTGGTCAATGATCCTACAATTGCTTGTGCACTGCTGTTGTGTATTCAGAGCCTTTTCACGCCATGCATCGCGTACGCTGTGATGCAGTTCTGTGAAACGTGTGCTGCTCCATGCGCAGGGTGCCTCCAAGGTCGACATGAACCCGCCCAAGCCGGCGGCGCCTGCTGAGGGTGTCCCCCGCCAGGTGAGCTGCCAGCCTCCGTATACACAACTGTGCCCATTGCTCAGCTGCGAATGGGCGCTGTGTGGTCTTGCGCCTCGTCCTCCCCTTTGCAAGCAGTCTGAACTGCAAATGTTTCGCACAGACAAGATGGAAAACCCTACTGAAAGCTTGCTTCACAGTCTCTTCTCGGCATGGCGCAGGTGGTGTACATGCCGGCGTGCGTGACGCGCATGATGGGGCCGGCGCGCGGCGACGAGGAGACTGCCTCCGTGCACGAGAAGCTGCTCAGCCTGTTCTCCAAGTCTGGCTACGAGGTCATCTACCCCGAGGTGCGCACCGGCTGCTCGTGCGCCCCAATATCAACCTTCACTGCACGCTATCATCGCCCGGCGCAGCGTTCCAGCGAAAGGCTGCGGCGTGTGCCGCCCTCACAAGCAATGTATCGTGCGGTTTCAGAATCAGCTCCAACACAGAGTCGGCTGCCTCAGAATGCGATGCAGTGACGGCCCTCATCGTGCTGCTCCGGCTGCGCAGGGGCTGGGCAACCAGTGCTGCGGCATGCTGTTCAACTCGCGCGGCTTCAAGGAGGCCGCCGCCGTCAAGGCCGGCGAGCTGGAGGTGCGCGAGCCTCCACACCCTTCGGCATCTTGACAAAATTGTCGGAAATTGTGAAGTTGAATGCACCGTCACACTGGTCAACATCAGCGCCTGATGTGCGGCCCTCTGTGGCGATGCCAGAGCTGTGGCACCAACGACGACCTGCCTCGTGCACCACGTGCAGCGCATCTGCTGCGGGATCCACATCGTGTGCAGCTCCATCTGATCCGTGTGCTGACGGTGACACGCTCCACTCTCGCGCAGGCGGCGCTGCTGAAGGCCAGCCAGGGCGGCAAGCTGCCCATCGTCTGCGATACCAGCCCCTGCCTGTCCACGCTCAAGGCCTCGCTCACCAGCCCCGACCTCAAGTGCGTCTTTTGTCTTTCAACAGGCGCCGTCTCAGACAGTCTGCAGCAGTCCTGTCTGACATGTGCTGGAGGCAGTATTGATTTTGCAGGAAACGACTGCATGGATCATGGCGGATGGCACAGAGCAGTTGTTCGTGGCGGATGCACATGTGCGCGCACACTGGCCCCTGTGTACCTGTACTGGCTGACTCTCAACGGCTCCTTTCTTTGTTGAATACTGGTATTCCAAATGAATAGGTTCTCCCTGTACGAGCCGGTGGAGTTCATCAAGCTGTTCCTGGCAGACAAGCTAGACTTCCGCAAGGTCAAGGAGAAGGTGGCCATCCACGTGCCCTGCTCCTCCAAGAAGATGGGCGTCTCCGAAGCCTTCACCCAGCTGGCCGCCATGTGCGCTGAGGAGGTGGTGCCCTCCGGCGTGCCCTGCTGCGGTGCGTTTTTCACTGCTAACGAATGTAGTTCCTTTCTCCTGTACCTTCTTCCTATTCGAATCGCCGCCTGGGCTGAACGCTACATCTCAGCAGTCACATGGCTCTGGACCATTGCTGCATGGCAGTGCGGGCTGCGGGCCTAAACCACTGCACACTTTGCACAGGTCTCGACACACGGTGTGCAATCCCACGCACTTGTATCAGACACAAACCGCTGTGGGCACAAACGCAGGCATGGCGGGCGATCGGGGGATGCGGTACCCAGAGCTGACGGGGGCTGCGCTGCAGCACCTGGACACCACCGGCTGCACCGACGGCTACTCCAGCAGCCGCACCTGCGAGATGAGCCTGTCCAACCACAGCGGCATCAACTTCCGCGGCCTGGTGCGCTGCTTGCCTATGATCGTCCTGTTCTTGCGGATGCACTCGTTTCGTCTGCATCCGTTCCCGTCTCGTTTGTCGTTCATCGGGCCACATCCATTCTGTCGTGCTCACAGAATGCATGGCGTTGTCGTCGTCGTTTGCAGGCATAACTGCTGTTCTTGCGCGAGCATTCTTACAATGTCGGGGACACTGCATCGCAGGTGTACCTGGTTGACGCCGCGACAAGCCCCAAGGCGAAGAGCAGCAGTGCAACTGAGTTGCCAAACGTGCCGGCCAGCAAGATCGACAACTGATGCTCCTATGAGCCGTCCGCGGCAGCGGCTAGCCGGATGGCGCCCCTGCCACGCAAGGTCGACTGATGATGCGGCGTCAGGGTGTCGGATCGCCAGGGTTGCCGGACGGGTGTGTCGCCAGGGAGGTGCCCCTCGCCAGGTGGGGGTGGAATGTGGTGGAATGGTATTGGTGTTGGATCAGCGGGAGGGTCCCCCAATTGGGTTTCTTGTTTGTGGCCTCATTTGGGCTGGAGAGTGGGTGCGAGTGTGGGTGGTTTTGGGACTGGGGGTAAGTCAGGACGGCGGCGTTTTGAAAGGGGAGAAGATATGCAATACTCACCCATCCTACAGAATTGCTACGCGTCACTAAGTCACAAACTTGGACTCGCGTGCAACCTTGCATGGAGTCTGCTGCTGCAGATTTTATATGCGCTGCTAATTTTGCTGCCTTAAATTGAACTGATTTGTTGCACTGCAGCCATGATGCACAATGTGTAACCTGATTCTCGTACGTACCTACCTATACACCTGTTCTGGTCGGCCTCCCACCATTACCTGTTCTGGTCGGCCTCCACCCATGGTTAAGTTTCCGGTGATGTGAGGGCAGTAGTCATTGCCAGTTACAACAGGCAGTCCATGTCAAAATTGTTGCCAAGTTTTAACATTCCCCCGCCGAAGGCGGGAGACTATTATTAAGGTATTGCCGTCGTCGTTCCGATGGCCAGGGTCATTACCGGAAGGCCCAGCTCCGCAGCCGCCGCTGCGGCTCGGCCGCTGCGCCTGGCAACGTGGCTACAGCAGACCCTGATTACGCCTTTGCTGCTGCAAGCGGCAGAAGTGGCCGGATGCTGTTCCGCGCAGCCTGGATTTTCGATTGGCGGAAGTCACAGCGCAATTCCGCCAAACATCCCCCAATAATACAAAAATTGTTCCCACCCTGTTTCCCGCCAGACAGGGGAGCACCCAGGGTGGGGAGATTAAGTACTGGGCCATGTTCAAAACTATTAAGTTAATAACAGAAGTTATTAAGTATGTTATTATATACTAAAATTAACCTGCTTGTCTCGAAACACACCGCAAAAAGT
>JAABUM010000112.1_pt1 | contig 113940 bp, 104 predicted proteins | sample 5559161 | NCBI WGS metagenome assembly JAABUM01 (sample SAMN10711868, study PRJNA513369) | rock metagenome | isolation source: Antarctica rocks | place: Antarctica: Victoria Land, Siegfried Peak nord
CCTAACCCTAACCCTAACCCTAACCCTAACCCTAACCCTAACCCTAACCCTAACCCTAACCCTAACCCTAACCCTAACCCTAACCCTAACCCTAACCCTAACCCTATACAGGATGCGTTGGCGATATCATTAGACAACAATATAGGAGGTAGCAAATTCATTAACTTAGACTTTGCGATACGTTCCTAGCTAACGCTCCTCATCTTACGTAATTCTAACTATTGTATTAATTACTCTAGATAGGGACTTACCTAGTAAACTACCTTACTTTAACTTTATAATATAGCGATTAATCGCCTTATAATATCCCTTATAATAGGTATTAATAAGAATATATTAGCTTTAATAAATCTAAATCTTAATATTTCCTTACTTTAAGTAGAAGCGCCGGTTAAATATAGCTCGCTAGGCGTTATACTAACTATTAAACGGCGAATTATTATAGAAGTTAGAACCGCTTATTAAATAGCTTGTAGATTAGGCGTTCTCTTTTAAGAACTTTTACTATTAACCCTAGAACTTCTCTAGGTATATAAGAAATATATATCTAAAATTAGCTAGAAGTTATCTAATATTAAAGAGGGTAGTAGTAAGTATAAAATATTTACTAGCTTCCTTAAAGTAGATATTACGTTTATATAAGTTATAGTAACTTCTAGTATATTATTAATTACTATATACCTTCTAGTATACCTTCTTATATAGTTATAATCTAGACTAGAAGTAATATTTATATAAGTAGAGATTATTATAAAGTAAAAACGCGTAATTTAAAAGTAAGGGAAAGATAGTATCTATAATATATTTATAGAACTCTCTATTATCTACGGTTAAGAGATTACCCGTAATAATCTTATATAATAAGACGCTAGTACTTAAGCTTAGTTATAAATTAGAGATAATACCTTAATATAATAGTAGAAATAACTTATACTTATTCTAAATAATATTTATCTTCTAGTAAATAATAGGGGGAGTATATTTAATTAGGTTATTAATACTTAGGTAATAGTAATAAATACTATAAAGAGGCTTATTTAAAGTTAATTATAATATATAGTAAATAGAGCTACTTTAATAGGATTAGTATCTTAGTATCTATACTCTAACCTTTTTACTTTAAAGGAAAAGATTTCTTTTATAGTATTTTATAATATAGTAATTTCAGGTAGTACCTAGTTAATAATTAGGTTGGAAAATCTAAGCCTTAGAGAGTATAATAGTATCTACTAGTCGCTTTCCTTATCTTATCTTTACTTTTATAGGAACCTTATTATTACTAAGATATATACTAGTTATAATACCTTTAAGCTAGATATAAATAGCCTTTATTTACTAATACTTAAAGCTACGCTAGCTAGCTAGAGGGATACTAGATTTAATTCTTATATTAAAGTAAGGTTCTTTTATATAGTTAGTAATACCTACTTAGACCTTTCTAAAAACCTAAGGCTTACCTAGCTTAAAAGCCTTTATAAAGCGTTTAAGAGGCTCTTATAATCTACTAATAATAATATAAATAATATACTTATAATTATCTTACTAGGTTAAAGGAAAGGCTAGTAATTTTTAGTAGATTAGTATAACTACCTTCTACCTCTATTAAGTCTTAGTTATCCTTTTATTAATACTCTACTCTCTAATATAATAGAAGACCCTCTAATATATAAAGATCTTTATATAATATATTTTATTACCTTATATCTTAATCTAAGACCTAAGTAGCTAATAATATAAATTAAGTAGTTTACTATTTCTATAAAGGAAGATAAGGTAAAGTATATAATATACTAGTATTTTAAATATAAGATAGCTACTCCTTATATCTTATATTTATATAAGGGGATAAAATTATCTAATATTTAATAGATTAAGAGATATTATAGTAACTTAGAATTAGCGTTAGAATTAGCTATTAAGGAAGCTTTTTTAAGTTATAAGTACTATTCTAGGTTATATAATTATTACTCTTTAACTTATATCTATATATAGAAAGGGCTTATATATATACTATATTATTATAAACTTATAGATTAAAGAATAGAAAATTTTACTTATCCTAGGTATTAGAGGTAAGACGCTCTAATAAAAAGTTACTTTTACCTAGAGCGTATTAGTTTATAATATAGAAATATACTAAAGTTAGAAATTAATTACTACTTAGAAAAGGGATTATTTAATAAACTTCTACTTAAAATAGTTTTAAGACTACTTAACTAGAATATTAAGGTAATATATACTACTTAGGACTTTCTAGTTATACCTAGGTTAGCTATTTACTATAACCCTATTAAAGGGCCTCTTTATTCTTACTTAGAGTTAGCTTTAGTATTTTCTCTTTTTACTAGGGACCTTAATACTATTATAATATTTATTTAAGTTAACTTAAGTATTTAAAGTAGTTAATTAAAATTATATTAAATATTAGCCGCGTTAGCTACTATACTTATAATATCCTTTAATATAGTAATTAATTATCTTAACTCTTTTATAATAAGTTTATATAATTTAATAGCCTTCTTAAAGTCTTATAAGTAGCTAGGTATAATTTTACTCCCTAGCTTTAGTAAAAGTCTCTATCTTTATACTATAAATATAAAGCCTTTTATACTATCCTTAAATATATTAACCCTTACTACTAACTTATACTAAGATTTTCCTAGTATAATAATAGCCCTTAGCGTTATTAAATATCTACTTTATAAGGCCTATTAGTTACTAAAAGACGACGCGTTCTAGTCTAGAATATATTAGACTCTTAACTAGCGGCGACGTTTTATATATATTACCTTCTTTAAATCTAGCTTATATAATTTAAGACTATTAGATTTAATTAAAGTTATAGTACTATCTTTATAAAATAGCATTTATATTTTATTAATATTACTAGGTAATCCTTATAAGCTATCTTATAAAGACTAAATTACGCTAGTTATAAGAAATATAAGAAAGACTAGTATTATTATAATAGTAGCCCCTCTTATCTTATAAATTAAGCCTATTAATATTAATAAGTAGAAGTAAATATCTTATATACTATTTTAAGGGAAAGCTAAGGATTACTTTAAAGCTATATCTATATATCTTTTATTTACTAAATTTAAAATACCTTTTACTATTAAGTAGAGAGGTATAATTAATAATAATATTACTATTATAAAGACTATTATCTCTATTTATAATAGAGGTAGATAGGTTAAAGATATAGATATTTTATTACTTTATAAGGGGATTTTAACTTAGAACTACTACTTATAATATTTTAGTAGTTTTAAAGGTTATATTAAGAATAGGTTTAAGTATAATTATTATAAGGACTTTAATCCTCCTTAATACTTAATAGTACTAGATAATTAGGAGGAGATTCTTAATCTTCTAGAAGACTTTAGTAAGGAATATTTAAGAGTTATTAAGGCCTAGGATAATTAGCTAGCGCGGCTTATAATAGTATATATTATTATTTAAATAAATATTTAAGTTATTATCCTTTTAAATAAGCTTATATACTAGATATATTACTATTTATAGTAATAGGATTAGAGAGCTATTAAATAGGAGAAGCCTATTATAATAGATAGTCCTCTTCCTAGGAAGTAAGATATACTAATATCTAGCGGCTATAAAGTAGTCTAGAATACTAGATTATAAGAGCTAGTAAACTCCTTTAATATTTATAATAAGTCTAGATACGACTCTAATAATTCTATATAGATAATAAAGTACTTAGAGTAGGTAAAGGAGGATTATAATATACTACCTTAGCTATTTATCTATTAATCTTCTCGTATTAAAATAAAGTATTAAATAGGATATTTTTTTAAAGCCCTACTCTCTATCTTAATAATAATTCTTATTCTAATATTTTAATATCTATATATTAATTATTATTTCTAGAAAAGATATATAAGTATAAATTAAATCTAAATAGATCTCTACTAGGGCCCTATTAAGGTCTATTAGGTTATAAAGTACTTAGTAGTTTATACGCTAGCGTAGTAATAGCTTAATATATATTAAATAACTTATAATAAGCGCGGGTTATTAAATAATTAGGATTAAGATATATAATTTTAACTAGTCTATAAATATATATATATATAAAGAATAAGTTAATATAATAAGATAATAATAAGTATATAACTATATACTTAGTATCTTAGTAGAAGGGCTTATTTCTAATACTTCCTTTAAGCTATTACTACTATAACCTTACTATTACTATTCTATTATATCTAATATAAAGATATTTAAAGATTTCTTAGCTATTATAAGTTAAATCTAGCCTATTTCTCTATTCCTCTTTATAACTATTATAAGCTATTTATTATTTTCTATAAAGCTTTCCTTTTAAAGAAGTCTCTAATATATAAGCCTTTTTACCTATTTATAACTAGTATTTACTATTAAACTCCCTATTTTCCTAGAGATATTCTCTTATATAAGCTTTCCTTACTTTTAATAATATTAGAGTTCTATTAAAATATCCTATTATACCTAATTATATCTATCCTACTATTCTTATATAATTAGACCTTCTTCTTTTCTTTTAACTAATTAGAAGTAAGATCCTTATATTCCTCCTAATAAATATCTTTTATATATCCTATTTTCTTATATATAATATACTATTTTATTAAAACTCCTTCCTCTTCTAACCTACTTTATTTACTAAAATATCTAGTAAATACTAAACTATCCTTTTTATAATCTATAATATAATAGTATTCCTCTAGTAATATATCTCTTATCTTATCTATTATTATATCTAGCGTTATTAATTATATTTAAGTAAGTAAATATTATTATTCTAGTAGAGCTATTAATAGATAGAGGAGTATATATTTATTACCTATTATTTTAACTTTTATAATATTAATTTACTCTTCTAATACTTTAATATATATTAGAAATATAAATATATCTTTAAAACTATTAACTTAAAGAGTATAATATTCCCTTATAAGTCTTATAAATTATATATCCCTTTTAAAAGTAAGTAGAACTACTATTTTATTAATTATAAGATAGCTATTATTAAAATCTATCTTAGTAAGTTTTTACTTAATTATAAGACTAATAGTAGAAAATATAAAGTTAACTACTTTTTAAGCCTTTTCCTTCTATTCTAATAACTTCTTATCCCCCTTTTCTTAAGTATATTACTAGAGCTTCTCTTTATATAAATATACCTTAATATTAATAATCTAGTCTAAGAAGTTATCTTACTTTAAGGTTATTATATAAGAAAGATATATTATTATTATTATTATTTAATAATAACTAGCTTTTATTATAATTAAGATAGATATAAATAATTAAAAAATACTAACTAAGCTTATAACCTATTAAATAATTAAGATTAAGATATATAACTTTAACTAGTCTATAAATATATATATATATAAAGAATAAGATAATATAATAAGATAATAATAAGTATATAGCTATTTACTTAGTATCTTAGTAGAAGGACTTATTTCTAATATAAGTTAGTATATTAATACCTTAAATTATAATTCTAGGTTAATACTAGTCTTATATTAGTAAGTATCTAAGTTATAAGTTAATTCTTATAAAAAGAAGTATTAAAGATTAGTTATTAATATAAGTAAGTTATAATTAATTTAATTCTATAATAGAATAGAATAGTTTATTAAATATAAAGGGAATTTATATAACTATCTAATAAATATAATTCTATAAACTAAAGCTTTACTATCTTAATATACTCTATTATTAAGCTCTTTAAAACTTCTAAGTACTTACTTAAAGTACTTATATATCTTAGCCTTTAAGTATCTTAAGCCTTTATAATATTATATTATTATATTCTAACTACTTAGTAATTAGTAGTTATAATAATCTCCTTTATATATAATAAAGTATTAGGCGTATATAAAACTTATAAGAAAGCTTAGTACTAGAATATTATATTTCTCTCCTTTCCTCTTTAATTAAAATTTTATCTTATATATATACTAGAAAATACCTTTAAGATTTTTATATTAGAAAATTACTACTACTACCTAGTATTTAGTAGGTAATATAAATAGTAGGAAGTATATTAGATATACTAGGCTATTAATAATATAGATATTTCCTTTTATTTAAACTAATATTAGATATATTAGTAGGCGAGGTAAATAGTAGAAGTATATTAGATATATTAGTAGGGGGGGTAAATAGTAGGAAGTATATTAGATATATTAGTAGATAGGGTAAATAGTAAGGAGTATATTAGATATATTAGTAGGTAGCTTATATATATAATAGTATTAGCTATATCTTATATATATACTAATAGACTAATATAAACTACTTTAATAGTATTACCTACCTAGTAATAAGATAGATATTTCCTTCTATTTAAGCTAATATTAGATATACTAGTAAGCTAATATTAGATATTTCCTTTTATTTAAACTAATATTAGATATATTAGTAGGTAAGATAAATAGTAGGAAGTATATTAGATATATTAGTAGGTAGCTTATATATATAATAGTATTAGTTATATCTTATATATATACTAATAGACTAATATAAACTATTCTAATAATATTACCTACCTAGTAATAAGATAGATATTTCCCTTTATTTAAACTAATAGTAGAGATATTAATAGGTATTAATATAGAATAGGTAAAATATAAATAATATTAGAATTTTTATTATTTATAATCTATATTCTAGCTATTAGCGTATAGAATTTAATAGGTAAATCTACTTATTCTAATATATCTTTTAAACTACTATACTAATTTTTAGTATTTTTAAGGTATTAAATAAGCTAGAATAAGTTATATAACTTTATTTAAGTAGAAAATATTATAAAGGATAGGTATATATATAAGTAGAATAAGAAGAAATACTAGAATTTTTATATTCGCTATAGATAGTACTAGTCTTAAGGAGGTAATTTAAGGGACTTTAAACTAATTAATAAGTTATAATAAGCTTAGAGTCTAAAATTAGGTATTTTCTATTATAGTAAGAAGATAACTAATAATATATCTCTTATATTATTAATTATATAACTTAAATATTATATAAAAAGCTATATATATCTTCTAGTTATATTATATTATTTATTAGGAGAATAGCTATTATAAGTATATACTTTACTAGATAGTCCTTCTCTTTACCTTCTAACTTTAAGCGTCCTCCTCTTTTAATATTTATAGATAAGACTTTACTAGAGTACTTATAATAGCTTAGTAGGATTTAGCTATTTAATATTAGAAATACTTTAAATTATCTTAGAGCTTAAGTCTAGATAAGCTTAGCTACTTAGCTACTTAGTAGACTTAACTAAAATTTTAGAAAATTATAATAGAATAGCTTTTAAGAATACTTATAAGAGAAGAATAAAAAGAAGGAAAAAAGGAGGTAAGATATTTATATATAATAAAGTTAATATATAATTCTATTTATAGATTTCTAATATTAATAGAAATAAAAATAACTTTTATAAAGAGATTCTAAGTTACTTACTTTTAATACTAGATACTAAACTTTATAATAAAGGCTATATTTAATAATTTTAATAATTTTTAAAAAATTATCTTATATTTTAGTTATAACTACTAGCTAGAAAGATATAAGATAGTATAAGATATTAGCCTTCCTACCTATCTTATAATATAATATAAGACTAGGGATTTTAAATCTATCTTATTATAAGATAATATAGGTTTTTATAAGATTATCTTATAAGATAAGATATTTAAAAAGCCTCTTTATAAGATAAAATATTTATAAGATATCTTATAATTATTAAGAGGAGTTAGATATTTATAAAGAATAATATAAAAGATTATATTAAGTAAAGGTTATAATTAAAGTAATAATTAAAAATTATATTATTTAAAAATTACTTTAATTATTAAGTTATTATATATAATAAATAAAGGATATTATTATATTCTTAAATATTACTCTTTAAAAGGAAGTTTAAGTCTTATAATTTTTATTAAAGTAAAAGATTTATAATTATATCTATATATAATATATAGATATAAATAGATACCTTTTATTATATTATAATATACTTTATATATATTATATATAAGTTTAAAGTTATTATAATTATTAATATTAATAACTTATATTTTAATATATTTATTAAAAATAATTTTTTAACTTCTTATAAAGCTTTATATACTTTTTATTAGAATTTAATACTTATATATATTTTAATAATAATCTTATAAATTAATATATAAAAAGGGAGTTTTATAATAATAAGATTAGATTCTTTTTAATAGTAATAAATCTTATAAAAGATAATAATTATTATACTTTATTAATTAAAATAATAAGTAGAATAATAATTATAAAGACTTATTATTCTATTTAAATTTAAATTTCTTATAAATTATACTTAAACTTAAAAGATTAATAATAAGAGTAGATTTATAATTTATAAACTTCTTACTACTTATAATACTTATAATCTTATTAGGCTTTTATATTATTATATTAATTATTATAAATTAAATATTCTTATTAAAAGTATATATTACCTTTTAAGATTAAGTAGAATATTAATAATTAATTATATTTAATTAATTTAAGATATTTATTAATTAATTATATATATACTTATTTAATAGCTAGATAATAATAGGTTTCTTTAATATATTAAGTAATCGCGTTAATTATAATTTTTAGTTAAAGGAAATCTTTAAAATTATAATATTATAACCTTTATAAGCCTTATAAGTAAAAAACTTTTATTTATTATAAATACTTTTTATAACCTTTTTATTATCTTTAATATTATATTTATATATTATATTATACTTCCCTTTACTATTAATTTATATAAAGTACCTTTAAAGTAAATAGACTTAACTTACTAACTTTTATTAATATTAAAAGTACTTTTAAGTTAGACTTAAGTAAGATTTAAGTTAAGTTTAAGTTAGATCTAATCTTAAAGAGTTATTCTCTAGCTAGGGAAAATTATTAAAAGGGATTATATTTTAAGAATTATTAGGTAATAGCCTCTACTTCTTTTTATATTATAAGTATTTTATAAAGGTTATTAATATTTACTCTATTAATAAGGAGCTAATACCTTTCTTAATATTTAAGATAGAATATAAAGATATATTTTATCTTACTTCCTCTACTTATAATTTTTATATTTAAATAAGTTAACTCTAAGAATCTTTTACTTATATAATTATATTAGTATTAAGCTAGCTACTTTAAAGAGATATATATAAAGTATATACTTATTAACTTATATATTACCTTTCTAAGCTACTATTTATTACTACTTTAAAATATTAAATTAATATTCCTTTTATATTACTCTTTATAATAACCTCTATTATACTTAAACCTCCTTTTAAATTTACTACTTTTTAGGAGTATTATCCTCCTTTCTTAATTTATTTTAAGTATTTATTTAAAGGGCTTATAAAGTCTACTTCCTTTTCTCTTTTATTAGATACTTTATAATAATTTATAATTAACTTTACTATTTATAAAGCTTCCTTTAAATCCTTATATTCCTAGCCTTAATAGTAGGATAGATACCTTAAAGTATCTAATAATAAAAGACTATTTAATTTAAGATTATTTATATTAAAGTAATTCTACTCTTAACTTTAAATTCTTATATACTTATAACTTTATAAGCCCCTAATACTTAATAAATATATTAATTTTAAATAATATTAAAAGACTTAATATATATTCTTATAACTCCTTTAAAAGCCTTTAAAGAGTATTATATAATAGTAATATAAGTTATTACTAGTTATATTATAATATTATATATCTATCTTATCTTATTTAAAGTTACTTTTTATATTAATATTATTATAATTAAGAGTAATAGCTTTTATACTATTATTTTTACCTTAATCTTTTAAATATAAGGGCTCTATTAAAGCTTTTTTTAATATATAATCTTAGGATATAAATATTTATTTATAACTTAATTATTATTAATCTTAAGTCTATTAAAGTAATTATATTAAACCTCTTTAAATATTAACTTAAATATACTAATTTATATTTTACTAGTATAAAAGAGGCTTTATAAGTACTTATCTATTTAAAGTATTTTTAGTATATTAATATTAATATTTTATATATAACTTTAATATTAATCTTATAAATTAATATATATATATTATTAATAAATCTACTTATTTAAACTTATAACCTTAATCTTTAATACCCTTTAATAAAAGAGGAGTTAAAGAATAAGAAGAGGATAGATAAAATTAATAATCTTTAAGAGATCTTAGTCTTAACCTCTTTTATATTATTTATTTATCTTCTTAATATAATTAATATAGTCTTTTCCTTTAAGAAACTTTCTATTTAAACTACTATTAATTATAAGACTCCCTTTATCTTAAGGTTATAAATAAGCCTTTTATAAGAGATATAATTAAAGGCTCTAATTATATTAAGTAATAATAAGCTAACTATTTTATTCTTCTTATAATCTTATATTATATATATTATATTAATTATTATTTTTAATACTATTTTAATAGATCTCCTTCTCTTTACTCCTATTTATTTTATAAGAAAGGGGTTATAATACTTTATATAATTATTAAGATATATTATTATAATTACTTCTAATACCTTACTTAAAGTATTAAGTAGAACTATTAATTAGTATACTTTTAATTTTAAGTAGTCTATTTTCCTTAACTTCTTTAAGATAATTATATTAGCTTTCTTAAACTCTTATAAGTAGTACCTAAGTTATAAATATACTTAGAAGAGGTAGGTAATTTTTCTAATAAGTTTCTTAATATTAATATATAGGAATCTATTAAAGAACTTATTAATTCTTAAAGCCTTATCTTCTTTTAAGTAGAAAATAGCCTTTTAAACTTCCTTCTTACTAATTATATTTATTATTAAGAGGGGATTAAAGTAGTTAATATCTTAGATATTTACTAGATCTACTTATAATAATAGAGGGAAGAAGATTTTATATAAAACTAAGACTTTTTTCTTAAATATAATTACTATCTACTTATTAATAGCCTACTTTAAAGCTAGAAACCTTAATAGTAATTTTACTTTTATATTATTCTCTCTTATTTATTTAACTAGTTATTATATTCCTTTAAAAGACTCTCTAACTTTATATATTATATAATAAAAGGCTAGTATCTTTACCTTAATAATAACTCTATTCCTATCTTTAATAGCTATTATCTATTACTATTTTAAAGTTATACTCTAGCTTCCCTTTATCTTTATAATAGTATCCTTTACTTATTATATAACTTTTATATATTCTAGAATCTAATATAACTTTCCCTTCCTTAGTAGCTTTACTTATAAGATAGTAAGATCTTATATCTCTATTATACTCTTTTAAAGGTGTAATAAAAGTTATCTACTTATAATATTATTATTAAAGGAGTTACTAGAAGGGTACTATTTAGTATTTAAGCTCCCTTTCTTACTTCTTTATTATTAGCTATCTTCTAGGCGTACCTTTAAGGCTTAGCCTATTCCTTTATACTAAGGTCTAGCTTAATAACTATTAGGGTATAATAAGACTTATATTATAAGTCTTTATATAATTTATATCCTAGTATATAATCTACTAGCTTTAGTATTATAAAAATTAAATTAATTATACTTTTATATCTTTTAAAGTACTATATAACTACGCCTTCTAAGAGGAGGAGCTTTATCTTTATAAATATTATTACTTTAATTAATTTATCTATATTATTATAATATATAAACCTACCTAGATTATTCTAGTTTAAGTAGTATAAATTAAAGTTACTTACTAGGTATTATAACCCGTTTATTTTAAGAGTTAATAGGTCTAAGTTAATCTTATAAAGTAGAGTATTAAAGGCTAGATAAGTAGGCTTTATATTAAACTAGTTTAATATAGATATTATATTATATTTAATATCTAGGAGATTACTAAGTTAATAATATAAGTTAAGTATAAAGCTTTTATCTAGATAGAAATCCACGCTATTTATATAATTATAAGAAATCCTACTAAGAGGTATAGTTTATATAGATCTAGTATCTAACCTATCTAATCTACTAAGTAGTTTAAGTAGGTCTTTTAACTAATTTATATTACTATAATAAGATATACTTATATTATATATATTATAAGACCTATTTAACTTACTTATAATATTAAGTCCCCCTCTATTAACTTTTATCTTAAAAGTTTCCTATCTTAATTATACTAGTTAATAGGTACTAACTTCCCTTATTATTTTATTATTATTAGTTAGTTAATTCTATTAGTATCCCTTCTCTAGTAATACGCGTATACTAGAACTATTTAAAAGCTAACTATTCTAAGAAATATAAGGTTAGTAGCTCGTCTAATTACTATATTAAATACGCCTATCTAGGATATACTTATAACCTCGTACCTTTTTTACTTATAAGGTAGGCCCGGATTAAGTAATAGTAGGTATCTAAGGCTAGAGAAGTAAAAGAGACTCTAGCTAAGTTAAATCGCCTTTATACTAAGGTTAAGGCGCTAGAGAAGAAAAAGCTAGAAATAGTAGAAAGTAAAATCTAGAATATTAAAGAACTAGAATAGGAGGAGTAAGTTACGGCCTCTAGTCTTAATAACTTCCTTTTTAATATTTCTTCTAAATAGGTCGAGATACTTATAGATTTTAACTAGTCTAGTTTTATAAGTTCTAGTAGAATTATTATAAAAGGATCTAGTAGTTTATAAGGTTCTTAATTAGTTCCTAGATACTTTTAAAGTCTTTATATCCTTTCTATTTTATAAGGTAATACTAACCTTCTTTTACTAGGATTCTTTCTATTTTAAACTTAGTCTCTTCTTTAATTATATAATAAAATGTTTCTTATAAGGGTATATTTAAATCTACTAGTTCTAACTTAGAAATATAGAATACTAGGTATATCTTAATATTAGGTAGAAGATTTAGTTTATAATTAACTAGTCCCTTTATCCTTTAAATAGAAATAGTCTAACTTTAATATAATCTAGTTTCTTACTTAATTTCTTTATTTTAAAATCCTTTATAAGGAGGTAGACTTTATCCCCCTCTTTTAATTAAGGATATATTTTCCTTTTCTTATTAATATATCTTACTATCTTATTATTTACCTTATAGATTATACCTTATATATCCTTATATAATTACTTTATTTCTAATATAAGTACTATTACTTTATTTATATCTAGGCTAGGCCTTAAGTCTAGGAATATATTTACTTATCTTCTATAATTTATAAAGAATAGAGATAGCTTTATTATATCTAACTACTTATTATTAAATACTAACTATATTATAAGTAATAATAATACCTAATTATTTTATTTAGTATTAATATAATATCTAAGGTATATTTCTATTATTAAGTTAGTTTATTCTATCTATCTATCTATTTATAAGTAGTAAGCTATTAATATTTATAGCTTTATTCTAATTACTAATATTAATATTTTCTAATAGTTTAATATAAATAGCTTATATCTATTAGATATAATAGACTTAGGTATATTATAATCTCTTATAAGCCTATTAAAGAGAATAAATCCTAACTATTTAATAGTATAAATCTCTTTAAATAGTATTATAATTATATACTTTATTAGTATATTTATAATAACTATTATTAAGTTATAAACCTCCTTTATAATTAGGTCTCTTAACTTAAGTAGTTTTACTATAAAGTCTATTATAATATCTTTTTATAACGAGTCTAGTACTAGTATAAACTAAATTTACTTATATTTTATATAATATACTAATTTATTCTATTAGTATTAGATATACTCTTTAATATATCCTTTAACTTTTACTTATAACCCTAGTATAATATATATCCTTCTAATAAGTTTAACTATCTTAGTAACCCCTAGGTATCCTTATAATAGATTATTGTAATAATCCCGTACTACTTCTTTAGTATATAATTCTAGTAAGTAAAGCTTATCCTTATACTTTAGGAATTTATCTCCTAGTTACTAACTCCTTAACTTCTTTACTAGGTTATTAATTTAATATCCCTTTTAAATACTAGTTAAAATCCCTAAGACTTAGATATATATAATTACTACTAATATCTATATTAGTACTAGTAATCTATTATCCTTTATACTTAGGATTAGTTTTATTATTATATTTTTAATTTCTATATAATCTAACCTTCTACTAAGAGTATCTACTTAATTATTATCTTTTCTAGGTATATATACTATTTTAAATTTATACTATCTAAGTAATTCTAACTAATAAACTTATTATTAATTTAACTCCTTTATTATAATAAAGTTAACTAGATTCTTATAATCTATTATAATAGTTAAGTCTAAGTAGCTTTTAATATATACTTACTAATATTATAGTATATATATTATAATAAGTAGCTCCTTATTATATATATTATAATTTTACTCTACTAGTATTATTTTCTTAGAGAAATAGGCTATTAGATACTATTTCCCTTCTACTATTTAATATAAGTAAGCTCCTATTACTAGATCCGAGGTATTAGTCTTTATCCGTACCGGTTTATTAGCTTAGAAGGTCTTAAGTACTAGTAGATCTATATAAGATTACTTTAAGATCTTAAATACTTTCTTTTAAGTTATATCCTATTTAAACCCTATATCCTTTTTAATAATATTAGTTAAAGGGATAGCTTTCTTAGAATAGTCTTAAATAAATCTATAATTAAAGTTTATAAATTTAAGGAAACTTTAAACTTCTTTAATATTTATAAGTACTAGCTATTTAAGTATTACCTTAACCTTCTTAAGGCTTATTTAAATACCTCTTATACTAATTATAAATCCTAGGAATTCTACTAATTCCTTATAAAATTCGTATTTATCTAGGTTAAGAAATAGTTTAGTATTTATAAAGTATAATAAAACTTCTTATATATACTAGATATAAGTATCCTCTTCTTTAAAGTATATTAAAATATTATTAAAGTAAGTAATTATTATTTAATTTAAGTACGCCCTTAATATATTATTAATTAATACTTAGTAGGTTACTAGTATATTAGTAAGTCTAAATAGTATTACTAGGTATTTATAGTAACTATAATATATCTAAAATACTATCTTCTATTCTTTACCTTCTTTTATTCTAATTAAATTATAAGCTCCTTAAAGGTCTAGCTTAGTAAATACTTTTACCTTATTAAGTTAATCCTATAACTTACTAATATTTAATAAAGGATACCTATTCTTAATTATAATATTATTTAACTTCTAAAAGTTAATATATAGTCTTAGCTTTCTATCCTTCTTTAATATAAAGAGGATTAGATATCCTACTAGTAATTTAGATTCTTAAATAAATTCCTTTTTAAGGTTCTCCTTAATATACTTATAAAGTACTAAGAGTTCTTTTTCTAAAAGTATATATATTAGTTTAAATATTAGCTTCTTACTAGGTTTAAGTTTAATCTTATAATCTTATAATTAATACCTAGGTAATACTTTTATAATTATCTCTTTCTTAAAAAGCTACTTCTACTTTTTATACTAATAAGAAATTATAAAAGGTTTATCTTTCCCTTTAATTTCTCTAACTTATTTACTTAGCTAACCCTTACTAATATATATTAAGTTAGACCCTTTCTTTTAAAGATTATCCTTTTTCTTTAAAGTTAAGGTTATATACACCTTAACTAGTTTATAGTTCTACTTCTTATCTATTATTATCTACTATTAGTATATAAGTTAGATCCTAGTAATATCTCTAGTCTACTAAAATATAAGTACTCCTTCTTACTAATTTATAATAGGATTATATTCCTTTAATTAAAGTATTCCTAGAATAATATAATATATAACTATTATAATAATATTAAAGGAAAGCTCCTTATAATAGTATTAAATAATAATAGGTAGTAAGGTTATCTTCTTATCTACTCTTTCTAATAGTTTTAGTCTATTAACTCCTTATAAATTATATTAATACTTCTTCTTATAAGTAGATAAGCCTATTAACTATACTATTTCTTAAGAGATAAAGTTTCTAGTTAATCTAGAATCTATTATTATAATAGTCCTTTAACTATTAATATTTACTAGTATATTTATATATATATTATACTAAGATATATATAAGTACTATATAAGAGTTAATATATTTATCTCCTTATACTTCTTCTTAATATAAGGGATTACTCTTTTTCTAATAATAGGAGGAATCTTATAAGCTTCTTTTATTATATATACTTTTTATATATATTATAAAAGTATATATACTATTCTATTAAGTAATATTCTCTAGTATCTTTATTATACTTAAAATATATATAAAGTATACTATACTACTTCTAGTTATAACCTAGGAACTACTTTCTTAATCTTTTAGTCCTAAGGTACTAATAGTAATCTATTACTTTATATTCTTTCTAGTCCTTATATCTATATATAAGAACTACTACTATATTACCTAATTACATTTTTATTATATAATAATACTAGTAATAGTATTCTATATATACTATCTAGTATATAATACTATATTCTAGATAGTATAGATTATTATAATACTTAGTTATTAGTAATATATTACTATACTTTTCCTTATACTTTTTAAGCTTAGTTTTTTCTTTTAAGTTTTCCTATATTTCTTCTTCTTAATCCTTAGATATTAAGGTATAAGGTTTAAATTTATCTAGAGATTTAACTAATTCGTTATTATTAGCTACTAAATTACTTTATCTTAAATTATCTATCTCTATTCCTTATCCTTACTTATACTTTTCTTTATAAGCCTTGTAGTTATCTTCTACCTTAAGTTCTTATATTCTACTTTAGATTTCTTTAAGATATTTATTAATTCGTTTAATATTCTAACTTCTTTTTATAACTTCCTCTTAAAGTTTATAGTAGTATTATTAAGTCTCCTAGATATTTACTTATAGTAGATTAAAATAGTTAAGTAAATCTATTATAATTATATTAATCTCTCTATTAGTAAACTCTAGTTTAAGTAGATCTTCTATAAGTCTATTATTCTTAACTAGTACCTTTTCTAGTATATTAAGTTATAGTTATTATACTATATTCTTTAACTTATACTCTCTAGCTATATAACCTAGCTTACTATAATTATAATAAGTAATTACTTTCTTACTTCTACTTTACTACTTCTTACCCTTAAATACCCCCTTCTTTACTTTCTTTATAAAGTTAAGTTCTATTAGTATAAGATTATAAGGATCTCTTTCCTTATAAGTTAGATAGTAGGGTTTTATAAAATACCCTAATTATTTAAATCCTCTAGTACCTCTATTATACTATTTCTCTATTATTTATTTAAATAATTTATTATTAATATTAATAGCTTCCTTTATAAAGTTATTTAAAGTATCTAAGACTAATTTAATCCTTATAAGTTTATCTTTAATATTATCCTTTAGTCTTTAATAATATATTATTATAAGAGTATTATTATCCTAGTCTATTTATACTAAGTACTATTAAAACTAAGTAGAGTACTTTATAACTAACTTCTTTTATATTAAATACTAAATAATATATATTACTACTTTATTCTTATTTAATAGTTTAAAGACTTTTTAAATCTCTATCTTAAATTTAGTAAAGCTTTTAAACTATATTTTAATATTATTATTATTATTATTATTATCTTTATACTTCTTCTAAAATAGTCTAATCTATTTCTATATATATTCTTATATATAAGTAATTATAAAGGTAGTTTATTTCTTAACTAGAAGTTCTATTTCTTAAAAGGTAATATATAACTTAAGTTATATAAGCTAATCTTTAAGTTTATCTCTATCTTTATAATAGAGATCTAGTTATATAACTTTAACTAATCTTTTATTTATATTATCTATTATTAAATATTATTAGCTAACTTAACTTAAGGTAGATTCTTATCTTAAGGTACTTATCTTAAAGGTACTTAAAGTATTATAACCCGTTTATCTTAAGGGTTAATAGGTCTAGGTTAATCTTATAAAGTAGAGTATTAAGGACTAGATAAGTAAGCTTTATACTAAACTAGTCTAATATAGATATTATATTATATTTAGTATCTAGGAGATTACTAAGTTAATAATATAAGTTAAGTATAAAGCTTCTATCTAGATAGAAATCTATACTCTTTATATAGATATAAGAAAGCCTACTAAGAGATATAGTTTATATAAATTACCTTGTAATCTACCTAAGATATAGTTTACCTAAGTTACTTAGTAATCTACTTAAGATATAATTTACCTAGGTTATCTAGTAATCTACCTAATTATAATAAGAATTATACTAGCTAGTATATAATATATAAACTAAGTCCTACTTATAATATAATAGTATAAGTAGCTTACTATTTTATATAAGAGGAGGTATATATATATTAGAATAAGATATATATAAACTTAGATAAGATATATATATACTATTATCTTATAAATATTATACTTTAATATATATTAACCTTTTCTATTACTTAAAGATATTACTTATAATTCTTAATAATAATATATAGATTATAAAAGACTATCTTCTAATAGACTTTTAAAATAAAGGTATTAAATACTTTTACTTTATATAATTAAGAGTTATAATTTAAATATTTAAAGAAACTACCTCTTACTTCTATTCTAAGTTATTACTAGTTAATATAAATTTAGATATATTATTATATTATATTACCTTATTAATATTTTATATATTTATTTAATTAACTCTTCTAGTAACTAGTATTATCTTATAATAGTTATAAAAGTAGTTAGTAAATTTATTCTTATCTATCTCTTAATAGAAGATTAAAGTAGTATTATTATTTAACTCCTCTTATTTATCTTAAGTTTATATAAACTTAGTTTAATAAAAGGATTTAATATATTAGTAAAGTTATTTATTAATCTACTTTTATCTTCTATTTTAAAATACTTTATAAGTTTTATTTATAACTACTTTATATATATTCTACTATTATATATTATTATTTTAATATAATTAAGATAGTTAAAAGAGATATTAGATAATTAAGTATTTAAATATATACTTATATTAATAACTTAAGATATTATTAAAGTAAGTTACTAGATAGAATTTAATATAGAATTAAATAATAAGATAATTAACTACTTATATCTATTAAAATTAATCTTATTAATTTCTAAATTAATAATATTTTTATCTACTTAAGAATTAATATATTTATATAATTAATATATATAATAAAGTATTAAGTAAGTAGAATTCTAATAGATAGAAATATCTTATATAAGTTTTATAAGTATTATAATTACTATATATTTATATACTATTTATATTAAAGTAATACTTAAATAGACTTTAATACTATCTATCTTTTATAAAGATAGACTTTTTTAATATAAAGAATATATCTCTTATCTATTATAGATATTTAAATATAATAAATAATAATACTACCTTCTATCTTCTACTAGATACTATTAATTTATATAATATATTAAGATTATACTCTAGCTCTTTAAAGGCTAGCTCTTTAAGTACTACTAGTTATACTAGTACTAGCTTTTAAAGTAATAGTCCTTTTACTTAAAGCCTTTTCTAGTAGTATTAGTCTAGTAGCTATAATAATAGATCTATTATTAAATTATAAGCTATTAGTAAGATATTAACTAGCTTAATAAATACTACTAGTTATATTAATACTAGCCCCTAGATAACTAGCTCTTTATTTAACTCTTTATCTTAACTTTATTTAATCTTAGACTATACTATTTATAAGAGTTATTCTAAGTAGTAAAATATCTTATATCTTATAATTAAAGCTTCTAAGAAATAAGAGTCTTATTTATTACTTAATACTATTATCTAATAGTCTTAGAATTATCTATTAGAAAGTAGGCCTTCTTATATTCTTTTATATAATAATAGAGAGTCTATTAAATTATAAATAGATATTAGTAAAGTATTATACCTTTAATATATAAGCCTTAGTAGATATTATAAGTACTTACTAAAGTTAAATATATCTTAATATAATAAGTAGAGTAATTACTTACTATAATTACTTTAATTAATATAAGATAATTATAATAAGTATAGTAATTACTTAATAAGTTACTCTAGTTAATATAAGTTAATTAGAAGTAATTAATATAAGTATAAGCTTTCTTATATCTATATAAATAGTATTACTTTTCCTTTAAATAAGAGCTTTATACTTAACTTATATTATCTACTAGACTAATCTCTTAAATACTAAATATAATTCTATACTAGACTAGTTTAATATAAAACCTACTTATCTTCTTTTTAATACTCCCCTTTATAAGATTAACTAACTAATTCCTAATAACTTCTAAGAGTTATAAGTTATAATACTTTAAATACCTTTAAGGTAAGTACTTTAAAAGAAAGAAACTCTATCTTAAGTAAATAAGGTTTATAATAGATAGTAGTTACTAAAGTAAAGAAAGGTATTAAGATTACTAAACTAGATTTATATTATAATAACTATAAAAAGTTAGAAGAATAGCTAGTATAAATATAACTATACTTAACTTTTAATAAGAATACTATTAATCTAAGTAACTAGCTTCTATTTACTATAACTTATATATAAGAATAAGTCTAGAAGTAGTCCGCTTTATATCTTAAATAATATATAGAAGGTTCTAATAATTAAGATAATACTACTATTAGAAAGTAGATAGAGAGCTTTATATATTTTTATATAAAGATAAGGTATATATTTAAACTATCTAATAAAGAGAGTATAGTAATATAAGTTATCTAGTACTTATCTTAAATAAAGTTAGTATTAAAGTATTTAACTTAATTTTAATAGTATATAATATAAACTAACTAGGATAATAATATACTTATAATAATATATTAATAAGAGTTAATAGATAATATTAAGAAAGAACTTATATAAGATAGAGCTATATATAATATACTAGATATACTTATTAAAGTAGTAGTAAGAATTAATAATTAACTTTATAAGCTTATAATAGAATTATATTATAATAGTAGTATTACTAGACTTAAATAAGTAGAGATCTATTCTAGAGGATATAATAATAAAAGATATATATAATATAATCCTTATAAATCTATACTAATAGAATTAGACTTTACTTAAAAGAAAAGTAAGTTTAAAGATAAGAAGTAGTAAGGGGATTAAAAAGTAATAAAATACTATAATTATAATAAGCTAGGCTATATTATTAAAGACTATAAGTTAAAAATATAGTAAAATAACTATAATTAAATATATTAGAGCGAGTACTAATTAAAGTAATTAGACTTCTAAGGGATTAGTTAGAAGATAAGTATAGTAATAAAGAGCTAGATATAATTATAAAAGACTTACTAGTACTTATTAATTATCTAATAGATAAAAATATTAAAGAACTTTAAATTAGAGAAAAGAAGTTATATAAAGAAATCGTAGTAAAATAGAGAAATATTAGAAGAATTAAAGGCTAACTTAAGTAAATTTATAAATAACTTAAGAAACTAGGTTCTAATAATAATAGTAATAGTAGTTAGATTTAAAAGAGAAATTCTAATTAAAGTTAAGAAAATAATAATTTAGACTAGGAAGATCTTAGTTATAAATCTAAGAAGAGTAAGAAGAAATACCTTAAAGAATCTTATATCTTTATATTAAGAGATTTATAGATAAAACTTAAGGAAAGAATAGAATTTTATTAAAAAAGGATTTTAGATAGACTTCTTTAAAAGGAATTTTAAAATAATTTATAATATCTATAATATATAGTAATATACTAGATAGCTTATACTAATATATAATACCTAGTATATAATTAAGTTAAAAGGAACTTAGAAAAAGTAATTAGGATATATATATATAGATAAGTTTAAACTAGTTATAATAATAAAGGCTGTAACTAGTATCTAGTAATTAAGAGAAAATATATATAGTTCTTAAATTATAATTAGAGATAGTATAATAGTCTTTATAAATACTTTAAGTATAATAAGGATACTACTAAATATTACTTAACTAAGTATTATATATATTTTTATAATAGTTATAAGAAATATATATAATAAAAGAAAATTACTAGATTCCTTCCTAACTTAGAAAAAGAGTAATCTCTTATATTAAGGGGAAGTATAAGGAGATTAATATTCTAATTCCTAGAATATAATAGTTATACTTAATAGAGTATATAATATATATAAATATACTAGTTAGAATAAATAGTTAGAGAATTATAGTAATACTAGATTCTAGAGTATTAGAAAACTTTATCTCTAAAGTATTAGTATAATTAGTAGGCCTACTAATATAAAGGAAGAAGGATTTATATAACTTATAAATAGCTAATAGATTAAGCCTATTAATAGGAAGTATAACTAAGAAGATAACCTTACTACTATTTATAATTTAATACTATTATAAGGAGATATCCTTTAATATAATTAGGATAGCTACTTATTATATTATTCTAGATATATCTTAGTTAAAGAAGTATAACCTAGTAATTAACTAGAGATAAAAAGTACTTAAGTTTAAAGAAACTAGTAATATTACTAGATTCTACCTTATATACTAATAGAGGATAATAGTAGATAAGAAATTAAATTAAAAGATAGTTAAGGTATATATTACCTTAATTTTAAATAAGTATAACTTTAAAAAACAAGGATCTAGCTTAATAGATACTAGTAAAGGTTTATAGGATTAATAAGTTAGAGTTCTTAAAGTAATTAATAGTACTTCTAATATCTTATAAGAGTATTAAAGATAGAAATATCTCTTTATAAAAGAGATAATAGTAAAAGCTCTACTTAAATACTAATTCTAGAATTATAAGATTAAACTTAAACTAGAAAAGGAACTAATATTTAGACTTATTTATATATTATTTAAAAAGGAGCTCTTAGTACTTTATAAGTACTTAGATAAGAACTTAAAAAAAGGATTTATTTAAGAATCTAAATTACTAGTAGAATATCTAATACTCTTTATAAAAAAGAAGGATAGATTATTATAATTATATATAGACTATTAAAAGTTAAATAATATAATAATTAAAATTATTACTTACTACTAAATATTAGTAAGTTATAAGACTAGTTAACTAAGGTAAAGATCTTTACTAAGTTAGATTTTAGAGGAGTATATAACTTAATTAAAATAAAAGAAGGTAATAAGTAGAAAATAGTATTTAAGACTTAATATAGATATTACAAGTATCTAGTTATACTATTTAACCTTACTAATATACTAGTAATCTACTAGATACTAGTTAATAATATTATATAAGTCTATTTAAATTAGATAGTAATTATATATCTTAATTATATATTAATTTACTCTAAGACTTTTAAGGAGTATATCTTATATATATAGGATATATTAATATACCTATTATAAGTAGGACTTCTCTTAAAGCTAGAAAAGTATAAGTTTTATAAGATCTTAGTTAAGTTCTTAGAGTTTATAGTAATAACTTAAAGTATTTATATAAGCCTTAAAAAGATATAAGTTATATAAGAATAGCTTATACTATATAATATTAAATTAGTATAAGGATTCTTAGAATTTACTAACTTTAATAGATATTTTATAAAAGGCTACTTTAAGAAAGCCTTACTACTAATAGAAATTACTAAAAAAGATATAGGATTTTAATAGAATACTAATTAAAAGAAGGTATTTACTAAATTAAAGTAAGCTTATATAAATCTACTAGTACTCTATATATTTTATAATAGAGAGCTAGTATATATTAAGATAGATACTTTAGACCTTATAATTAGAACCTACTTATATTAATAAAGTAATAGTAAATAGTATCTAGTAGCCTACTATTTATAGAAAATAATAGTAGTAGAATAGAACTATAATATATATAATAAGGAGCTTCTTATAATTATATATTCCTTGTAGTATTAAAGAGTATATATTAAAAGCTATTTTAAGCTTACTATCTTTACTAATTATAAGAACTTAGTTAGATTTATAATAATAAAGGAGTTAAATTAATAATAAGTTAGATAGTCTAAGCTTCTAGAATAATATAAGTTTAAAATTTAGTATATTCTAGATAAAGATAATAGAAGAGTAGATACTTGAAGTAGATAGTCTAATTATATATAAATAAAGGATATTACTAGTTAACTTATATTAAAATAAGAAGATAATAGATTATTAGTACTAGTAAGGAGTCTAGTTATAACTATTTAAGTTATAATATATATAGTCCTAGACTTTAAGAAAGTATATATTAGAGATACTTTAACTAGTAAGCTTAGGAAATAGTAATCTAACTAAGACCTATTATTATATAAATAGAAGTTATATCTACTACTAAAGGTAGTTAAGAGAGTAATTAGAGATTACTATAATAATTTACTATTAGAATATCTAGAAGTATTTAAAACCTTAGAACTTATATAAAGATTATATATTATATCTAACTTATAAGTAATAATTAAATAATATATTAGAGAATATATATATTACTAGTAGAATAAGTCTATAAGATATATTAAGTATAAATAAATTTAGTTTACTAAAATTCTAGATATATTATAAAAGGATATTATAATAGACTTTATTATTAAATTACCTTAGTTAATTAATCTAGTAATAAATAATAAGTATAATTTAATAATAGTAATTATAAATAAGCTTACTAAGTATACTATTATAATACTATATAAAGAAACTTATAATACTAGTTAACTTAAATTTATCTTATTAGATAGACTTATAAGAGATTATAGTATACTAGAATTAATAACTTTAAATAGAAATAAGCTCTTTACCTTAAACTATTAGAAGATCTTAATTACTTTAATTAAAACTAAACTTTAAATATTAATAGTATACTACTTATAAATAGATAGATAAATAGAATATATAAATTAAATAATAGAAGTATATCTAAGATACTATATTAATAAAAGGTAAAATAATTAGATTTTACTACTCTTAATAGTATAATTAACTTATAATAATAAAAGATCTAATACTACTAAGCTATCTCTATTCTTTATAAACTATAAATAATATATATACTTATTCCTAGACCTAAGATAAGGGCTAGATATAGAAAAAGCGTTAGTACTAATATTAGATATAAAAGACTTATATAAGGATATATAATAATAAATCTATAAGTAGAACTCTTTAATAAAAGAAATAGCTAATAAGAAAAGGAAAAATAGCTCTTAACTAAAAAAAAGGGATAAAGTATACCTTCTTATAAAAATTCTAAGAAGTATAAGACTAAGTAAGAAACTAGACTATATTAAAGTTAGACTATTTTTAGTAATTAAAGAAAAAGGACCTATTAACTATAAGTTATAGCTTCTATCTAATACTAAAATCTATCTAGTATTTTATATCTTAATATTAGAATAGATAGACCCTAATATACCCTTATAAGAAACCTTCTATTTTAGAATAAAAGAAGAGAATAAATTTAAAGCCGAAAAAATTCTATTATAAAAAGGTTAGAGTTACCTAGTAAAATAGAAAGGATATAAGGACTTAGAAAATACCTAGGAACTAGTTATAAATCTTATAAACTATTAAGAGCTCCTCTAGTAGTATTATTAAACCTAGATATACCCTAAGTAATCTACTTAAGAGCTCTAGGTAAGAGAGTCCTAGAACCCTTAAACTCTAAGAAAGTAGGATACTTAGCAAGTACCTTTTTAACTTTACTAGCTTTCTTAAGTTCCTTTAAATATTCTAACTCCTTTATATTATTAAGACCCTTATTAAATATCTATTATTCCTACTCTTTTAAGAAATACTTCTATTAATAAAGATGTTTTAATTTTATTTATTTCTAATAAGTAATTTTATTAGTAGCTTCTTAAGCCGCTTCTATTTCTACCTCTTTATACTTAAGCTTCTTTATAACCTTATTAATACTAGAGAAATAAATAATAGGTATAACTAGTTTATATTACTTCCCTAGATAAATATATTCCGCGTATCTTTATAAGAGAGAAGATATCTAATACTCTTTTTAAGACCTTATATATTATAAATATAATACTATTATAATTACTCCCTTATAAGCTACTTAATCTAATAGTTTAATATAATATTATTATAAATAAGATAATATAAATACTTATTAGACCTTTAAGATAAAGGTTTAAGAAAGGAGGGGTAATATTATACCCTTAGTACGCGAGCCTTAATAGATATTATAAGCGCTTACTAAAGTTAAATATACCTTAATATAATAAGTAGGGTAATTACTTACTATAATTACTCTAGTTAATATAAGATAACTATAATAAGTATAATAATTACTTAATAAGTTACTCTAGTTAATATAAGTTAATTAGAAGTAATTAATATAAGTATAAGCTTTTCTATATCTATATAAATAGTATTACTTTCCCTTTTAATAGGAGCTTTATACTTAACTTATATTATCTACTAGACTAATCTCTTAAATACTAAATATAATTCTATACTAGACTAGTTTAATATAAAGCCTACTTACCTTCTCTTTAATACTCCCCTTTATAAGATTAATTAACTAATCCCTAATAACCTCTAAGAGTTATAAGTTATAATACTTAATAGTATAAAAGGTTAAATTATAGGTCTTAATTAATAGATAGAAATCTAACTAGTTTAAGTAGACTTAGGAGGTCTTATAAGGCTTAGTCTTATTAGTTATACTATTTAATATCTATATTAATAGATTAATTAAATAATTAAATACCTTAATAGATAAATCTTATACTATCTATTTTATACTAATAATAGAGTATTACTAAGAATATAAGGGGAGGACTTATAACTAATAGTAGAAGTTATTAGAAGTTAGTTAGAGTAGTAGGAAATTAAGGTAAATATAAATAAGTATAACTATATCTTCTAGGATAATAAGATAGTACTAGTATTATAAAAGGGAAGGAGGATTACTTAAGTAAATAGATATTAGTATCTTAGATTTCTAATAATAGTAACTAGGATTAATTTCTAGTAATATTTAAAGGCTTATATAAGAATAATAGTAAGTTAGATATAGTATTTATTAATTTATTTAGACTCTTAAGATCCTATCTATTAACTTTAAGTATATAAATAGTTCCTAGTATTAATATATAACTATAAGGCTCTTCTAGTAGATATATAGATATAGGAATAGCTAGTAAACCTCTAGGTATTTTATAAGATAGTTATAAAGCTATTCTAATAACTAATAGTATAAATTACTTATAATAAAAGGAAATAATATTAATATATTATTAATCTAAGTAGTTTAATCTTAATATAATAGTAATTCTAGCTAATATAAATAGTATATTAAAGGATTCTTAAATAGATTAAATAGAAATATATCTTATAATAGGTTCTTAAACTAAGATTAAGTAGGAGATATTTTATATTAAGCTTTATAATCTATTTAGAAAGGAATATAAATTAATTAATATTTAAAGTAACTAGTTAATTTAAATTAATAGTAATAATTATATTATAATATTTCTTAAGATAAAAATAGTTTAAATAGCTTTAATAGGAGTTAATAAAAGTAGTTTTAATAAGGCTAATTCCTTAAACTACCTATTATATACCTAGCTTATAAAATATAGATATAAATTTTATAAGTTTAATAGTAAGATAGAAGGATTTTTTAAGATATTACTTTAAGATATTTATATATAATACCTTATATAAATATAATATACTAGGAAAGTTCTATTAAGAGTATAAGTATTATAATAGATTATAATATCCTATCTAGTTAAATTAAAGGAAATAAAAGATAAAGAGTAAAATCTAAATATAATTAAGATAGAATATTATTTATATTAAGATTAATTATTTATTAAATACTAGTTAATCTAATTATACTTAAAAGGCCTTAGTAGGAATTCGCGTAGAGTTACTCGTATTTTTCTATAAAAACTAGAGATAAAGAGGGGTATTATCTTAGGGAAGATAGTAAAAGACCTAGTTCTAGAGATAATAAAAAAAGACCTAGTTCTAAGAAAGATAAAAAAAGACTTAATTTTAAAAAAGATAAAAAAAGACTTAATTCTAAGGAAGATAGAAAAGGACTTAATCTTAAGGAATATAAAAAAAGACTTAGTCTTAAAGATAATAAAAAAAGACTTAACTTAAGAGAAGTAGTAGATAACTTAGGGAAGTACTAGAAAGGTAATAGTATTACTTAGATAGGTAATATTATTCTAATAAGAGAAGCTATAACTAATATAAAAGAAGTAGTAATTAAAGGAGAATTAAAATCTTAATAGTTAAGGAAAAGGGAATAAAAGACTCTAATAGATTTAGGAAGTAAAAAGGATCTATTATAATAACTAGTATAAGAGATAAATAAAGAAGAATTATAAAGAGATTAAAAACTCTAATAAATAGAGCCCTTACTTAAAGGTATATAAAGACCTAGGATTTAAGATTCTAGGAGATAAGTTATAAGAAGGAAGCTTACCTAGAAGTAGAAGATAAAAATAGGGATTTAATAAAAGGTAAATATATATTAAGCTTTTATTTAACCTTATAAAGGATAGACTACTATTAAAAAAATTAGAACCTTAATTTAATAAACTACTTAAAAGGATTACTATTATACCTCTAGATAAGTTTACTTAAAAGGAATAGTTATATTAAATAATAGGAAAAGATCTTATATATATAAAGTAGTAGGTTATATACTCTTAATAATAAGACTAAACTTTAACTCTTAATAAAACTAGATAAATTATATTAATAGAGAGAAAAGGAAAGGAAGAGTAGAGCTTTAAGTAGTAACTTAGGTAGTATTATAGAATTTAACTCTAAGTAAGAATTAAGATAGATTAATAAAGGACTAGATTAAGAGATAGGAGAGAAGATTAGATTATATCTAGGATAGAAACTTAACTTAACTAGGCTCTATTAAATAGTATTTATTTACTAGTAGTAGAAGATAGCTTAAATAATAAGTAAGCTTACTTAGTTAAGAATTATAAGTAGGAGTCTTTATAAGGTAATATTAAGAATTTATAAGTAGGAGGGATTTATAATTACGCGGTTATATTATATATAAAGTAGGTTAGATTAAGAGTCTCTTACTAACTACTATTAAAGTATAGTTAGCTACTCTTAATTAGTACTAAGTAAATATAATTAAATAAGAAACTTCTAACCTTAAAAGAATTATAAATATAAGATTATAAAGATATCTAATTAAATAAATAGACTATCTATTAAATACTATTAAATAATTATATTATCTTTTTATATTACTAGGAAATATTTTTAATATTATAATCTTAATAAAATACTATAATTAAAATTAAAGTCTTAGTAATTTAAGTTAATACTTTAATACTAATACTTAGTATCTATCTAAGTACTAACTTAAATACCTATTACTAACTATTAGTACTAACTTAAATACTTAGTACTAACTATTAGTACTAATTAAATACTTAGTACTAGATTATAGTATTAAATTATTAAGACTTAAGTTAGATATCTAACTTAAGTTTAAAGTATTAACTAATATAATTAATCTATCTTTATTAGTATAAATAGTATTAAAATAGATATATAATTAATTAACTAATTAAGGGTTTTTAATATTATATATTAGTAATATTAATTAAATAGTTCTATTATAGTCCTAGTAAATTACTTTATAATACTTAGGTAGTAGCTTATAGAAAAGATAGGATATATCTTATTATCTTCTAATATTATTACTACTATAAAGGTTATTAAGGAGTAGAAATAATAGGAGTATTTCCCTCCTTAAATATATACTTCTAATACTAGTCTAATTACCTCTTATTAACTCTAGAGAATATATATATAATACCCTTATAAAGTAGTATTAATAGTCTTTTTAATTCAAGCCTTTTATATTATTTAAATAATAATATATCTTAACTTCTACTTAGTATCTTTATTATATAAATCCTATTATAAAGCTTTATAACCCTTAGAAGTAGATAATCTACTTCTATTAAGGTATACTAAGCCTAATATCTAACTTTAAACTCTAACTCTTAATAACTAGTATAGATATTATAGTATAGTATTCTTTAACTTAGTAGTATATTATATACTAGGCTTCTTATAAGGAATTATAAAAGGTATTATTACTAGTAATTATTATTACTAAGGTAAATAGTATAATATAGCTTTATAAGTTATAAAGAAGTAACTCCTCTAAGATAGTAATATAATATAAAGGCTTTTAAGTACTTAAAAGATTATAACTATATTATTATATTATAGTTACTAGAAAAGATAGAATATATCTTATTATCTTCTAATATTATTACTACTATAGGAGTTACTAAGGAGTAGGAATAATAGGGGTATTTCCCTCCCTAAATATATACTTCTAACGCTAGTCTAATTACCCCTTATCACCTACAGCTATATTGAGACTAGCGTGGCCTTGGCGCGTCCCGTACCTTATTCTGTGATGTTGCAATCAACTTGCAACACCATAGCTTCAATTCTTATCATACTGCGAGTACAATCCAACGTCATTCCGACATCCATTCCAGTTCCTGACAGAATCCATCCTTCCTACCCTGACAAGACGTACCTTACTTCATCACCCAGCCAGAAATCCGCCGTCATGGTCTTCAATCAAGTCGACCCTAACCCTATTCCGGACGGCGACCACTCCGCCATCTACACAACTACTACACCCCCCGAAACCGTCCTCACCGACGTCTTGAACGACCACGACCCGTTCGACGGCGCGGAACCTAGCTCCTCCTTGGTTCCCTGGCCCGGCTCGACCTTCATCATCCGCTCCGTCTCGTCTGGGCACGTGATGACACTGCTTGACGGGCATATTGTGGTGACCCAGCCGGGCGGTCGTGGCTCCATCTTGTGGGCATGCGTGGAAACCAAAGGCTGGCTCGGCTTCCTGAATGTTGTCTCCGGTAAATTTCTTGGTCACGATGCAAAGGGGAGACTATGCTGCTCGGCTGAGCGGCATCAAGGGTGGGAGAACTTCTGCGTCAGGATGAGGCCGGAGGGAGGCTGTGTCTTACTCATGACACATTATGAGAGGCTTTGGCATGTAGGGATCAAGGTGGAGGAAGGCGTGGAGAAGCTGGCCAAGATTGGGGATGGAGGATCTGATGGGATCGTCTGGGAGTTTGCTAAGGTTTAGTACTCTAAACAGTTTGACTAAATCGTCAATGCTTTGGACTTGATACCTTCAATTCATCTCTTCTTTAAAGCAGCGTCCAAGCGCAAACGAATAAGTGATATAACGACAGATTATGTTGTAAAGGGAAACCACAGGATGGAGGGTAATCGTAAGGAAGAGATATCCTTAGGGTAGTTACAAGCTATGAGACAGGGAGATTATAGGAGAGAAAGACTCTTTAAGTATAAACCTTGTTACCGGGGGAGAGCTTAGGTTATAGGTCTACCAATTACGATACCCTCACTGACACCATCATCATACAGCATCATCCCGCGCTGGCCAAATCTCCCAGATTCGTGAACGTCAGACACGATCGTGCTCGCTTTACTGTAGCGGTTCGCATGATATCTGTCATCTTTCCGACTAGAACACCAATTATCCTCAATGTTGTTATCTCTCGCAGAGCGACCGTAGCCGTCAACCACATCATTTCTTCCCACTGGACGATGTCGTCTTGGTTGCATACTCTCATTCCTCCTAAGGTCGCTGTCATCCTGTCTCCTTCCGCCCTGGCTTGAACTTTGCTGATAATCTTTTTCCTGAGCATCACACTCTTCTTCGTGCAATACCAACAGCCAACTCGGCCACTCCAGTGGACTCTGCCAGACAATTGACGCGAAACCTAGCGCTGCAAACACACTTGTGAAAGCCACAGCAACCCAACCAACGGGCCCTGCATAAGCCACTACGACCAAAGCCAAGGTCATAAAGGCACTGACAACAAAACCAAACAGCATAGCCGACACTGCCGAAGCAAACCACAGCACTTTCGCCCTTTCCTTTCCACTTGCCGTCCCAAAAGCTGCGACAGCTTGTGGTCGCCACAAGCTCAAAGCACTTGCAAAGAACGATGTGAAAGCCAAAGCCAGTACGAAGAGGAGCCACGATGTTGCGAGGAGGTATTGAACGGCTCGGACAGAGAAGCCATAGTATTTAAATGGGACAACAGGACTCTGAACAATCTTGGCGAACGTGATGGATGCGCCGAGCGTTGCAATACCGACAATGGTCTTGAAGAAACTTTCGAAGTAAGATGCGAGACGGTCGCCCGGATGCTTTGTGGCTGGTTGTACTGCTGCATCCGCCATGGAACTGGGATTGCGATGTGCAGTGAAGAAGAAACTTGAATCGTATGAAGCTCGTAGAAGTCGTGATGGGTCGTGTTTGCAAAAGAGTAGCGCGCTCTTGGCCCAGCAACCGGCCACTTGTCAAACACGTTTTGCTTCCCAGATCATGATTGGCCAACAAGTCATCCTTATTTCAAGGTCCGTCTATTCGATGCTAGCCTATCTATTCCAGCAGCCTCGAAGAAGAGTGTTACAGCTTGCGATTTACCGACATCTCTCACCAACTAATACTTCGTTACAATAACCTATAAGTGCAGCCTACGACGAGCAGGCTTACCCATTCATCTCAGTCTATCTAATCGATGGCTACTCACTTCAAATGCAACGATCATGGTTGAGCAATGCGTCATCTCTACGGATTTCAGCTGTCAGAACACACACTCTTCCCTGGTCACGCAGACTGTGAGAGTTGTTTCGCGACTACAAGCAAGACCAAAGATTCGTGCATCAGCAGATTGTTCTCATTCTCTGGCTGTAGTAGCTAAAGAAGCGCTACTGCTATGCGCCACAATTAAGCAGTGTAGGGTTCGTTCATGTAAGGAAGCTAGGCCCAGCGCTCAGGCAGGTAGGCATTCTTCAACATTGTTTCCTCGCATAGTGAGGCTCAATTCGGTATTGAAGGAGTCCAGCAGACTCTGCATGCCCGAGATAGGTAGTAAAATACCCGTACTATCCAGGAGCTGTGGTGATCTTCGAATCGATAGTCTCATCGATGTCATGAAGGATCCATTTCTCCAACAGTGACTGGGGAGAGAAAATCATGCAATCCCTTCATGAGAGCTACCCTGGCATCTCTGGATCTTGCATTATTCTCATTCTCTCTTCGTCTTCTCCGTTGATGTTCTGGATCGCTGAGGTTTGGTCTCTTCACTGTAGTGCTAAAGCATGAATGAAAACCCGGATCCTTCGCATCCTACGATATATATATATACTACTTCTCTGGCTGATCGAGTATTCCTGATACGTGGACTGTATACTCGTGCAAGAAATTGGCGACATGAGAAACGTCTTCAGCCGAACTCATCCGGAAGGGACCATACTCCTCCATTAAGAGAAAGTCATCCTTGGTCAATGAATCGATGTCAAAATTCTTATCATCTTCGGCCTTTCCGTAAGCCTTACTCCAGGTCGGGAAGGTCACGAAAACCTGGTCCTTGTCCTGTGACAGAAGGAACATCCTGCGTTGTGTCAATCGGAAGTCTTTTCAGACGGGGTAACGGTATTTCTTCCATTACCTGCAGTCTTCGTAAGGGTCGTGAGACTCTTCGACATTCTGTGTAAGCCATGCGGCCATTTGTGCACTTTCTTGCATTCGGATCGATACGTCGATACGTTTCCTCCGGCGAGGCTTCACCTCGATCAGACTGAAAGTTCGGCCAGCTTCGTCACGTAGATGTCCATCAGTCCTCGCGACATAGCGGACTTCCTTTTGGTATACCATGGCATTTCGTTCTGCTAGCCATCGAGTGTGAAATGGTACTGTTGTGGCAGTAAGTGCAGACAGAAAGGCGAGTAGGAAAACATTCACGGTCTGTTCATCTTTGATTGGTTGGCCTCTGGTATTCAACCCGGGCGTGTTGAAATCGTCGTCATGAGGACCATAGGGAGTGTCCAGGTCAGTGTCTGTTCCTGATCCATCGTCCGAATCTTCCTCGATCAAATTCTTATCCAATATTTCTTCGAAGTTATCTCCCCTTTCACTGTCATCCAAGGATATTTTCTTCATCATTTTTCCCAATCCATGGGACTTTGAGACTCGAGTTGGAGTCTCCAACATCGAAGCCCGTAACTCTCGCTGAGCTCTTGTACGACCTGCGACTGGCGATACTTTCGAGACCTTACTCATATCTGCGTACTCGTAGTCCCCTAGTATAATGTGCTTTTGATATAGCCACACATTCACGAAAGGACCTAAGCTTTCCGGAACGTAGCTTGCATCAACGCCACCTTTGGAGCCGTTGAAATTCCGAATTTCGGTGAGGTAGGAGTTCCAATAAGAACTCTTGTCAAGCGCCATGTTTGCTGTTGCTGGTATCGAGAATTGTCTGGCAATTTTTTTCGGTATCTGGCACCTTGCGTTGTTCTTCTCGAACCTGTAGAGAACTCGTAGTCCAATGAAATGTTTGTATTGGAACTTAGAGGCGGAGCTCACTTTTGCTTGTGAGCCCAACTGATTGATGGTTCCCAAAACCCTATGCTTCCGAGCCGCTTTCTTCCACTGGGTGATGCTTTCAGGAACGCCTACTTCACCAAGCAAATTCGTTGCCATGGTCTACCTTTGAGTGGTGGATGCGAATGGGATGACTTGCAGGAAGACTGGTACTGTCATATGTATGAACATAAAGTGAAGGGTGTATAGCACGAGCGAATTTGATTCGGACTACTAAGGAAGATTAGTGGTAACCGCTCATGATGGTTTAGAAGAACATCTCAAGCCAGCTACAAAAGCAGATCGTGTGTTTCGTGTGTTCTGAGTAAGTGTCAAGCAGCGATAATGCGCATGAAGGGGTGGTACCCCGCCCAACAGTGCCCTAAATAAGTAGGCTGCCGCCTAGAATGTTTTATATTTATAGAACGGTTAGCAGATTTTAGTAAAATGCCAGATGATGTTGATCTCGAAACTGTGAAAGAGTAGAGCGCGCGCATGGACCGAAGTACATTCAGAGGAGTTGCGCTATTTTGCTGGTGAGGATTTGCACCACATGATCAATAGCGCTGGCAACGATACAATGACATCAAGAAGGCCCGAAGAAGTGTAATGACTGATAATGTGATGTATACCAGACAGCGACTGCAGAAGATTGTTGGAATAGACATTTAGGTCCACCTTAGCTATGGTTAGAATGATAAACGCACGACTGTCTCAATCCCATAATAACGACATAAACAACTGACCCTTAGGCTAGACTCGACGAGCGAACGCCCGTATAATCGCATGTGATATTGTAGACATAGACAAGCTTGAGCTGAGAGTCACAGCCTACCCAAGACTCTAGACATCTTCTGTATCTGTGGATCGGGGTAATGGCTTGCGCAGAACCAGTCTCTTCCGCCCCTTGGGCCCACGCAAGACCTTCTCCGGCGCAAACTTCGAATCCTCTAAGAAGGTCTCCCCTTGGCATGTTGGGTTCAACCATCGGAAAAAATGATCCCTCTTCCCATCGACGTCGCAAGGCCTCGCACGATCCACTGCGTCTCCTTCTCTTCCTTTTGCTTCGAAGCCGTCGAGCTGCTCGAGCTTACCACACTTGATATTTAGCGTCATGGTGGTTCTATTGATGTGAGCGATCATAATGCGAGCTTTGGCGCCGTGAATTGAGAGCAGCAGTACCTAGAACAATGTTAGTCGTTCCATATATAGGCATATAATGGAATGAACTCACGGGTACAATGTGTGTACAGAACGCTGCATCTGTCATCTTGCCCTTCATGGTTTTGAAGAGAATCTCAAGCTCATTCCGCAGGATCACTCCGTCCTTACCCTCGTGTCCATGCCATGATGAATATATCTGATGGGGCTTATTGGAGGTGTTGGACATTGCTCGAGACAGATCCCAAGGTACAGCAGGCCAATATTTGCTTAGATTGCCAATATTTTCATACTTTTGCAGTGGCCTTGGTATCCAAAAGTCTGGACCTGCTGGCCACATACCATTGCCGTCTTCGGATACTTTCGCTCTTTGAAGGTCCCAAAACCATCCATCAATACCGCGAGCGCAATGCTCGAGCTCAAAGACATTAGTGGGGGGGTCAGAGCACGGATGTTCTATATCTTCATATGTTGTAAAAGGATCTGTCAGATCTGTCGGCTGGAGGTTTACGAAAGCTTCCTCTGTCATACAATGAAAGTAATCGTCGGTGTCGTCTAGATTTAAGTCCTCTTTGTGAATGTTGATGCTGAGCAGAAAATCATCGTCAAGATATAGATCTTGGGACTGAAGAACAACACCAAGGCGTTGATTCAATGAATTGTATATATTGCGCATGGTAGGACCTATCCTCCAGACAGTTTCTTTGGCCATTTCCGACCGGCAACAAGTTGAGTAGGGATCGTTTTGGGGAGAATGAAGGTCGAAGGGAGATGATGCCGACGGAGGATTTTCAAACAATCAACCTTATCTCCCATGGCAACGCTCCCCACTTTACGTAAGCGCCAAGCTATATCATTATTCTTGACAATTTGACACTACCTTTGAAGCTCCAATTTGTTGCGAACGGCTACAGAACTTACAAAGAGGTCGTCATATCCACATTACTTCATACGTCGTCAAGTACTCTTTCCTACTGTGTTTTTAATTTTGGCTCATTTTCAACTCTTCGTGTCCGGGACGATCACTACCCACGTCACTCACTTCATCAAAGGTAGTGAAGTATACTCGAAGGCTGTGCTTGTTGTAACTCGGGGATCCTCAAATCTGAATGCGCTCATTTTCGCTTCTGCTGTCGTTGATAGTGCAGGGGGTTAAACAATTTCCAGGGCGGGAAGGTGTCTACGACCAAAGATTAAGCGCCGCTCGTCCCACATTCGCAATTACTACATTACAAAAGTGGTACAATGAGGGTACTGGGTTATGGGATACAACAGGCTGGTGGAACAGCGCGAACGCTTTGACTGTACTCGCGGACTTCGCTTCCATTAACCCAGCTCTGAATGAACACGCTTATCATGTGTATCAGCATACCTTTGAAAGAGCTCAGCAAACCAATATCAACGTTTCGAAGATCATGACTGCTAACTCGCTAGGTTCAAGTTCCGCCCTGTCGCGATCTTCGATGGAGAGCTTTCCAGGCTTCCTCAACGACTACTATGACGATGAAGGCTGGTGCATATGAATCTCACGCAGTCCAAGTACTACTGCTGAACAGATGCTAGGTGGGCCCTAGCCTGGCTCAAGATCTACGACAATATGAAGGAGGATCGGTATCTCCAAGCCGCAAAAGCCATCTTTGAAGACATGACAGCCGGCTGGAATGCCCCCTGCGGCGGTATGTGGTGGGACAAAGCCCACAGCTACAGCGGCGCGATCGAAAACGAGCTCTTCCTTGCAGTAGCCGCCCAGCTAGCCAACAGAGTCTCAACAGGAGAAGAACACGAACATTACCTCAATTGGGCACTGACGCAATGGGATTGGTTTCATCAAAGTGGTATGATCAACTCGAAATACACGATCAACAACGGACTCAACTTGGCGACGTGCCACAATGACAATGGCATAGTATGGTCTTACAATCAGGGCGTTATACTCGGTGGTCTTGTCGAGTTGCATCGGGCATTCCCAGATCCTGAGTACCTGATCATTGCAGACAAAATAGCAAACGCAGCTATTGATCATTTGAGCGACTCTGATAGCATTCTACACGAGCCCTGCGAACCTGATTGCGGCAACGATGGCCCACAGTTCAAAGGGATCTTCATGCGTAATCTGCAAGTATTGCAAGCTGCGCAACCCGATGAGAGATTTAGAAAGTTCATCAGACAAAACGCGGACAGTATATGGCTCAAAGACCGCGGAAGTGGTGATCAACTAGGTCTTGTCTGGTCAGGACCCTTCTCGGGTGCGGATGCATCCACCCAAAGCTCAGCTTGTGATGCCCTAGTGGCTGCTATGGCGGATGACTGTGCTTAACGTTTGTATTGTACATGCGGCTGAGATTTATAATTCATTGCCGCAGAGTGCGTTCTATGTCAGTAGTACTGAACTGTCATACAATTCACCGTCAACTACGACTGATCGGCAATGTGCTTCTTAAATATGAAAGAAATTCTTGCTACTTGATCGAATTGAGGGGTGATTTGGTTTTTGATGCTCGAGGTCCTGCTTCACAAGCCCAAGTGCAGCCTTCAGTAAATATCACATTCATGAGTCACGATCTCGAAACTGACCGCACATCATAAAGTCCTCCTCACCACCCAACTCATGGCCCATTACCCATCAATGACTACCATTATTTGTCATCGCCAACCTCTTCGAAGCCGACACAATCAAAACCCCGGCTGTCAGATTGCTCGACAGCTCACAGTGTACTGCCAAACCTCGCCTGTGGATAGCGAGTAAGGCAAGGCTTAATCCAAAAGCCCGACGGCTATAACATGCCAACACGTAACGATTGTGGCTTCTGTACTGGGGAAGCGGAGACTTGATTTGATGGAGATCGTGAAGTATTGTGGCAAGTGTCGCTCACTGGCTGTTCACTAAGGGTTGCACCACAGATTCAGAACATCAAAAGAATGAATTGGGTGTGATTGGGATCGATATTGAGATCAATGAACTTTTTGATAAAGAGCGGCAATTCATTAACGTGATTACTCTTTTCAGCGAAGAAAATTCTGACGATAAACCTTGGTTGCTTTTAACAAGCCCGCCTACAGTTGAGGCCAGTACATTTTCACGTTTTCCCCACCTCTCTTTCTCTCTCTCACCCAACCAAGAGCGAGAAAGTAAGCAATCACCACACACAATACAGTTGCCGCAAAGCAGTCCCTTGAGTCTACCTTGATGATACTTGATCAGAGATCCCTCGTAGCGGGACGCTGATAATATGCGGCCACGTCAGCAGACAATAGACAATACACTACTGGTGGCGGACCGGCTGCAGAAACCTCAAATGCGTAATTATAGCAAGAAAGCTGTGCATTGCAATATGAGTTCTTAGCGATCGGTGGGAAAAACCGTGCAATACAGATCACTACCCTTCTCCATGCCTCGAAACCACACCTATTGAGAGTGTACATTGATCGAATAGCCCGGTTACCATACACTGACGACAAAATACACAGGTACTCACATTCAACGGGCATCAAAAACGTGTCGTGGCCTTTATTGAAAATGATCCTTGCCACTCAAGAAGTCAAATGAAGTGGTAGAGTACGCAGATCTTGTTGGGTTGCTACCTGCAGGGAATGATGTTGATGTAAGGAGCTTCCAATACACAGAATACTACATATGCTTGGGAGACACATATATCAAGGGAATATCTCCTTAACAGAGTACGATGGTGTTACTGCAATTGAAAGCCTCCTCTTGCATAATTATCAGCTCCAACAATTGTTAGGGATTCGGCGAAAGTAAGTTCCGAATGTCTGATTAGTGTGAATAAAACGCACGTTGCATACCATGGAAGAATACATCTACCGTCCCTGTTTTCGTCAACTGTAAAGGGAGAACAGCTGTAACAGATGAGGTTATTGGGGATGCAATCTGCACATCCGAATCATTCCATTCTCAACGAAAGACTGACATCATTTCAGATCTACCTCACCTCAAGAGTATAAAGTTCAATATACAATCTCAACACGCACACTGTCTATGCACGTCGATAGGTTGGCTTCACGACTAATTTCTCACAATTGACATCAAGCCCGAATGTCTATTTTATAAAGCTAACCTTGAATGCAAACGATACCCACCATCTACTTGGCCCCCACCCGCCAGCCCACTTTCATGACCGTCTCACAAACATCCTTGGTAGAGTGCCTGACAAGATCCTCATCCAACACAATCTCACCTCTAGGATACAGCACAATGACCGTGCTCCCACCATAGTAAAACGCGCCCAAGCACTGCCCCCTCCTCACTTCGGAACCAATCCTCTCGACACCCCCAACATACTTGATCGAGCCCACCAACATCGCGCCCACCGCAATGATCGCAATCGGCGACCCGGTCGCCGCACGCTTCAGCACCATCACAGATCTCTTGTTCTCACAAAAGACATCCAACGTTCCAGACTCATTGATAGCTTGCGGATTGACCGTGTAGTACGCGCCCGGGATATCCCTGATCCCTTCCACCGTACCAGCAACAGGTGCATGCCAGCGATGATAGTCCTGCGGAGCCAACCGCGCAATCACAATGGCTCCCCCGTCGAACCTTCGCGCCAATGTCTCATCACCCAGTAGTTTTGGGAGGGCGAATCCGAAGCCCTTGATCCAGTATTTAGTGGCCATATCAACAGTCGGAAAAGCCGTCAATCGGCAATCCGCAGGACTTGACGAAACAAAGTCATCGTCTGGTTCATCGATCGGTCTGGCCGATTCTTGGATCTCACGTGCGAAGAATTCGTTAAAGGTGGCGTAGGATGACGGGTCCGGCTTTACCATTTCGACGAGGGTGGATTGCAGGTTAAAGCTTTGGATAAAGGGTTCGATGTGGGCTTTGCTTTCGGGTGCGTCGTACTCTCGACCCATCTTTTCGCTTTCATCTTTGAGAAGTTCGAGGGTCTTTTTCCAGTGGAGGGCTTTTTCTTGCTCGGAGCCGTAGTACAGGAGATGCATGCCGAGCTGGCGTTTACGAGTCAGTATGTCTGCAGTAGTGCAGGCATTGGATTCAGGCATGATTGAACAAAGTTGGAGCCTGGCATCAGAGAATGCTTTCTGTCAAGTCGCGGGATACTTACGCGGACGTAGATACTCATAGCCTCGAAGCTCTTTTCGCCCGTCTTCCTGTCAATAACGTAATTACCCAGATGGAACCTCGTCTCCATATTGTCAAGGGTCGAGGCTGGCAAGATCTTTGCAAGCCATGAATGAGAAGACTCGTGATTGGCAGGGTGATTGATGCCGAGCATGGGGTCCTTGGCAGCAGAAGTGAGCGACTTCAGTGCCTTGGCGCTCGCCTCGTAACTCTCTCCTGTTTTCGACATCTTGAACAACAGATTGAGGTATATCGAAGTGTAAAGTATGGAGATAACAAAGGAAGGAGTAAATGAGAAGGTGGGACTTGGCAAGCATTGGAAAAGACTTGGCATATGACGTAGCAGCAGCATGAGCAACATTGTGGGCCACCGTAGAGCCAGTAGTCTGCCCCAGCTCCTGTTGTTTTTTGATGTCGAAGCGTTGAAAGAAAGTGAGCTTTAGAAGATTTGTCCATAACTCTTAACAGAGCCTGATGTGATCAATGGAAAGAAGATCGCGATGTCAGTACAGAAACATGAACACTTATGTTACACCACTGTTGCTGACAACGTTCGCAACAGATTCCGGCGCCTGTTGATGCCAGAGTAATACAATAAAGAAAAATCTCTATCGAGATACTTTTGCGACGAGGCATTGAGAATGATGGAGAGACACGATGAAGAAGAGTTGAATGTTTTCCCCCAAGTATCAGATGCAGCACCCGCATAGTTCTGCGCATGAACATTGCTCCTGTTCGACCATAATTAGCTATCAGCCAACTCATTATTAGAACATGGTTCTACATACAGGAATGCCTTTGCAAGATAGGGGATCGGTGATGGGCGTCGGACCCTGGCAGCAGGTCAAGTAGCAAAGGTTGAGGCCGTAGCAGCTGCTACCGGGGCATGAGGGTTGCGGCTGCTTGTTATCGCATTTTCCTGATCCTGGAATCTGCACGTCCGAGACCTAATGCACAATGTTAATTGTATGAGCAGCAGTTGACGAGAGGAAGCACGTACGTAATTGGCGGTGACTTCGCCCGTTGAGACGTCATTACCATCTTCGATTGGATCAGAACCGCAGGCTTTGCAACCATGGTCCCTATGAGAGAAAAGAAAGAAGTGATTAGCAGGTTGCTCTTAAGCTACAGTGAGCGGTTCGTTGTTGGATCTGCAAAATCATAATGGCAAGCAAGATACTTACTTCAGGTTATTCAGCTTGGCCAACGCCGTCCCCGCAGTGATGTCGTGATCGTAATTTTGCGTGAAGGCGCATAGGTGCCCTGCGCATCCAATGTGCGCACCGGGACCGAATGTCTTACCATCGGGTACAGCTTCCACAACCTGGAGGAGATCACCCAGGCTCGCGCCAAGGCCGCCGAGATCGCAAAGTGCGCTGCCGCCACAGTTGATGCCAAGAGCGGTGACTGAGGAAGCACCAAGCAAAACGGAGAGGAATGCGATTGGAAGCATTGTGGGGAGTCTGACTCTGTTGAGATGAGAGAGATAGTCGGCTCAAGAGATGTAGATCTTGATCCTGATATTATGAACGTGAGAGTCTTTGTTTTCGAAGTGAAAGGGCACTGAAGGAGAGACATACTTATACAATTCAGCTGCTACTGTCGTGGACAACGTTGTCGACTCGTCGTTTCATATACCTTCCAATCAATCTCTTAGAGCATTTTCCTAACCTTTTCGAGAAACGACCATGTTGGTATCTAAGCTTCAGAAGGTAAATTGAATCGAATGCCGCATTAAAAATCAACGGTTACACTCCAAATAGTACATGATATCACTTTGCTCGCCGGGAAGATAGACAGGAGGAGGCGCAGAGAAGTGGAGGCGCTTTCAGAAAGTCAAGATACCAACAATGGCTTGCCGACCTTGGACATACGACTGTTGGGTGACAGTTAGAGACAGTCAATGGGCAGAGGTCTGAGCAGCTAGATTGTGGCAGTGCTCAAACCGCCATGGCACTCATCTTCAGTTCTTTGTTGACCATGATCTTAGTGTGAAGGCTGGGAAGGTAGCCCGTTATAGGCCACAATCCTCACCTATCACAAACACACTGAGTCCGTGATTACATCATAAAAGGGGCAACTGAGGTAGGCTTCGAACCCTTGGGAGTTTCAAAGTTGATGCCATGCAGAAGCAGATTTGGAGGCGGAGCACGCGACAGCGGCGGAACGCTTAGATATTCTAGCCTGAAGAGGTTAGTAATCACGAGATAACCAACATCTTATACATTAGCGCATAAACATTAGATCAAGCTTCAACCTTACTCTATAACTTCATCTCCTTTAAGCTAGGCTCTACTCCGTACAATACCGAAGTTGCTCAGCTCGGGAGTTCTATCAATTTCTGTTGCTAAAGTAAAGCGTTTTCACCTCTGTCTGTAACGCTGAGCCTTTCTAGACTTGCCTTCGAAACAGCAGGCGTATAAGATTTAGTAGGCACCTTACTCCTCACTATAGTAGGAGCCGTCTAGTCTGTCTTCGCGCTGCGCCTCCATCGACATCTGTTGGAGCTCGTCCGTACACCGGAGATGGGAACAGAATATAACGATGCGTGACTGTGAGTATAAATTTGGCGCTTCATAGGTCGGATCGCATCAGACATGTTCATTGGCATAGCTCTACCACCAGAGGTAAGTCACTTCGCCTCCCCTTTCAACATAGTTGCTCGGTACTATGAAGGTATAGGAAACTGAGAATTTAATCTCCTGTGGGTGTTGTTTCAGCGAGCTTTCCGATGAAAAGCTTCTTAATTGACTTGTAGACGTTTATAGTTCATCAGATGGACGTGATATGCGGCCTCTTGTCGAATGCTAACGCGTGTGAAGTTTTCCGTAAAGACCATGCCATCGGCCAGTGTATAATTATCATGTGATTCCATCGATCTGAATAAAGAACGTTGCGTGATCCCTGCAAAGAGATCGCGTCGAGAAGGTCTATCTTTGACATTGATCAGTTCCGTGTATTGATGAAGATGACTTTCCTGTAGCCATCGTTCTTGACAACAGCCTGCCTGCCTCTTCCCCGTCTTGTGATTCCTCGAGCTAGATAGCAGCGTCTGTGTTATACCACTAGTGATTTTCCCTCCAGATTCCATGATGAAGTCGAAGGTTGAGATGATGAGTATTTGATTGAGAAGGTAGAATATCATTTGCCAAAAGGATTCATTCCTATCAAGCTGCGCGTACATGGAAGTACTCGGTCAGCAATCCCAAGCGCAGTCCTGCTGCAGTGGTAAGTGGTTCTTCAGGTTGGTAATAGTGTATTGTAATTTGTGGCGTCTGCTCGGTTATAACATGAGCTATAGACAGATCCACTCATCAAGCTGGCCGAAGAGGTTTTCCAGGAAACTGACATTATGATCCGGACCAAGGTTTGTCGAATAGTCACCGCCAAGTCGGCAAAGTTGTAGCTTCAGACCTAGAATTCTGCAAATGGTATTTTCTATCTCGCTTAGGAGTAGTGTAGGTCCTGGTGGTACGAGGCAACGATACTTCTCGTAGAGCCCGTTGTAGCTACTGTTACCACCATACAGTATTTTGAAACGCGAGATCGATCACCGCACGCTCGCACTTCCTAACAAAAAATCCTCCGACTTGATGGCGATATCCATTTGAGAATTCGTAGTAATTGGCAATGTATCCGATGAATTGATATCGGAAAGATCATTACCAGCATGAGTTTTCTAAGATAATAGAATTCTGTCCGTAAAAGGTACATATGAGCTACCTGGACAAGTTGTTTGTTTTGAGATGGTGCACGGCGTTGAGGGTGTGACCTTCCCAACGGTACAAAAACATACTGTTTTGATTGAAATCAACAACACTAAGGCTAAGAGCTATGAGTCTTCCCTTCCTAATGGCGAGATGATGACTTCTGTACTCTCACCATGTATGTAGATCAAGGCACTTCAAAAAATACCAAAAAGGAACATCCACTCCAACTCATTTCATCCGGTCTTCATTTAAGTAGGGGTTTTGATGAATGGGAAGACACTAGACCTCGTTCGCCAGCTTTCAAATATAGACGCTTGTGATATGCATGGAGAAATGGTAGGATATGTCTTATCGTCTTCTGATTCTGCTTGCTACTATGGGGGTTGCTAAGGAGTAGGAACCTCATCACATGGGTATATTAAGCTTGGCGACTGAAGGCGACAAAAATCTGCCCCCAACTCACTCAAGGCTCGCCTGAGGCCTGTCGCTTTAATTCTATATTGTCTTCTACTTTATGAGAACTATGCGCACCATTTTCAGCGGACTTCATTCTTTACATTAAGCTAATTGCAGGGGTTATCGTACGATCCTCAGGACAACAATTTAGCTCAAGATAAATCTCTCGTACGACAAGATACTAATCTACTTACTCAGACCCAGACCCTCGTCTTCCTCATCAACGCCTGCAACCTCAGCCGCCTATGCTCCCAGTGAATGACATCGCCCCTTCCCGCCAATCTCATCTTGGATGTCGTGATAGCTTTCACTGTAGTTGCGTACGCCTTCCCGCATACCCGGATGTGACTGATAGCAATATCGCTACTCGTTGGTGTGGGAGGCTTGGATCCGGCACGCGTGTATGCGGCAATGGTCGCCGAGGATAATGCTGGATGTTGTGGCGTCGGCGGTAACGGTTTTCCTTGGTCAACGATCTGAGTATGTTGTTGGTGACATGTTGAGGGATGTAAATTGGTATGACAGGCTGGTGCATCTAGCAATGGCGACGTTAAGGTGGATGCTTGTTGAGCAGAGCGACGCGTGAAAGAGGCCATGGAAATTCCTAATGGGCAATTGACGCTTGACGTGAGTGTAGATAAGTACTGGTCAGCACGGGAAGAGCTTTGGAGGTCGTGAATTACTGTGTTACTTATGAATTGGAAGTGCTGTTGAGTCGTATTTATACGGGTATGCCACATGAGCCTGTGGTTCAGTCACTTTGTACTTGGCAACCGCGCAAAACTGTAGAAGAGCGAACGTGTTTCCGCATTGTTGTTGCCGCTCTTCACTTCTTTTACAGTCTTGTTCCCACGTGTAATAGCCATATGTAACCTTGGACTGTGATCAAGCTTCTCGTTTGTGAGCTTTCGTCCCAGTCTACCAGGACGAATAAGGCGTCCCTGACTTATCTGACACCGGCTTCGAGGAAGCCTCTTGTCCGTACAGCATCGAGAGCCTCAGTTGCTAATACTCGTCGAAGGTCCAGCAGGGGCCCGTCGAAGCGAAGGCTCCTGGGTTGAATGTCAGTCGAAGGAACGGATGACATGCAAGTCTTCTGCAACAGACCAACATTGCTACATGCTGACATGTTGTCCCCGCGCTATGGAACTCATGAAGACACACATCGTCGACGACATTGCCAATTCCAATCTTCGAACACGATCTAGAAGTCTGGACAAGACCTTAGTAAGGCGTCACAGTCTGTAAGACCATGGTAGAACGTTGGCCCCAACGTGCTTCAACGTCTGAAAGCTGATGTTGCAACAGGAGAAGCTTGGGCGACAGGCATGCCTTGATGAAAAGCAAGATGTGGTGGCGGTGGGGTAGGGTAAATTTGATGTTCTGTCGGATACATGGAGAGGATCTTAAGACGGCTCTGGCGTGGATTCAGTCCCTGCGACCATCGTCAGCCTCCCTATCATGCAATAGACTCTCGGAAACAGGGGTAATGAAATTGATGGCCAGCTTCCCCACCGCCTAGAGCCAGACAGTTTTCTTGATCTGACCAAGAGCTCCTCCTGGGAGAATGTCAGTCACAGATCAACGGAAGACAGGGAAGCCGATCGTTAGCTTTGTGAACCCAAAGCTGAGTTGGTGAGCTCGTCCTAGCTTCACCCAAGGGCTACTAGTCACCAGCACTGCGCAGAAGTGCGAGCTCGTCGCTGGTGCACCGCCAACAAGAGCCGGAAGCTTGACGCTTCAGCTCTGCGAGAGGTGCCCAGCCAGGCTTACGCCTGGCTGGGAATGTTTGCACCGATTACCTGAGTACTGGAACGAGGCACGCGTTGTAGAACAAGCATGTCTCCAGACTCATTTTTGACCTCGAGTGCAATTTTCTCTATCCTCTGTAACACCTCGAGAGTGGCTTGATTGATAAGCTGAAGCTTTACCATCTCGTGGTTGTTCCTTCTTAACAGAAGGTTTCTTTCTTGGTCACATGAGGTGGTAATGTGTCTCATCTTGTAGGCAACGAAGTACGTGATGAGCAGCACAACTAAGCCGCCCACCCACGCGCCCACAGAGCCAGCTATACTGTTTGCTTCAGACATATTGCAGATTGATGTGCGTACCGAATATTTATCACAAGAATCTCCCTTACTATTGATAGAGTAAGGCCCAATAGGTCAAATTGGAGAGAAAGATATGAAAGCGGAAGCCCAGGGACGTAGATAAAGCTACCACTAGCGCCGTTTCTCTAAGCTCCAATGATGGGTTGCTCCTTCCTCGGAAGCGAATTGGTAGACTCGACCATATAGTGGGACAGCAGCAGCATTACTACCGAGGCTATCTTGATCATCATTGACCATATCGGCCTGTCAGTGGACATACAGCCTCTACAGGTCAAAAATTGCTGTGCAAACTTCAATCATGCGCACTTAATAGCCTTGATTCTCACAGCATGCGGACTGCCAAATCACTGCACATAACATCAATCCTAGCAAGCCCAGAGACAGCAACAGTATGTCTGACCAATGACACAAGTGCATTCGCTGACCAGCTTGTAAAGTCCATTCTCCGAAGAGCCACTTGCTCATTGTATCCTTGTATCGCTGGTCACTCAAGTATGACGCATTGCGAAGAGTGACGGCCTGTTGCATCATTCCTTCCTCTTTCTCAAAGTCCATTTTACATTTTTCAGCCTCGCTTACTTGTTCATTCCTGTTGTCGCCGTCTTGGAACGCAGATGCGAGAATCCTCCATTTCGGATCCATTGGTGTCAGCCCTGATCCTAGGTCCAACCACTTTGTGATGACAATTGCTAGGCCATCACTGACAGTGTCTAAGACTTCAAGTTGGAAATTAAAATTGCAGCGGCGACACCTATGACACTTTGGCTCTCGCGGCCTCTCCGATCTTGTACTGTTTTCATTCAAGCTCGACTCGATCAATTGAAACATTTCACCCTCGTCCGCCACGAGATGATGACAAACCCACACGCACTTTGATCTCTCAAGCGCCAAATCTGGAAGTCTCGTATGCAGTACCGCCCAGGTCTGAAGCCGAAGACACAGTCGAGCCGGTTTTCCGCACACCCGAGCCTCCACTGATAAGAGTGTCGTTATTCGCCCCCTTGGCTCGCTCTTGCCAGACTCGCTGACTTGTATAAACGACAATTCATCGGTGGAGATGCCGTAGCCGGGGCCGAGGTAATGGCGTAGCATTACTAGCTGCAAATGATGGAAATTGAACGTGTAACTATACACATGCACATACGGCCAGAGATCGCCTCCAGAGTTGGTTTGGAGGCACCATAGTGGCTTTGAGGGCTGATTGAACGGACCGGGAGGACCAACGCGGTCGCGTGGATGGAGGTGCGAGCATGAGTGGCAGTAGAACCATGATGGGAGGTCACGGGCTAAAGTGTTGAGGAATTGCTCACGGTGTCCTTGTATGACGGCGCTAGTGCGGAGGCGAGGCCAGTAGGTGGGACCAATAAGCATCGATAGTCTGCGATTGATGAGGGCAAAACTGGCAGCGTCGGAGAGTGAGAGCTGAAGTGCTATCATCTGAAAAAGCTCTGATGGCAGGGTTCGAAGACAGCTGGCTGTGGCGTCGGGCTGGTTGGCATCTGCCAAGTCGTTGACCGAGCGGTGGCGAAACCAGAGCAGGGTGTTCGGAAGTGGCATCTGGGCAGCCTGGGCTTGAGATCTTAAAGATCGCAAGACGGCTTGTTTGAATAGCGTCTTATGTATTGCTGTAGATGCGTAGTCAGCTAAGTTCAAGCTTGTAACGGGTACCACTTGCCTCAGGACCTCAGAGGTTTTTCTAGTACAGTTGCTGATTATGAAACGTCGATGCGAGACTACTCATCTGCGCTACTCCTGCTATCAGGGGAGTTACTTCTATTCTCTTAAACAAGAAACGTGATAGGATCCTAGATTCCTAAGCTCACTTGCATGGGGTGGTAAGATCACCTCTCAACCGCGCGGTAAGGTACTCACCCGGCTCACGCGGGTTGCGCGACATTAAAGCGGCGCTCACGCTAAGCCCAAGGAGGGGTGAGGCCGGGGCAGATTTTGGTCCTCTTGGCAGCAAAATATAGCTTGAGCAAGGCCATTCGCATGTATTTGGACTGACGGAAAAGCGAGTAGTCCAGGACCCAATCCGATTTCCCATTCACCTGATGAGACGGTTGGAGGGTGGAGACTGTTTTAGATGTATTGCTGTATCAGAAATTGAGCCTGCCGAGGTAAGAGCAAAGGTAGAGCTTGTTGGTGGAATCAATATTGCTTCCTCATATTACGAGCAGGCTGGGAGCAATTACAGCGGCTCGGTCGGCTTGAGGTTCTCCCTTGTCGCTCTTGATACTCCGCTAGTGGTGATAAAAAGGCAGTGTGTAAGAGAACGACCGTAATTGAAGAAATCCAATTGGCAGCTACCACTTGGCACGCCTTGGCAAGCCTTGGCACATTTAGCGACAGATCCGAGGTTACTTTACTTTACTTACTATAAGTAGGTATCCGACCCCGCAAATAAGGTATTCCACCATCTTCCACCTTTCCGAGGTCATAATGCATTGCTACTACTGAGCCCGAGTCTAGGCTAGGTGCTAATCCCTCAGTCGGCATCATGGATTTCGAGAAGTCCATATCAGCTCTCAATTTGACCCAAAACCGACCACCGTCACCCACATTCAGATTGCTTCCAAGACCAGCTTGCATGAACCCAGAGCCTCCTTGACCCAGATACAGACGCACAGCGGCACTCTCCTAAACAATCACCACAACCCCTTCATCCATCTCAACAATGTCCGCCCAATCCAACAGCGAAAAGCCCCACGATCTCAACTGCCTCACAATCCACGAACTCGAAAAGCACGCCTCCCTCCGCATGGACAAGCAGACCCGCGACTACTACAACGAAGGCGCCGACTCCGGCTCCACCGTGCTCGAAAACACGACCGCCTACGCCAAATACCGCATCCGCCCCCGCGTCCTGCGGGACATGTCCCAGATCGACACCTCCGCCCCCCTATTCGGCGCTCGGAACAGCGTGCCCATCGGCGTAGCGCCAACAGCCATGCAATGTCTCGCTCACCCTGACGGCGAAATCGCTACCGCAACGGCGTGCAAAGAGACGAAGGTGGCAATGGGCCTAAGTTCGTTTGCGACAAATACGCTGGAAGATGTTGCAGAGGCCATCGGGTCGCATCCACACGTACTACAACTCTATCTATTCGAAGAGCGGGAACATTCACGGAAGCTGATACAGCGGGCAAAGAAAGCCGGATACAAAGCCGTCTTCCTAACTGTCGACACACCGATGCTGGGGCGACGCAATCTGGAAATACGGAATCAATTCAAACTGCCCAAACCGTACAAAATCGCCAATTTCACCGAAGACTCGGACTCCACAGCTGCACAAACGGTCATGAACGGCGGTGCTAGCTCAGCAGACAAGAAAGAGAAGAAGAGCGGGAGCACGAAGGGATACCACGACGGCACGAAACGAGTCTCCCCAACCGGCCCCATAACCTTCCACACCCACGCGCCAAACCCGACATTAAGCTGGGACCGCGACATCGGCTGGCTGAAAAAAGAATGCGCGCCCGAAATGCAAGTATGGGTGAAAGGGATAGCGACACAAGAAGACGCGCTCCTCGCCCTACACCACCAGGTCGACGGCATCGTCGTCTCGAACCACGGCGGCCGACAGCTGAACGGCGCCCTGGCGACCATCGACGCGCTACCCGAGATCGTGGAGGTGGCCAAGGGGAAGATCCCCGTGCATGTGGACGGGGGCATCAGGCACGGCACGGATGTCTTCAAGGCGTTGGCGCTGGGGGCGGATTTCGTGTGGGTGGGCAGGCCGGTGCTGTGGGGGTTGGCGTATAAGGGCCAGGAAGGGGTGGAGTTGTGCCTGAGGCTGTTGAGCGATGAGTTTCGGCTGTGTATGGGGCTTGCGGGGACGGTGAAGGTGGGGGATATTACGAAGGACTATCTGGTCAAGATTGACAAGAGCGGCTTTGTTGCGCGGCTGTAGTTGAGCAAGTAGAGTTTATCGCATATGTATATAGTTGCTCGTGACCTTTGTCAATATCAATCGTATCTTATAGAGAAGTAACTCTGCGAGCTCTATCGCCCAGGATACTGCCTCCGCTCCCAGTATCTTAGTGGAATAAAAGACACCAGTGTGAATATAAAAGCCAACTGATTACCAATGTCACCGCCAGCGTCGCCAATCATCGTGGCAATCACCCCTACATACCACGTCTGCACCATCCCCAGGATACAACCCACGATACCCAGCAGAAATGCAACCAAGCCCGCAATACCAATGGGCATCTTCGACTGCGTATTCCACACCTCGAGGTTGTAGTTGGCAAGATTTCCCTTGCGGAAAAGGTAGTGCTCGGTGAATACGATGACAAAGAACGCCGTATTCCAGTAGCCCAGAAGCGAGAGGAAGTTCTGCAGGACGGCGAGCAGATGGTTGCGGCCAGCGATTCCGAGTAGCATGATGCCGACGAAGATGATCAAGGTCCAGAATGCTCGAGGGACGATCTGCAGGGGCCGGGCGAAGAGCTGGATTGACAAAGCGGCGGAATAGATGGCTATGCAGTTGATACCGATGCCTGAAAGTACAAGGATAACGAGCAGGAACTTGGCGAATCTGAGCGGGTAGAGCATTTTTTGTATCAGGTATCCGAGCCCAGAGTCATATGCGTTTGCCCATTCTTTGTTCACACCCATGGTAGATCCAACACAGCATCCCATCACCATGCCAATGCAGGTTGGAAGCGCGACACCCATGGTAGTCAGCAGAAAGACCTTTGTCTTTGAAGTATTGACAGGATAGTGCACGTAGTAGTCGGAGACGATTGAGGACCATGACGAGCTAGATCCGTAAACAACACCCAATAGTGTAAGAACACTGCCTGACAAGGAACGTCCCGAGAGCGCAGAGGGCGTCTTGACGTCTGCGAGGTGGGCAGCTTCGCCGTACATGATCATGAAGATAACAAAAAATATGGCCCATGCCCAGGACTCATACCAAAGGACAGCACGTAGACCAATAAAGCTGAATATGAGGCCGAGGACGGCCACAATAACAACGCCAAGAACTAGTGACACTCTGCCATCTGATACTGCGGAAAGGGCGAGGCCACCAGTGATGCTGCCCACAGATGACCAGCCCAGCTGTTCCACGACGTTGAGAGCGGCGATGATCTTCGAAGGCCACCAGCCAAAGCTGTATCTAGCTATAGCGACTTGGCGAAGACCTGTTCCTGGGCCCAACGTTGCGCACCAACCCTAGAGGCACCAATCAGCCATTTGAGCCCTGATTTTATAGCATTATGTGTCCTATCTCCGACTCACAGTGACCATGGCACCCAATAAAGTCCCAAATATGACCGTCAAGATACTCTGCTTCAGATCCAACCCAAATTCCCAACCCAAGAAGCCAGTAGCAAAACAGCTCAGGTTCATTGTTCCACTCGCCCACATCAGTGCCATGATGGCCTGATTAGGCGGCTTGCGATCCTCGGGCAATATACGAGCGGGACCGCCCTTCTCAACCCCAAGCTTTTCATCGAGGATGGCTTCATAATGGCGCAGGCGGGCTAGGATACCACGGGGAGGTGGAGGAGGGGTGGTATCGAAGAGGGTATCTTCGCTGCTAGTGTCGAAGGGTATGGAGGAGATCGCGGGAGGCTTTTCGTCTTTGGCTGAGGCGATGGTCATGGAGGCCATCGTGGGGCGAGGCGATGGGTGTGAGAGGAGGAAGTGGTGGTGGATAGATTTTGGATCTTCAGACTCATATCGGACTGTATCTCTAGTCGCCAATCTCGGTACACGCACTGCAGTCTGGATGGGTACATGTTTGACGTTGCGGGGATATAGTCTGCTTCGGGCAGGTCATGCAGTGACCTGCGTCTTCCTTATCGGCTGCGCTGTCTGTAAGCTTCAATCCTCGTCGGCGCAACAACTAGATTGGGGCTTCGAGGGTGTACCGTAAGCCAGACTGGAAGATCCTTCCATCATCAGGATACAGGGAGCAAGCAGTCTTGGTTGATACGTGATAGGAAAGATTTCAAGACCGATATCTACGACAGAATGACTAAGCTATCTACTAGATTATGATTGGTGACTTTTGGTTCCGACCCTCGGTCCTTCCTCTCTTTCACTTTTCCTCGTCCAACGTTCATCAAGCCGTTTTTTGACAGAAAGGCCCACGGCTTACCTGACTACATCATCGATGGGATGTTGTGTTAAGGCTGCTGGCTTGATCCTATGCACGAGACCTGACAATCACGATATCAGACCGCTTCAGACCACTTCACCATGTCCACCAACACTTCAAAAATCAGTTTGCCAGTCCTGTGAATACGCTTCATTCTCGTAGTTATTGAAGCAACAGGCAACAGCCGGAACACCCACCTCACGTGATCTCTGGTATCTTTTTAGGAGACGGAAAGCTTGCATACTTTGGCTTCATACTTTACCTGAATCTTGAAGCTATCTACGGGAAAGCTTTCACACAACTCCTGTATTTAATTGATCATACTCCTTTCACTCTTGGGTGCAAAGCTCAGCTTATGTGCCCCTGCAGTGGACAAGTATGGCTTCACCAGGTTTGGACGGGAGCATCATTCTGTTGTCCTTGATCCGTATACACAAAAGGCATGCTGATAACCTTGGGTAATAGATCTTCTTCCTCCGAGTGTGTTATCTACAGCTGAGCCTAGGATTTATTTGTACGCTTGGGCTACAACGAATCTGATCAACTACCGACTCAAGGTAATGTTTAACCCTCACTCAAGATCGGCAATAGTTGTTCTCCACATAAGCAGACATTTTGCCCTTCTGCCTTTGTCGAAGATTACGCTACACCCTTCATCCAGTGCCACAATGCAAAGACAACGTGTATGTTCTTGCTTTGTTCCATGATCTAAAATTTCAGGCTGGATGCGGTCGGTCAGGGGGCAAGTTTCGCAGTTCCGAATGGGGCCAGTCAGTTTGATTAACAAGATGGATGAGGTTTCGTGATGTTTCGTGATGGTAACGTGACAAAATTCTCAAAATTCACAATCGTTCGCTTCGGCTTGCTGATGGATTATCGAGCAAATGGAGTGTTGTCACAGAACCAGGGAGCAAGGCGAAACATAGTCACTTTGACAGATCAAGGCCAAACCGTCGAATGATGGTGAAGCTGGCCATGGCCATTCACTCTGAGCTTTCAGCAAAGGATGATAAGATAAAGACTTTGTCAATTCATCTTGTCCTCCAAGGGCTTTCAACCTCCTTTCATCACTCATGAACCCTTCTTGACGGGCCTAATCATCTCACAATCGAACAAAGAAGTAGGAAGAGCCATGGAAAGTTCAATGCTCATTATGCACAACGCCTTTATAATAGGGTTCTACATCCTCGAACGATATTGAGTGATAATTCGTTCGCATCCCTCATCTTCAGATTCAAGATAATCCATCTCTTCACTGATACTGTGGAGTACCGAGCGTGGAAATTCCATCATCTCGAGTTGCACGATCAAGCAAGTCGCCCTTCCAAACATTCCTCGTTATGGAGTCATCCCTCAATGAGATAGCTAACTCTCGGTTCAACTTCGACGCCATGAATCTTGACCCTGACCCTTTCCCAGAGATGGCCAGAATGAAGCGCAATCTCGACTGTGGTATCGGTTCGATGTTTGCGTCGGACATCTCAGTTCATTGTGCCGCTAACGCTCTCCAATATCACACTGGCGACAGTGCCCCATCAACTGGCGTCATTACTCCGGGCTCATTATTTCCCACAGAGCTGAATGAAGTCTCACTCCCGAAAGTACAGTCTTCAGAACCTATCTGGACTCCAATCATTCCGCAAGGTCCGACCCGACTAGCTCTTTCGGCTTTACCTTTGGGGTGGAGGCCCTGCTCACCACCTTTGCTTCCAGTCGTGGAATCGCAGCTTGACCATTCCAGGTGGATACCTTGCAGTCCTCCGCATACACCCAAGCTAGCTCAAGCTTTTCCATCTGAGCGTCTGAAACAGTTCCAATATCCTGATCCAGAAACTCTCTCGGCCTCAAAGCCTGTACCTTACCTCAGCCTGCCGCCACGAAGCGTTCCAGCTCAATGCAATGTTTCACCAATACGATCCAAGCGTCGTCCGATCAAGAGCCCCACGCACATAACCTCAGCGCGTACTTTGGGTTTGAAAAGACGGCGAAGTATTCATCTCGAGGACCTTTACACCTCTGATCAAGAATCCGATTCATATGACAGTGATTCCAATCTCTCTTCCGCTCCACTATCTCCATGCGTATCATCAGCTCACATTTTGACACCCTATGGTGTAAAGATGGGACCGAAGCATAAGCTCGAGCAGACCAAAGAGCGACAACGGAAGAACGAGCGGCGGCGCGCGTATTATCAGCGTATCAAGCAGAATCCATCTTGGAAAGCCAAACAAAATGCCCTGGAGCGCTCAAAATATCACAAGCGCCAGACAAGACTTGGCCTGCATCCTGAAGTAGCTCAGACCAGATGTTTGAGGAAGGCTGTTCCAGAAAAGGCAAAAATCGTCCTTGAGACGGTGACACCCATCCCCAAGAAACCCAAGTCAAAATGGAAGGGGTGGGTGGTGCTCTCCGATGAAGAAGAGGAGCTTTCTGAGCAGGTGGTTGGAACTACTATGCCTGATCCAAAGAAGACGAAGCTGACGAAGGAAATTGAGAATACGAAGGAGTTTGTGCGGCCTCAAGCGCAAGCTGTGGGGAGTGACGGCGATGATCATGCTGACGAGGGCGATGGTGAAGAATATCGCATCATCCCAATGGATCAATCGCGTCGTCGCGGATCATGCATGGAGACCCGGCATAGGAGATCTCGACGTGCGAAGCAGTCTATTTCTTACGCCGAAAAGTAAATCTACTGCCGTTCAGACAAGTTCGTAGGGGTACCCACGGGTGAGGTAGACACATCTAAATATCTAATAAATTCGCTTACGCCTTGCTTCTCTTTGCCACAGTACAACTTTTCCATCATGATTACTCGTTACTCTATACCTTCCACACTGATACTCTTCCACGATGAATTTTACTGCAATAACATGCTTTCAAAGTGTGAAGGGCTCTTTCCTTCGCTGGGAAGAAAGAAAGGGAAGGAGCCATATATATATATATTAAGTTCAAGCCACAATGATTTATTTCCAATTCTTCTCGAAACGACCATTGGACAAACCGATCGAACCGGAGACGCCCCGCGTCCCCGGTGGGGAAAGGATTTCGAGAATCGCTCAGCCATGCTAGTATACGACCCGTACGGTTTACCAATAAGCATAATGGACGTCGACAACGCCATCGCTACAAGGACCGCTGCTGGTCAAAAAGCCCTGCGCCCGAGAAGAAATGAACACTTTGGAAACGGCGGATATATCTACAACAAACCAGCTACTCTTATTCTTACACTGCTCCATGAATATTTACTTGATCAACGAAGTATCTTCGATATAGCCACCAAGATTCTTCCATCAGTACCAATCACGAAAGCATCGAGGAGGTACTACCTGCGACGTCTGCGAACTTACATGCACTAAAGCGTACGATCTTGAGAAACACAATATCTCCTGTCGTCACTTGAGAAACGTCGAGGAGGTCAAGTCGGGCGTTGTCAAGGACTACCGCTGCGACGTCTGCTCTTATTCTCGTACTAAGTCATTCTTTTTAAATAAGCGCAATTCCAGACAGCGTCACCTGCAAAGGGTGGCCGGAGCGGAAGCGTGAGGATCTGAGCGAGCCCAAAGTCTCAGCAGAAATGGAAAACAGCCCGCCGAAGCGCAGCGCCGCAAAGCATTCTCGAAGACCAACGCTAGCATTCGAAAGTCTACTTTGGGTACTGAACTTCGCTTGAAAGTGTACGTGAGGGGCAAAATATCACTCAACCAGCCAGGAAGATTCTTCCTTTCAGTACACCAGTCAAGAAAATAAGGCAACGACTTTACACAGCAACAGTACAGAAATGCACGCCAAAGCGCGGTTCCGCAAAGCATTCTCGAAACCCAATAGCAGTGTTCGAAAATTCTGGAGCGTTCAAGTTTGTGGGAATCAAAGAAAACCTACCATTGGTCCAACCGAAGAATTGGAAGTCGAGACTATCGAAGGCCTTTAGCGGGCCAGCGATGAACGACGGCGTGCCAGACTTCAAGTTCACGATTAGGATGAATGATAGGGTATTAATGTACAGCACCGAAACAACGCCACGAGCACAGTTTAAGCAGGCCATAGGCCAGATGGAGGACATCCAGGGCCTTAGAAAAGCCGCACCGGAGACTGCATTTGAGCTCATATTTGGCTGCAATGCCATATAACAGAACGAGCTGGTCCAGGGTTCGACGGGACAACGGATAGAGCAAGCCATGAGCTATATGGAGGACATTCAAGGCCTTTGAAAAACGCATCGGCGACCGCAGCTGAGTTGAAAGCAGAAGCAGTCCAGGACGATATAATACTAGTTGTATTTAGCCGCAATGCCATAGAACAGGACGAGCTAGTCTAGGATTCAATAACACCAAGAAAATATGCGAGGCCATATTTCGTGGTGAGAGACTCGACGTACGGCTAAGAGACGCTGCCTACGAGGATAAGATGAAAGAATACATCCAAGGAAATTAAGATCCATTGGAGGTAGATCAGCATAAGATCCGCACGAGAAACAAAGTGATCCAGCATACAAGAGCATTGCAGTTCATTACAGACGCTGTGATGATGAGACAAGAGGAAAGATCTGAGGATTTTATACTGATACTGGCAAGATAGTGATGGGAGAGATCGGCCATCGCAAGTATGAAGCGCTATATATATAAATTCTTCTTTTACTTTACAACTTCTTAAGCCTGATCTGTGAGTTCTTGCTCCAGGCTCCACAATATCGCCCTTGACTGTGCTGATCCATGCAGTACATCTTGTCATATCAAACACTGCACCACTCTCTGTGAGTGTATCAGACGCTGGGTTGGCGCATTATTGTCATTTTAATGTTTTACATACTGATTCAATTGCAGCACTCCAACTCTACAAAAAGTAGAATATATCAACAACGCATGCTCTCAGGCGTTATGGTATAACTCCACCTTGGTGGAATAACGTTGCCTTTTGCAAGGGTGTAGAGCAGTACCTCCAGAAGAGAAGAGACTCAGTGAAGCTCACAAGTCCGAGATCGTGTATAAGGAAATTCTTAAGAGGGACCAAGAAAAGACAATGACAAGAATGGACCAGTCATTGGAGCAGTAATGAACCTCTCTTTTATTGACGTTGTGCTATCCTTTTTGTCACAAGGAACGCAGAGAGAGAAGACATTGCAACGGGTGTGTGTGCGTCGGAGCACAGCCGCCAACGAAAAGTCGAGATACCAAGTGCGCAAAGGGATCTCGTCACGCGTTAGCTCCTCGTCATGCTCTCGGTAGATACGCGGACATCAACCGTAATCCAATAAAGCAAGCAGGGACGGAGCAGATGAGCGCCGAGATCAACGCCGTTCTCAACTGATCAGTAGGAAAACCCGACACAGACAAGTTGTAAAATTTTAACGATTAGGATTAACCATCCCAAATACAGAACCAAATTCAACGAGTGCGCTAGCATCTACCGCAATCGGGTGAAGCAGCCAGGTACAGAGCAGATGGGGGCTGAGTTGAACGCCGGTGGCCACCACTTCACGCCATCAAACGCAGTCCCGAAAGCAATGGCAAACTTAGTCGTGAGTCTGAAAGCAGACATTTCGGAAGCAGAGAAGACGAGATCCCTAGACCCATACACACTCGCCGCCAAATATTGTGGTAAGTTTGTTTGTATCCATCCGTTCCTAGATGGAAACGGCAGATTGTGTCGGCTACTACTAGATGCGATACTCCTTCACTATGCATGCGGGGGTCGTGGTACCGATAGGAGAGCATGATGAAGAGAGAAAAGAATATCTGGAGATCAAAAAGCGGTAGAACATGCTGCCGATGGAGAAGATGAAGGCGAGTTTGCTGCGAAGGCGAACTCACGGCAAAGGTGTTGGCAAGAGTGACGTTAAGACTAAAGATTTAAGAATATCCGAGATGAGCTGTCAGCAGCCTGTTACGGTGAGTGGCGAGCGTTCAACAGTGTTGGACTCATTCGATGATTTGCTTTGTTTCACGTGATGCGATGGTGATGGGATTTCGACTTGAGGTGTTTCGATTTTGTTTTACTGAGGTGATTTGTGGAGACACAATGGTAGTGATATATATACGCGATGAGCTTTCAGGATCGTAACTGCAATTGATCGTGAGGTAGAATATGCATGAATGCTCTGTTGACGACGACGCTATCGGGGTGCATCTGGATGGTGATGCAACTTCGTGAAGCCTTGAGAATCATGTCTGGGATAGCGAACGAAGCTCATCCTTCTGAGCTTCATTCATGTTCTGTCTTTCAGCATGCCAATCGAAAACCTGTAAAGTCAGCCACCTGATCGTACATCCGTCGTTAGTTTTCTTTTCAATCACTTACCCTACGGCGCCCACGATGGCAAGCACAATAGGAGGAGCACTAGCCCCTGTCACGGAGACACCACCAGCATACCCACCAAACGCAATGATCAGGATGGATTTGACGTTCTCAAGGATGGTACTGCTCACAGGCCCCACCTCTGCGACCATACGGATTTGAGAGACAATAAGGACGCAGGTACAGACACCGCTCTGCGCTATATCAGCGTAGTGACTGCGAAGACATGTCGTCAAGCCAGGCTTACGAGCAAAAGTAGCCACCAAGTATTCTTCGGAAGTTCGTTCCAGACCGGAAGTGTGTCAGCCCATGGGACGACATACAGCAATACGATCGAACTAAGCGGTGATTCGTTTGCTAGCAGCTGTGTAGTATCCAATTTATATTTCCTCTGAAAGACATCCATCCACACTATATGCAGTGCCGTCATCACAACGCCAGCGAAAGCCAGAATGATACCCTTCGATGTCGTTGGTAGATTTGAGTCGTCCCTACTACTATCAGGGTTATAGTATGTGACCATCCCAACACCCATGCACATCGGTATCAGAGCCATCAGAGCCAATCGTGGAACCATAGTCTTGTGGAAAAGGTAGTTGATGGCGCCCACACATGGTAGGATCAGGGCGCGCACAATCTGATAGTAGAGGGCGGACGTGTAGGCTAGGCTGAGATTGGATACCACGACGCTCATGGACAACGATATAGAGAGCGGCAGTATTTCCAGGGTCTTGACTCTTCTTGCCTCGAAGTGACGGAATGGGGACCCCGAAAGCATGCAGAGCAGGAGGCCTGTAATGGCGAAATGATATGCTGCAAAGCTGAGCTGGTCATGTTTGAACGTTGATGTATTGAAGAGCAATTTATTGATGAAGACCTGCATAGTTGTAAGCGTGTGATCCGATTACTCTTGCATGTGGGCAGGGCTCCGGAACGCACACTTCCTATGGTAGCGCTGGTATTGGCAATCATCCATCCAAGGATCCAAAGCCTGCTCTAGTCACTGATTATAGCTTGCTGCTCTTTGTCGTCCTCATAGCTTCTTGAGATCAATGCGACGACATCTCCGGTTGCACACGGGGATCCTATGGTCTCCGCTGATGACTCCGACTTCCCATCCTCATCCGATAATTCCAGATCATCGGGATCTCTTATTTGGATGTAGGGTGTAGACATGGCGTGCATACAACATAGTGAAAAGAATTATAGTGCGAAAAGGCGAACAATATTATAGACTTTGGTATGTGGCGTAAAGCAAGGGGCAATAACCAATTTTAGATCTTCTGCAAGTCCTTACTTTGTCCAACCTCGATCACTGGAGACATGGCATCTTCGCCAGCTGAAGTTCGAGGGCAGCTGTTTGACGAATCAATTGTGAAGCGTCCTGTCCCAGAGCTCTTGTCCTCGTATCCGGAAGATTGAATGAGTCAGCACCAGGAGGCAAGGCAACATTAAAAAGGACTTTGGATAGAAAGAGTTCCCGAGCAACTTTGATGCGAACAGTCTCTTTCCCACAAACCCCCCGCGCACTAATGTTATTCTAGCCATTGGTGACAGTGGGCTTTGGGGACAGATAATGATACGAAAGACGCTCATACTAAAGGGACGAGAAAGTAACCGGGCATGGTATCATGATAATGATGAGAATGGGTTTCATGATTAGAGAAGGAGCCAAGGGATCAAGAGGGGTTAAAGATGGGAAGAGAATGATGGAGAGGCAAAATACTACCTTAGGGATCCCCAAAGTGTGAATCAAGCTCTACTTGAGCATGAACAAGTATGACAGGGAGAGCAAAAATTGCACGATCAGCTCTTGAGACTCGGAATCCTCGTGTGTCGTATGCAATAGCGATAGCGAGAGTGCGAGAGCCATGAAGCCTGAAGTCATCCGAGAACGGACTCGTTGATAAGCTGTCACCTCTTCCGCACCTGCGTTACGTGCATGAACCTCCGAAGTGTACCGGATCACGGTCGATTGCAGGATTAAGACAAGAAGCCGATGAAGAATATCGGTGGCTCCAATATCAAATCAAATCTCCAATCAGGGGGTTCTCGGAGTTCGATACTAGCGTATGATCTAGTCCAGTAAGGGTTAGACCTGCGAGTCATTAACGCCAATGGATTTCCGCTAAGCGAGCGATGCAACCCGTTCATGTACTCCGCATTTCAATCCCAGCAATCACACAATATCTCTGCCATATGCCTGCAGCAGGTGGGCGGTTAAGGCATCTGGAACGCCGAATACTATCGACCCAGCTTTCTTATCTTCGTGCGAGGAGCTGAACCACCATGCGGTAAGCACACAATAAGATTGGTAGAATCCTACCCCAAAGGTAAGGGCGGGTACCAGACTTCGAACCTGCCAAATGCGGAAATCCTCATCTCCCACCACTTCTGTAGCGTCAACGCGAGTATTTTCGTGCATTTTCTCGTGCTGTGCCCTTTTCTTCTCCTCTCGGTCTCCTCTTCTCTCACTGCCTGAGCAATAATTCCAATTTGATGTAATCACTCTTTTCCACTGCAGAATCGCTGCTACTCTCCCCTGCTTTTCTTCTCTTCCAAGGTGGCCGGGAATATAAACAAAGAAATGTGACAATAATATCAAAATATACCCCACTTTCTACGAACACGAACACATTCTCTAATGATTGATCTAATACACATAATGAAGTCTGTACTCTACCTAGGCGCAGCGATCGCTTTGCTTCGCTCAGCCGCCGCCCTCTACTCGCACCATGACCAGAATCCCATGGCCATCCAACAAAACCAGGCAACGAACAAAGTGGCAAACTCGACCGCAAAACACCTCGAGATAGCAGCGATCGCCCAAATGGCAGAAGCATCAACCAACGACGCCGTTGTACTAGACACCGAAATTCTCCACCCGACTCCCCACACCCACAACCCACCCAACCCCCCCTTCCACGTCGGCACCACCACCACCCAATGGGCCATGACATACACCCCCTACAACAACGACCTAACCTGCAAATCCGCCCCCCTCATAACCGCCGACATCGCCTCCATCGCCCGCAAAGGCTTTCCCACATTCCGCCTCCCAGCAACCGACTGCTCCGCCCTCCCCCACATCGCCGCCGCCGCCGCAACGCACAATCTAACCCTCATCCTCGGAATCCACATCGACGACTCCGATTCCTCATCCTCCGACGCCGACGCCCTCACCCACGCCGACCTCCAACTCGCCGAAATAATCGCTTGGGCCACTTCCCCCTCCAATACAACACCAAACCCCTGGTCCCTCATCACCCTCATAACCCTCGGCAACGAAGCCATCTTCAACGCCTACACCACCCCCTCCACCCTCGCCACACACCTGCACACCACCCGCGCCCACCTCCGCACAGCCAACTACACCGGCCCCCTCACAACCACCGAACCCATCTCCATCCTCACAACTTACGCCCCCACGCTCTGTCCAGCCCTCGACATCCTAGCCAGCAACATCCACCCCTTCTTCAACGCCGATATCAGCGCCGAGACCGCAGGCGCTTATGTCGCTGAGCAGTTGGACGTGTTGGAGGGGGTGTGTCCGGGGCTGCAGGGGATTAATTTGGAGGTGGGGTGGCCGAGGGGGGGGAGACGGAATGGGGTTGCGGTGCCGGGGGTGTGGGAGCAGGGGGTGGCGGTTGGGGGGATCTTGGGGGGGAGTGGGGGGAGGAGTGTGGTTTTGGGGTTTGGGGATGATGGGTGGAAGGATGAGGGGGAGTTTGGGGTTGAGCGGAGTTGGGGGTGTGGGGATTTGTTTGGGGGGGAGTAGGGGGGTGGGGGGTGGGGAAGGATTGGGGGATGTTTTGGGATTTGGGGTGTGGTGTTTGGGTTTGGCTAGGTTGGGTTGGATTCGTGGTTGGGTATCTGGGTTGGAGAAGCTTCGTTTCTTCTATTGATGATACCCCTTGGTGGATTTTGTTGTGGGTGATGTACGATAGTACTGTATACCGCGAACGGTTAAGCCTTACGGAGTGCAATCAAGCATATCCATAAGCATGCTTTTCATCACTCGTCATCTATCTTATCTACCATCATCATCACCACCACAACCATAGCCATAGCCATAGCCATCCATTCATGCAAATCGCCTCTTACCTCCTCACATGAATTTACTCGCCATCCCCATCAACCCCCCACCCCCACCCTGACTCTTCATATACATCTTCAGCGCCATCTCCCCCGCACTCTGCACGGCACTCTGCTTGCTAGCCCCCTGCGCCATCTTCCCACTCCCACTCTGCTGATCAAACAGCTTGCTCGCCTGCGCCATCGCCATGCCCACAAACTGATCCTGCCCCCCGCCTCCACCTTGACTGCCAGCTCCCATACCACCACCTCCACCTCCCATACCTCCTCCACCAGCGGAACCGCTACCCCCAGTGAACATCTTAAGCGCCTGCATCGCCGCGCCCGCACCGACCGTGTCGCTGGAATGGTTCCCGCCTCCTTGTTGATTATTGCCATACATAGCCTGATGCGCGTTGACGGCATGGTTCTCATCCAAGTCGCTGGTGGCGATGTTGGCTTTGTTGCCTTGCAGATAGCCGAGGGCGCTGCCGAACATGGAGGAGTCGCCGGAGGAGCCGGCATGTTGCGTCGCGTGGTGCATGGCACCTTGCATGTCGTCGTCGTTGTTACCGCCATAGCCTCCCTGTCCCTGTCCGCCAGGTCGGTTGTACTGCTCGCCGCCTTGGGAACCGTAGCCGCCGCTGCCGTGTTGTTCCTGACGGCCGCCTCCGTAGCCGCCGCCTTGTTGGCCTCCTCCGTAGTCATCACGTCCGCCGCCGTAGCCACCGCTGTCGTGTTGTTCTTGGCGGCCGCCTCCGTAGCCGCCTTGTTGGCCTCCTCCGTAATCGTCACGTCCACCGCCATAGCCTCCTTGTTGACCGCCGCCGTATTGCTCTTGACGTCCTCCTTGGTTGCTGTATTCGTCACGACCTCCGCCTCCATATCCACCTTGCTGGTTTCCACCTTGACCATGTCGACCTCCTTGCTGCCCACTGTACTCGTCACGCCCGTTACCGTACCCACCTCCTCCGCCTCCACCGTATTGGTCTCCGCCGTAAGACATTGTATATGACAGCTTAGTAGGTTCTGTTAATATTGTTTAAGTGTGTAAAAGGATAAAGTCTCTAGAGGAATTGACGAAGGACGAGATGCAGGGGTGCCTTCAAGGAAAACAGGGTTGAAGTGGTACGACGCTATGGGCACTACGTAGCGGGTCTTGGCGTTCATCCAGGTACTACTTTATGCAAAGAACAAAGCAGCAGTCTCATGAGGACCTTCACAGCAAGATCACTGGCGTACCGTATCAATCTCAGGCGTGGATATAGCTGTCAGATTATACCCTATAAGACAACGAAGTATCTGCCGTAAATAGAACAACGATATGCATGGTCCCATCTCACACCATTTATGTTCGATGCGCTCTTTACCAAATGCAAAGACTTGTAAATTCGCAGAGGTCCCAGTCTCAAGGTTGCATTGATGATGAACTTCAAGACCAAGTACTCTCGGGGCTCATTCTTCTTCATGAGCTCCCTTTTCTCCCTTTATGTTTGCCTTTGATGTTATATCGCATTCTTTCTAGTACTATCATCGTAAGGATACGGTACTTATCCATCCAAAAGTATAGCCTCCTATACTTGTCCGTATATGTTGTATGTTGAGAGGCTTGTTCTTGTCGATATGATGCACGTCAGCGCTTATGGCAAATGTTCATGGCACTACCTACTTCTGAGAACTGGCATCCTTTCGGACATTGGAACAGAGCGTAGCTTGGGCTCAGTGAGAGAGGAAGGTTACAGAAAGTCGATGAATTGGTCAGATGACTTGGCCGCGTCAAGACGAGAATCAGGCGAGTCGCACAGTCCAGGTGGGCTTCCTCTATGTGAGAACGCGCCGTCGTTTCATTGGTACCGCATTCTGCGAGGACTCATGGTCGAGGCTGTAGGATACCTCACAATGGATAAGAGCGATATCGTCGCTGTCGTAGCCATTGCTCAACACCGCTGTAGAAATCCTAGCGCCTACTTCATCGCGGTAAAATCCTGATCGAAGTTGCGCGGGTCGAATTGAGAACAGGCGGACAAATCGTTAGGTAAATAATGATAGCAGGTGTGGCAATCATTTTCGAGCGATAACCTTCAATCGTACATACCCCAGGTACATACTTCCATCTTCCTCGTGCGTGAGGATCGTCTGGAGAACGTCACACACTTCCCTCACAACAGCTTCTGTCTTATCTTCTGTATCCAGAACCTCCAGGAACTGAGCACCCATCAATTTCACCCATCCCTCAAGCCCACCCTCCTTCTCCGACGTCAGTTCCGTAGGCCTGTACTCGAGCTTTGATCGCTGCACTCGAAACCCTGCCTCCTCCAGCATATTCTTCATCAACAGCTCTGACGGGAAACACCACGGACTAGTCTCCCTGGCCTTCTCAATGCTGATACCCTGATGGACAAGCGCTGCCAAAAGGGCTGCATGAACGTCGGCACAATTGCCTGCGCCACCCATCTCAAACACAAATTCTCCACCTGGCCGTAAAGTGCGGTATACACCCCTAAGCACCGACATCCGCGAGGACGCATCTCGAAGGATCCAATGCAACGCAGCATTGGAGAAGACCTTATCGTATTCCCCCTCCTTGATTTCCTCGCTGCCCTCGAGATATCGGCAATCAAGTACATGCCAGCTCAGGTTGGATACGGAGCCGTAGGTCGATCGACCAGCTTCGATGAGGTTTGCAGACGCGTCGAAGCCGGCAACACGTGCAGAGCGCTCTGCGACCTTGGCGGTGAGAGAGCCGTCTCCACAGCCTAGATCAAGGATGGTGTCGGTAGTTTGGGGGTCAAGCCATTGTATGATCTCTTGAGTAAGGAGGGGAACGAAGGGGGCGGAAGCCTTGTAGGCGGAATGGGTCCAGTGGTCTTTGGACTGGACTGCTGGAGTGTTGGTACGGGGAGTGATCAAGCCTCGCTCTTCTTGTTTGGTCTGCTTGTCAGTTTCATGCTCCGCAGAACGTGCGCTTGTCACTAAAGGCATTTCGCTCATAGAAGCGGAGTCGCTCGTCCAGGTATTGTAAAAGAAGCTCGTTATTTCGGGAGCTTGGATAGGATAGACAAGGAGAGGGAGAAGTCAAGGGTCCAGCTTCAAGTATCCACGTCTTCTGTACTTAATCGTTCATCACTCTTCCGAGTAATGGCTGCATAGGACCTTTCCATTATTGTGTAGAATAGCTAGCAGAGAGCTGGGCTCCGGCATCGGACAGGTCTTTCGAATGACCAGTCTGATAGGCTTCAATCATGCTGAGTAATTCCCACGAGGTGTTTTTCCTCATCGATAGCTCCAACTGCTCGTTGTCCTACGCGGTCATTGGCGGTCATGCAACAACGTGATTCTAGCGGTATTAAGTGGAAGCTTGATGAAATGCAAGCACACCCTTTCCCCATCGAGGTTATACTTGGGAGCCTCGCGCTGGACCTGACGTTAAAATGCAGAGGTATGACATAATGTTTAGGTAAAACAAATTGAGTGTATCCACACAGGGACGAGATGCTTATCTTGCCCCTAAGTACCCGTCTTAGTAGTTCACCTCGACATTCAAACTGCCCTATCAAAGCCGATTGCAGTCTGGATGTCAACATTCCAACATTCGTCTTCCCTCCAAACAATGCGATAGATTGACCTTGCGACACCAGCCGCAAAGAGCACACGATCAGTTGCTCTTACGTGCGGATATCCCACGTGAAACGCTACGACATTCAACCCTTGGCAGACGCAACTCAGATCGAATGATGAAACTTATATCGATCCTCAATCGCCAGATCACCGGCCTTCCATAAACACATCTACTACGTACATCTACTACGTAGTATACTGTTGTATCAATGTTCTAACCGAGAGCTTCCGCTTCTGCAGCCTTAGCGATCAGTACAATAACCGCCAGGCTTGGTCCGAGCTTCGTCAGTGCTCTCATGGTCATTGATAGCCGACAACCCCGTCCATCAGCTTGACGACATACAACAGCACAGTCTCGACGACATTGTACGACCCCGAACAGCCTTGTTCCTCCTGATGAACACCCTCTACAGCCTACCCAATTCCAACTAATTGCATGGGCAAAGCAAGCAGTCAATTGCAACGCAACCCAGAAGCTTCCTATTCTACACCCCAACGTCATGGCTGCTGCAGTGGCTTTCCGTCAACCCCTCTTGCCAGCAGCCGTTCCGACCATGCCAGCACCCGCACCATCCTCCCAGCGGTCTACTGACAGCCGTTCCACCGACTCACGAACCTCCCCATCGGCGAGCCACAAAGGCTCGAAAGGACGCAAGGAGCGGCCATGTGACGCTTGTCGAAGAAAGAAGAGCCGATGTGTGATGAGTGAGGGTCAGCCAAATTCATGCGTGTCGTGCAGCACCCATGGACATCAGTGTACCTTCTTGGAGGATCCACGGCCACGGAAGAGGAGGTTGGACTCTGATGTAAAGGACCCAAATCATGGCAAGCGGAGGTAGGTGGACCCAAAGCTCTGTGCAAACCCCTACAAGAGCTGTCGCTGACGGTTCATACAAGGTCGGTCCTTGACATGCAGACTCCAAGCAACCCACAAGGGGCAATGAAAATCAAACGGGAGGAATCCGGTGGCTCAAGTGCTTCGCGCTCCGACGGTAGTTCAAATAGCTGGCAATACCAAGGGTCACATATGGGCTACACAACGGAACTCGATCCTATCCTGTTCGACGTTTCGTATTCAGGAGAATTGAGCTATCAAAAGTCTGATGGTCGAAATGCGTTTCTCATACATCAGCCAGGCACCCCTCGGTATCCCGAGTCGCAGACAGCCTTAGTCCATACCATTGAGCGATTCGTTGGGTCTCACGGGCCTTCTCTCATACAGCACTTCCGATCAATAAATCGCAGTCTACCAATCGTTGAAGGTCACTTTTTTGAGATGTACAACAGTCGCCAGAGGATTTCTCTCGATCCTGCTCTGCTTAGCTCTATATACATTGTTGCGGCAGCATCAGGTCTTCATGAGCTGGAGAACGCTCGATGGCAACAGATCGATCTTGTGCAGCTCGAAGGATTGGCTTTCAGACTGTTCGAGAATGCTCTTCTTAGTCCAACCCTGTCGACCATTCAGGCCGGACTACTTCTCATGCAATTGACCAACATCGATTCGAAGTTTCTAAACACGCAGCTGGTGGGCGCTGCTTTTGAGCTTGGTCTACATCTTGACTGCTCGAATTGGACGGTATCATCGCTGGAACAGGGATTGAGAAAGAGGTTAGCCTGGGCTTTATATATGGAGGATCAATGGTGCTCCTTGGTACACGGTCGACCGTCGCTGATATCGAAAGCTCATTGGGCTGTCCACGACCTCTGCCAAGGAGATTTTGAGACGACCGACCGACTTGATGAGAACGTCTCGCTCGACGATCTAAAACTTGGAAGGGAATGTTTCTGTCAGATGGTCGTTTTGACAGGCATACTTTCGAGTATTCTAGAGGCTCTCTACACCCAGAAAGCCATGCAAGAATTCGATGATGCAAAGGAGAATGGGACCAGACTGGTGCTCGCACGGGCGAAGCCTATCCAGGTGACACTCAAAGAATGGTTCACGCGTCTGCCCAAGGACCTGAAAATGGACAATGGGCAGGCGCCTGCAACAATCGGTACTGCGCTCACTCTACAATGTCAGTCCTAGGCTAACGTATATAGGTCATCTCCATCTTGCATACTTCGCTACCGAGATAACCCTTCATCGCTGCATAATCCGTTCCCTCAGCTCTACCCCTACAGATACCTATCTCACGCATGTGTGTCGATCAGCGGCCAAGGCTCGTCTCATCTCTGCCATGGAATTCGTAAATCGACTCCGCCCTGTCCATCTCATGTCCTTCTGGTATTTCCCCTCTCGAGTCAACTTCGCTTTGATCGCGACATTCGGCAGTCTTTTACTCGCCACAGCGCCTTGTCAAGAAGAAGCAGAGTTCTACAAAGCAAGGTTGGCTGAGTATAGATGGGCACTATCGGTCAGCGCCAAGAGCGCCGGCTTTCTGACTTTCGCCATCGAATCATTGGAGTCATCTACCGGCTTGCTCAAGGACATGCCGAAGAAGCCGAAGCTCGACGAGTTGGACGTGAGGGAGATGCCCGCGCCACCACCGCCATCAATGCCGAGAACGATACTGGTACCTCCACCGGAGGAGGAAGAGGAGGAGGACGCGATGGACGATGGGACCGATACACAATCCGTGCCGATACCAGTACCAGACAATTTCTCCCAGCGCTCCGAACTCTTGTCCCCATCGGCATCTGCATGGAGCGCTCCAGCCCGATATACCGGCCACGTCCACGAAGCATCCTATGGGCCCTACATTGGCCCCTTTGCCGGCCTCGGCACACGGGACTGGTTCGACATGACGCATCATGGATCACCGGAGACTGAAAGGGTGGGGCTGTGGGCTGCCTGACCTGGGCCGACTGATTGCGATCTTTGCGCAGCCATGCTGGGAAGAGGGTCACGAAGAGCAGGAGTGGAAGAATCTATCAGACCGTGTGCATTGATCCAGCCCTTGTGACCAACGATTTGGGACGATTGTACAGGCACCAAGGTCGTTCGCGAGTTGCCTAGTTAGGAAGTCGTTGTTGTCTTTTCATCGTCATACCCCACAATACCATCTTCACCCATGTATAAAAACATTATTCATCGTATCTTTGAAGAACCTCCGATCAGATCCTGAGCCAGTCTGCAAGCAATGAAAGTGCAGCCACCGACCGATTAAACGAACACGATGCATGATAGTTCCCTTCGTCAAGTGTATCCATCTCATCTCAAAAAATCAAAACACATACATTTAACCCCCTTCCACTCCTCCCTCATAAATATCTAATCTAATCTTTATCCTCTCCTTCCTGCCATCTCCCACATCCCCCATCCCCCTTCCCCCTTCCCCCTTCCCCCTTCCCTCCCTCCCCCTTTCCCCTTCTTCCCCCATCACTACCTACCTATAAGCTCCCCAGCACAAAAGCATCTATCACCCCATCCCCAGCTCATGGGATCTTCGTGTCGAAGTTCGTATTTGTCTCTCGATCTACACAGAATAGTTCGATAGCGACGTTAGATATACATTCAATGGTGATGTTTCGGTTTTTGTATGAAGCGGCCACGATAGAGGGGTTGGATAGGGTTATACCGTTGCTGATGAAAAGTGTGGAGTTGCGGATTTTGTTTCTTAGGGTCTAGTATATAGAAGAAAGCTGTGTGGAGTGAGATTGATTTTATTTTTGTGGTGATGAGGGAGCAGGATGCCCATCATTCTACTCACATTTTTAACCAAAGTATCTATCGTGCTTCTTGGTTACAGTAGAGGTATCCTTTCTCTCTTGTTCACCACCTTGGACGAATTTTTGGGGTATCGTTGCTCTCAGACCAATACAGGACCATAAGCAAGTCACTCATCTCGTAGGTCCACGCAATAGCGGCCCTACTCCCTAAGAATTCTTGGATGATATACTCATAGAGCGACCTAGCGATGAGGCATTCAAGAATGTTTTTGCAAACCACGGCACCATCACCAATGCCGTATACTTTCTCCTTTTCCTTTCCTCACATCGAAGCCTATCATCGACATGATGACTGATCCATCTACCTACCCTCTTACACATAGACCATCACGAGCAGTGACACAGGCAGTTTTCGCAATATCGGCTACACCACCTTTCCGTCTGAGGCAGAAGCCTAGACGGCTGTCGCGGCGATGAATGATTGGGAGTACGCAAGAGATTAAGATCTATGGTCCTGATGACTGCCGGAAGGTTTCGCCTGATGGGATGTAGATTGGATGGTAGACGGCTTGGGGTCAATCTGGTGGGGGGCGTGTAGAGGAGGAAGGTGGCTCTGGCGGGTGAGGGTTGCCTATCCCATATCCTGGCAGGGCACTCGTTTCAGGAGATTTTACCGAGGTATAGCCGTGACGAGTGCCCAAGTTGCCAGGAGCCAGGATATGGGATATCAATGGAGCTCTGCTATTTCGTTCAGTATCTCCTCGCCTTGCTTGTACGTTTCGCTCCTCAGTGAGGTGGATGGCGGCTTTGCTGTTGGCCATGTTGAGCTGACCATTTTTGGCCCTTACGGTCGTACCGTAGTCTTCCTCCTGGTGGATCACAGCAAGTCTAACGAATATATGCGACTCATTAGAGATCAATGCTTATTGAAGACATCAATGATATGGACGATAATCAACGGTGTTCCAAGTGTCGTTCAATATCAAGACTGGGAAGAAAGTGAGATGACGTGTATTTGATATGGTCTCACAGTAGGGGAACATGGAGTTTATGGGTACAGAGTCGATTGGTGTTGTGCACCTTGAAAGCCAACCTGTATAGCTGTCTGCGTTTGAACATGTTCCTCAGACACAATTGTACCTTCTGATGATATCACAAATTTAGCTTTCCGACGGTCAACTAAGGAGAGGCCGAACGTACCCTTGGAAGTAGCCCTTGATGATAGCCCCAAAAGGCGTCTAGCTTGAATACCCTAGATTACTCACCCATAGATGCTCTGCAATCAATTCCAGCCGGTCTTCTTCCGAAGACTTTGCATATATGCGGACTTGCCACTGTTGAACCCTGTGCGCCCATAAGGATTACAGAGCGCGAGCGCCAGATCAACGCTAAACTCCGGAAGTTTGTAGAGCCAGTCTGTGGATATCATGTCTGTTGTTTTTTCCTTATCCTGCCAACTCGCCATATCGGTCGACGCAAACCAATCAGCTATGAATTTGCGGATCATTGCTTTTCGGTGGGTATTGGCGTAAACGAATTCTAGCATAGCGAAGGACGGAATCTTGTTTTGGTGACCGGTGGCGATATCGAAAAGGTTGCCACATACACTTATTTGCAGAGACCTTACATCATACTTTTCAGCAAGTATGAAGAGACGGAAATCCTGCATCAAGCATTCCCGTTGTCTTTCGGGCGCTGACATTTCGAACACATCGTGATCTATGGTCTTGCGGTATAGCCATCGAACGAACATATCGACAACATCAGCGTCCTCGTCAGGCAGTTCCATGGTCCGGTCTGTGCTTTCCTTGAACTTCGACTCGAAGGAGGCCTTGAAGACAGGAGACGCAGCACAAAGGATATCCTCGTGGACGTGGAAGACAGTTCTGCTGGCTCCGGCGAAAAGAGTGACGGTGTTGACGTCTCCAAACCTCGATGCATTGTTAGGAATTCCAGTGCGGGCGCGGAAGATTATGGTTTGGACTTACTTGCGTTTGGCTGGTATCGTAGTTGTCATGTTAGGCAGATGTCAGCTCGTTATGGGAATTCCACAGAAGCGAACAGATCAGGATATGGTTTGCTAAGAAACAATAGGAATTGATGAAGATCAGTGGGTACCGAACGCGCGGCAGCACGGCCCGGCGCTTGCACGGAGTGAAGTCATTCAGACTCAACTGCGGTTGTGTTAAGAGCAATTAGTCCGCCCGAAGTAAAGATAAGTGATCGAGGTGATGGAAGAGAGGGTAGCGAGGATGCATTCTGCGTCACCAGCAACGAAGAAAAAGAAATTTCCCATATCGGCCATATCACGAAGTTTCGAGTCTCCTTAATTAATCAGTATTAAGCATCTTAAACCCGATTTGCTCGCAGGCACTCTATCAGAAAGTGCTAGGGTAATCAATCTGCCTGGTTAACCCACAGCTTGCGTCTTCATCCTACTCGGATGTTTGACATCAGTACTAACGTCTCGATAAGTTCCAAGTCGAATTCAAGAAAGTTCAACCATACATTGCAAGAAGTGATATGAAAGCTTAGTCGCTTCGGACTGCTAACATCTTGGCCCATCTCTTGGTATATCAGAGCCGGAGATGTCTTCCTGCACGTTCATATAATACTCTGCTGTTCTAAACCTGATAGATTTCTTCAAATATTCCGCGTCAGGAAACTCCGAAAAGGCGAACACGAGGTCCACCGCCAGTTCGGGATAACTAAGTAGCCAGTCATGTGTCGATCGCATTTGGAACCACTTTCTCGGATTGCGTGTTGCATACCAGTCAGCCAACAATTGACGAATACCAGAGCCCCTGCAAGTACTGTCGTAAACATACTCCGCGACGGTCTTTGAAGGAGTTATCGAGCCGTTGTGCTGAATGTGAGCTACCAGTGTTTCGATCGTGTCCAATTTGAAGCTCGGGATATCGTACTTGTCCGCAAATATCAAAAGTCGCATGGGTTGCATCCACATCTCGCCAGCGTCATCTATCGGGACACCCCCAATATTGCATTCCTGCTTGTAAACCCATTGAATGAAAAGGTCGACGGTGTCAACATCGTCTTCGATGAGATCCATGGTCTTATTGGAACTCTCCTTATACTCGGAAGTAAAGGCGGCTTTGAAGAAGGTCGAGACTTTACACAACTGATCCTGGTGGACATCGAAGCGCGTTTTCTCAACTCCAACGAAGATGGCCACAGTGCCGACATTGCTAAATCTAGTACACATCAGCCCTCAGACCCTTGAAATTATTGCAGATCTTCAGGAAGCCACTGACTCGCGGTTCGCAGCTGTCATCTTCTCCGACATTGATTTGTTGGTATGTAGTGGGATATTGTGGTGGTATTGTGGTGAAGTGGTGGGTTGTAAGAATCTCAAATACACAAAACATAGGAGGAAGGTCTCTTGTAGAAGTACGAAGATCCTGCCTGTTAAGCGCCCTCGAACGGAATTGGTGTTATTCGGGAGAAATTTGATGTTAAGCATGAAATCCAACAGTCTTGATCGATGACACAAAGGTCATAAACTTATGTGACCAAGTAGGGTTACTACAAGAGGAACCGCCCACGTCACAGGACCATCGACTTCGCAATAATGAGAACAGGTCGGTCTCCGAGTCGATGCAGCCATGAGGGTGTCCCAACTCCGAGCTGAGTCACGGAGTCAGAGTATGAAAAGTCCGGAAAGCCCCAATTTTCTTTATCAAAACTATAAATGATCAGGTCTTGGAGCAACATTGCGAACGCTTTCGGGTCCTTTTCGACTACAGCTGCACAGTAAATGACCTATCTCTTCAGGATCCACACAATCCAGATTAGCTCGCAATAACTATCAATTAGCTCTCATGCTTATTCCTCAAGCATCCAGCTAAAAGACATATCAGAGATCAATGTTTCCGAAAGTGACACCAGATGTATAGATATCCTTTGCAGGTAGTATAGATAGGAAAATGTTGGGTTTCGGTGGTAGCCCAGGATCAAGGATACTGGTCGGCACGATATGATACCCAGCCATGGCAAGCATAGTGATTCAGGGGCGGCATTTACTTCTTTCCAAAGTAACTCATCAGATTATTTTTCTGCGGGCTCGTCTTGATCTTTGCTTTCGAGGCCTCGTCGGCTTTTGAATCCGGCTTCTCGCCAATCTGCATCAGGGCCATCAACTCGTCGAATTCAGCCACTGGAATAATGCCACCGGAGGCTTCCTTGTGCCCCCGGGCAAAGCTTTCACCCATCCTTGCAACTAAGTCCCCGGTGTCAAGATCTGCTGCTGCTTTCAGAGATGCAATGATGTTAACTGGAGGATCGCGAGAGCGAGCGCAGCGGGCGATACGGCAGGAGAAATTGACGAAACCCGGTCGATAACCCGAGTTGGCTACCATGACGATTTCGAGGGCTTTAGAATTGAGATAGCCTGCCCACCTGGTGGCTATCACGCCATGGACTTGAGCAGCGCTGTTGATACGGAGAACGGCGATCTTTCCATCTTTGCTGAACTTTGGTGGAGTATGGGTTTGCCGTTCGACTTCCTCGTTGATCTCAGCACGAGCGTCCAGTAGGCGCCGGTTGCTTAGGATGTCTTTCGGACTCTTTGCTTCAAGCAAGGCTTGCCACGCTGAGATCACGTCGAATTTGGCAGTGCGTCTGGGAGCGTTGACCAGGGCTACAGCGTCATTGATGGCTTTCTTCGTGTGCGTCTTGAATGTCTCGGTCATGTCTGGAAATGGAGGCTTCCATTTGAGAGTATTCCCCAAATCTCCATGCGTCCCCATAGCGCACAGAAAGCCGCATGACGCGACGATATCGGGATGCAGGGGTTTGCAGATCTCATACGTTAGCAAGGCGGATGTCGCAACTGGGGGATAATGGCAGGCAGAGACAACAGTAGCATTTTTCGGAAAATCGTCACTCAAATGATGATCGATGATGAGGGCTTTGGTATCAGCGGAGTCCACTACTGGTGGTGCAGATCGACTGCCTTGATCCACAACGATGATGTACTTCGGACATTCAGCTTGCATGGCTGCCCTTTCAGCTTCGTCATGGACATTGGTATTCTTGCTGATCAGATGAACATGGATGAGATTAGGCGGAAGTCCTAGAGCAACAAGGGTTTTGTACAAGATCACACCAGAGTCAAGACCATCGGCATCTTTATCGGGTACAATAAGTGTTTTGCTTTGCGATGAAGCGCTATTCACATTAGACATAGGCTGAGCACGTGGTTGGATATTCCACCCTACCATTCCTTGAGAAAATCTCGGGCACTCTTGATAGCCTCTAATGAAGCTGGCCAGATGATATTGCCATTCCCGTCGGTTTGCGGGCTTACATCGCAATAGTCTGCCTCAGGTTCCCTTGGCCGTTTCGCCTTCGGCCCTGTTTGTAATTCCGCAGCTTTGCGTTTCATATTTCCAGACTTGTGGACATTGTGGCTTTGAATCCTTCGCCGGTATACAGAAGGATTGAAACAATGCAAATTACCAGTAGATAGACGTGCTTGAGACCGAAGCAAAGGATGAAATGAAGCGGCGGATCTGAGCCTCATCCCACGTTGGAAGCTTCAAACTCCGCCATCCCGGTAGCTTCAGAGAGATCTTTCTATCATTGCTCAGGGACTCCGGCTGGATCCATGATGCGTTGATAGAGTACAGTGATTGGCTTCCGCAGCTTCAAAGCCTCTCGGGCGGCTGGCGCGCCAAACTTTGGGCCATTGTGACGAACAAGACGCCGTATGGCTCCATGACCCCATCCCTTCCTAACTATGGCCAGACAAGCTCTGTCGATTCTCATGGTACCTGATAGCTGGCAAGTCATCGAATACACAGCCGTCGTGACATCCTGGTCATGAAATCCCTCGCCGACATACGCAAAGCTTCCAAAGATGTCCACCTCAGCCTCCTGTGCAATACTTCGCCTTACTTCAAAACAGCATTTACAGCTGAACAGTTTCAAGACGGAGGGAGCGGAAGGACCGACTTCCCATCCATGATGCAAGACTGATCGATACCTCTGTCTCATCTATCATTTCGAAGACCTATACGCTTGCGCTGTTCGAGATAGAGCAAAATCTTTGCAAGCGCTCCTTCCAATGAGCAACACTGGACATTCTGGCGAATTACAATACCGTCCCTGACCCCACGAGACAGCATCATTGAGAAGTTGTGGGTGCTACACATGGGATTGGTGGATCACTAATTGCACGTCTATCCTCTGCGAGAATCGTCGGGTTCCTACATCCCCAAAATTACGGGTGGTAGGTCGTTGTTTCAAAAGCCAATAGGGGCATGGTTTGCGTAAGAGATATCGCTGTGGTCGTATAATGGCGTGGTGACACAATACGTGATCTTGATTATCCCCAGGACTCTGCCGTGCGTCTGGCTACCACGTTAAAGTACAGGCTCGCACTTCCTCCCCCATCACGCCCATATGCACTGGACATGTTCGTCTATTATGAGGATGAAACAGCAAGCAGCTGAGCGGAAGGCATGGAATATCGATGTGGAATAGAAGAGCTTTGGGTAGCTAGGAGCATGGGGAAATACATGTTCGGACGGCAAATGGAGCATGTATCTTAATGGTAGAATATATCACAATTGCGCTCTCACAACCCATACCAACAACTGGTCATCAAGTGTCCACCGCCCATTCGTCAACCAAAGCCTTCCTCAGCAGTCTAACTACAGTCATTGTATTCACCCGACCTCCCCCTATCCGCATTCTGTTCTCCCAGTCAAGGACTACACCCAAAGCTTCGAAAACCGAAGAAGCGTTCAATCGTTTTGGTCTCACCTTCTACATATCGCCAAGCTGCTCGACAACGCCCTGACTCTTTGGTGCTGAATGCTTGGCTTCCAATAACTCTTATAAGACCTTTCGTCATCCCATCCAGCCAGTGAAAACCTTGGCGCATAATACGAGTATAGCTGCTTCTCCTCTTCTAATGACTCCATGTTTATTTTTTCGCCCTTTATTGCGACTCCGTGTGCAGCTAGAACAATATTCAGTTGGTTATTGATGATCACCTTTTCTTGGGAATTGCTGGCGTGTCATGGTAGCGTTATACTTCGACGGAAGCTGTTGGTGTGCATGGGAAACAAAACCATCTAGCCATGACGCTCAAGTGAGAACATGTCGCACAGGTCACGGTAAGCACGTAGCGACGAAATTGCAACCTCTGTCCGAACCGAATTCCCACGAGATCACCTGTATAACGCCTACTCAGAACATGTTTGCACCCGATCCCTGCCTTCCAACCCCGGTCGTCAATCCACAACTTCAGAGATAATCGATATCATGCGTAATTCATGCATTCCTTCACGATCCATATCTCTCCGTTCGATACACGCTGCGCTATGCTTGAGACTTCGATGTTGCCCGGTTGAATCTGCAGGGATAGTATCAGTATACTTCCAAAGCGAAACCTTTGTTGGCGAGCACCCATACGTACCACCTTGTTGCCGTCCTTATTCTCCCACCAAAGCTGGCCGCCACCCATGGATTCCACTTTCTCGCCCTCCTTCCACGGGCTGGCGGGTACGATATGCGCCTCCGCGAACCTCCTCAGATTCTTCGAGGCTCGATCCTCCCCGCTTGTGCCCTCGTACGCCTTGGCCCCCAACTCGTTGTAGTCTTCAGGATCTTCCCATCTATGAGAGCCCCGTCAGTATGCGTCTTCCACACTTACGCAGCGTCCAGAATGGACACTTACGGCTTCCTCGGCAACTTCTGCAACGCCGAGTTCAGTGGTGCCAACACAGTGGTATTCTGCTCGTTGTCGTTCAAGCGCTTGGAGATGCTGTCAATGTCTCTGGTAAAGCCCGCAAAGATGTTGATGGTGCGTTCTTTCCCAATCACGTCAGATATGCTCAGGCCATCCGAACCGCCTTGGGAATCGTGGTCGCCCTTCGATGGCGGCATGAAGATGTTAGGGATGTTCATGATAGGTTCTTGTTGATGCGAACCAAGCTTGTCGGGGGTTTTGCGAACGAGAAGATTCGGGAAAACGAGTGAGGAGACTACCGCGGAGGTCTGGAACGAGATTGAGAGTAGAAGAGGAAGCGACACGGATTTCATGATGTTGTGTATTGTGATGGGTAAGGTCTTCGGTATGATTTAGAAACAGCATTGCTGCGGCAGTGAGATCATCGGGTGAGAGCATGGATCGGAACAAGACCAGCATCAGTTATCCTAGTAATCTCCCTCTGAGGGCTGTTCTATGCTATTCCTAATTGATACTCATGATCATAGTTGCACGAGTCTACGATGGATTGCCTTTGCTCTGCATCTACTTCTCAACATATCCTATTCTATTGACGCGTGCAATGCTGCTCAGGGTCCTGTTGAGGAGGCATGGTCGGACAGTGTAACAAATTCATTGATATTCGAATATGAATATTATAGTAGCGTATTCATATTCGAATATCTAACCGAATATATTCGAATACCTATTCGAATATCTTACCTAAAATAGTACTCCATATAAATTAGTAGGATTAGTAATAAATTATATACTTAGTAAGCTAGTCTAGGTTACTAAGTATTATTAACAGTACTTTATTATATAATCTAACTAAATATACTAAAAATATATACTATTTTTAATATATAACTATAATTAGATATATTCAATATTATTTAAGTATCCTAAAATAGCGTATTTATATTCGAATATCCTACTAGCATATTCATATTCGAATAAATATTCGAATATGAATAAAATCGTTGTTACACTGGGCATGGATGCTTGCCGGAGCATTTGACGCTAGTGGAAAGCTTGGCAGGGATCTAGCTCTTAGCGCGACAGATGACGCTCCGAAGATGCTGGGTTCGGCTTTTGCGCACAGCTGTCTCTTCTTCACCAGCTCCCACACAATGACTGTAGCTCTTTGACCGTCGCCTTGGCTGTGTGTAAGTCCTGTACAGGCATTGGCGCGTATCTGTGCCAGTGAAGTCCCGGCAGCCTTGTCCAGAATTTCTCTACGAAAGGCGCAAGTTGGTTGCTCTCCCTACTCATACCGAACCGCCCCGCCCGTGGGAGTCTGGTTTACCGTCGTGAAGGAAGCAGCAGGGTAAGCTACATATCCTAGCCTAAGTATCATACTTGAGGCCAGTGTGCTTATCACTATCAGCAGCACCGTCGCACCTCTCGACAGTCCACAAGATGAACACTCAGAACGGTCACGGTTGGCCCCCTGCGCAAGGAGCAGGAGCTTCTTCATCACCAAACGAACATACAACGGGGCAGCAGAGACCGTCGGGAGCTTTTGGGTGAGCCATGGCCTTATTGAACAGAAACCTTGATAAATTATGATACCTTATTTTTGCTGATCCAAGGTTGCTAGGCCAAGTCAATCCCAGTCCGCACAACAGCCTTCTGCATCTCAAATGAACGGAGTGTCTCTACTGCAACAGTCTGGTATAGTCATCCTCTTCGCAGTGTTTTAGTGCAGCGAAACGCATTGATAGAACATCAGCTGACGGTGATTCTGCAGGCCCAACCTTTCCCAATCAGTCAAACGGTCACAGTCTTTCCAATCCCCAAAACGTTGCGCAAGCGCCATCTCTACAGGCTGCACATGGTCCACCTACTCTGCAACAACAACAACGACAACAGTCACCACCGAACGTACAACAGCCCCACATGGTTAACCACCCCGGCTACTCTCTACCTACACTAGGTCCGACAGTGCAGCAGCAACTGTCTCCACAGGAAGCTGAGAGGGCATTCGAAAGGGAACGTCTCAGGGAACAGCAGATGCAGCTAGAAATGCTTGCGCAACAGCGCTTCAACCAAGAGACTGAAATACTACAATTGCAGCGTGAACGGCAACGCGAAGAACAACAATTTGAACTACAACAACGTGAACACCAGCAGCGCGAACAGCTTCCCCCACCGTTAGAAAATCACACTGGGACCATTCCCATTCAGCAGCCGATTGCATCAAGAGTTCCAGCTACTCTACATGGGCCGAACGGCATTTTGAACGACCAACATCCAGGCGTAGGCACCGCTCCGCCTCAGTCTACAGCGCCGCTCGGTGCTCCCAGCGGACCGGGCAATGTATTTGGTAACGGCTTACAAGCTGGGAACGATCATTCTTTGAGAGTCTTTCCTCAACAAGCAATGCAGTCTCTTCCCCCTCAACAGCTTCTGGGCTTCAGTAATACTATTACCCCTCATCAGTTACCGAATGGAGTGGCAGCTCTATCACAAGGGCAGCAGCCGATCTTGAATGATGCGTTGAGCTACTTGGATCAAGTCAAGGTCCGGTTCGTCCATCAGCCTGATGTGTACAACCAGTTCCTCGACATCATGAAAGACTTCAAAAGCCAAGCTATAGATACTCCTGGGGTAATCGATCGGGTATCTTCATTATTTGCGGGCCACCCAGAGCTCATCCAAGGCTTCAATACCTTCCTGCCTCCTGGCTACAGGATCGAATGCGGGACACTAGATGACCCCAATGCTATCCGAGTAACGACGCCCATGGGAACGACAGTGTCACAAATGCCATCCGTTCACAATCGAAGCAACGGAGTTTCAAACGGTGTTGCTGCAATGGAGACCGTTCGGCAGGGCATCTTTCAGGAGATACCGCAAGCAAGTATCGAATGGCCTGCCTCCCATAACGAAAATGACGCTTCAAGTAGTGTCCTTGCAGATGCTCGTCGCGGACATCCAATGTACACTAGTGAGCATACCGCTGGCAATGACAGTGGAGTTGCATACGAGAGGGAGGACCAGATTGGAGCTTCTCAGGCTGCACTGATTGCTCATCAGCAGGAACAGCAGGGCGTATCGAATTTAGTGTCCGCAGTTGCGACTAACGGAGTGCAGGGAAGACACAACCTGGCTCAGGTCTCACCTGGTGGCGGACAAATAACCTCCCTTGGCCAAGCGGCTGCTGGACTGAGCAATGCGGCGCTGACTTCGGGCCAACTTCTGGAGAAGCGAGGTCCTGTAGAGTTCAATCATGCTATTGGGTATGTGAACAAGATCAAGGTTAGTCCGTGATAAGCAAATTCCTAGTAGAACCAAAGACTGAGGGAAGACAGAATCGCTTCGCAAATCAGCCCGAGATCTACAAGCAGTTTCTAGAAATACTCCAAACATACCAACGAGAGTCAAAGCCGATTCAGGATGTCTATGCACAAGTAACGCAGCTCTTCAGCTCCGCGCCTGATCTATTGGAAGATTTCAAACAATTTCTACCCGAATCAGCTGCGCAAGCTAAAGCTCAAGCTGCGGCCAAACAGCAAGCCACCGAGGATGCCGCAATGCTCAGCAATGTTCGAGGTGAATTTACCGGCCAACAGCATGCTCAAAACCACACTCCTAGGCCTGAGATTAAGATGCCGCCAGTTGGTAATTTCGCCCCTCCTTCGGCTACGAAAGAAAACAAGAAACGTCGAGGAGGGCCTGGGTCGCACATGACTGGTGGAGCGTCGGCAATGGATACTGGTGCCGGCTCCAGTGGTCAGAATGGCAGAAACGGTCGTGCAGGACCCTCAAACAAAGTATGTGATTGAACGTTTTGACCAAGTGATTCTATTGCTCGTAGATCTGCTTGCTATTGCAACTCCTGTTCATCTTGTTGGAAATAAATTATGGTCATCAACACATAGCAATCATGTTCATTGCTTTACCAATTTCCGTACCACACCTATGCTGCAGCAGCTCGGTCTTCCCTGCTTCAACGTATGCCAGGACTGATTTTTTCTTATACAGAGAGCTAAAGTCGAGCAAGCCAAACCAGCAGCGGTCGAGGTGCCACCAGTCTCACCATCCCTGGTCCCCAGCCTCCCCTCACCAATGCCTCCTTCTAAGGACTCTGGTGGTCTCTCTGAACAACTTGCCTTCTTTGAGCGAGTCAAGAAGTTCATATCAAACAAGAGTACATTCAACGAATTTCTGAAGCTTTTGAACTTGTTCACCCAAGACATGATCGACAAGAAGATATTGATGCATAAGGCCTACAGCTTTATTGGTGGCAATCCCGAGCTCGTCACATGGTTCAAGAACTTTCTCGGGTACGACGGTCGAGACGACATCATCGAGAACGAGCCCAGGATGCCCGGTGACAAAGTTGTGTTGAGCAATTGTCGCGGCTTAGGTCCAAGCTATCGCCTACTTCCCAAGCGAGAGCGTTTACGCAAGTGTGGTGGACGCGACGAGATGTGTCAACGAGTCTTGAACGACGAATGGGTGTCTCATCCCACTTGGGCGTCGGAGGACTCCGGGTTCATTGCCCATCGCAAGAATAGCCATGAAGAAGCGTTGCATCGTATCGAAGAGGAGCGGCACGACTACGACATCAATATCGAGGCTAGCCTGAGGACTATTCAGCTCATGGAGCCGATAGTGCAACAAATGCAAATGATGTCTCCAGCTGAGAGGGCTGCATATGTTTTACCGGCTGGTATTGGAGGCCAGAGCGAGACCATCTACCAGCGCGTCATCAAGAAGCTATATGGTAGAGAAGCCGGCAATAAAATCATCTCAGACATGTTCAAAAGACCAAACGCAGTCTTGCCGATCATTTTGGGAAGACTGAAGCAAAAAGTGGAAGAGTGGAAAGCAAGCCAAGTAAGTTGCGTTCGGTTTGACCCAAAGATTCATCTAATGGTCACCATAGCGAGAATGGGAGAAAGTCTGGCGAGAACAAACCAATAAGATCTTCTGGAAGAGTCTTGATCACCAAGGAATTGCCGCTAAGAAAGAGGACAAACGACAATTCCAGCCGAAGATTCTCCAGACTGAAATCCAAACCAAATATGAAGAGCAACGTCGTCAGCGTATAATACCGCGGACCCGTCTACCAAAGTACCAGCTCCATTATGACTTCAGGGATGTGGATGTCATTCACGACGCCTGCCATCTTATACTGACGTATCTTCACGATGGTTACGTCGGTAACGAAGTTGATAAGACTAGACTTGAAACATTCTTGACGACCTTTATCCCTACCTTTTTCGACATCGATCGCGATCAGTTCTCGGAGCGCATGAGCGATATTTACGACACGCCTCCAAATGAAGAAGGGGAGGAGGAGATCGTCAACAATGACGACTCGAGCTCGGGACGAGGTCGCAAAGCTGCTGGTGGCAGAAAAGCCAATGGCCTTTTGCGAGAAGTTTTCGGACGTGGTCGACAGGGTCAGAAGGAACAGAGTGTGTTGGAAAGCAAAGAAACCACACCTGACCAGTCTCATGATGAGGATACCTCAGGATCAACCGGCACACCAACAGAGAATGCTCCCCGCGTCGACGAAGCTGAGCATCGTTGGATGAGCCATCCGTCGACTGGCAATCCAGCGGCGGATCTCAACAAGCCCTTTGAGCGCCAAGATTTCCACCTCTATGCCAGCATGAATATCTACTGCTTCTTCAGAGTATTCCAGATGCTCTACGAAAGGCTACTGAACATCAAGTTGAATGAGGATAGGGTCAAAACGGATGTACAACGCGCAACGATGGCAAAAGCTGCTTACGACTTGAACTTTATTGAGAAGAAGCCCTCCGAGTATTTCGCGGACGTCAGTCATTCCGCAAACTACTATCACCAAATCCTCACGATGTGCGAAGATGTCATTAAAGGAGAAGAGGATCTCATCGCTCTCGAGGAGACCTTGCGTCGCTTCTATATGTCAAAAGGCTGGTTACTGTTCTCGTTCGACAAGATGCTCTCCGCGCTCCTGAGATTCGCGCTCAGCATACTCGTTAGCGACAACAAGGATAAAAGCCTCGATGTCATCAATCTGTTTTACAAGGATCGCAAGGAAGACGAAACGACTCACCAAGCCGAATTAACTTACCGAAAACAAGTCGAGAAGCTAACAAAGGATGGCGACGTCTATCGTATACGATATGTAAGAAAAATCACGCTCCACGCATATATTGTGTACTGACCTTTCCAACCAGAACCGAAACTTCAAGCATGTCTACATCTCCGTGTTCAAAAAGGACGAGAAGACCTACGCGGCAGACGAACTTGCGTCCACCGCACGCTGGTCATACTACATATCCACCTTCTCAATGCGCGACCGTACCGAGGGGATTGAATTGGGAAAGCTGCAGTTACCGTTCCTCAAGCGGAATATGCCGTCCATGCTTGCCGACGAAGACGATTACACCAACGCATATGGCACGCCCCAGTGGAACGATGATGGTCTCGTTGTAAGGATCAGCCAAGACAGTTACCATCTCTTATACGACCCCACCACGAGCGACTGGTGGGTACACAACAACGACATCAGGAAGAGAGGGCTGGGTGCACAGGAGGAACTTCAGAAGGAGAGGAATGATAAATTCGTCAGCCTCTTTGGGGAAAAAGGGGCGCTGGCCGCCACGAAGTTTGGCGATCAATTCGAGGCGGGAGACGCGAAGTTCAGGCAAGGGATTCAGGATGGTGTTTGGGGTGATGATGAGGGCATTCACGGGAGTGATGGGGTTATGAGTGGGACTTGAGCGGCTATCTTTCAAGCCATGATGAGCGCTATTTCTGCGAGGCGAACGGAGTGGGAGACGGATGTGCAACATTTGGGGCTAGAATCACCCTTGACGGTATGTTCGAGGATGGAATAGGGATCTACCTACCTTCCAGCTCGGTAACGATGATCTCGTGCTTTGACTCTATGGATTTGTTGGGCAAGCTTCTGGAAGGACATCAAATGTATTCTATATGGCGCTTCATCAAGCCACTTATGTTTTCGATTTCCACCTTCATCACTATGTAACCCCCAAGACCAGCGTGAAATTCATCGTAGAACTGCATCTCGGCCCCGGAGAACCTCCAGTGCAAATTATACAAAACAGTCCTCGCCAATGCTTATCATGGCAGCCCTAAAGACTGAGCTCACACATGACTATTCTATTGATCGAACGAAGTCTCAGACTTAAACACCGAATGCGAAGCTGGCTTTATACAATTGTGTGCCTTGCCTTCTACAATCATTTCCAATCAAGAATATCCAAATTCATCCTCGTCTTCTCTTTCCCCTCTCTCACCTTCCAAATCTGCATCTGCATCTACATCTATCCGACCTCTCGCCTCGTCTCGCTAGCTCCCTCGCAGGCACCGAACTCTTACTCTCCAATACGCCAGATCTGCACACTCGAGTCCTATTCTAAGCTTACGGCATAAGCACGCCACGCCACGCGTATCTAGTAATGATGGTGCAGTACGGCGAGTATAATGGAAAATTTGTCAATGGTGGTGGTGGTGGTATTGCCGCTGCTGGAGCGGATAGAATATGGCGGCTGAGAGCCTGAGAGGAGGCATTCTGCTTGAGTATGTTGGATCCTAGGTGGGGCTGCTATGGAGAGTGGTAGTTTGTTGTGGAGGAGGAGTTTGTGAGGTTTTGGGTGGGGGTTCGCTGGGGGGCGTTGTGAGAGTTGTCTGGTTGGATGGTTGGATAGTGTTAGGGGTTGTGGTATTATTTTAGTGTAAAGCTTACGATATGAATGGAGGAGCAGTCTTGCAGTGTTGATGCAGTGGCTAGTAGAATCTAGGTAGTAAAAGCATGTGAAAGGGTTAATTATTTTTCGACTGGACGATCTAGTGCCTAGTGAGATTTCTAGTACTTCGTCGGGTCTATTTACTGCTGCACCAATGTGACTTTTCTTCTCGAAGGGGAAATTTGATTGTTTGTATCTCGACAGACTCTCAGCAAATCTCTTGCTGATACAAAACACGCCGGGATGCGACGAATAGCCCCGATTACACTCTTACCCAGGTGTGATTCGCGACTGGAGCCGTAAGATCCTTTCAATAATCAGCCAAAACAAAGCGATCGGAGAATCTTCTGACTGGTGCTCGATGGCATCGTTGAACACATCTTGATCATTTTCGGAATGCGTGGAGAGAGCGGCTTTCGTCTGTATTCTACAGTTTGCTTGGCGCTGTTTACGGCTACGAACATAGCTGTGAACGTTTTGAGGAGCTCGGCAAATGGTTCGACTGTTCAAACCCGCTCTTTGGCTGATTTTCCGAGTTTTCCCTTGCGTTGATATTGATAGTACGCAATGTATGTCTTTTTTCGGCAAGGAATTCAATGTTAGTGATATCTCGCGAAAGTGCAGCGCGGTGGAGTAGAGTCTGCGATTCGTGGTCTACTGCAAGCACATCGTATATGCGTTCAAGTAGTACTCTTGCCGCATCGACTGCTGCATACTGTATGGCTTGGAGCAGCGGAGTTGGCCCAAAGGTATCCCGAACCTCTTTGTTCGCTGCACGATCGAGCAGGTACACCACGCCGAAAGCGTTATTACGCCAGGCGGCTGAAGCGAGCGGGGAACGTTGAAATACGTCTTGCTCATCCACGTTGAGATCATGTTCTAAGAGCAACTGAACAAACGTAGCGTCGGTTTGCTGGCAGGCGTGATGCAAGGCAGTCATCCCATATCCGTCTTTGTAGTCTGTGTGTCCATATGACAGTAGGGTAGCCATGTAGGTAAGTCTCGAATGCTTGATAGCAATATACAAGCCATTCCAGCCATTGTTATTTCTGGAACCGGTGCTAGCCCAGAAGTTCCCGCAAATTTCCGGTGTCGCCTCTCGTAGCCGCCCAGATCAGAGGTGTATTATCACAAGCATCTGGAGTGTCAGTGAGTTGGGGCCGCTCTTTAAGAGCGTCTGCCAATTTTCGACCGTTCAAGCCTAGCACGATCCGATGAGCGCGGTTGGAGTTTTGTTCCTCGAGGAAATCTAGATCGCTAAATGTTGCACAAAGAAAATTAATAATCTCTCTGTCCATCGACCTATCAAGGATGATGTCCCAGGCATGTGTGGCTGGGCTCCTTTTGATACACGAGCAAGAGCGGCTACGTAGACGCGATTTCCAACTTACTCGAGATGGGTGTTCAGTGCGTAACGGTCTGCGTCAGTCTGAATAAGAAAATCGATGACTTCAATGCTTCCATGTCTACAGCGAACTTCAGAATATCAGTAGGTGTTCGGTCAACGTTCGAGGGGTGCTTACGTGCAGTGCTGTACAACCGTCTAGATGGCCTGCATCCGACGGTGTAGCCAAGCCTTGCGAGAATAATGATTGAATCCAGGCTAAGTCTTTATTATGTGTGTATTTGAACAATAGAGCACCTTTCGAAACAATGCTGGCAATCTTGATTGAGATTTGGGGTCCACCAAGCGGCATGGAACGGAAATTAAGCTCGATTTTCTTCTCTACGAACCAAGCTGGGATGTAATAGGACATGCCGAATCTCAAGCCCCGACGCCTACGGCAGGTTGAGACATCGCAGCTTTCCTTTGCGACTGGAAGCCCGGAATAGCCCCAAAACAGGATGCCTAGAAATCGGTCAAGTAGTTCCGGACTTCGACCATGCGTAGATTCGTGGCAAAGACAATGGCAGGAGCTATTACAAGCCCAGCGCGGTCTCTATACCATCTGGACCTCAAGGCCACACCTTCCCTTAAGGCAGTCATCTGCGCCTTTTTGGGAGTCTCCTGATTGCAAAGGCAGGATGTTCCGCTGCACGAGGTATAGTGAAGATGTGCCGGAGGAATCCCCTCTCAATCTGAAATCGACAAGCTGTCGCAGATCTCGGACTTCCTCACGAAGTTCGTGCGTATCAATCAGTTGGGCTTGAAGTAAGCTCCGAGAATGGTCACTCAAGGCGACGACATTGGCGAGGCTCATTTCGATCCGTGCGCCGGTGGATCTACACGAGCAGGTCAATATCGAAGCTTTAACTCTTGCGGTTTGTCTTTCAGCCATGCCGTTCGAGATATCCTCGCGTTTCCGAGCAAGCTTTCTTCTTTGAGAAGGATGTGGCTCACGAATGCGTGTAGATAATTTATGGTAGTCTTTGCCTTGGAAAGTACGGCATAGAGACTGGCAACGCCAGTGCTTTCCGCGTTCAATCTCTTGTTGCAGCGTAGGGTGTGTTCGACATCTTTGATAATCGCGCTGAGGTCGGAGATCTCATTGATCAAGGCTTAAGCCTTGTCACATGCGGTACGATTGTTATGAATGACTTTCAAGCTCGCAGTAGTGAAAGCGCCAACAGTAAGAATACTCGCGATCATTGAGAGAGGATCCATTGCTACTGAGCTAGAAACGAAATCATCCCAAGTTATCTGGTTTCTTTATTTATCCAAGAATAAAAGTTCAGCCATACCAGCCCGCAACTATTCCTCCATACAAGGAAGAACCAAGTAAGGTGGCAAGGTAAAGTACTTACAGCAAGGCGACCAGATGCTGTTCGACAGCCACATATCAAATTTTCCGCTCGGTGTTTGAAAGATAGCGTACTTGGACACGTACCTAGGTAGCTGTCTGCCAATTCGCTAGTATACAAAGATCTTTGTCACCCACGTGACACCCTGCTCTACCAGCACCTACCTAGAGTAGTAAACCGTGTAACTTTTTATTCTGAAGGAATTAACTGGGGCTAGAAGTATGGTAGAACTACTTGTATTTACCCGTCAATACACTTAGTACCAATTGGTTTGTACATCTTATGGAGCTTACTACCTTTGCATACTTAGTGACGGGTTGTTTCTCGTGTTATTAACTCGGCGAGCTCTTGAGGCGGTGAGCAAAAAAATTCAGATACATTAAACCGAGATCCCTACCAAAGTGTCCGAATCATACTGCGTGCTTGTGGCAATCTAACAACTCCTCGCTGAAGGGCTTTTCACATCAAAGATCGATGTTTTGCGTATGGGGAGCCGCTATTGTATCTCACAATCGCTGCTTACGGTCTGCTTGATCTTGTCTCTCCTAGATCTCGGCCTCTGTATTGATGGGCTCAGGTTCCCTTATCGCCCTGATCCAAATAGCCTCACACAGCCCCAGTGATTCGTTCCGGGTCTCGAAGGTGAAGGCTGCCGTATTCGGTCAGTTTTGGCTACGTATGGGTAAGGCCATCCGCAGTCGTGCGTCCCCCCAGCAATCCGTCAGACCGTTCATGATCTTTCTCCTTAGGGCCCACACGTGCCGAAGAGGACAAAGAAACCGCTGTCCCGGCGCCGGTCTCCGAAGCCGCCGGAGTGGTCCTCGAGATCGGCCCTGGGATAGGCAGTCAGTTATCGCGGTACGACACTTCCAAGATAACCAAGGTGTATGGCGTGGAGCCCAATAGTGATCTACACAAGTCCCTGAGGGAGAAGGTCAAGGCATGTGGTCTGACAGATGTTTACGAGATTGTTCCTTGTAGTATTGAGGATGTTGTCGAGCTCGAGAAGTACGGTATAGCGCTCGGCAGTATCGATACTGTACTCAGCATACAGGTGTTATGCTCTGTACCGGACCCTGACAAGATTCTTCGTCGGTTGTACGCCTTAATGAAGCCAGGGGGCCAATTTGTGGTGTTCGAGCACGTCAAGAGTAAAGATGTGGTTTCGGGAATAGTCCAAAGTATGTTTATTCTCTCACCATATAGTTGTACCGTTCGGATAGTAGCGGTCGTAGAGAGCTGACGTTGAAGTTGTAGATCTGTACAACGTCTTTTGGCCGCTTTTCCTTGGCAATTGTCACCTCAATCGCAATATCCAGCACTCCATCACGCAAGCCGGAGATTGGGGGACAATTGAGCTCACGGTCCCGACATCGCAAGATGCATGGAGGGTATTCCCTCGAGTTCATGGTCGGCTCTGCAAGAAACAATGATTGTTATCGACCGAGGTTCGGGGACAAAAGTCGTTGCCGACTTTCTCGCCTATTTAGCGTGTGTACTTTCAATATGTATACGTCTAATAAAATCTAATTATCGTTTCGATTTCGATTCACATATGAGAAGTACCAAGTGAAAGCGCTAGATAATCGATAAAATGTTGAATGTTGACACACTTGTGATGATTTAGAAGCTACATATAAATACGAATAGATAAATACAGGCGCACTTCGTTATCGTATCGCTGTAAGGAGAAAGAGAGAGATTACCATTGCTTATTGGCAGTTTGGAGATGCTGGAAAGAGATTCAAGGTAGAGGATAAGATACATTGATTGAATACGCCGCAAGCGCCTAACACCCCCCCAACCCCCTTCCCTCCTTCTGGACTTCGCTGATGAGATGTCGAGATGATATCAAAACCAAACGCCAGTTACATCAATAAGGCCGTTTCGTGATATGATATGGGTATAATGCACACCCGGAATCATCGCGGGCCCGCCTCGAGTTGGCCAGGTGTGGTATGATTGCCAGTGATGATTTCCGGCGCTCCACCCCCAACTGGGGCAGTAGTTCCTCCGTTGTTGTCGTTGTTTCTTCTGCGGAATGGATTACCGACGTTAGGGACAAGCGGAGTCCATCCGCGCATCGTTGACCGCCAGGTACGTGGCTGGGCCGTCTGACCATCCTGAGCGTTGCTCGCAGCGGGAACACCACGCTGGTTGGGTGCAGGACGGCGTGTCGGCCGCGACAGACGCTGGCCGCGAACGGGAAAGCCATAGCGACTTCGTGCGTTGTCGTCGAGGTGGAATTGCGTCATGAAGCGGCCGGGAAGGAGCATTCTTCGGCCATTGCGGACGCCCATGAAGGCGTATTGAGGCGGGTGTGGCATGTCTGCCCGTGTCCCAGCGAGGCGGTAGCCAGCCTGTCGTTCGGCTTCGGCGGCGATCTCGGCTTCCGTCCGTGGCTTGGGGACGAAGTAGTCGGCTTTGCAGAGTGGACAGCAGGCACGGCGGCTGGTCAGCCATGGGTCTAGGCAGCTGGCGTGGAAGGCGTGGCCGCAGGTTAGGCCGCGGACGTCGTCATCGTCTTCGAGTGTGTCCAAGCAGATTGCGCATGCGTCGCCTGGGTTTTCCAGCATTTCCGTGGGCACCGCGATTTGAATTTGGTCGTCGTCGAGTTCGTCTTCTGCATGTTCTTCCGAATTAGATGCGCCAACATCATTTGTCCCTGTTTTCGGTTCGTTTGTCCCAGCTTTTGATGCTCGCTCTATTGCGGTAGTGTTTGTATCTCCAGGTAGCGTATGTATCTCGGGCGCTTTAGCGGATGTTGGGCTGTTCTTCATATCCTCTGATTGATGATCTGTAGCTGGTGTCTGTGGTCTTTGCTCTTCTGCCGATTTTCTCGACATTGGTATTGCCCCATCCGCATTCCTTAGACTGGCAGCTCGACTTGCGGACGGAGCAACCACGCCGCCAGACGTAGATAAACCCTCCTCAGCCCGTGTCGTCATCCAGGCCTTGTATTTCATCAATGGAAATCGTTCATTGACTTCCTCCATTGACATAAGCCTCTTCTCCCTCCTTCGTCTATGTGGCCTCTGCATGGTTGTCATATCTATCGGTTCTCCATTTTCGTCTTGTTGAGCTCGGCGATTTCTTTGGTTGTACCGGAAGCAGTACTTGACACCGACGATAATCCTAGATACCGATGTCAGATAATGTCATTGCCCCTATACTAGCCATTATATGGGTGGGAATATTCGCTATTCCGATCCACATACCATAAGTTGGTGAACACAACACCGAAACCCAAGGCGACGAAGAAGAGTAAAGGAGAGCTTGTGGGTCCACCACCGCCTCCTCCACTAGGAGCCGAACTGGTAGCTGCAGGCGCGGTGGTAGAGGTGGAGGGTGCGAGTGATATAGATGATGAGGTCGGCATCCTGGTGATGGATACTGTGTTGATAGTCAGACAGACCGCACAATGGTTGAATATGGGAAAGGAATAGACACCCTAGTCGGTAGATATCAATTCGACAATTCGTCAAGCAGCAATATGATCACCGTGATCGGAATAATGAAGTCCGGTCAAGATGAATGACCTGGTGTTTGACCTTGGCGGAACGTGTATAGTATTGTGCAAGCCTCCTCTTCAGAACATCAGACCACAGCCGTCCATCCAATTAAATTGGCCGCAATACTGTAACGCCCGAGGCTGAGCAGACGATAGTGGCGAAATCGATGTGTATGCGTGGACTAAGCTGATGGTGACGAGGTCGAGTCTCAGGAATCCCGCCTTATCTCCCGACACCTGTTTACCTTTCCTACCAGGAGCGTCGCACTGGGAATGCGATGATATAGCTCGACAGGCCTCCACTGTTCTACTGCTATATCAGTCCCAGTGGTCGTGTAGCGTCAGTACATCGTCGATGGCAAAGAATGTCTGTCGTGGTGCGTGGCAGCCAGGCTGAGGGTAACCAGAAGCTGGAGTTGGCCAAGAACGAGGGACGATTGACGGTGGCGGCAAAAGAGGGTGGAGAGGCTTGGGAGAGGGTGTCCGGGGCTAGGAGCTGGCGCCAATCGGAAGGCAGCGAATGCCCCTAGAGCCCCCGAGGGATCCCCCTAAGCCATGGACCAACCGAGCCTAGACTCGTGAGATTTGCCTACTCCGGCCGTGCGCAGCACATGAACCGCCATGAGGCTTTTCTTCATCTACGATCTGTCATCAATTGTGTGCTGTGTTGGTCACGAATACGCTCTCATGGTCTAGAAAGCTTACGAGTATTGCTGTCTTATTGTCGAATGAGGCTTGAGATATGTGGGGTAAGGTACCTCACTGGTACATTGCCTTCTACAACATAGTAGTATGTTCTACCGTAGTATGTCTGCGGAGGCTATCGGGAGATGATGTGATTGGATAGGTACCTTAGCTTTCAAGAAGCGATCTTACCCACATTCAGACTCATAGCATCGAGATATCAGATCAGTTTACTACCATTCCAAACAAGATGGCGGAGCCCAACCCTATTGTATTCTTCGATATATCGCTGGCTGGTGAGTTGATGAGTGATCAAGCAAGGTCCCTTCTGTCTCTTCCAAACGAACACAACATGCGGTCCAAGTCTCATCTCACTGTCTCATCTATACATATTGGCGATATCCCATCACATTAGAAACACCAACCCAAGCAAACATGTGAAATACAGCTCTTCTCTGGCTACAACATGTTCAATCGAGTAAACCGATTAGCAGTATTTGAGTGAACCACATGAATATGTCGTACTCACTCCACCCCCCTCCACAGGCGAACCCCTAGGCCGCATCAAAATCGAACTCTTCCCATCCACCGTCCCCAAAACCGCCGAAAACTTCCGCCAATTCTGCACCGGCGAAACCAAAAACGCCCTCGGACGACCGCAAGGCTACAAGAGCAGCCGCTTCCACCGCGTGGTTCGTACACTCTCAAACCGCTGTCCGATGCAGACCTGAAATCTGAATTCTATAATACGACAGATCAAAGGCTTCATGATCCAAGGCGGCGACTTCCTCAACGGCGACGGCACCGGCAGCACAACCATCTACGGCACCAAAGCCTTCGCGGACGAGAATTTCACCCTCAAGCATGACGTCCCGGGCCTCTTGAGCATGGCCGTACGTCCACCCTCACCCTCATCCTCATCCTCACCCCCACCCCCACTACCCAACCCCTATCTATCCACTAACCCACCCCTCTCACTCTTCTCTACGTATAGAACTCCGGTCCCAACACCAACGGCTGCCAATTCTTCATCACGACGGTCCCGACGCCGTATCTCAATAATAAGCATGTTGTTTTTGGGAAGGTGGTTGAGGGCATGGATGTTGTGCTGAAGGTGGAGAATACGCGGGTGAGGGGGGAGAGTCGGCCGGTGAATGATGTGGTGGTTTCGCAGTGTGGGGAGATGTGAATGGGAATGTTGTGGCGGACTGGTGTTGGGCTATGTGGTGAGGATACCTTGTTGCATAAGTGGGTTGGGAGCTTCATGTATGTATAGACCTGTTCCTGTTTCACGTCTGATGCTGAATGGTCAAGTTGATTCGGACTATCTACTACTGATGGAGGGCGGTAGCGGTTTCGGCTAGAGTTGAATCCGCGCAAATGAATAATAAGCTCCCTTTCTGTTGCCTCGGTAAATACTCGTTTAAGTCACATCAAGATACCGTGAAAAGGGTCACCTTGTACAGCATATACCAAAAACATAATACCCTTCCCTACCCCCTGCTCCCCATCCATCACCAACCACCGCACCCTCTCCGCCCCCCACTCCCAACCCCACTCCGAACGACACCCCCTCACCCACAATTACATGTCCCCTCCCCCCCCAACCCATGTTCCACCACAACCACCTCAGCTCAAAGCAAGATAACGTCCCCAATCTCTGCCTACGTTACCTAAACAACGTATTCCGCGAAGTCAATGAAGGCGGATTCGATACCAATGATAATCGATGGCTGTGTGAGAGCCAGTTTCGTAGGCAATAGGTAGAGGACGGAAATTCTTGGTATGATGAAACATTCGTACAGCGTACGAGGGATATTTTGGACTGATGATACGATACCGGCTCCTTTGTTCAGTGCCCTGGGTTCCTGCTCAATGAATCAAGGAGCGATCCTTTTGGCGTAAACATCCAGTGTGGGGAGATTGGCGGCGCGAACCTGGTGTATTCTTCGCTTCTATGTCCTGTGTATTCTGCATGATTTGCGTTAGACTAGAATTGTACAGTCTGTAATGTATGGCCGGAGCTTGTACGGCAGTACTACGACAGCTTAGAAACTCCGAATACCTGAACAGATGCCTTCGGTATTTGCGTTGGGGCAGATATTGGTCCAGAACAGGGAAGGGATTTCTATTGCCACTCTATGGGATTGGTATGTGCGAGAGTCGGAATAGCTGTGTATGTGACGTTCGACACGCCTTCACAGATAATTTCCACCAGAGAATCTAGACCCAAAGTCCTTGGCTCGATTCAACATCTCCTTCTTCTGCGCATGCCCAACTTTGATCCCAAGTCCAACATCCTTCTCCTTATCAAACGCCCTGGCACTAGGATCATCCTCTTTCTCTTTCGGCACAGCCTTTTTATGCTCACTGTACAATGAGGAGCCGCGGTGCCTCTCATTATACTCATGTATTCTCCTCTGCCTCTCTTTCGCCTCTTGAGCCTTCCGCGCATCTCTCTTGTCTTCAGACCCTAGCTGTGCAGGCTTCTTCACACCCATGACTTCGTCCTGCAGCCGCTGTCGTTTTTGCTCGGGCGTCTCGGTCCAGAGTGTATTCTCGCCACCGCTATTGGATCCAGGGGCTTTCGACCCTTTGCCGGTATTGAATTTTCGATTCTTGATCTTCGTGGGATCGACACGCGCAGACCAATCATCTTGCTTTGGAGGCAGTAGCATCCACTCTTCTCGCTGAGGCTTCTTGGCTGCTTCTCTAGCGGCGAAGTCGTCTTGTAAGACTTGCTGACGTTTGGCCTCTGCTTGGTGCTTGCTTGAGCCGGGCGGCGGTGGTAGTGAGGGTCCGAAGTCGTCATCTTCGGAGCTACTACTAACGCTATCTGCGTCGGGATTTGTAGTTGGAAGCTCGGACAGATCGGCTGGAGGTGCTGCTGGGCCTATTATACGTTGTGGTCTTGCTTCATCCTCGCTTGAGGAGCTTCGAGCTCGCTTTGGTGGGATTGCTGAGGGGTCCTGAGCATCATCCACATCTCGCTTACGTTTGATTTGGAGGTGTGAGGGTAGCTGAGGCCCGACAGCAGACATGCTTGTGCAAATTGAGAAGTGTGCGTAAGGTACTTACCTTAATGCACAAAAGAATCAAGGTAGGCATGACCTGAGATCGCCCTAAAAGCCTTGGCAATGTCGCCCAGCACAGTGGGTCGCACTGGAGCGCTATTGGTAAGAGCGGCTCTGATATCTTGGTAATAGCTGCCTGGGATCGCATACAGCATCGATCTCTGCTTCGAAAGCTCGGCTGTTCTTGTCAAACTACCACTTTGGTATGGGCTATTGTCTAGTACCATGCTGGCGTAAAGGCGCCCTATCATAAGCTTCGTATTCCTGATGCGAGTTCCTCGACAAGCTTTGATGAGAATCATTGGAGAAATGAGGGCTATAAGGCTTCGATGAGCACTGCACAAGATGAGGCCAAAGATGGTCCTGATTCGAATAGCGAAGAAGACTTCAAGGGGGAGAAAAGACTAAGGCATCCTCAGAGCGAAGTGTCGCAGGGTACTGAGCTACCTACGCCCAAGGTAGCAGAACCCAATGGGGTGTTGAGAGAAGATGATCGTTCCAGTGGCTTTGCCAGGAGAACACAGGATGTGGAAAGTGAGGAATCGGGCTCACTGCGAGCCCCTCGTCTGAGTCCAGGGAGACCATCAAGTGCTGATGGTTCTCTCTCCATTCCAGACGATACTCCATCTGTGCAGGTGAGCGCCATTTTGGCTCAAGCAGACGCGCTCTCTAATAAGCTTAGCGATCTATAGCTTTATCTTCTCCTGCCAGAGGTGCCCGCCTCTCTAGCTACAGTCAAAGCCCGACACCATCCCTCCGACCCTTCGATCGACGATTCCAGGCGCGCGCATCTCCATCTTCATTCAATTCGCCACGAGCCTCATCCCCAGCCTTCCTTAACGCGCACTCCCGTAATTCCTCGGCGGCTTTCACAATCCAAGATGTTGGGGCGAGTGAATCACCGCAGGCTCCGTGGGAAGTTGTGCGCTGGACGAGGCTCAGGAAAATGACAGGCCAAGTCTTCTCTGAGGTTGGGAAACGCAACTTCGGACGGCCAACATGCATTGCGATCGCTGTATCTATTGTTCTTGGAACCTCAAAGGGCATCGTACTTGTATTTGATTACAACCAGAATCTGAAATCAATTATTGGTGCAGGAACGAAAGCTGTCGAGTCCGGAGCAATCACATCCATTGCTATCTCTGCAGACCACTCTACGATTGCCGCGGGGCATGCAACGGGCAGCATCTTTACTTGGGAGGTTGCCAAGTCTGCGAAGCCATTTCTACACATTTCCCCAATTGACAGAAGCCGCGCCTCGAACCCGGATGGGCATGTATTAGATGTCGCTATCCTGCACGTTGGCTTTCTCGGAATGAGCCATACGGCTCTGGCGTCTGCTGATGACAACGGTATGGCGTTTTCGCACTTGGTTGGGAGGAGCATAGGATTAGTCGCACGCTCGGTCAAGACCATAAGGATACTTGGGCGATATCCAGACAAAATGGCAGTCACCGTACGGCAAAGAAAGCCAAGCTCCGTACTGGCTTTCTCTTCTCTGCCTTTGGGTAGTGCGGAGCATGCCGCAGACTCGATGGGATTGGTGGCGCTGTTGACTCCATACCTATTAGTCATTGTGTCCACGACGCCAATAGCACAGACTCACTACAAAACCCCAAGGCCGAAGGAAGTAGCTGCTCATGGTGCAATGACCGCTGCATTGGCGTGGATTCCGAGCGTCAAACTCAGAATCAAAGATCCAGACTCTTTGCAACATTCATCAAAGGTCAAGCTCGTTTACTGTTGGTCCAATATTCTTACAATTCTGGAGGTCGTCGAAGCGGAATCCTCTGAAAACGGAGCCAAAGAAGAACCTCCAAGTCTACAGTTCCGGCTCCGAAGTAGATGGAAAGCCGAAGAAGCCATAATTGCCGTACAATGGCTCGGTCGTTCCGTGCTGGCGGTCTTAACAATCACACAGCGACTTGTGATTCTTGAGGATCCTTCCATGGTGGTCACAGATTCATCTGATTTAATCCAGAAACACATCTATCATGCGGACTTGTTTTCACCACAATTAAACCAGCTCGTCGATCAATTAGACGATGATGAAGTCTCTGCAATGCACGGAGTGGTTGCAGACGCCTTTTACATGAGTTTCAAGGCCTATAAAGGGCGACTCTTCTTACTGGGGTATAATGAGATCTCTTTTGGAACACTGTCTAATTGGGCCGACCGGCTGCTCGCGCTAATGGAAGAAGGCAGCTTCATAGGAGCAATTCAATTAGCAACTTCATACCACAACGGCGAAGCGAACAAAGTTGCTGTAGGTCTTCCTGAAGATGACGACTCAAGGCACAAGCTGGTCCAAGAGAAGCTGCTAGAGATAATATCGGCGTCGCTCAGATATGCATTCGGCAAAAGTAGGGAAACAAATGAAACGCGAGTAGACCGGCAGCAGCTTGAAGATCTTGCCGCTGCCTGTATTACAGCTTGCAATAGTATAGGAGATAACGAGTTCTTGTTCGAAGAAGTCTACGTCTACTATCAAGATGGAGGTCTTGAGAGTATATTTCTTGAGAGCCTTGAACCCTACATCGACGACGACGATATCATCTTTATCCCTCCAACTGTAATCAAAGACCTCATAGCCCACTACACAACACGGGGGCTCAATACGCGACTTGAAGAGATGATATGTCATCTAAACCCTCAGACCATGGACATCGACCAGATCACCTTATTATGCAAGGAAAACCGCCTATATGATGCTCTACTATACGTGTGGAACCAAGCTCTGAGCGACTACACCACGATACTGGGTGATTTGTTAATATTGGCTGAGCGTCCTTCCAATTCTCTGGCTCAGATTGGTCCAGCACAGCAGGCGTCTGAGCGAGCTAGCGCTTCCAAAATCTTCCCCTACCTGTCTTACATACTGACTAGCCGCATTTATCCAACCGGCAAGGCAATGTCCGACGACTCGGCAATTCTCGCCAAAGCTGAAATTTACCATTTCTTCTTCTCGGGTGGCAATAGGAATAGCCAAGAAGTAATGATTGGAAGCTCACGCTCTCCAAGACCAGACACAATTGTCAAGTACCCCAACCTACGGAGAATACTAAATTTGGATGCCCCTAGCTACCTTAGTATGCTCAATGAGGCCTTCGAAGACAGCTTTCTGAACGGTCCTCAGGATCGAATGGCTGATGAGACGCCAGGCCAGTTGACGGAAGAGCAAAAGTTTGGCCTCTCAGTCAATCGTCAGTGGATCGTCAGCATCTTGCTTGAAGTGATGTCGCCTCCGAGTTATGAAAGTGATGACACCGTCTACCTTGACATGTTCATAGCGCGCAATCTTCCCAAGTTTGCCCAATTCATTCTTCTCCCTGGTCATGTGCTTGAACGAGTACTGGTGGGTCTTTGTCAGTATCCAAGCGAAGACGTGGCAGAAGACTGCCAGCTTAGTGTTGAATATCTCCTCTCGATGTACCAGCCACCGAATCTATCCTCACTCATGCCCCTTATTTCGGAAGCTCGATTTTACAGAGTGCTGAAGTCAATCTACAAGGCCGAGAGGCGGTACGCGGACCTTCTAACAACGTGCTTGGAAGACTACAGTAACACCGATGCCATCTTTCAATGCATTAGTGATTGTTTGAGACCAAGTGCTGGACTGCCTGAAAAGCAAATCAAAAATGTTCGGGCAGTGATAGTTGACCATGCGTATGATCTCGTAACAGCAGACGTCGAAAAGGCGGCTTCAACAATAGATGAATATTGTCCAGACCTACACAGTGTTCTATTAGCCGCACTCGATGACGATGAAAGTGCCCAGTTTCAGTATTTGCAAGCTATTTTAGAACCGTCAACCTCACATGGAGAGGTAAAGAAGCCGCATACTCGAAATCGGGACTTCGTGGAGCGATATGTGCGGCTTCTGTGTGAATTCAATCCATCTCACATAAGCTACTACATCGAGCAGCTGGAGAACAATGATTTGCGTTTAGACGAAGTCTTGCCTGCTCTTGAGCGTAGCGGCGTCGTTGACGCAGCAGTGGTTCTGATGGCAAGGGAAGGCAAAGTTCGCGAGGGCATTGATCGGTTGACGCAGCATCTTAACACATTGGGGTCCGCTTTACTTGGTCTATTGGATGGCGCCAATGATAGCCCAGATTTCGCCAACACTGTGGAGACTGGTCGAGATTTGACCGAATCCATCCAAAAGTATGCCAGAGTGGGAGTCTGGCTTTGTCAAAAACAAACACAAGCCAATGAAAGGAGGGAACCTAGGCTTTTGAGAGCTAAGAGTGCCAAGGCGCTGACTGAAGCCCTCTCTCCAGACGAAGAGCTTTGGTTGGATCTGGTCGATGCTGTTGTCGCAGTGAGTCGGGATGTAAGCGAGATTTTGAGAAGAGAAGAGCTACATGCAGAGCACGATGAAGACGAGTTAGTGCACCGAACGTCGGGCCCAACCGAGCTTGAGCCCTCTAGAATAATTACGGATTTGCGGACTGTAGTTCAGGAGACTTTCACAGGGCTTCTCGTAGCCACCAGCGCTCCTCATACGAAAGAAGCCCGCCATACGGATGTCTCATTTCTACAGATCCTTCGAGCGTTCCTCAGCCGAGCCTCGCTCTCGTCACCTTCATTGTCAAATTTGAGATCGGTCATAGGAGATATCTTCTCCGCCTACTCATACGAGGAGTCGTTGCTTTCTCTCGCTAATCGGTTGCTAGACAAAGACCTCTTTATGCACCTGACAGAGGCAGATACTCTGCGGAGAAAAGGCTGGAGACCGTTAGGCCAGGTATGCGAGGGTTGTGGCAAGAAGGTCTGGGGTCCAGGCGTTGGTGGCTACCTTTGGGACGCTTGGCAGCGAAGCAATGAAGAAAGAGGTATAACAGATCGAAACCGTCGAGGAAGCACGGCATCAAGATCGTCGTCCACTGAAGGTAAAGGGAAAGCCGTGACGAGATGTGATGATCCGAACGCCAATACGGAGCATGATACCCAAAGCGGCAATGAAACAAGCGGCGAGGGTAAGGGTCCGGTGGTGATCTTCTCTTGCAGACATATGATTCATAAGATTTGTTTGGAGAAAATGGAAAATCAAGAGACTGCTTTGGGAGAGGAGGCCTTCGGAACGCCGGGGCTAGACCTCGTATGTCCGCTATGTACACAGACCTCGGCATGAGGATTTCCCTATACGACACCTTTGTATACCTTATCTTTCGTGATGTGGGATGTACTCTACCTTGACTTGCACCATCGGCGCTTCAGAGGAGGTTCGAAAATCCAATCTCATTTCAAACCTACTTGTCCGAATCAAATCCAAGATATATTCAAGTGGATTGTGACCTCGACAAGGAACATGTGCAATTTCATTGTCCCTTGGTGAGTACGATCCCAGTACACGACCCTGATAGGTCCCTTGTGGTAAATCGAGTAACGAATCTAGATCTATCAAGGGGAAAACCCGGGTTTTCATGCCTTCAAGATCCTTCTTATCTCCTCCTCGACGATGGGTAATCTCCTCAATCAGCATGATATTCCATCACCCCAAGCCCATCGATATCTGACAGCGAGTGCCTCTGACTCTCTGATTGGCTGATCATAAGGGCGCTAAATCTCGAACCCAGCATCGGCCCGAGGCTCTTGCGCCAACCACAGGCCATAACACGACTTCGACTCTTTCATATTCCAAGCTTCCAACACCATCAGAGAATCCCTGTCGTGATAAAGCGGCTGGAAATGGCACCTTAATGGCCGACAGTGGAATGATTTAGTTCATCATGAATCCCTCTCGACTCTCCCACCCGTGCTTCTAGAGACTGCTAAACAATGGCTTTCATGCATAGCTCCTACGCCCCTGTAACGCGCGTGAAAGCTGGCCTTCATTCGCCAAGTGCCGCAAGGATGGCATTGTAGCGATCATCCGGGTAGGCAAGTCCCTCACTTGCCCTGTATCTCATCTCAACAAATCATGATGTCCAAGATGGACTCTAGAAAGCCTTCCATGGAGGTAGCCAGGGCAGAGTCCATCTACTGTCTTCCCTGCATCAAATTTGTCCCGGTGTATTCGGGAATGATTTATATGCTAGGTTCCCCTGTGTCTCTTTCCAGTATCGAGAATCTTTATCACTCCTTTGAAGATCTCCTAGTCGTCGAGAGGTTGGCCGTCGTTCACGTTTGTTTCTTTACACTCCTTTAGTATCTGTCCGCATATAGTCACTCCTTACTATCAATATGCATTTTTATACCACATTCCTTTGTGCTGGTCTGGTATCGGTCACCATTGCTGCTTATACTGTTCAAGACGATTACAGTGGGAACAACTTCTTTGGAATGTTCGGCTTTGATACGGTAGGATTGGGTGTCTCTCTGTCGTACGGTACTAATCAACGCCTCAGGAGAACGATCCTACCAGTGGCTACGTGAACTATGTGGACGGAAGTACCGCCCAGCAAGAAGGCTTGACCAGCGTCAATAATGGCGTCGTGACAATCCGCTCTGACTCTACCAATATCGCCTCAGGACGTGGCCGAAACAGTGTCCGGCTCACGAGCCACAAGCAATACACGCATGGGTTGGTGGTGCTTGACCTTGAGCATATGCCAGGTTCAGCATGCGGTGTCTGGCCCGCATTCTGGATGACAGGGCCCAGCTGGCCCAACAACGGCGAGATCGACATCCTTGAGGGCGTCAACTACCAGTCCACCAACGCAATGACATTGCACTCCAATAGTGGCTGCACCATGGTCAACAAGAATTGCCAGGGAAACCAAGGCTGTGGGATGCAACAGGGAGGTCCAGCTTCCTTCGGAGATGGTTTCAATGCAGCAAACGGTGGTGTGTACGCTATGGAGTGGACTAGTACGGCCATCAATATCTGGTTCTTTGGTCGCAACAATATTCCGGCCGGCGCCACTGGTGCAAACCCTGACCCATCAACCTGGGGAAGCGCCCTTGCTTCGTTCCAAGGTGGATCAGGTTGCAATATAGATGATCACTTCAAGAATAACAATCTCGTTTTCGACACCACATTCTGCGGTGATTGGGCAGGTACGTCCGTCTTCATCAGTATCTATATATAGCTAGTCCACTTCCGTGCGATGAAGGCTAAACCCTACGTACAGGCAGCGTTTGGTCCCAAGACAGCACTTGCTCCTCCAAGGCAGCCAGCTGCCAAGAGTATGTGAAGAACAACCCCTCCGCCTTTGAGTCCGCATACTGGACGATCAACAGCCTCAAAGTGTACACATCCAGCGGCAGCACACAAAACCTGTCCCCAACTACTCCCGGCAACGTCGGTCTCGGTAGTTCCACCCCCGACGGCCCCATTACAGAGAATCCTACTAGAAAGGAAAAGAGAGCAGCGGTTCCAGCGGCTGTGGTCGCTGAAACGTCAGACGGCAATTTGTCTGTGGAAGCCGGGAAGAGGGAGATTGACATACCCTTCAGTTCTGTCGTCGAGCAACCTGCTGTTACGAAACGTTCAATCGCTGATGCGGGCGAGGAGATGTACGTAAAGAAAGGAAAGGTGATGAGGCATTTGAGGCGACATCAGATGGGAGGTTTTGGCCACCATCATTCTTGAGTTTATGGAATGCTCGGACGGGGCTGGAAACGGATTGAGTACGGTCTGGTACTGGAACGATCACATGTGAAGATACTTCTTGTGGACTGTTACTAGGCTTTCTGGTTGTATATACGACTTTTCTTCCCCTTAGAGGACAGATTACACAATTGAAATCACGAACATTTCTAATCTAGAATCTCAAGCGCAAAATATTTGCATGAAATCCCTCCCACTTGAATGATCAACTGTGAAACAATTCTGTAACATGCAACATGCCATACTGCATCTTAGACAAGTGACCCTCACCACGCACCCACGTAGCAGATGCCAAGCCAGGCGGGCGGAAGTGATTCCGCTACACAGACGCAACGGAAGCGGTGCCGCTATTGACAAAATACAAAGTACCAACCCCGCATCGGTCCTTGGGACAAATCAACTCGCCATATTGGCACCCACGATCGAGATGGGCGGCGGACCCGATGTAAAGCCAGAGCACCTTCTCATCATCATACCATTCAACGAGCCAACAACGATAATCGAGAGGATAAAGAAGAATCACCCCAACATCAAGATCACATTCAGGCAATTGCAGTTTGCGGACACGCCATGGAAGGCTGCTACGGCAATACCCTCGGGTCAGTTACAACACTATATTTTACCTCGATTGGAGCCGATCGCTGATGATTGAGTCAATATCTCAGAGTTATACAAGGATATCACGATCCTGGTGACCCTGTCCGCACTACCGCAATCTCGAGAAGATTGTCCTAAGCTTGGTACGTACCCTAGTGAAGTTGGCGTAGGGAGGTCATCGACAGCGTTGCGGACGGTATCGCGGGGACGTTGAACAGTGCTGGAGCTGGTGTATTCCCAACTCGTCGGAGGGGCAGCGAACCGCTTAATGCAGCGTGCCAGAAACAGCTGCAGCAAAGCTTGGTGTGAGATAGCTATCCTTCGGACCCATATCAATCTGTATCGAGAACTGGCGTCGTTGGATTATCACTTCACTTTGTCAGGTAGCATGCTGCTGGATGCCTGAGGCTGACGTTTTCCATCCCAGAATTGATCCATTTCTTCTCCGCCGGCACGAATCACATCGCCAACTCCCCAATCTACACCTCCACCTCCATCCCACTCACCACATCCTCTGGCATCCACGGCCCCCAGATCGCCGAATGGGTCATCCTCACTGCCTTGGCCCACTCCCACCACTACTCGCTTCTACACTCGTGGCAGGTCGATCACACATGGGGCAGGGGATCTGATCATAACGCCCTTAGATCCCTACGAGATAAAGCCGGGCAGAGACTCGGCGTGCTGGGATATGGCTCGATAGGTCGGCAAGTCGCAAGGGTAGGCAAAGCGATGGGCATGGACGTGATCGCATACACCGCTTCACCGCGCACAACGCCGGAATCGAAACACGACAAAGGCTTCATAGTCCCCGGTACCGGCGATCCAGACGGGTCGATCCCATCGGCATGGTACAGCGGTCTAGACAAAAAGAGCCTGCACAATTTCCTATCCCAGGACATCGACCACCTCCTCATCAGCGTCCCCTTGACGAAAGAAACGACACATTTCATTTCAGCAGAAGAATTCGCCATCCTAGGCAAGACGCGCAACGCCTTCATCAGCAACATCTCCCGCGGCCAAATCATCAACCAATCAGACCTCATCACCTATCTCCGCAAATACGCCGACAACGACCCCCTAGACGGCAAAGACGGCGGCGGCGGTCTCCGGGGCGCGGCGCTGGACGTGACGGATCCGGAACCGCTACCGAAAGACGATCCGCTGTGGGACGCACCGAACTGCATCATCACGCCACATATCAGCGGCTTGGGGGAGGCGTATATTGATCGTGCGTTTCAGGTGTTGGAGGTCAATCTTGATAGGAGGGAGAGGGGGGAGAGGATGATCAATGTGGTCGATAGGAGGAAGGGGTATTGACGGGTTGGCTATTGGATATTAAAGTCTTGGAGGGTGACTTTGTTTGTTTCTATGTGCACGTATGTTATACGGCAATTGAGTCAATATTACACTTTTTGGCAAAATTCACCACACCCGTATTACTAGATTGCCACACCTAGAACTACATGGCACAGGTATAAGCCCCGTAGACCTCCTAGCTATCACCATGAATCCAGAGTATCACAATCACAATCGCACCCCCCCCCCACCATCAGGCAAGCCCCGTCGGTATCTCTTCGCAGCTCACAACAAGGCCACCACCACCACCCTTATCCCTTTATCCGCAAGTCAGTAGTATTATACCAAGCCGTCGCAGCGTGAGGGGTGGAGCTGGTGTATTGTAGGCTGTCGACGGAAGACTATCGCTAGATGTTGCGAAAGTCGATTCGATTCGCTGAGGTTCTGGTCTTATGAGATAGGATCGCGCGATCTACAGAGCTCGGGGCACAGATAGGCAGAGGAGGTAGGTGGGTGGGTAGGTAGGTGGAGGAGTGTGATTTACTTGGCTGTTACATATAGAATAAGGTAATGCGACCTCTACGATGCAGTAGTAACTTACAGAAAGAGGGGTTTTTGCAGCGCAGAGAGGGGACCTGGGGTGCTTGGTTGCTTGCTTGCATGCAATTCAATTTTTTCGGGGATGGGGGTATCATCTGTCGTATGAGGAGTGGAGGGCACGTTGGGTGCAGACTTTGTCGACATGAAGAAGTTAGGATCCGATACGTATTACTAAATGACGGATTTTTCCCACGCTGCGTACATACATACACGCAGTGCAGTCGCGATATGTTAAGGTTCGGATTTAAGTCTGGCAATATGACCGTTATTTTCAAAGTAATGCCAAAATCAACGCGTTGATTTTTCGCTTTGCGGCCGGTTTGCGGGCTAACTTTGTACGCTGGGTTTGGCCTGCATTTAGAGCGACGATAATGCCGTAATAGTGGAAGGTCCCCAATAAGAGCAGGCGGTTCAGGGCATGTTCGGCCACGTAGAGAAGCCCCCAGTCAGAAAGGACGACATCTCCCGCGCGTTCTCGCCGCCCAGACCGAGGTCCCAATCATCGAGCATCGCGTCCCAGTCTTGCCCGTGGAAGCTTGTCGGATCGAAGGCCTCTATCGCAGGCTGCTGGTGCAGTGGACCTTCGTATGACTCTCCCTTCCTGCTAGTCTGCGTCATGTAGGCTTTCGCGAGGTTGAAGAACGTTTCGCAGGCGTCGTGCAGCTTGGCGACGCCGGCAGAGTATTGCGCGGCTGATTTCAGCGTTTGGACGGAGACTTCCATTAGCTTCAAGTCTGCTTCGCTTCTGAAGGCGACGACGGTGCCGAAGAGGACGATGAAGGGCGTGAAGGGCGAGAAGAGATAGGTCCTGTTTGTGCATCAGTGGAAGCCATTGAGCTGGCTCTTCTCCTCGGCTCACCAGTTGATTAACGACTTCCACGCCGTGTCTTCTCTGGTCAGGTACTTTTCCCAGGCTGCATTGTAGCCGTCGATTGCTGCACGGGAAGCGGTCACGCACTCATCGCTGAAATGAAGAGGGCTGTTGCCTCGGGTAGAGCGTATTGCCCGGTATACCAACGCCAGATGCGACTGCAGTACCAGGCCAACACCCTCTAGCATATCCATGGCTGATATGTCGTCCCCGTACTCCAACTAGGAAATGTCAGCGTACAGCTCATGCCGTATCTATTTGGGAGACACCGACTGCCAGTAGCTGCTGACGCAAGCTTATCAGCCGATCCGCGAGGATCCGGGCTCGTTGTGCTTTGACATCGGCACTCTCGGATTGGGCACGGCCCGAATAGAGCTGTTCGTACACGTCTCCCTGTACATACGCCAGCTCGACGCCGACGGAACAGAAGAACAGACCGCGATCTCTCTGCGCCTCTACAAGGGTACATCGGCTGGCGGTGACGTCGTAGTCCTGCAGAGATGGGCTCCGACCGAAGTTCAAAGATAGGCCTCGGTCTACTGAGAACAGGAACCAAAACGTTATGATCTTCTGCTGGGCCTGGGGATCGGGACTGTCGAACGTCAAACAATGATAGCCTGCGTCTTGGCACAATCGCGCGCCGGCGGATACAAATGTCAGGGCCAAGGACGGCCGCGAGGTTTCTAGCAGGAATAAGGTCTTTATCTATCAGTCAACATTTTGCCATTCAGACGGACGCTCGGCTTACCAGAAGAAGCAGAGCCTGGATCTGCCTATACGAGTGCTCGAGGACTAATGGCGTACAGCGAGCCGCGTCGTCCAAGTTCCGCTTGCAAAGCACTCTTGCACGCTCGAATTCTAGCTCATCGAGACCGTGGTGATGCAAATCGCGCTCTTCGAAGTTCTTGAACATAGCCCATAGGCCAGCGATCACCACAATTACAAATGCAGTAGAGCAGTCTTCGGCTGGGAAGTAAACTTTCTGGCACATGTCTGTCATGCTTTGGATGTTCAAATCCGACAGATCAGGAAAGTACTTCTTCGGATTTGCTGAAGATAGGGAGCACGTCTATTAGCGAGATTGAAACTTCGGGTTCAACTACCTTACTTTTGGCAGCTCGGAGAGTCTTCAATACTAGCGACACTGGTGGGAGCTCGTAGAGATCTCCGACCGGTCCCTTTGTCTCATCATTCAAGCGGTCTCTCCCATTGCTTGAAGCCGAGAGTGATTCGCTTGGCAGGCCAGCAGAAGTGGCGGCGGATCTGAAAGCTTGGGAGACTTGCTCCGAGTGTGCTGTGAAGGAGGAAGCGCCCGCAAAGGGGACTTTATGGTCATCTTCCAAGTTTCTAGGCGATCTGGCGGTGTTGGTACGCTGAACATGAGCTTCTGTATTGGCTGGGGACTTTGGACTCGCAAGAAGGGTGTGGATGGTCTTTTCAAGGCTGGCGAGTCGTTCGTTGACGCCTTTGACCTCCTTCTCACTTCATAGAACATTTAGTACAGGAACGGATAGCCTGTCGGCGTGTGAGGCAGAGAATCAACCCACTAGCCAGCGGAAATCAGGATTCGTTTCTTCTTCTCCGGCTGTGTTGTCGAGGTCTTGCAGTGCCCGTGCGAGGCAAGGCATGATGAGCAGGGCGCCTTGCGATCGCATTTGATCTGGTATTAGGTTGTAGATCAGCATATGTTGTACTGTCAGTGGGGTCTCCGTGGCTATCACACCTTCCTGGTGCGACAGGCGTCGCACTACAGCGGACGGTCAGCACGTTCAATGTGATGAGAATTTTGCAACATTGAGATTTATGTTGTATCTATCTTGTACGCACAGCTTTCCCCACCAGTCGGGCCTCCGAGTCGGCCCCCTCGGGTTCCGAACGTTCAACATCCATTGTCCTCCAGATGACGAGATCCAGTGCACCAGGAAAAGCATTCGGGAAAGTGGCACAAAACCACTGTTAGTCTCTTATCAGCAATTGATCGATTATTCAACGTTTCACGATTGATGGCGATTGTTAGATGAGTGCCGGAGCTCAAGGGGCCCGGCAAAGGGCCTCGATCGGAACCCGCGGGGCCCGAACATATGACGACCGAACAGTTAGGTGCTCGTCATTCACGCCCGACCAGCTATGATTGCCTAGAAGTTACAGTCAACACGGGACGCGAGGACTACGACATGGCTGTCTTTCCTCCGTCCCCTTCTTTCATAGCGTCATCGTTTCCCGCATGCAGATATGTAGCACTGCCAAGGTAGATATCATATTAATGTTGTATATAGTACTTTAGATATGTCTTTCTGTTTGCACGCAGCCTCCATGTCGATTGCGTGAGATCAGGTATATTTCTCGATCCAAACAACGTTTTGCCGATAGAATGTCGTTGCCAGAGACGGAAAAGGAGAAGAGTCTGGCATCGAGCGAGGCAGGAGATGTCCTGCCGCAGGAAGAGAAGCAACCAGGAGGAAGTTTCAAAGACTATCTGGTATGAAAAGCACTATGATGTGGTTTCCAATATTACAACTGACAATATCCGCGCAGAGAATATTTAGCTATGCTGACAAGTACGATTGGTGCTTGAACGCAGTCGCTCTCGTGGCCAGCATAGGCGCCGGTGCTGCTCTGCCTCTGATGACCTTGGTTTTTGGGAAATCCGTGGCAAAGTTCAATGCATATCAGAGCGGTCAGGCCAGCTCAGACGCCTTCCGCAGCGACATCTCCCATTTTGTGTGAGTGTTCACGATTCGTGTCCCCATTGTGGACCGCATACTGACTGCTCAAGTTTGTGGTTCATCTATCTTTTCGTCGCTAAATTCTGTCTCATCTACGCGTCTTCGGTAAGATCAGCCCCACGCAGCACCGCTGATATCTTCTGACTCAGGCAGCTCGCAATCTCGGTAGCTGCCATTCGGACGACACGATCTCTTCGACGAGCCTTTTTGGAACATACTCTGCGTCAGGAGATATGGCACTTTGATAAACGATCGACTGGTGCTATCGCCACCCAGGTTACCACCAATGGTAATAGAGTCAGCCAAGGCATTGCAGAGAAGCTAGCCTTCGTCGTTCAGGCTCTCTCAATGTTTTCCTCAGCCTTCATTGTCGCTCTGGCCGTACAGTGGAAGCTCTCTCTCATCACTTTGAGCATTGTCCCTGTGATATTTCTGGCCATAGCGACGGCCATTGCCGTTGACGCTCCTACAGAAGCGAAGATCGTTCGCATCTATTCGCAAGCCTCCAACATGGCACAGGAAACCATCTCATCCATCAGGACCGTTCATGCCTTCGGGGCTCGTGCGAAGATGGTGAAGAAATATGACGACTTTCTCCAACAGGCCCACACAGAAGGCAACAAGAAGTCACCCCTCTATGGAGTAATGTTTTCGGTCGAATACTTCTGCGTCTATTCCGGTATTGCTCTCTGCTTTTGGCAGGGTTTCAGGATGTTCCAGAGCGGCGAAGTTGCGGATGCCGGCCAAGTTTTCACGTAAGCACAGTGTTTCGTGCGAGGAGCCAATACTAACAGACCGTCATAGTGTAGTCTTTGCCGCGCTAATAGCAGCGACCTCGGTTTCCACTATTGTACCCCAGATCAATGCGTTCACGTCTGCTGCTGCGGCCGCGTCCGAACTTTTCAGCGTCATTGACAAGAGATCCGAGCTCGATCCGCTGGATGGGTCGGGAAAGATGCCTGGCGATCGCTGTGATGGCAGTATCGAAATCACGAACCTGGCGTTCGCATATCCCTCTCGCCCTGGCGCTCCCGTGCTGCGCGACTTCAACATATCCCTTCCTGCGGGCAAAACCACTGCATTAGTCGGTGCAAGTGGAAGCGGAAAAAGCACCGTCGTTGGTTTACTGGAGAGGTGGTATGCTCCTTCATCAGGGTCCATCATGCTCGACGGGATCGACATTTCGGATTACAACACTCAATGGCTCAGAAGCCGTATCCGGCTGGTACAGCAGGTATGATTTTCAAGTCTGCCTACGAGTGTGGCTTGTCCTCTGATCCTTCCGTAGGAGCCAGTCCTGTTTCGTGGTACCGTTTTCGAGAACGTTTGTAAAGGCCTACTTGGATATCAACGTCAGCTTTCGGCGGAAGACCAAATGAAGCTTGTACGCGAAGCTTGCGTTTCAGGTAATGCGGATGGCTTCATTCAAGAGCTCCCAAACGTATGTACACTTCAACGTCTGACTTTCCGAACTTCTTCTAAGTCTAGGTAGGGCTACCACACTGAAGTCGGCGAACGAGCAGGTATGCTGTCTGGCGGTCAGAGACAACGTATAGCCATTGCTCGCAGCATAGTCTCCGATCCGAAGATCCTGCTACTAGATGAAGCAACAAGCGCTCTAGATCCCAAGGCGGAAAAGGTCGTCCAAGATGCGTTGAGTAACGTGTCTCGTAACCGGACAACTCTCGTCATTGCTCATAAATTGGCAACCATAAAAGCCGCAGACAGTATCGCAGTCATGTCCCAGGGAACAGTGGTCGAGCAAGGCACCCACTCGGAGCTTATAAACAAGAGAGGACATTACGCAGCTCTAGTCGCAGCACAGGACCTCGGAGATGAAGAAGAGGCACCAGCAACAGGCCCTGAACCAATAGACTTCTCTGAGAAGATTGATCGTCAGATTTCCCTCCAGCCGAAGCTCGAGTTGTCGAAGACAGCTGATGCCGAAGCCCAATATCTGGCATCTGGCACACTGAATTACTCACTCCTAAGATGCGTCATCATCATGTTTGCGGAACAGAAGAAGCTTTACTTCTCCTTCATCGTATCGGCGATCGCTTGCCTGGTTGGTGGCGCGACGTACCCGGCTCAGGCGATCCTTTTCTCCAGGGTTCTAAACGTCTTCCTATTAAAAGGCCAAGAGGCCAGAGATCAAGCCAACTTCTATTCCCTTTTCTTCTTCGTAGTTGCACTCGGTAACTTGCTTGCCTATTTTGTCATTGGCTGGATTTGTAACTACATCGGACAGACAGTGACGCACAGATACCGACGGGAGATGTATGATCAGGTCTTAAGTCAGGTATGCTATTACGTTGCCAAATGGTTCGTACTTACACGCTTGGCTAACAATACTAAAGGACATGGACTTCTTCGATCGACCTGAGAACACTTCAGGTGCGCTGACATCCAAATTGTCAGCCTTACCCACTCAATTACAGGAGCTAATTAGCGCCAATATCCTTCTTATATTCATTGTCCTCATAAACATTACCTCAAGTAGTGCACTAGCCATTGCGTACGGATGGAAATTGGGCTTGGTGATCGTCTTTGCCGGCCTACCTCCCATTGTCATGTCTGGCTACATCAGAATAAGGCTTGAGACGAGGATAGAAGGTATTAACAGCGAAAGATTTGCAGACAGTGCCAGTCTGGCGAGCGAGGCAGTAACAGCCATTCGAACGGTCGCATCTCTAACCCTAGAGAAGCCGATACTGGACCAATACTCGGACATGCTGGACAGCATCGTTCGCCGGTCAATCAAGTCTCTCTTGTGGACAATGTTCTGGTTTGCCTTGTCTCAATCTTTGGATTTCCTCGTGGAGGCTCTCGGATTCTGGTACGGAGCGCAATTACTAGCCTCAGGAGAGTACACCACCGAGCAGTTCTACATCATTTTCATTGGTGTTCTATTTGCTGGCCAAGCTGCCGCACAGTTCTTTGGCTACAGCACGAGTCTGACAAAGGCAGTGGGAGCCGCCAATTATATACTCTGGCTGCGCACTCTCAAGCCGATCATGCAGGAGAACGACCAGAACCGCGGGAGAGGACCTGAAGGAGATTCTGCAATTCAGGTACAGGATGTTGATTTCAACTACAAGCAGCGGCAAGCATCCCGCGTCCTACGAGGAATTACGATGACAGTGAGATGCCCTATGATACGAGTCCAAACCATTGCTGACCCACGCAGATCGAACCAGGCCAATCAGCCGGAGTCGTGGGAAGCAGCGGCTGCGGCAAATCAACGCTGATCTCCTTGCTCGAACGCTTCTATGATCCCACTTCTGGCCGCATCAGCCTTGACGAGAAAAACATCGCGGAGATGTCGCCTCGCCTCTACAGGAGCTACATGTCCCTGGTACAGCAGGAGCCAACCCTATATCAAGGCTCCGTCCATGAGAACATCTGCCTAGGTCTCGACACCGACCCACCAGAAGACCAGCTCATCGAAGCATGTCGTCAGGCAAACGCGCTCGATTTCGTGCAGTCGCTGCCCGAATCTTTCAACACACTATGCGGGACTCGAGGCATCCAGTTCTCCGGCGGTCAGCGCCAGCGTATCGCGATTGCAAGGGCTATGATCCGCAATCCGCGCCTGTTGCTGTTGGACGAAGCGACGTCGGCACTGGACACGCAGTCGGAGCGGATCGTACAGTCGGCGCTCGATGAGGCGGCCACGACCAGGACTACCATTGCGGTTGCGCATCGCTTGTCGACGATCAAGAATGCGGACGTTATCTTTGTGTTTGCGAACGGGCGGATCGCGGAGAAGGGGACGCATGCCGAGCTGCAAAGGCTCAGGGGAAGGTATTATGAGATGTGCGTTGCGCAGTCGTTGGATCAGGCATGATCTATGTTGTAGAGCTTGCTGTGAAATAGATGATGTCCCTGTATTGGAAAGTAGTGGGTGTTTTAATTTAGCAAGTTGACGGGTTGGAAATGGACGTTACAGTCACATTAGCGTCTTGGCCGTATTCTAATGTAAATCACTTCCTACATAATCAATCATTCCATGTCATTGCTCCCGTCAAATGGCCACATTCTATTGAAGAGTCTTTCTCAAAGCGTACTAGAGCTAGAAAATGAGGTCATTATATATACATCTTATTGACAATTTAGACGAAAGGATCTAT